>JACCDP010099719.1_pt1 | contig 53794 bp, 75 predicted proteins | sample 7445841 | NCBI WGS metagenome assembly JACCDP01 (sample SAMN15323441, study PRJNA562643) | freshwater metagenome | isolation source: river surface water | place: USA:Blue River Watershed | collected 2017-08-17 | reverse complement strand
ACTGGCTGACTTATGCCGCCGCCGGCCGCATCAAAGCCTTGGGGCGGGAGAAGCGTGAAGCAGCGTTGGACGCACTCGCTGCACATGGTCAGGCACACGATGCCTACGAGGCGCAGTTGAAGGCCGAAGCCCGTCTCGCCAAGGCGGTGGAGGCGCTGCGGGAAATCGCTGCTGAAGCGTCTGTCCGTGTCGAAACCAAGAAGCACGGAGGCATCAGCCACAAGAAGCTTTACGAGGGCTGGCGCAAGCTGGCCGTGAAGCGGATCGACACTGCCCGCACCGTGCTGGCCGAGATTGATGGAGGGAAAGATGAGTGACGACGATCTGATCCGGCGCGGTGATGCGCTGAACGCTGTTCTGACCACGGATTTCCGGCATGAAGCACATGACGCCATCGCCGCCCTGCCCGCGCAGGGGGTGGACGTGGACAAGCTGCGCCGGATTGCGGACGACATTTACTGTCTCGACGCGCGCAGTCGTGTCGTAGCTGATGCCATCCTCGCCGCCCTCGAACCCGCATCGGGCCGGGTGGAGGAACCGATCAGCGATGCCCGCCTTGAATGCGAAGTCTTGTGCGCCCGCTTTCAGGCCGGAGAGGCATCCGAGAAAGAGGTTGTGGACACGATCAGATATATTGCGCGCGCCAATGAGAGGCTGGCAGTCCGTCTTGGTGAAGCCAAAGCCGCAGCGCGCTATTCCGTGTCGGCAGAGTGGGTAGAGCGGATGTTGCCCGCCGACGAGGGCGTGACGCCCGCAGCCGGAGGATCAAACGACGAAGCCGCGATGCACATTGAAACCGCGCTAGCTATGGCGCGGGTGCAGGACGGTTATGCCAGCAAGGCCACGGGCGAAGGCGAGAAGCTAATTTTCAAGGCCAATGCCAAGGCGCAGCGGCAGATTGCTGATTACATCCGCCGCATGTCTGCCCCCGCAGAGGCGGGCGGGGTGGAGGCGGACCAAGATGAACTTGTGCAAAAATTGCACAAGTTTGCCCCCGCCCCGGTGGAGGCGCTGGTGAAGGCGGCGGATGCGTTCAGCGACGCCTACAGAACATGGTCGATGATCCGGCGCGATGGACCCGGCGAGGCATTGGCGTTTGAACAGATGCACCGCTTCAAGGTCGATCTGGACGCCGCCCTCGCCGCCTATCGGGGAGACGCGAAATGAGCGGGCCGGAACTGTTCCGCGTAGAGGTGACGGTGGACAGGCCGACAAGCGGTATGTGGCATTGCGGTCCTAACCCATCGTGGGTGACGGTCACACACATTCCAACCATGACGCAGGCCCGCGCGTATCACCGCAGCCAGCATAAGGCGCGCGAGGCTGCTATGGCCTGCGTCCAGATGATGCTGGGCGACCTCCTCTGCGAAAACGATCAGTGCAGCTTTCCCGAAGCCGTCGACACCCGCACCCCTCTGCCCCCCGTGACCGCGCCGACCGAGTGGAACGCTGCGATTGAGGCGGCTGCGGCTGCGATGCGGCAGTCTCTTGTGGATGCAGCGCACAGTCACAGAGGTCAGGAAGGTAAGCTGTCCAGTGCCTTCTTTTGGGCTGAGACGTATGCGTCCAACGCCATCCTCGCCCTCAAGCGTGGGGGTGCGTGATGTTCAAGCTGCTGACCAACACCGTGGAAGGGTTGGCGCAAGCCGCCATCGGCACCGTGAAGCTGGTTGCCGCGCCTGTGACCAACCTTGTCGATCTGGAGCAGGACCACTTCGGTGACGCAGTCAAGACCATCAGCGACGGATTGAAGAAGGTAGGAGCCGCCGATGACCGCGCCTGACCGTATCACAGTGACTTTTGACAACTGGCGTAACCCCAATGCCGGAGCGGCATATAAAAACGATGCGGGAGAAACCGAATACGTCCGCGCTGATCTGATGCAAGAACTGATCGCCGCCTATGAGGACATCATGGATTACGGGATCGTGTTCGCCAAGAAGGAGCAGCAGGACCGTCTCAAGGCCGCGAAGGAGAAGCTGTCAAATGGATGACCGCCTCGATCCCCTGCGCCCGATGCACGATCCTGCAGCTGAATTTCCCATGAAGGGCGTGGATCAGGTTTGCGGGTTCTTTGGACCCCTCAAATTCGCGGCCACCGTCATGCTGGATGGGTCTGTCACCTGCGTTCTCGCCAAGGTGAACGGCAACAGGATGACGGAAAAAAACGTCAATGCCTTCTGCAGGCGCTGGGGCGTCCTGCCGGAGAAAACCATCATCGAGGGCCGCGCTGCGGGCTTCGAAGTGTCAACAAAACCCAAGGAGACTGAAAAAATGATCACACCAATGATCGACAACAAAGGCCTGACCGCAGCCATCTGCCAGTGCGATGTCTGTGGGCAGGAGGCGAAAGAGCGGGCCAAATTCCACCACGGAAAGACATCCGCAGATCGCCAGATGGACGAAGGTCAGGTGCGGCAGAGGCTGCAGCACAAGGGCTGGACATACATCAAGGGCGTCCTTCGCTGCCCGACCTGTGAACAAGCACGCAAACCCATCATTGAGGAGGCCGTCGTGGTCCAAGCCCAACCCAAAACCGAACCCACGCGCGAACAGATGCGCCAGATCAACGCCATGCTGGAAGCCGTCTACGACATCGACGCCCAGCGCTACACCGGCAAGGAGACGGACATCACCGTCGCCGAAGCCCTCGGCACCGACTTCATGGTCGAATGGGTCGCATCCGTCCGCGACCGGTTCTACGGCCCCGAAGGTAACAACGCCGAGGTCGCCGAGATCATGGCCGAGATCGTCGAGATCAAGTCCCAGTTCGATGCGTTGAAGGCGCGCCTCGATGACGCCACCGCCCGGCTGGAAGCAGCCCTTGGGGTGAAGCCGTGACGCAGATCGCCTGCAGCAAGGACTGCCGGGGGCATCAGTGCTTCCCGGTGTCCCGCGCGGGTGTCGTCTACCGCTGCCCGCAGGCTCTGGCTGACGCGCTGGGGATCAAGCGCCAGTCTGTCTACCAGAGCCTGCACAAGCACGGCAACGCCGAGAAGTGCGGCATCCGAAAGGGCATCGTCCCCGGCAGCGGGAAGATCAACCACCGCAAGCCGGTCGCCGTCGGCCCGCACCAGTGGCCCTCGATCTCGCACATGGCGCGCGATCTGGGCGTCGGTCGGCGGCAGCTGGGGATCAACCTGCGCCACCACCCGGAGAGGGTTCTGGCGCTTGTCATGAGGAGGAAGGGATGACCAACGGCAGCGAACTGAAGGGCAAGTCCGCTGCTGCCCTGCGGGCAGCTGGATACCTGCCCCTGCCCCGCTGGTGGGTGACGCGGGACCAGATGGACCTGATCATGTACATGGTCCGACAAAACGAGGCCGACGTCACCCGCATCAGGATCGAGGCGAACAAGCTGCCGCCGCTCACCGACGAAGAGCGCAAGCAGCGAGAGATCGAGAAGGCGTGGAAGCGCCAACGCAAAGAGTAAACCAACCCAAGGAGAGCCATCATGGCAGTTTTCTTTCGTCCGTCTGACATCACGACCCGCATCTGCACGGTCAGCAACAAGACCAAGGGCGGATCGGCCTTCGCCGTCTGCGAGAATGGTGAGCAGGTCTTCGTGTCGCCCAAGATCGTCGAGGCCACCGGCATCGAGATCGGCGACATGCTGCAGGCCTACTGCATCGACAATCACCGGGAGGCCGACACCGCCGACCGCTTCGCCGTCCGCTGGCGCGCGATCCGGGTGATCATCCAAGAGCGGTTCCAGCCGCCCGTCCCCGTGTCCCCCGCGCCCGTGGATGACAAGCCGACCGGGGAAGACCTTGGGGACCGCATCCACGCCCTGCTGGCCGGTGGCGCGGTCCTGAACTCCACGAAGATCGGGGAGGCGCTGGGGGTTTCCTCCAACGCGGCTCACAGCTGGCTCTGGTGGCAGCACAAGATGGGCCGGATCGCCTCCGTGCGGCTCTATAGCACGCGGGAGCAGACGAAGGCCTCGCATGTCTACTTCGCCAAGGACACCGACGCGATCCGGAAGCTGCTGGGCTGATGCAGAGAGGGGGCCGTGAGGCCCCCTTTCACTTGAACTGGTAGAAAGAACAGAGATACCCGCCGTTGAAGTCCTCGACCTCGATGCTGACCGCCTTATCAACCGCAAAACGGCACAGTTCGTATGGTGCCTGCGCGAACAAGACGGCACTGGTCGGGTTCTGCAGGCAGACCTTGTAGTCGCCCTTCTCCCCGATCCGGAACGCGATGCCATCCGGCGTTTTGATATACCGGACAAACTGGCCGACCTTGGCCCCGACATGCGCGGGGATCAGCAGCCTGCCGTTCGCCCCGACATGCTTCGCCGGACTGATCCCGAACTTGGTTACGTCTCTACGCTTAACCATCTTTGAGTAGAATACACCATCTTCATCATTGTCCCAAAATCCCATTGCAAACCCTCTCATGCTGGTTTTGTTTCTCTTAAATATGCCGGAACGCCGGACCGGTCAATGGGGTGGGCGGGGTGCTTGGTAGAGCCTAGTCAGGATAGCGCTACATAGACAATGTGGGAATAAACACAATCCGTTTGTTAATACATTGATTTTGATACATAAAAAGAGGACTAAGAGTACAACTTATTCAAAATATTCTTAAACGCCCTAAAGGGCTTAAATCTCTAAAAATCTATGATTTCTCGGGGGTATCAGGGGGGGTCGACTGGGTACTTTTATGTGTTTATCAGGCAACTAAGTTGATAAGCACTAAGCACCCGTGTTTTCTGCAATGAAAACAAAGATTTAGTGCGTACCCGCGACCGGATACGCACTTGACTAAGCACTCAGGGTGGGGTGGGGGGTGGATTACTCCACCAGCCCCTTGGCCTTGACGCGGATCGTCTCGACGAGGACCGGCTTCTTGCAGGCCTCGATCTGCTCGTCGGTCAGGAACTGCTTGAGGGCAGCGTTGTCGATGCGGCGCTGCTCGGACAGGGACAGGGTGAGGTCGCAGGTGATGCCGTGCAGTTCGGGCATGCCCAGCGCCTTGACCTCGGCCTTGAGGGCCTCCAGCGCCTTGTTGGCGGCGTCGGCGGCGGCTTTGGCGGCGGCGTAACGGTCGGCCAGCGGGATGGTGACGTTCATGGTCATGGTGATCTCCGATCAAGAAACAGCCAGCCGTCATTGGCTGGTAGGGCCTGTATACAGCATCGTACGATGCGGTCAACAGGAAAATGTTGCTTGACGCACATTTGCAATGTGACGTAGGATCGGGGTCGGCAGAGAGAGGGAGATTGCCATGAAGCTGCACAAGAGAACGATCCGCATTCCTGCGGGCAAGATCATCCAGCTGATGACCCCGGCGGGGCGGATCGTGGCCGAGTTCCATGATCCCGACATCTACGCGATGATGATGTTCCCCGCCGGTGTCTCGATCTGGTGCGAGGACACCTGCCATATGCTGGGGACCGCAGCATGAGGGCGGTGATTAACATGAACGGGGACGAGCGCTCGACGCTCGTCCTTGAACTGGTGCAGGTCCAGATGGCCGCGACCGAGTTGCGCGACCGGCTGGCGGCGATGACCATCAACGGGCGCAACTACCCGCAGGGGCTGGACGCCTACGACGCCGACCGGGAGGATCGGCGGCAGATGGTCAAGAAGGTCGAGGAGGTCATGGCGTGGGCCACTGAGGGCGCGCTGAAGCTGATGGGAGACGAGAATGCCTGACAGGTTGCATGAGATGCGGGACCGGGCCGTGCTGGCCGGTGACGTCGAGACGATCCGCTTGGTGGATCAGCTGTGGGCCAAGATGGCCGTGAAAGGAGAGAAGAAGTGAGCATCGAAGAAAACATCAGTAGCATCGCGGGGTATGTGGAAGACGCCTTTGTGCCGACCCGCCTGTATGTCGCCACCCAGATGGCGGCGGCGCTGATCGCGCACATGGAGCATGCGACGAAGTACGACATCGCGCGCCGCGCCGTGGAGGTGGCCGATGCGGTGATTGACGAGGCCCTCCAGTGAACCTTGACCGGCTGAAGGATCGCCACATCGAGGCGCTGATGCGCGTGGCCAAGACGAGGGGGCGGGCGTTCTTCGCCCACCCCCGCATGATGATGGCGCTGCGGGAAGAGTACCAAAAAAGATGTTGTAATTCCCACAACGGCTATGTAACGTACGAACATGTTCATCGGCAAGGAGGCCAAAATGAAGATCACGCTCTACACCAACCGCTTCGTCCATGACGGCCAGACGCATGTCTCGGCCATGGTGATGGTCAAGCGCGGCGACCTCGACATCGTCGGCGCTTTCTCGACGTCGGCCTACGCCACGCTGGGCAATCGCTTCGAATGCGCGTTCCAGACCATCACCACCGCGCAGTCCGTCAAGCGGATGCTGGAAGACCTTGGCAACGAGGTCGTGATCGAGCCGGTGCTGACCAGCATCGAAGCCCTGTCCGAGCGCTTGGGTGAAGAGGTGCTGAAGTGACCTACCGGACCTTCGATGACCTGTGCAAAGCCATCTGCGACGAGATGCAGGGCATGAGGACCGAGCAGGAGATCAGGGAGAGCGTGATCCTGCAGCGTCTGGCGCATCTGGCCCATGTCTACATGGAGGCCGAAAGCAACCCGCCTGAGGGCGTGATCGGTGTCGGCGCGATCACCTATGCAGAGCAGATGATGCAGGCGGCACAGTAGGAAAATCGACATCATCAGTGTTGACGCCGTGCATCGTACGATGTACGGTGTCTTCATTGAGAGAGAGGAGAATGACCATGTGGACTTACAAAGCTTCGACCCCGACCCCCGACATGCCGCCGCCGGACTGCGCGATGACCCGCGAGGAGTGGCAGCAACTGACCCCCGGCTACCGCCGGGAAATCTGGCGTGGATACGAGCGCAACATCAGCAAGGGAGAATGATCATGACCAACTGGCAGACCCCCACCGCAGAGACGTATGAAGGCCTTGATCGGGCCTTCAACCACTTCAACGACAGGCTGTTCGAAAACCGCCTGCCGCCGGTGCTGTTCACCTTGCGCGCCGGGCGCAAGGCCCACGGTTACTTCTGGGCCGAGCAGTTCACCCACCGCGAGGATGGCGACACCACGCATGAGATCGCCCTGAACCCCGCGACCATGGATCGGACGCTGGAGGCCGTGCTGTCCACGCTGGTGCATGAGATGACCCATCTGGAGCAGCAGGAGTTCGGCAAGCCCGGCAAGAAGGGCCACCACAACCGCGAATGGGTCAAGCTGATGGAGCGCGTCGGCTTGATCCCGTCGAACACCGGGGAGCCGGGCGGCAAGCAGACCGGGCGGCAGATGACCCACTACATCGACCCCGAAGGGCCGTTCGTCGGCGCACTGGAGGAACTGAAGGACACGGGCTTCGACCTGCCCTACTTCACGAAGCCCCGCGAGGCCGGTGCGGCGAAGAAGAAAGACCTGAGCAAGGTCAAGCGCACCTGCCCTTGCTGTGATGCCAAGGCGTGGGCGAAGCAGGGCATGCGGATCATCTGCGGCGACTGCGAGGAAGTCATGATCGAGGAGGAGGTGTGAGATGAAGACGTTGGTGGTGATCGAGGCAAAGGACGAAAGCCTGCACTTGCGCGTGTCCACGCGGAAAAATGAGGGCCTGTGGCCGAAAGGCGTGATGATCGAGCAGGGACTGAGGGGCTTTGTCGAGGACATTGTCCTGCTGGAAAGCGAGGAGATGTGCAAGCAGGCCATCGAGGCGATCCGCAAGGTCGCCAAGGAACTGGGGTGGGAGGTGTGATGCACATCATTATCAGCACGACTGGAAAGGGACAGCAGAGCATCATCGTCGAAAATGTCTATCGGTTCGCCATCATGGCTGGGAGCGTGGCAATTCGGCAGGGCGATCAGATCATCCTGATCGAGGGAAAGAAACACGCCCTTGAACTGGTGGAAGCCCTCCGCGCGATGGTGGGGGACTGGGACGAATGAACCTCCCCCGCCACATCGACTGGGCGTTGCGGGAGATCGGGGTGGTGCCTTCCAAGAGGGAGGTGCCACCACCGGCCCCGTCGCCGTCGCCGACCGGGACATGGTATCCCGACGGTGACATTCCGTTCTAGAAGGGCTATCTTGTGGGCATCAACATGAGAGGCTCACGACATGCCCGCTGGTAGACCAAGCATTTATTCGCAAGAGATCGCGGATCGCATCATCGAAGGGATCGCGCAGGGCAACAGCCTTGTGTCGATCCTGAAGGAGGATGACGAACTGCCGGGATATTCGACCGTGATGCGGTGGCTGCGGGAAAACCCCGAATTTCAGTCGCTCTATGCGCGCGCGCGCGAAGATCAGGCCGACCACGACGCGGACAAGATCGGCGACATCGCCGAGCAGGTGGTGCAGGGCAAGGTCGATCCGCAGGCAGCCCGCGTGGCCATCGACGCCTACAAGTGGGCGGCAGGCAAGCGCAAGCCGAGGGTCTACGGCGAGAAGCTGGCGGTGGGCGGTGATCCCGACGCCGCGCCGATCCGCACCACGACGCAGCTGGATGTGTCGAACCTGTCGCTGGACGAACTGGAGGCGCTGGGCGCGGCCCTGCAGAAGTCCCTTGGGAAAGATTGACCTTCCCTTCGCCATCGACCCTGCGGCCCTGCTGAAGGTCGTCGAGAAGCGCAAGTGCGAACTGTCTCTGGCCGAGTTCGTGAAGCACGCATGGCGCGTGATCGAACCCGGACAGCCCTATGTCCACGGCTGGCACATCGACTTCATCTGCGCGCATCTGGAGGCCATCACCGACGGCGTCGAATTGGACAGTGGCGAACTGTACAACCGCCTGCTGGTCAACGTGCCGCCCGGCACCATGAAGTCCCTGCTGATCGGCGTGTTCTGGCCCGCGTGGGAATGGGGGCCGCGCAACATGCCACACATGCGCTATGTCTGCGCCGCCCACAGCCAAGACCTCGCGATCCGCGACGGCCTGCGCATGCGCCGACTGGTCGTGTCCGAATGGTATCAGGGCCACTGGGGCGACCGCGTCGTCCTGACCGGCGACCAGAACCAGAAGACCAAGTTCGAAAACACCGCCACCGGCTTCCGGCAGGCCACCGCCGCCGGGTCGATCACCGGCGCGCGGGGCGACCGCGTGATCATCGACGACCCGCACAGCGTGGACGGGGCCAACAGCGACCAGCAGCGCCAGTCCACGCTGACATGGTTTCTGGAAGCCGTGCCGACCCGCGTCAACAACCCCGACCGGTCGGCCATCGTCGTGGTGATGCAGCGCCTGCACGAAGAGGACGTCTCCGGCGTGATCCTGTCCAAGGGGCTGGGCTACGACCACATCATGCTGCCCATGCGCTACGACCCGGCCCGCGCGTGGCCGACCAAGCTGGGCTATGCCGACCCGCGCGAGGATGACGGCGAACTGCTGTTCCCCGACCGCTTCCCGCTGGATGTGGTGGAGCGGGACGAGCGCGCCATGGGGCCGTATGCGACCGCCGGTCAGTTCCAGCAGCAGCCGGAGCCGCGCGGCGGCGGGATCATCAAGGACCACTGGTGGCAGCTGTGGGACAAGCCTGAGTACCCGCCCATCGAGTTCATCGTGGCCAGCCTCGACACCGCCTACACCACGAAGGCCGAGAACGACTTCAGCGCCCTGACCGTCTGGGGCGTGTTCTCCGGGGCCAGCGAGGGGCAGGCCACGCGGTCTGTGGACCGGTACGGGCGCACCGTCGAGTTGCGGACCAGCTACCAGTCCGAAAGCCTCGGCCCGGTGCCGAAGGTCATGCTGATGTATGCGTGGCAGGTGAAGCTGGAACTGCACGAACTGGCCGAGAAGGTGGCATCGACCTGCAGCCGGATGCGCGTGGATCGGCTGCTGATCGAGAACAAGGCCGCCGGTCACAGCGTGGCGCAGGAGATCAGGCGGCTGTTCGGGGCCGAGGCCTTCGCCGTTCAGATGTACGACCCCAAGACGCTGGACAAGACCGCGCGCCTGTACTCGGTCCAGCACATCTTCGCCGAGGGCATGGTCTACGCGCCCGACAAGGACTGGGCCGAGCAGGTGATCCGGCAGTGCAGCGTCTTCCCGAAGGGCAAGAACGACGATCTGGTGGACACAGTGTCGATGTCCTTGAACCACATGCGCTCTGTCGGTATGCTCACAAGGGCGGCTGAGAGAATGGCCGAACTGGAAGAGGCGCAGCGGTTCACCGGCAACGACGGGGGCGCGCCTCTGTACAACGTCTGAGGGGGACGGAATGAAGAGGGTACTGTGCGATGCCACGGTGGACAGGCTGGGACCGAAGCGGTTTCAGGTCACCGTGACCGGCGTCGGCGAACACGCTGGGACCGTGAAGGTCTACACCGTGGAGAAAACCACTGAGGATGTTGCGGCGCGCGAAGGCATTAAGCGCTTCGTCCGCGAAATGGGAGGGGAGGCATGACCACATTCGTTCTGGGGACCGGGGCGGTCGCGTTCACGCTGGGCGTCGGGACTTGCGAGGAGCGCGGCGGCGTGTCGCTGCCCTTCTTCGCCTTCGGGGACAGCGACAAGATTGAAGCCGAGTTGGATGTATATGGGACTGTGGAGTTCCATGACGAAGAGGGCGTGCAGCGCACCCTCGACGCCTATGCCAAGCACGGCACCATCGTGTTCCTCGACAACTACGAGGCCACCGAGCAGTTCCTGTCCTACATGATGCGACTGGTCAACGTCCTCACCGACACGCCGTGGATGGCGCGCAACCAGCAGCGGGAGACGATCCAATGACCAAGGGCGAGTACAGGGTTGGCATCAACTTCAACCCGTCTGCCAGCCCGTTGGTGGACAAGATCAAGAATATCGCTGCCGTCATGATCGACCTGATCGACGAAATCGAAAACAGCGATCCGTTCGATATCGCGCAAAGGCACGAGGTGGCGCGCCTGAAGGCACTGGCGCAGATTGCCACTGAAGAAGCCGCGATGTGGGCGGTGAAGGCCGCGACGAAGGGGAGGAAGGCATGATCATCAACGGCACCGCGCTGCTGCTGGCGGCCCCGATCAAGGACATGGTGGCCGAGAAGGTGCGGCACAACGGCGTCAGCCACGGCCTCGGCGAGGCGGGCTACGACATCCGGATCAAGCAGAGCATCGACTTCCGCATCAACGACGACCCGCGCATCGGACACCGCGCCAAGGTCGATGACAAGGAGCAGCCGGGAAACTTCGTCATCGCCTCGGCCATCGAAGAGTTCGACATGCCCGACAACCTCGTCGGGATCGTGCATGACAAGTCCACATGGGCGCGCAAGGGCCTGTCGGTCTTCAACACCGTGATCGAACCCGGCTGGAAGGGTTTCCTGACGCTGGAACTGGTTTACCACGGCCAGTGGCCGCTGTTCATCCCGGCAGGCACCGGCATCGCGCAGGTGGTTTTCCACAGGACCATCGAGCGCGCATCGTACGATGGCAAGTATCAGAACCAGCCTGACAGGCCGGTGGGAGCGATCAATGGCTGAAGCGATCTTGTTGGCGATCGTGGTCTGGGCGATCTGGAGGTGGACCTGATGGCGAAGTGGAAAGAAATGGACGAAATCTTTGATGTCGATGTGAAGTACGCATCGCTGCGCCGCGTCCTCGATCTTGCGTTTGAGCAGGCGTCCGGCGGCAAGGGTGCGGATCGGCATGCCAACGGTCTGCCCTTCGACTGCCAGCCCATGCTGGAGATCGGGCGCATGATCGGGGTAGGGTTCTGCCTTGGTCAGGCCATGAAAAAGGCGCAGGAGAGCAGCCGGATGCAGCCCGACGCTGCCAAGCGCGAACTGCTGGGCGCGATCAACTATCTGGCCGGTGCGTACCTGCTGCTGGAAGAGAAGGACCAGACCTGATAGGATCGCGCCAACTTGACCCATGAAGGGATATGAAGATGCCCATCGTTCCCGGCCTGAACTCTGCCGTGCGCATTGAGGAAGACCCGTCGGACGCCGCTATCGGCCTGACGGACGTCACGGTGGAGAATGCCGAAGAAGAGGCAGACATCCCTGAGTTCAATCAGGATGGCGCGATCCTCCGCATTGACCACGGCGACGGGTCGATCACCGTCAGCCTTGATGGCAAGCCGATCTCCGAGGCCGAGGAGGACGGGCCGAAGGGCTGGTTCTCCAACCTCGTCGATCAGATCGAGGACATGGAACTGGGCCGGATCGCGGACGACCTGCTGCGCGGCGTCGATGACGACCTGATGTCCCGCAAGGAGTGGGTCGAGGATCGGGCGCAGGGCATGAAGCTGCTGGGCCTGAAGCTGGAAACGCCCGGCATCCAAGGGTCGAACGACGGCGCGCCGGTCGAGGGCATGTCAAAAGTCCGACACCCGCTGCTGCAGGAAGCCGTGCTGCGCTTCCAAGCCAACGCCCGGTCGGAGATGCTGCCGACCGACGGGCCGGTGAAGATCAGGGACGACGCCAACAGCGCGACCACCATGCGCGACGAGATGGCCGACGGGTTTCAGAAGGACTTCAACCACTATCTGACCTCGACCGCGACCGAGTACTATCCCGACACCGACCGCATGTTCCTGATGCTGGGCTTCGGCGGCACCTCGTTCAAGAAGGTTTACTTCTGCCCGCTGCGGAACCGCCCGGTGTCCGAGAGCGTCGATGCCGACGACCTGATCGTCAACAACGCCGCCACCGACCTGTCGAACGCGCGCCGGATCACGCACCGCGTCTACATGAAGCCCTCGACGGTACGCCGCCTGCAAATCCTCGGCGTCTACCGCGACATCGAACTGGCCACGCCGCAGGACACCTCGCCCGACAGCGTGCAGGAAGCCAAGGCGGCCCAGCAGGGCATCTCGACCCAGTCTCTAAACCCCGACGACCGCGACCGCGAAATCTACGAGGTCTACTGCGAACTCGACATCAAGGGCTTTGAACACAAGTACAAGGGCAAGCCGTCCGGTCTGGAAATCCCCTATCGCGTGACCATCGACGTCTCCAGCCGGGAAATCCTGTCCATCGTACGGAACTATGACGAAGACACCAAGGAACTGCCGGAGGCGCGCAAGACCTTCGTCAAGTACACCTTCGTGCCGGGCTTCGGCTTCTACGACATCGGCCTGCTGCACATCCTCGGCAACACGACGAACGCGGTCACCGCCGCGTGGCGGGAACTGCTGGACGCCGGGATGTACGCCAACTTCCCCGGCTTCCTGATTTCCGACACCGGGTCGCGTCAAAACACCAACATCTTCCGCATCCCGCCGGGCGGTGCCGCGCAGGTGAAGACTGGCGGCCAGCCCATCGGGCAGGCCATCATGCCGCTGCCGTACAAGGAGCCGTCGCAGGCCCTGATGGCGCTGGTCGAAAACATGGCCCAGACCGGCGCGCGCGTTGGCGGGACGTCGGAACTGCAGGTCGGCGAAGGTCGGCCCGATGCGCCGGTCGGCACCACGCTGGCCATGATCGAGCAGGCCACCAAGGTGCTGAACTCGGTCCACAAGCGCATGCACGCCGCGCAGGCCGAGGAGTTCCGCCTGCTGCGCGACTGCTTCCGCGAACACCCCGAAAGTTTCTGGGAGCGCAACCGCCGCCCGACGGTCCAGTGGAACCCCGATCTGCTGATGCAAGCGCTGGAAGATGTCGAACTGGTGCCGCAGGCCGACCCGAACACCGCCAGCCACGCCCAGCGCGTCATGAAGATCATGGCGCTGAAGCAGCTGCAGGCCGGGAACCCGGCGCTTTACGACGACGTCGCCATCGACACCGCCGCGCTGCGGGCCATCGGCTGGTCGAACCCGGAGCAGTTCTTCAAGCCGCAGGACCAGCGCTCTTCGCCGCCGCCGGAGTTCCTGAAGGGCGTCGAGGAGATCAAGATCGCCAAGCAGAAGGCCGACGCGGACACGCTGCGGGCGCAGGCCGACATGGTCAAGGCGCAGAAGGACAACCCGCAGGCCGCCAATGGCCCCGCCGGTCCGCAGGGACCGCACCCGATGGAACTGCAGGCCAAGCTGATGGGCGAACAGACCAAGCAGATGCAGCTGCAGCATGCGATGCGCCGGGACGCGATCAACGACGAGAACCGCGATCTGGACCGCGAGAAAGACCTGCGGCTGGAGCAGATGCAGGTGGACCGCGACCAGATGAACGACGCGGTGCGGATGCAGCATGAGATGGACATGCAGCAGCGGGACCATCAGGCCGACATCGTCAAGCTGGCGATGCAGGTGCAGCAGCGGAAGAAGGGCGATAAGTGATGGATGACGACAAGGCGATCCGGTCGGCCAAGCTGACCCTCGGCGGCATGCTGGAGAAGAAGCGGGCCAAGAGCGCCGTCGAGCGCGCCCAAGGCCAGATCGCCCCGTCGAAATACCTGCCCAACGTGCCGCGTCAGGTGCATGCTGATGGGGGTGTCGCTGATGATGACAACCAGCCCATTGACCTTGGTCAGGCCCGCGAGCAGAAGCAGCTGCAGACTTTCCACAGCGGCATGATGAATGACATGTCGAACCGCATGACGCAGGCCATGGAGGCGCATCAGAAGGCGGTCGATGCCGGTCACTTCGACGGGTACGAGGTGGGCGACGTCCTGCAGGGCCAGAGCAGCCCACTGAAGATCACCGGTCGCTACGTCCAGAAATGGAAACCCAGCGCGATGACGCTGCAGCACTTCGACCGGCTGGGGGCGAAGCCCTCGATCATCGAGCATGAGGGCCAGCAGTACATCCCGATGCTGCGCTACACTTCCGGCAGCGAGGAGGGCGGCGACAATCAGGAGGGCAGCCTGTACCTCGACGCCGTCAAGGCCACCGGCATGCGCAAGATGGGCGGCCTGCGCGCGGTGAAGGCATATGGCGGATACGTCCCCGCCGCCGTCCTGCCAGTGCCGAAGCTGGCCGTGGCAAAGCCTCTGTCGTACGGCAGCGCCCAGCCGACCGCGCTTGAGGCGCTGGCCGGGATCGCGGGATCGGCGTCCAAGATCGGGGAAACCGCCGGTGGTTTCTTCGGCAAGGAGGCACCGCCGGAACAGCCCCCGGCGCAGGATGGACACGCTGGGCGCGCGGAGGCCGGAGGCGGCATGTCCCCGCAGGCAGTGGCCGCCTACAACGCCTTGCTGGAAGCCTATGGTCAGCCGCTGACGGTGACGTCCACCTATCGCGACCCGGCTGAGAACCAGCGTGTCGGCGGCGCGAAGAACAGCCAGCACACGCACGGCAATGCCTACGACATCGACACCTCCGGCATGTCCTACGAGGACCGGCTGGCACTGGCCGACATGGCGTGGAACGCCGGGTTCCGGGGTGTCGGCTTCTACGACAACAGCATGCACTTCGACGTCGGCGATCCGCGCTCTTGGGGACCGACCTACAGCCGCGACAGCATCCCCGACTGGGCGCAGGACTGGACCCAGCAGCGGTACGGCTATGCGGACGGCGGCGCTGCGCCCACGATGTCCCCGCTCCTTATCGAGGAGGAGATGAAGCGGGACGCGATGCGGAAACCGGACGCGGCGGCCCAGACCGGTCAGGCACTGGATGCCATCAGCAACGCGGGCAGGGTTGGAAGCATTGCCGGGAAACTCACCGGCATCCCCCTCGGCGGCGTGATGGGCCGGAAGCTGGCCGAGAGCATCGCCATGTCCGAATACGGCTATGCCGACGGCGGCAGCGTGGATGACCTGCCGCCGGTGGGCAAGAACCGCAACGGGGTGCCGGAAGAGGACGCGGTGGCCTCGCCGCTCCGCAAGGCGGAATACCCATACATGTCGATGGTGCCTGCGCGTCAGGTCTATGCCGAACCGCTGCGGCAGGCGATCAACAAAGCCCACGCCGAGGCCGAGGTAATGGACCTGCCCATCGACCAGATCGTGACCGACGTTAGCGCGATTGGCCGGTCGCGGGTGAAGAACCCCGCAGGCGGCCTGCCCTTCGTCGAGCGGATCAACGGGGTGCATCACCTGCGCGACGGCAACCACCGCGTGGCTGCCGCAATGTTGCGGGGCGACAAGACGGTGCGGGCGCTGGTGGCCGACATGGACGAGGCGATCAAGGCCAACGGGCGCGCCGACGGCGGCTACGTCCCGCAGCGGACCCAGAAGGCCTACAAGTTGTTCCGTACGAAGGGCGACGGCAAGCTGTATCCGCTCTTTGTCCACGCCGACAAGCCGGTCGAGATGGGCAAGTGGCTGGAGGCCGAGGAGGGGCCGCAGGGCAAGGCGCAGGGCAAGGTCAAGTCCAAGCTGGGCGATCTGGCCTACCGGCCCGGCTGGCATGCCGGTGACTTGCCCATCGCCACCCACATCGGCGGCAAGTCCGATCCGAGCCTGAAGAAGCCGGACTACCGGCCCGACAACCATGTCTGGGCCGAGGTGGAGATGGCCGCCGACAAGGACTGGCAGGCCGAGGCCGACAGCCGTGGAAAGGGCGTCAAGGCCCACATCACCGATCAGGTGCCGCTGGGCGGGTTCTACCGCTACAAGACCAACCCGAACATGACCGGCAACTGGCTGATCGGCGGCCACATGAAGGTCAACCGCGTCCTGTCCGACGACGAGGTCAAGGACATCAACGATCAGGCTGGCGTGGCCGACTTGCCGCGCCGCAAGGCCTTCGCTGACGGTGGCGCTGTGCCTGCCATGTTCGAGGGCATGCACGAAGACCTGCAGAACGAGGATGGCAGCCCGCTCGAACTCTGGCACGGCACCCCTGCCAAGCAGGAGTTCGAGGCCTTCGATGACGCCAAGGTCGGCACCGAGCGGGATCACGGGTTTTGGGGGCGTGGGCATTACCTGACGCCGAATTACGATGCTGCAGATGACTATTCTGAAGCGGAAAACGGAGATCGCGGCACCGTCATGGGGCCGCTGCATGCCGCGCTGAAGAACCCCTATGTCTGGGATGTCTCCGACGATAACGCCGCGCACCGCACCCTGCGCGACCTGCAGTCGATGGGGATCATGCGCGAGAAGTCCAAGCTGGAGCCGTGGGACAACCTGCAGCGGCACCACATGGATGCCTTTATGCAAACCATGCGTGATCGCGGCCATGACGGGGTGTTGATGAAGGTCGGCAAAGAGCGTGGCCGCAAGGGCATCTCTGAGGTGGTGGTGTTCAACCCGAACATGATCAAGCACAAGGACGCCGAGGTCTTCGACCCTAACGACCCTCGCATCCGCCGCGCGGAGGGTGGCGAAGTGGACGACAACACCCCCATCGACATGACCACCGCACGCCTACTGCGGAACTTCAACCAGAACAGCACCGGGCCGACGCCCCAAGCTGAGGGTGTGTTCAACCGTCTGGCCGACAGATACGAAAAATCGAGGGTGGCATACGATGCCGCCAAGGCTGATGGTGTGTTCGACAGGGTCCAGATCGGGGACGTCTACAAGTACAAGCCTTTGCCGAACACGTCCCCCATGGAGGTGGTCGGCCACCGTATGATGCCAGTCGAGCGGTGGAGCGGGGACAAGCCCCCGAAGTATGTCTACCACGACCACTACCCCGTCGCGGACATCAAGAAAGACGGCGAGACCAAGCCCTACTCCATCGAGCGGATGGAGGATGCCGATCTCTATGACCGGATCAAGGGAAAGCCCCGGATGGTCAAAGCTGGTGGAGGTTCAGTTGGCGGCATGATGCTTCGCATGCGCCGGGCAGGGATCAACACAAAGGATGATTTCTGGAACCGCTGGCGCGATCATATGCGCGCCAAGGCTGGTCCCGATCCCCGGTTGTCTTCGATCATGAGCAATGACAGTCATTTTCAGCGGATTGACGGCATGCTCCGAGTGCATCGGCAGGATGCTGATCAAAACGGTTTGGCATCTGTCTTGAACTTGTATGGCCCGCCCAAAGAGCAGGGCCACATGGCTGCACGCATACCCCGTGAAATGTTCCAAGATATGGGCATCGAACCCACTGTGGAGAATGCTCACGCTGCCTATGAGGCGCTTCCTGACGACGAGAGTGGGCGGCAAGGATTTTCCAAAGGAGGAACCCCAGATGACCAAAATGCCGGAGCATATCTTGCAGCACCAACCGCGCAGGGAGCAATTTCAGACGCAGGACGAGTACGAGGAGGCTCTGGCCTTCTTCAAGCACAGGACGAGGCACCTCTTGAAGGTCTCCCCGCGTCCGCCCGCATCCCGCTCACAGGACAGGTGATCCAAGCTGGTCCTGACCCGCGCATCCGCGCTGTGGCCCGGTCCTACATGGCCAGCGCAGGCATGCCTTACAATCCGCCGACCAAGTACGCAAAGGTCGATCCAGCGCGGGCAAAGCGCATTGCTGCAGCCTACGACAAGATGGAGGATAACCCTGAGCACCCGCTGACCCGTGCCTCATATGCCGCAATGATCAAGGAGACGTTGGCGCAATACGAGGCGGCGAAAGCGGCTGGCTTCAAAGCGGAGTTCTGGCATCCCCGGAAGCAAAGAGACCCGTACGAAGCATCTCCTAGACTTGCTGTAGAGGATGTTCGCAACAACAACCATATGTGGGTCTATCCTACCTATGCGGGATATGGCAGCGGCGACCCCATCTCGGAAGAAGATGCCCGGCGCAATCCGATGTTGCAGCTGACGGGAGAGACTTGGAACGGCATCCCGGTGACCGTGAACGACATATTCCGTGCTGTTCACGACTATTTCGGGCATGCAAAGGAAGGTGTCGGCTTCCGTCACGATGGAGAGGAGAACGCATGGCGGTCGCACGCCTCCATGTACTCCCCGCTAGCCCGGATGGCTATGACCAGTGAGACCCGTGGGCAAAACAGCTGGCTAAATTTCGGCCCGCATGGCGAGAAAAACCGCACGGCCCGCACCGAAGACACGGAGTTTGCCCCTCAAAAAGTCGGCATTCTGCCCCACTGGGTCCACCATGAGGGTGCGGAAGACTTCATGCTACCAAACGACATTTCCGGCATGCTGCACGCCCGCGCCAAGCACGGGTCTGACATCAGCAAAGCGCTGGCCGTTACGCGAAGCTTCACCAAAGATGGTGCAGGTGCTATGATGCGCCTCGGCGTCAAGGAGTGAACCATGGCCGACACCGTCAAACGCGCGCTCGATCTGGTTTCGAGATACCAAGACCCCGTCGCCGGTAACAAGCTGGACAGATTTTCGTGGCGGCCCCTGCCAAATGTCCACGAAGACCTCGACAGACTGCCGGAAATCCCCAGCCATGTCGAAAATTTCGGCGCGTTTATGGACGAAATGGCGCATCGGGCGCTCAATGGGCAAATGTCGCCCCGCGATCTGATCAAAGCCTACCTGATTACGCGGTCTTCCATCCGCAGACAGGCGATCCGCAACAAAACCCTGCGCGAAAAGGGCGGATTTCACCTTCCGTTCGATGACAGCACCAAAATTCGGCCCGAAGGAGCGATGGCTGAGTGGCTGATGACCCCCATGGGGCAACGCTACCTTGACCAAGCCGAGCGCGGAAAGGTTGACGAGGAGGCCGTGGCCGACGCGCAGTCGAAAATGCGGCCTTTTGGCTTCCATGACAGCACGGAAGGGCAGGCGCTGCCGTGGGCGGCTGCGAATTTGCCGCAGCGGCACAGGGAATTTTCGGCCCTGATCGCCGATGGCCTGCAGAAAGACCCGAACCTTCCCGCGTGGCGCAAGTCGTCCATGAGCCTTCATGGCATCAAGGAGGCCAAATCGGGCTTCATGGGGTCTTTGCTGGGTCGTGGCGACCAGCCCACGTTGGATGCCCGCCAAGTCGTCCTGCAGACCGGCCTGTCCAACGACGAAGGCACGAAGCGCATGGAAAATGTCGGCTTCGCGGGCGTGGATCGCCTTGCCGCCCGGCAGTCTGCCATGAACCCGAAGCTGGTCAGGGGTTTGGAGCCGTTCCGTCAGCATCTGACCCACCACGCGATCTGGGACAAGGCCGGAAACGACGTCACGACCCACGAAGACCTGATGCGCGCCATGCGGAACGCCAAGGACGGCGGTCGGATTGGTTACAACACGGGCGGCGGTTCCTCCCGCGCCTTGATGTCGCTTATGGATCACCCCCTTGGACCCGCCTTTATGAAGGTGTTCGGTATCGACCCGAAGGGCGGAAGCGCGTATGTGCAGCAGGCGCTGCAGAAAATTGAAGAGCGCAAGTCGCAGGTAGTTGATCCTGAAAGGCTGCGCGAGATCAACGATCCCGCCGAACTCGCCCGCCGTCAGGCAATCATCGACAGCTACAACATGGACACTGGGGCCAACAAAAAGGTCACCGGCGGCTACTACAATATCAAGCAGAGTGTTGCCCCGAAGGACGTTCAGGCCACAGTCACCGGTATTCCCGGCACCTTTCCGAAGCAGCGCGTCACCAAGTCGTGGCAAGAGGCTCTGACCCCGTTCAAGGGCGGCACCCTGATCGGCCTCGGTGGCGACCGGTCCCGTCTGGGCCGCCTGACGCACATCAATGGAAAGAAGCTGGCATGGGATGTCGATCTGCACGCCGGACACGATTACATGCTGGAACCGAACCGTGGGGCAGTCTGGGCTAATGCTGCAGGCCATACGACTGGCATCGAGCGCATGATCGCCAAGGCTGCCGAGCGCGGCCCGATCATTGGCTCGTTCCAGCCTATGGGACCGCAGTCGGTGGACAGTTCCCACAACATGGTGGACGCTCTGCTTGCGCAAATTCCGTCTTCCGGCATCAGCAAGAAGGACGCCAAGGCGTTTGATGATGCGTTGAAGGCTGGTATGCACGCGCCGAAGCCGGAAGATCGCGCCGCGTTCGCCGAGGCCATGCGGGGATGGCCCGGCATTCTGAACGCCAAGGCAGCCAGCGAATTTATGCGCCCCGAAAAAGGATTTGCCGGAACTCACCGGTCGGCCTTCGTCAAGATGATGGACAAGAAGGACCGGAAGGACGAAGGCTTTCCGGAAGTCGGGGCAACGCGGGTCGCGATCACCAACCCCGACCTGCTTGAAACGCCAAACAGCATGGCAGGGCATCGACTGGTCGAACTCGACCCCGACGAGTTGCTGCGCCAAGCTGCGGGTGGCTTCAAGCACTCAACGTACCAGAGCGACACCGGCGGGCGATACCTCGCCGACGTTCCGCCGAGGCCGCGTCACAATGTTTTTGCCGAACACGCGCTGGGCCTGATGCACAAGGACATCTCCGGCGGCCAGATCGTTCACCCCTATAGCCTTGGCGACAAGGGCCGCTCCACCTATCGCAAGATGACGGAAGAGCAGAAACCCATCGCGCCTATCGGGGATGACCTGTTGGAGCGCGTGGGTCGCGCAACCGGTGGCCCGGTGGTAAACACCAACCCCACCGAGGCGCAGAAGGAGGCGGGCAACTACAAGAAGCACCATGTCAGCTTCCACGGCCTGCCGATCACCATCGAGAACCCCAAGGGGTCGATCCGCAAGGGCAAAGGCTGGCAGGTGCGTGTTCCGTACGATTACGGATACATCAAGCGCACCGAGGGCGCTGATGGCGACCATGTCGATGTCTGCATCGGGCCGGATCACGCCTCCGACCATGTGTTTATCATCGACCAGCACGACCACCAGACTGGCCAGTTTGACGAACACAAGGTCATGCTGGGATACCGGACCCGCGAAGAGGCCTGCCGGGCATACTGCTCCGGTTTTTCGGACGGCAAAGGGCCTGACCGCATGCGCGCGGTGGCCCGGATGTCCATGTCCGAGTTCAAGCGCTGGCTGAAGCATGTGGACACGACCAAGCCCGTTCGCGGGCAGGGTCACATGGACCGTGCATTGGCGCTGACTTCGCAGTATACTGCCCGCAAAACCAACCCCTGAGGAGATCGCAATGGACGCCAAAAGCCTGCGCGAGGCGATGAAGGCAAAGGCCAAGCGCCTTGCCGGTGCCTCGTCCGAGAAAATCGACAGTTCGACTTTCACCCCTGCCGAACCGCTGAATGCCGATGTGAAGACGGGCATGCGCCCGATCTCGCGCCGCGCCTTCAAGGCCGGTGGCAAGGTGGAGGGCGCTGAAAACGAGCGCCGCGCCGACCGCACCCCGCGCGGGTTCCAAGAGAAGGTCGGTCTGGCCAACACGAACCAGAAGGACGCCAACGAGGAGCGCGAAGGCAAGAAGCATGTCGGCGGCTTCAAGAAAGGTGGCCGCACCGGCAAGAATGACGGCGGCGGCCTTGGCTCCTCCCCCATTCCGATCCCCCGGCCCGACAATATTCGGGCGCAGAACATGCGGAAGCTGCCTGCTGGGACGGTTTTCGGTGACCGCAAGGATGGCTTGTCGAAACTGGAAGGGATCGAGGCCGAGGCTGCAATGGATCGCGCCGACGCCGCAGCCGCCAGCGAACATCAGGACTACTTGGACTTCGTGAAGAACAGGAAGTCCGGCGGCAGGGCCAAGAAAAATTCGGGCGGCAGTAACTTCATGGCCGCTCCCGATGGCAGCAATACCAGAAAAGTGGACCGTGCATGGGTTGACGCCCAGAACCGCTACGCCGGTGATCGTACGCGGCGCAAAAACGGCGGCGCGACCGGTGGCTCCAACGAGCAGCCGATCTCGTCCGCTGGCGGCGACACCGGTGGTCGTGAGGCCAAGAAGTCCGGCGGATTGGCCATGCTGTCCCCCATTGCGATGATCGCCCAGAACCCCGACAAGGCCAAGATGCTGTCGCCTGCGGCGATGCTGATGGGCAAGAAGAAGGGCGGCATGGTCGAGGGTTCGGCGAAAGACCGGGCCGAGGACAAGATGCTGGCCAAGAAGCACGGCATGTCCATGAAGGAGTGGGAGAAGTCCCCGCAGGACAAGAAGCACGACGCTGGCCAGATGAAGCGCGGCGGCGCGTCCCACGACAAGGACTGCACCTGCAAGGCCTGCGGCGGCGCTGTGCATGACCGCATGGGCAAGAAGAACGGCGGCGGCCTCTACGCCAACATCCACGCCAAGCGCGAACGGATCGAGGAAGGCTCCGGCGAGAAGATGCGCAAGCCCGGCTCCAAGGGCGCTCCCACGGCGGAAGCGTTCAAGGCGGCCGAGCGCACCGCGCGCAAGGATGGCGGTCGCACCGGCAAGGGCAAGACCAACATCAACATCATCATCTCGCCCCACCATGATGGCAGCCTCGGCAAGATGGGCAACATGCCCGCCCCCGCGCCGATGCCCGCCCCCATGCCCGCGCCGATGATGGGTCGCCCGCCGATCCTGCCGGGCGCTCCGGCCCCGATGCCGCACCCCGCCTCCGTGCCGCCGGGCCTTGGCGCTGCTCTGGCTGGTGCCGCTGGCATGCCCGCTATGCCGCCCGCCGGTGGACCCACCCCGCCCATGATGCCGCCCCCGCCGATGGCGCGCAAGGACGGCGGCAAGGTCTATCCGAAGATGAAGTACGGGGCTGGATCGGGCGAAGGACGCCTTGAGAAGGTCGAGAAGTACGGCAAAAACGCCAAAGCCTGACCCCTCCCTGTCAGGCCCCCGCGACCCCCGGTTCCCCCTCACTCGACCGGGGGTCGCACCATAGATGACCGATTAGGATGAACATGATGCAGACCACGATGACCGCGTTCATGCGCGAACTGGCAAGACTTATTGCCGAGCGTCGAAAAACCCTCACCGACAATGTTGCTTCGGGACTTGCGATCTCGTCCTACGAGCAATACCGTGAGCATGTTGGACGCCTCGCAGAACTGAACGAGGTTCTGGAAATGATGGATGAAGCTGAAGCCAACGTGAACAAGCGATAGGATGAACATGCCCCATATGATGATGGCTCACGAAGAAGACCCGCGCGCCAAGATACGCGCCGATCTCGGCGACCTTTCCGGCGTCGAACTGTTCCACAACCAAGTCTTGCTGGCGGTCTACATCCGCCCGCAGCGCACGAAATCCGGCCTCTACCTGACCGACAAGCACACCGACGAAGATCGGTTCCAGTCGAAGGTGGGTTTGCTGGTCAAGAAAGGCCCGATGGCCTTTGAGCAGGACGGCAACTGGTTCACCGGCCTTGAGTTCAAGGAGGACGACTGGCTGGTGTTCCGCCCGTCCGATGGCTGGTCGATCACCGTCAACGGCGTCCTGTGCCGCATTTTCGATGACATCAACATCAAGGGCCGGGTGCCGCACCCGGACGCCGTGTGGTGAGGGACAGAACATGAGCGACGAAATCGAAGACGACCTGAAGGACATCGAGGTGCAGGTCGAAGAAACCGGCGGGGACGAAACCCCCGCCGTGGTCCCGCCGGAGGATGGCATCGCCGATCTGAAGCGTCAGCTTGACGCAGAGGTGGCGCGCCGTCAGGAGGCCGAGCGCCGGGCTGCGGAGGCGGCCCAGATGGCCCACGCGGCCCGCATCGACAAGGAGGACACCGACATCCAGCTGGTGGCGAACGCCATCGACACGCTGGACCGGGACACCGAGTTGCTGAAGCAGAGCCTGCAGTACGCCATGCAGACGGGCAACTATGCCCAGCAGGTGGCGCTGCAGGAGGAGATCAGCGACAACAAGGCCAAGCTGCTGCAGCTGCGGAACGGTCTGGACGCGATGAAGTCCAAACCCAAGGCACCGCCGCCGCAGGTCATGCCTGCCGACCCGGTGGAAGCCTTCGCCGCCCGGCTGACGCCCCGATCTGCCGACTGGGTGCGGTCGCACCCGGAGTTCGTCCGCGACCCCGCGAAGAACCGCAAGATGATCGCGGCGCACGAACTGGCCGTGGCCGACGGGATCGTGCCGGACACCGACGCCTATTTCGAGGCCATCGAGGCAACGCTGCGGATCAAGCCCGCTGCGGTGCAGGCCGAGGAGGAGGCGTCCTCGACCGCCGCCAAGGTGATCCAACGGCGCGATGCCGCGCCCGCCGCCGCGCCGGTCAGCCGTGGGCAGTCCTCGCGGAACGTGGTGCGCCTGACCGCCGCCGAGCGCGAAATGGCCGAGATGATGAACATGAAACCCGAAGAGTACGCCAAGCACAAAATGGCGCTCCAGAAGGAAGGGAAACTGCAATGAGCGATGATTTCAAGCGGGTGCGCCCGAACATGCGCCCGGAAGCCCCGGTGGCCGAGGAAAGCCCGCGTGACCGCGCCGCCCGCAAGGCCGCCGAACTGCGCGCGCACCGCAATGGTGATCTGGACGACGGCACCGACGAGTTCTTCGTCGAACCCGGCGTCATCCCCGACGGCTGGACCTACGAGTGGAAGACCAAGACCGTGCTGGGCGCGGAAGACCCGGCCCATCAGGTCAAGCTGGCCCGCGACGGCTGGGAGGCTGTCCCCGCGTCCCGCCATCCGGAGATGATGCCTGCCGGGTACAAGGGCGTGGAGATCACCCGCAAGGGCATGGTCCTGATGGAGCGCCCCATGGAGATCACCGAGGAGGTGCGCGCACTGGAACTGCGCCGCGCGCGCCTGCAGGTCCGCGCCAAAGAAGAACAGCTTTCCGCCGCCCAGCCGGGCCAGTTCGAACGCTCCAACAAGGGCAACGATCTGGTCAAGGTCAAGAAGGGCTACGAGGCGATGCCTATCCCTGAAGAATGATCCGTACGATCAAGATCATCAACAAGATCGAGCGGCTCCGGCGCGTGATCAGGTCAGAAGGGACGCCCGCCATCCAAGAGGCTTGGGACCAGCTGGAGCCGCACGTTTCTGTCTTCCTGAACGCGGAACGTGATCATGGACCTGCAAGAGAGAATGGCAAAGACGGTGGAGGGTCAGCTGACATGGGCTGACCCGTCCCTCGGCAAGACCTGCGCCGACTGCAAGCACCGGGCGGCCCATCCCAAGCCGAGGGAGTTCAAGCCGGACATCTGCACACTGGTGAAAATCCACACCAAAAAGATCGGCGTCCCGTTCATGGCCCGCAAGGCTATTGCCTGTGGAAAGTACGAGGAAAACACCACCCTTTGACATCGGTGATGTGATCTGCCACTATATCGGCATTCGCCCCCGGTGGGCGACCACCCTCCCCCGGTTCTATAATCGCCCCGGTGCGCGATGATGGACCTCCCGCAAAGGAGCATTCCGTTATGGCGAACACCTCCGCGCCTTTCGGTTTCCGGCAGTACAGCGGCACTGGCTCGGCCCCGACCTATGAACAGGTTCCGGTCCGTATCGCCTACAACGCCTCTGCCATCTACTACGGTGATCCCGTCCAGCCCGACAGCAACGGCTATGTCGTCGTCGGCTCCCCCGGCACGACGCAGATCGCTGGCATCTTCCAAGGATGCAAGTACCTCTCGGTGTCGCAGAAGCGCACCGTGTGGTCGAACTACTGGCCCGGTTCGGATGTTGCTTCCAGCAACGTCGTCGAAGGCTACATCGTCAACGACCCGAACGCCAAGTTCGTCGCCCAGACCGGTGCGACGGGTGCGACGGCTGCCGACATCAATGCGAACGTGAACTTCGCCATTGGCACCGGCAACGCGACTTCGGGCATTTCGGGCGCTTCCGTGGACATGTCCACGGTCAACACCACGAACACGCTGCCCTTCCGCATCGTGGGTCTGGACGTTGATCCGCCGGGCGCGCCGGGGACGGAGGCTGGGGCCTACAACCTCGTCATCGTCGCCTTCAACAACGTCAGCACCAAGCAGCTGACCGGTATCTGAGGAGCATAAGACATGGCTGTCAATCTGAGTGCCATTAAAGACCTTCTGCTCCCCGGCCTCCGTGGTGTTGAAGGCAAGTACGAGATGATCCCGTCTCAGTACGACAAGATTTTCACCAAGCACAACTCCAAGATGGCGTTGGAACGCACCGCTGAGATGCGTTACCTCGGCTTCGCGCAGTTGAAGACCGAAGGCGGCCAGACCGCGTTCGACAACAACGCTGGTGAACGCTTCATCTACAACCAAGAGCATGTCGAAATCGGTCTGGGGTATGCGATCACCCGCAAGGCCGTGGACGACAACCTCTACAAGACCCAGTTCGCTCCGTCGAACCTTGGCCTGATCGAAAGCTTCCAGCAGACCAAGGAAATCTACGGTGCCAACGTCCTGAACACGGCGACGACCTACAACTCGTCCGTCGGCGGTGACGGCGTGGCCCTGATTGCCACCAACCACCCCATTGACGGCGGGACCGTGGCGAACCGCCCGGCGACGGATGCGGAACTGAACGAGGCCACCCTGCTGAACGGGATGATCTCGATCCGGACCAACTTCCGCGATCAGGCTGGCCTGAAGGTCTTCGCCCGTGGCCGCAAGCTGGTGGTTCCGCCCCAGCTGGAACCGGTCGCCATCCGTCTGACCAAGACGGAACTGCGTCCCGGCACCGCCGACAACGACGTCAACGCGATCATGTCCACCGCTGGTGGTCTGCCGGAAGGCTACATGGTCAACGACTTCCTGACCTCGGCGTCCGCTTGGTTCCTGCTGACGAACATCGACGGCCTCTCCTACATGGAGCGCGTCAAGTTCGAAACCGACATGCAGGTCGATTTCGTGACGGACAACCTGCTGGTGAAAGGCTACGAGCGTTACAGCTTCGGGTATTACAACTGGCGTTCGATCTTCGGGTCGTTCCCGTCGTAAAAGCGAACCGGAGGGGGCCGAAAGGCCCCCTTCTTCCCCGCCCTGACCGCGACAGCGGACGCTGCACAGACAGGGCTGAAACCGTGCAAAGGAGATACCCAGATGGGTACGACCACGTTTAGCGGCCCCGTCCGCGCAGGCACCCTGAAATCCGGCGAAACGAACGGCCCGAACCTCGGCGTCGTCACGCTGATGCAGGAAACCTCCATCACCCAGAACAGCACCACCGCTGTCTCCTCGACCCTCTATATCCCGGCGGGTTCGAAGATCACCGACATCATCGTGGACGTCCTGACGGCCTACAACTCGGCGACTTCGGCGGTCCTGTCGGTCGGCACCTCGGCTGGCGGCACCCAGTATGCCTCCGGCGTTGACGCGAAGACTGCTGGCCGCGTGCGTCCGACCTTCACGGCTGCCCAGCTGGCCGCGATGTCGAACGTCACCGTGCTGGGCGTGGCCGCGCCCACGACGGCCCCCGTGGTGGTGACCGTGACGCCGACCGGCGCGACCTCTGCCGGTTACGTCCGCGTGACCATCCTGTACTCGCAGCTGTGAGGTGAGCCATGAGGACCGGTAACAAGAAGCCCGCCATGTCCGTCACCAAGACGGTCAAGACCGGCACGATCAAGGGCGGCAACAACAACGCCCATGTCGCCACCGGCAGCAAGAACGTCATCGGTGGACAGGGCGTCCACGGCATGCCGCTGATGTCGGCAGCCGCGCCGAAGGCCAAGTACTGACGGGAGGGGCGGAAACGCCCCTCTCTTCCCATAGGAGACGCAGATGACCCCGATCACCATCAGCAAGACCGGAACGGGCCGCAGCACCATCATGGTGCCGGACAGCTTCCAGAACCCGTTCAACGTCGGCCTGCTGATCACCGTCACCGGGACCGCGACCTTCAACATCGAGATTTCGATGGATGATCCCTCCCTCGCCACGCCGACGACATGGGCTGCTGCCACCGGCTTCTCGGCCCTGTCCGCGTCCACGGTGGGTTCGCTGACGATCCCGTGCCATGCGCTGTCGATCAACATCACCTCTGGCGCTGGCACCGTCACCGCGCAGATCGTTCAGGCGGGGATGCGCTGATGGCCAAATCCCCCGCATGGACGCGCGCCGAGGGCAAGAACCCTGAGGGCGGCCTGAACGCCAAGGGGCGTGCCTCGGCCAAGGCGCAGGGCATGAACCTGAAGCCCCCGGCCCCGAAGCCGAAGACCGAGGCCGACGCTGGCCGGAAGGCCTCGTTTTGCGCCCGGATGTCTGGTATGAAGGCGAAGCTGACCAGCGAGAAGACGGCTAAAGACCCGAACAGCCGGATCAACAAGAGCCTCAGGAAGTGGGATTGCTAAATGGCCGTTACGACCCCCTCGATCACCCAGAACGGACGGTTTGAACCCTTCGAACTGCAGGTTTCGCGGGGTCAGGTTTTTGGCCACCAGAACGTCACGATCTTCGGGTACAACCCGGACGTTGACATCTCCCGCGTCACGGTCTGGCCGTACACCGGCATCCTGCCGCTGCCTCCCGCCGCACTGCAGATGAAGGTCAGTTCGTCCAGCGCGGACGACACCGCCGCTGGGACCGGCGCGCGCACGGTATTCGTGGGTGGTCTGGATGCAAACCACAACCAGATCAGCGAGACGGTCACCCTTAACGGTCAGACGGCTGTCCTGACGGTCAATTCGTACCTGCACATCAACAGCGCCTATGTCGCCACCACCGGCTCCGGTCTTTCCGCCGCTGGGGACATCTACTTCGGTGACGGCGTGGTAACGGCTGGCGTCCCTGCGACGGTCTACGACCTGATCAAGTTCGACTACAACTCGCGGATCACTGGCAGCTACACCATCCCCGCTGGATACACCGGGTACGTCTCTCAGGGCCTGTTTTCGGCGGGTCAGCCGGGTGGATCGGCGCAGGTGAGCGGTCGCCTGATGACCATTGGAGTTGACGGTGTTCGCCGCACCGCTGCCATCACCACGGTCAACAATGGGGTCGCAGACTACGTCTTTGAATACCCCCTGACGATCCCCGAAAAGACGACGTTGGAAGCCACTGCCCAAGCCAGTTCAAACAACAACTCGGCCTCCTCGATGTTCATCGTCCTGCTGATCAAGAACGACGGGAGCCTCTGATGGCCACGACCGGCACCTACGACTTCAACCCAAGCCTCGGCGAGATCACCCTCTACGCCTACCAGAACATCGGCGTGCGGCCCACGGCGCTGCTGCAGGAACACATGGAAAGCGCCCGCATGGCCGCCAATATGATGCTGTCCCGCTGGTCGAACCAAGGCGTGAACCTCTGGGCGGTCGATCTGGTCACCGTGCCGCTGATCGAGGGTGTGGCCGAATATGCGGTCGATCCCAACACGGTCGTGATGCTGGACGTCTATGGCCGTTATGTGTCCGGCAGGGCATCGTACGTCACGACCGCCGCGTCCTGCGTTGGCACCACCGCCACCATCACCTTCGCGGGGACTTTCGAAGCCCTCGTCGGGTCCATCGTGACGGTTTCCGGCGTCACCCCGGAGGGCTACAACGGCTCATGGGTGGTGACCGCATCGACCTCCGGCGTGACCTCGACGGTTTCGTTCACGGTGCCGTCCACCCTCGGCGCGCTGACCATTCCCGGCACCGTCGAGGTTTCCAGCAGCGCCTCGCCGCCCATCGACCGCCCGATCATGCCGATCAGCCGCTCCGAATATGCTTCGTACTCGACAAAGACGACGCAGGGCGCGCCGACGGTTTACTGGTTCGACCGCCTGATCTCGCCCAAGTTCACGCTCTGGCCGGTGCCGGATGGTCAGACCTTGACCTCGATCCGCTACTATCGGGTGCGACGTATCCAAGACGCGGCGATGGCGAACAACACGCAGGTCGAGGTGCCGTACCTGTGGCTGGAAGCCTTCGCGGATGGCCTCTCCTACCGACTGGCCCGCATCTGGAAGCCGGAGATCGCGGTGGCACTGAAGGCGCAGGCCGACGAAAGCTACCAGATCGCCGCCGACCAGAACATCGAGACGTCGAACGTCTACATCTCGCCGCTGATCGGGGGGTATTTCCGCTAATGGCCTACGCATCCATCGCCGGTCGCGCCAAGACATCCAGCCGGAACCCGCAGGCGCATGCGATCTGCGACCGGTGCGGCTTCCGCTACAACCATGTCACCCTCCAGTTCCAGTTCGACTGGGCTGGCGCGACGATCCAGAACAAGCGCATCTTGGTCTGCCCGCCCTGCCTCGACGAGATGCAGAGCCAGCTTCGCAGCCTGACGCTGCCGGGCGACCCGCCGCCGATCCTGAACCCGCGCCCCGAAACCTATGCGCTGGCGACCACCAACTATCGCATCACCGAAACCGCAGAGGGCGTGTCGGTGGTGACCGGCCTCGCCGTGCCGGGCAACGAGGACACGCGGATCACCCAGATCGAGCAGACCCGCGTCACGGGGGCGTGAGATGGCCGACGTAAAGATCACCCAGTTGCCGCCCGGCACCGCGCTGAACGGCACCGAACTGTTCGAAAGCGTGCAGCAAGGCACCTCCGTGCGCCTGACGGCGGCCCAGATCGCCCAGTACGTCGAGAGCGAGGCCTTCGGCAACGTGATTACGGTCGCGCAGGGCGGCACCGGCGCGCAGAGCCTGACCGGCTATGTCTTCGGCGCTGGCACCGCCCCGCTGACTGGCCAACCGACGATCCCGAACACCGACATCACCGGCCTCGGCACCGCCTCCACCGTCAATCTGGCGGTCGGCCCGACGCCTCCTGCAAGCCCCGCTATCGGCGACCTCTGGGTGGATACCAACTGACATGATGACCCCTGAAATGATCATGAACACGCCCAAAGTGGATGTGCTGACGACGTCCGGTCGCGGCATGACCCCCGAAGAGGTGACCGATCTGGCGCTGGCCAAGCTGATTTCGATCTCGGACACCGCGCCGCCGGAGATCGCCGCGCAGGCCCGCGCGTACCGGGAGCGCATGCGACTGGTGATCATCCATTACATGCGGCAGGCTATCGCCTCAGACCGCACAACCGTGTACAATGTCTTGAAAGACGCAGGTCATCCTGACCTTGCCGAAACGATCAGGAGGCTCTGATGGCTTTCACGGGCAACTTCATGTGTACCTCTTTCAAGCAGCAACTGCTGCAGGGGTGCCACGACTTCACGCTGTCCACCGGCGATGTTTTCAAGCTGGCTCTGTACACGAACTCGGCCAGCTTCGATGCGGCGACCACGACCTACACCGCGACCAACGAGGTGGCGGCGTCCGGCACCTATTCCGCTGGTGGTGGCACGCTGACGAACATCACGCCGACTTCGTCGGGGACCACGGCGTTCACCGACTTCGCTGACCTGACGTTCTCCTCGGCGACGATCACGGCGCGCGGGGCGCTGATCTACAACACGACCCCGAACACGACGTCTTCTGCTGGCCTGACCAACCCGACGGTGGCGGTGCTGGACTTCGGTTCGGACAAGACCTCGACCGCCGGTGACTTCGTCATCATCTTCCCTTCCGCAACCGCTTCTGACGCTATCATCCGGATCGCCTGATGCCCGTCTATGCCAACCGCGTGCAGATGACGACTGCGACCACGGGAACGGGAACGATCACCCTTGGATCGGCCACGACCGGGTTCCAGTCATTCGCTGCGGGTGGGATCGCCAACGGCAACGTCGTCTCGTACCTGATCACGGACGGCACGGCGTGGGAGGTCGGCACCGGGACGTACACCTCGTCCGGCACCACGATGTCCCGCTCCTTGGTGCAGTCGTCCACCGGATCGCTGTTGAACCTGTCCGGGTCTGCGGTGGTGTCGATTATCGTCTCAGCGGCTGACCTGACCAACCTGCAGCCCCTCGATGCGGAACTGACGGCCATTGCGGCAATGCCCGGAAATGGCATCATAACGAAGACCGGCGCTGGTGCAGCGACCACCAGAACCATCACCGGGACCACGAACCAGATCACCGTTACGAACGGTGACGGCGTTTCCGGAAACCCGACTATTGCTGCAGTCGTCGCATCCCAAGCCGAAGCGGAAGCCGGAACGGATACCACCAAGCTGATGACGCCGCAGCGTGTCGGGCAGGCGATACTTGCGCTTCAAGACCTGAACCTGCTCGGCACCCTGAACACCACCAGCGGTGCCACGCAAACGCTTTCCGGCCTGACGTTGACTGACTACGCCTCCCTGCTGATCCTTGTCAGCGGCGTTTCGCACTCCACTGGTTCGCAGCAACTGCTGTTCGGCACGGGTCAGATCAGCACAAACGCACGCGGTGCCAGTGAATTTTACAGCGGGTTCGCCATAGTCGCTCTTGGGAGCGGTGTTTCTGTTGGCCTTGTCGATGTGACAGCCGCAAGCCCGTCTCCCCGCTTCTCCAGCACCGGATATTCCACGGCAACTACGTCCGTGTCCTTTAGCTGGTCGAGCAGCGCCAACTTTGACGCTGGGACCATTCGCGTCTACGGGATCAGATCATGACCGAGTACACCGAAGTGATCACTGACGCGGCCACGGGCGAGGTAACGGTACGTCCGTTCACGCCCGAAGAGATCGCCGCCATTCTGGCAAAACAGCCGTCCCGCGAGGATCAGGAAGCCGCTCGCCGCGCCGCCTACGTCATCGAGGCCGACCCGATCTTCTTCATGGCCCAACGGGGCGAGGCAACGCTGGCCGAGTGGGAGGCGAAGGTGGCAGAAATCAAGGCACGTTTCCCGTATCCGTGACGGGCCGGGCCGTGGCATAATTCTGTCGTCACGCCAGCAAGAGGAGGGTGACCCGTGTCTCTGATCGCAGGATCACCCATCGCAAGCGTCCCTATCGCTGGCACCACCACCGGCACATCCGTCTCAGTTACGGTCACCGGGGTCTTCGCCACCGGCGCGGTTGGCTCCGTCACCATTACTGGCTCCTCAAACACCACGCTGACCGGCGTCAGTGCAACCGGTCAGGTTGGCACCGCAAACGCGACGGGCAGCGCACCTGTGGACGTCACCGGCGTCTCCGCGACCGGGCAGGTGGGCAGCGTCACCGCAGCGGCGGGCGCTGGCGTCCCCGTCACGGGAGTGTCGGCCACGGGTCAGGTGGGCGACGTTACAGTCACCGGCACCGCGAACATCACCCTGACCGGCGTCTCCTCGACCGGGCAGGTTGGCTCCGTCACCATCGCCGCCAATGCCGTCGTTCAGATTACGGGCCTGCAGGCCACCGGCGACGTCGGCTTCGTCACCATTGCTGCGGGTGCGCAGGTCTTCCTAACCGGCCTGCAGGCCACGGGCGAGGTTGGCACGGTATCCGCGTTCACCGGCACGCTGGTATACGTCACTGGCGTCACCGGCACCGGTCAAGTCGGCACCGCGACGGTTTCCGGAACCGCGACCGTGACCCTCACCGGCCTGCAGGCCACCGGACAGGTGGGAGATGTCACCGTCGCCGCCGGGTCGCAGGTTTTCGTCACCGGCGTCTCCGCGACCGGGCAGGTGGGCTTTGTCATCGTCACGAACACCGGCGTGTTCCTTGTCTGGAACGGATCGTGGTGGCAGTCCTACCCGGTCAAGGTCTGGAACGGATCGGCATGGGTGCAGAAGCCCCTGCGCTATTGGAACGGGACCAGTTGGGTATGATCGCAAGATGTGGTATAAGGTACGCGGCAGATCGTGACAGACGGCCCATCCTCGTATACCTTGCGGAGAAACACCCAGACCACCCAAGCACTTGAGGGACCGAAGGATGAGCGAGGACCGGCTGACCCGGATAGAGGACAAGCTGGACAAAATGTCCGAAGCAATCACCCTCTTGGCACGCATGGAGGAGCGCATGGTGACGCTCTTCAAGCGGATGGACAAGTACGACGAGAACCATTCGAAGCTGTCGGATCGCGTCGTTGCGGTCGAGAAGGTCACCCTGCAGCGCGGCGTTGTCTACCACCTGATCGACAAGGGCTTTTGGCTGGTGGTCGGGGCAGGCCTCGCGTGGATCGTACGGGTGTCGGGATGAAGACTTGGTCTGATCGCAGCCTGAAGAACCTGAAGGGCATCCACCCGGACCTGCGGCGCGTCATGGATCGCGCCCTGAAAGACAGCCCCATCGACTTCGTGGTCATCGACGGGTTGCGCACCATTGAGCGCCAGCGGCAGCTGGTGGCCGCCGGTGCCTCCAAGACCATGAAAAGCCGTCACCTGACGGGCCACGCGGTCGATCTGGTGCCGCTTCTGGACCTCGACCGGGACGGCAAGATCGAAACCTCGGAGATGTTCAACGTCCCCCTGATGCGGCAGCTTCACCAACACATCGAGGCCGCATTCAACGCCGAGAACGTCAAGTTCGAATGGGGCGGCGACTGGGGCTGGGACTTCCCGCATTACGAACTGGATCGCCGGGTCTATCCGGCCCAATGAGGTTGAAAATGAAGCTGGTCGAGAACGTCAAAGCCGCATGGAAGTGGTACTCGGTGCAGGCGCTGGGCGTCCTGACGGTGATGCCGGTGGTCTGGATCGAACTGCCCGCCGACATCAAGAGCCGCATCCCCGCAGAATGGACGCCCTATGTGGTGTCGGCTGTCGCCCTCGGCGGTTTGATCGGTCGCTTGAAGGCGCAGTCGAAATGATGGAATGGATCGTCGCCGTCATCGCAGGCATCGCCGGACTGGCAGCAATCTGGTTTGGTGGCAGAAAAGCGGGTGTTTCTGCCATCAAGGCGAAGCAGAACGAGGAACGGCTGGAAGCAGTCAAAGAGGCGAACGAGGTGCGCAATGAAGTCGAGGCTCTGGATCGGGACACTCTCAAGCGCCGCGCTTCTAAGTGGGTGCGTGGCACCGGCAAGTGACTACTGCACGCTGGCCAAGCCGATCCTGTTCGGTTCGGAGCAAACCGTGGACTGGCTGGCCGAAAACGACGAGCGAATGCTGACGGATGTGATTGTGCATAATGAGCAGGTGTCTGCGATCTGCAAGTGATGTATACTTCACTCCACAGGAGATGATGCCGTGTCTGGACTGACCTACGCAACATACGTCGCCCAGATCGCCGAGATGGCGGTCGTGGACCCGCTTGACGTCAATTTTCAGGCCATCCTCCCGGCCATGATTGACTATGCGGAACTCCGCATCTACCGCGATCTGGACCTCATGAGTACGTCGGCGGCCTTCCACGGCCCGCTGATCAAGCTGGATGCGGGAAACCGAAATCTCTCCTTCTCGATGACCTTGCCGGACGGTTCAGGCTCCATCGTGGTGACCGAGCAGCTGAACCTGATCCTGCCTGCAGGCCAGACGGACCCCGACGGCGGCACCGCAGAGCGCGTGACGCTTCTGCCCACCACCAAAGAGTTCCTCGACACCGTCTACGGGTCGAATGCCACGGCAAACCGCGCCCAGCCGCGCTATTTCGCCCCGTTCAACGAGAACCTGTTCTTCGTCGGGCCGGTCCCCGACCAGACCTACTATGTCGAGGTGGTGGCCACCTATCGCCCGAACTCGCTGTCGGCATCCAACACCGTCACCTTCATGAGCCAGTACTTCCCCGATCTGCTGATCATGGCCTCGATGATCTACATCTCGGCCTACCAGCGGAACTTCGGGCGGCAGTCGGACGATCCGCAGATGGCTCAGTCGTACGAGAGCCAGTATCAGGCCCTGCTGAAGAGCGCGTCGGTCGAGGAGATGCGGAAGAAGTTCGAAGGCAGCGGCTGGTCTTCGCAGTCGCCCGCCCCGATTGCAACGCCGTCGCGGGGGTGACGCATGCCCCACGCCTCCCTCAAACTGGTCCCCGGCGTCGATCAGAACCGCACTCCGGCGCTGAACGAGGCGGCGATCTCCGAAAGCAACCTGATCCGCTTCGTGCCGGACAGGCAAGGCCTCGCCCTGCCGCAGAAGATCGGCGGCTGGACCAGATACTACAGCCAGCCGATGACGGCGGTCGTCCGCGCGCTCTGGGCGTGGGCTGACACGAACAACAGCACTTATCTGGGTGTCGGCACGACGGCGGGCCTGTTCACCATCGAAGACGGCGGCCTGACCAACCGGTCGCCGCAGTACTATGTCGCGAACCCGACCCTGTCGTTTAGCACCACCTCAGGTTCCAACGAGGTCTTCATCGACGACACCGGGTCGAACGTGTCGAACTATGACAGCATCTTCCTCGCCACGCATGTCAGCGTCGGCGGACTGGTGATGTTCGGCTTCTACACCTGCGAGGCACTGAGCGCCAATGCGTACTCTGTCTTCGCCAAGAGCGTCATCGGCATCCCGACGCCAGCGACATCGACCGTGTCTGCCGGTGGCGCTGTCGCCTCGTTCGCAACCACCTCTGGCTCTTCGTCCGTCTCTGTGACGCTGGCCGATCACGGGTTTTCGGTCGGATCGACGTTCCCGGTTCTTGTCTCCACCACGGTCGGCGGCATCACCCTTTACGGCAACTACATCGTCCAGTCCGTCACCTCCAGCAGCGTCTTTGTGATCTCTGCGGAAAACAGCGCGACCAGCACGGCCACGGCCTCGATCAACGGCGGCAGGCCGCAGATCACCTATTACATCGGCCAGACGTCGCTGCCGCCGTCCACCGGTTACGGCGCTGGCGGCTACGGCGCGGGCGGCTACGGCACTGGCGTGACCGCGTCCGGCGGCAGGTCTTTCGCCACCACGGCGGCATCCTGCGTCGGGACCACGGCCACCGTCAGCTTCTCTGGCAACTTCACTGTCCCGGCGGGGTCGCAGGTCACCATCGCCGGGGTGACGCCGTCCGGCTACAACGGAACGTGGGCCGTCACCGCATCGACCAGTGGCGCGACGTCCACCGTCAGCTTCTCGGTGCCGTCCACCCTTGGCGTTCAGACCGTTGCTGGAACGATCACCATCAACGTCTGGGCCTTCACTGGCGCGACGGACTGGTCCCTCGACAACTGGGGCGAATATCTGATCGCGAACCCCAAGGACGGCGAAATCTACTTCTGGAACCCGACCGGCGGCAGCGTCTACGCATCGGTCGTGCCGAACGCCCCGAAGGTCAACGAGGGCTGCTTCGTCGCCATGCCGGAGCGCCAGATCATCGCCTACGGGTCCACCTTCAACGGCATCAAAGACCCGCTCCTGATCCGCTGGTGCGACATCGCCAACTTCACCGTCTGGGCGGGGACCGTGGCCAATCAGGCGGGGTCGTACCGCATCCCGAAGGGTTCGCGAATTGTGGGCGCGATGCAGGGTCCGCAGCAGGGCCTGATCTGGACCGATCTGGGCGTTTGGTCGATGCAGTACGTCAACCTGCCGTTTGTCTGGTCCTTCAACGAGGTCGGAACCGGCTGCGGGCTGATCGGCCAGAAGGCCGCTGCGTCCCTTGCCGGATCGGTGTTCTGGATGTCGCAGACCCAGTTCTTCACCCTCTCCGGCGGCGGCGTACAGCCGATCCCCTGCCCGATCTGGGACGTCATCTTCCAAGACATCGACCTGTCGCAGGCTGATAAGATCAGGTGCGCCACCAATGCCCGCTTCGGCGAGGTGGTCTGGTACTATCCCACGACCGGGTCCGGCGGCGTCCCGACCAAGTACGTCAAGCTGAACCCGCTTCTGGGCAGCTGGGACTTTGGAACCCTGACGCGCACCGCGTGGATCGACCAGTCTGTTCTTGGCGCGCCCATTGGCGCTGGCGGCGACAACGTGATCTACCAGCACGAAACCTCGACCGACGCCGACGGCCAGCCGATCAATGCCTATTTCCAGACCGGCTGGTTCACGCTGGAAGAGGGCGACCTGAAGACCTTTGTCGATCAGGTCTGGCCTGACATGAAGTGGGGCTATTACGGCGGCGCGCAGGATGCCAACGTCCTGATCACCTTCTATGTCGCCGACTACCCCGGCGGCACCGTACGGACCCATGGCCCCTACGACGTCACGCAGGCCACGACCTTCGTCACCCCGCGCCTGCGCGGAAGGCTGATCTCGATCCGGGTCGAGAGCAACGACATCGGCTCCTTCTGGCGTCTGGGCAATATCCGCTATCGCCTCCAACCTGACGGGAAATTCTGATGGCCTCCCTTTCAGACATGCTGACGGCAGCCAAGAACTTTGTCACCGCGATCAACCAGATCGGGCAAGTCCTGATCGCGATCTCCGGGTCGAAGGTGCAGACGAACATCACCACCCCGACGCTGGTCTATACCGGTCAGGGCTGGGTCGCCCGCGTGTCCGTCGTCGTCGCCGGATCGGCAGAAGGTGCCATCTACGACGCCGCTGCGGCCACCGCCACCACCAACAAGATCGCATCCCTGCCGACCACGGTGGGGATCACCGACATCAAACTGCCCGTCAACAATGGCATCGTGGTCGCACCGGGAACCGGCCAGACCATCGTCATCAGCTATTCGTGAGGACCACCATGCCCCTGAAACCCGGATCGTCGCAGGAAACCATCTCCAAGAACATCTCGGAGATGATCCACTCTGGACACCCTAAGGATCAGGCCATTGCGGCTGCCCTGAACACCGCGCGCGAGGGCTACAAACGCGGCGGCGGGAAGATCAAGGTCCACAAGGGGCCGATCCATTCCAGTGTGGCGGGCCGAACCGACCACCTGCCGATGCACGTTGCCTCCGGCTCCTACGTCATCCCTGCCGACATCATCTCGGCCATGGGCGAGGGCAACTCGATGGCCGGGTTCAAGGTCGCCAAGTCGATCTTCTCGATCAAGGGTCCGTACGATCAACCGACCGGGTCGATGCCCTACGGCGGCGGCGCGATGCCCTACGGCCAGCCGTCCCCGCGCAAGGCCGAGGGCGGCAGCGCTGGCAACCCGGTCGCCGCCGCGCGAGCCGCAGCCGGTGACGAGCGGGTCATCGCCAACCGCACGGCAGCGGCGCGGTACGCCCAGATGGAGAACGCGAAGAACGGCACCCCGATCCCGTCCCACCTGCAGCAGTATGTGCAGCCGGAGAAGCCCGCCGAGGGGCAGTACACCGGCCTGCGGGACATGTTCGACGGCGGCGGGCCGGGCCGAGCCGGGGACACGTTTGAGGGCGGCCCGCTGTCCGGCATGCTGAACTCCATGGGCGTGCGCCCATACGGCTTCGAAGAGCGGCTGGGCGAAGTCCGTCCGCAGCCGCGCCCGCAGCCGACTGGTGCCGCTCCACCCACTGGCGGCGGGGAAACGCTGCCCCAGTGGTATGAGATCGAAGCAACGCCGACCAATCAGTATGAGCCGATTATGCTTGAAAACATCTTCGGGCAGAACGCTGGCACGGAAAACCCTTCGCCTCGACCGGCTCCCCCCGGCTTTTTGGACATTGGCATGGACCAATTTGGATACGGCGAAAATCAGGTCGATCCGAAACTCTACAGTGCCGAATACTACAACAGGAAGCAGCGTGGCCTTCCGGTGTCCACTGGAAGCGGCAACCCGAACGACCCAAGGTATGCCTCCGGGGGCGCGACCCACGATGGCGATGCCGTCCCCATCGTGGCGGCTGGCGGCGAATATGTGATCTCCCCGGAGGAGGTCGAGCGGATCGGCAATGGCTCCATGGAAGATGGCCACAAAATCCTTGATGCCTTCGTGAAAAAGATGCGAAAAAAGACCATCAGAACCCTGCAATCCTTGCCGGGGCCGAAAAAGGATTAACCTGATGGATGATGTGGTCGTTCGCACCGGTGTCGAGGCGGATTTCAATGGCATGATGGACATCTCGCTGGCGGCGACCCGCGAAAACGCTGTCGTGCCACCGGACATCAACAAGCTGGCCGAGACGATCTGGGGCGCTCTGACCCGGCAGACCGGCATCTGTGGTGTCATCGGCCCGGTCGGCGGCAAGCTGGAAGGTGCTGTGCTTCTCTCCATGGGCGAGATGTGGTACAGCAGGGAACTGATCCTTGAAGAAAAGGCGATCTACGTCGATCCGGACTTCAGGGCTGCAAAAGGCGGAAGGGCGAAGAAGCTGGCTGAATTTGCCAAGATGACCGCGACGGAACTGGGCATCCCGCTTGCCATTGGGGTGCTTTCTACGTCCCGTACGGAGGCGAAAATTCGTCTTTATGAGCGTGTCTTTGGCCCGGCAGCTGGTGTATACTTCCTCTACGGCGCAAAAACTGGCCTCGAAAACGGGGCGGATGGAGGCTCCTGATGGGCGGCAAATCTTCGACCACGACGTCAACGGTCAAAATCCCGCCGGAGGTCTTGGCGCGGTACAATGCCGTCAACGCCCGCGCCGAAGGTGTTGCCGAAAAGCCGTTCCAGATTTACGGCACTGATCCTTCTGCCTTCGTGGCGCAGATCAACCAGCAACAGCAGCAGGGCATCCAGAATGTCAACGCTGCCGCTGGTGCCTACAAGCCGTACTTTGAGCAGGCGCGCACCGCCGGGACCGCTGGCATGGCCAGTGCGCAGCCGCAAGACCTCGACATCGGTCGGTACTTGAACCCCTATCAGCAGCAGGTCATCGACGCGACCATGCGCCAGATGGGGCAGGCGAACGAGCAGGCCCAGTCCGGCGCGCTGGGGACGGCGGCGTCCTCCGGTGCCTTTGGCGGCGACCGCGCCGGGATCGCTGCGGCAAACCTCGCCAACCAGCAGGGCCTCGCGATGGGGTCCACGCTGGCTGGTCTGAACGCGCAGAACTACAATCAGGCACTGGCGGCTGCCCAGCAGCAGCAGGGTCTGTATCTGGGGGCCACGCAGGCCGATCTGGCGCGCCTCATGCAGGGCGGCCAGTTCCTCGCTGGCTTGGGTCAGGCGGAACAGCAGGCTGGCTTGCAGGGCGCGGAGGCGCAGATCAACGCCGGTACGCTGCAGCAGCAGACCGAACAGGCTGGCAAGTCTGCCCTCTACAACCAGTTCATGCAGGAACAGGCCTATCCGTTCCAAGTCGCGCAGTTCCTTGCGAACATCGCGATGGGGACCGGTGCGCTGTCCGGATCGACCACCACCACGACCCAGCCTATGTCTTGGTTTGGCTCCGACCGACGCCTCAAGGAGGACATCCGCCGCATCGGCCATACCGACGAAGGCCTGCCGATCTACAAGTTCAAGTACAAGGACGACGACAACCATCAGACCCACATCGGCTTCATGGCTGACGAGGTCGAGAAGGTCAAACCGGAGGCCGTCGGCGTCTCTGGCGGATACAAGATGGTTGACTACGAGCGCGCCACGAAGGCCGACGGCGGCGGTGTCGCCGGTCCCTATGGCGCTAGCTTTGCGTCTTCCAACCCGTATGCCGGTGGCTATGTGCCGCAGGCCGTCCTGCCGGTCGGCGAACTTATCGTGGCCGACAGCAGCGCATATGGAAACGCCCAGCAGACCATGGCGGAACAGTTGGCCGCAGCCGCTGCCTTCGGCGAAAACATGGTCAAGCTGCGCGAAACCTTTGGCAAGAACGGCACCGCTTGGCAGCGCAACCCGCAGAGGACCGCCGACGGTTCGACTGGCGTCAGGCCCGATCCGGAAGTCGAACTTCAGCCGGTATATCGCGGCGGCGTCGTTCACCGCGCCACCGGTGGCGCTGCCTACCTGCAGGGGCAGAAGGCTGGTGCCGAGAACCCGGTCGGAGGTCAAGGATACCTCTCCGACACGCTGGCGCAGCAGGAAAAGAAGAAGCCGCCGCAGCTGCAGTCTTCGGGTTCTACGCCGGGAGAAACCAGTAGCGGCCTGCAGAACCTCGCCTCTGCGGCTGGCACCATTGCTGGCCTTGGGACCGCTGCCAAAGGTATCGGCATGCTGGCCGCTGGCACCGCAGGCGCTGGCTCCACACTGATGTCGGCGCTGCCCTTCCTCGCCATGTCGGATCGCCGCGTGAAGCACGACATCCGCCGGATCGGTCGTACGGATCACGGCATGCCGATCTACAGCTTCAAGTACAAGGGCGACGACCGGGAGCAGACCCATATCGGGTTCATGGCCGACGAGGTCGAGAAGCACCATCCCGACGCCGTGATGACCGGCGACGACGGGTACAAGCGCGTCGATTATGGCCAGTCGCACAAGTTCTATCAGGGCGGCGTCGTCCGTCCGGGCTACGCCACTGATGGCGCTGTTGCGCCCACCATGAATGCCACCATCTCCGAACTGGAGAGGCTCCGCGCCGAGGCGAACGCCCGTCTGCAGGCAGAGGGTCAGGCTCCCCTTCCCCCCATTGGCGACGATCCCCCTCTCGCTGAAAGCCTCACTCGGATGAGGTGGCTCCGTGGGGACGCTCTTGCCGAAGACCTCGCGCGGCGTGCCAGAGAAGCATCTGCCACCAGTCCGGAACCCCTGCCGATGAACACCGGGACGCCCCTCACCTTGGGCGACCAGCAGCTTCTTCCCGCTCTTCTTGAGCCGGGAGCGCGCACCGACACGCTTCCGTCTGGCCTCGTTCCTCAACCTGATCGCATCAGCCAACCTGTTTCGTATGAGCCGCAGGGCTTCGACTGGAAATCCATCGTCGCCATGAATAGCGGTTCCCCGCGCGCGTACGAGTATGACCAGAACACCGGCATGGTGCGCGACAGTGCAACCGGGCAATACATCACCAATTCCCGTGAGGCGGTGCGTCGGCCCCTCGGTGGTGCGGATGTGGTTGAAAATACTGCGCGTGATGATGTTGCGGTTCCGGACATCAATCTGCAGCGGGCGTATGACGCCCAGCGGCTGTTCGGTGAGGCGCGTGAAGCTGAGGGCATGTTCCAAAGGGCTGCCGAAGCGGCTGCGCGGCAGGGTTCCTCCCAGCGTCCGGAAGTGCAGTTTCCGGACCTCTACAACCGCATGGTAGAAACTCGGTCTGCTGCCGAGAACGCGATGCGAGCAACGCCCCTTGGGTCGTCCGTTTTCGTGCCTCGGTCGGAAATCGAGATCGCCCGTCAGGCAGAGGCGGATGCCCGTTCTGCAGGACTTCTGCCCGGAGTTGGTGGTGGCGGCGCAGATCGCATGGCTCTTGCTGTGTCGCCCTACACCCCCTCTCTTTCCGGGGTCGGCGGTGGCGGCGCTGACCGCATGGTGGCCGCTGGCTTGATCCCTGCCGCCGGTACGCCGTTCCCCACGCCCGCAGGTGGCCTGATCCCCGCCGCTGGTACGCCGTTTGCCGCCCCCGCTGCGGCAGCAGTGCAACCCGCAGTGGCCGCCACCGAAACGGGCGTTGGCCCGCGCGTTTCGAACCTTCCGCCAGACCCGGCACCGGCCCCGGCACCGGCCCCTGCCCCTGCTGGTGCTGCCGCCGCCGCAGAGCCTCCGCGAGGTGGTGTCGGGCAGCCCGTGGATGCTCCGTCTCGCGGCGGATGGGAAACCTTTAAGCCTTACATCATCCAGCGGGAAAGCGGCGGCGATTACGATGCCCTCTACGGCTTCTCCAACCGCGAGGGTGGCCCCTTTGCGGGCGTCAAAGTCACCGAAATGACTGTGGACGAAGCGATCAAATTTTCTGACCCCAATGGGCCATATGCGCAGTGGGTTAAGTCACAGCTTGGCTATGTCGCGACCCCGATGGGTGGACCTCAGATCGTCGGCACCACGCTGAGAGGCGTTAAGGATGAGATGGGCCTCACCGGAGACGAACTGATGACGCCTGAACTGCAGGATCGGATAGCGAAACATCTGTACGACAGGTATGGAGAAACCCCATGGGCGCTTCCGGGTGGCGCGACGGCCCCCGACCGCCGGGGCCTCGGCGCTGGCGTTCCGGCCCCCACCAAGCCGTACGACGAGCGCAATGCGCTGGGCAAGATGGTCTACGACGAGGATGGCAGGATCAACAAGAACTTCCTGCTCTCTGTCCTGTCCGGCCTTGGCACGATGGCATCCTCGCCCTCCGTGTTCCTTGGTTCCGCCATGCTGCAGGGCCTTGGCGGCTTCGCCAACACCTACGCCGGACTGGAAAAGCAGGCGGCTGACATCGGCCTCACGAATGCGCAGGCGGTGCAGGCCCGCATGGCCGCCGACGCGGATCGTTTCATCTCCACTCCGCGAGGCGTCGAGTTGGTCAACCTTGGAAACGGTCGCACCGTTCTCCTCGGCGACTACATCCGAAATCCGACCGTGTTCTCGACCGGCGACCCGGAAATGGACAAGCGGATCAATGATGCGGCTCAGTACTACCTGCAGAACCAAGGGATCAGGGAACGGCAGCAAGAAGCCGCAGCCACCGGCGCGTTCGCCATTCCCGAAGTGCAATCCCTTGTGAAGCGTGAATATGACAACGCCATGATGAACCCTGCAGGGGCGCAGGCAGAAAGTCAGCTCATCGAAGCTAAAGTGAACGCTGCAGCTTCTGCGGCGAGGTCTTCCATTCCGTCCATCCTGACGCGCGCCGATGCCGTTGCGGCCATGACCAGTCCTGACGAAATTGTTCGCTCCGGCTTCCTTGGACCGGCAAAGCAATCCATCGCCCGCTTCGTGAACGACATTTCTGCGACGACCTCTCAGGTTCTTGGCCTGACCGGAAGCAACGCTCTGCCGACCATCACTGATGCGTCTGGTGAAAACGCTGCGGCGAACGCGGAAATCGTCTTGAAGGCGGCCATTGAGGCCGGGGTGATCGACGGAAGCGGCTATCAGGAACTTGTTCAGATCATGAACTCCCAGCCGAATGTTGCCCTGACGCCTGAGGCCAACGCCACGCTTATGTCTGGCCTTATGGTTGCTGGGCGCGCAGACATTCGCCGTGCAGACTTCATGAGAGAGTTCAAGCGGCAAGACGGAAACGTCTTCCAAACTGTCGTGGATGCAGATCAGGCATTCCAAAAAGCGTACGGGGACCAAATTTTGGCCGAGAAAGCCGCCTTGAAGGCGCTAATCCACTACGGGAACCAGCCTATTCCCGCAGAATGGGCTTCTATCCTTAGTGAACTCGGTGATTACAGAACGCCTATGGAGTTCCTGATGTCTCAGGGCATTCCTGCTGACGCCAAGAGCGAGTTTATCGCCATGCTGCTTCCGGCGTATGGAGTGAACAAGCTTGCAATCTCCGCCCTGAGCGGACCTGACGGCATGTACATCGGCAACTACTTCGGGGGATGAGATGGTGGACACGGTGAACACTGAACAATCCAGCATCCTGTCGAAGATCAGGAGCCTTCCGGAGTTGAAGCCGAGGCGGCCTGAAGAGGTCGTTGCGCCCGCGCAGGAGGCAGCGCCTGCGGACGCCGCATCCACCACGCAGGAGGCCCCCGCAACGTCGCGTCCGCAAGGGCCTGCAAATACATCCAACGTCAGATACTCCGACATGCCGAGCGATGAATACTGGTCGCTTGCCGCATCGAATGTTCCAAAGGGATTGGAGAATGTCGCATCCGGCCTGAAGTACGCCGTTCAAAATCCCATTGAGTTCGGCACGACCATGGGGTCTTTGGGGTATGATCTTGCGAAAGGATTTGGCTCCAAGGCTGTCGATGCGGTCGGGGAGGCTGTGGGTTCTGGACCCGTCTTTGATCCCCAGACTAAGGCTGAAAGGGAAGCCGTTGCGGATGCGGCTTTTAACCACTTCAGCTACCTCTCCGACAAGGAGGAGTTCTGGAAGCGACTTGCTGAAGACCCCGTTTCCATAGGTCTTGACGTCGCAACGTTCGCACCTGTCGCTGGTGCTGCGGGCAGGGCCGCCGGACTTGGAAAGCTGGCAACCGGCGTTGAGCGTGTGGCCGCTCTTGGCGACCCGCTGAACGCTGCCATGCAGGCAAGCAAACTGGGGGTTGCGGCGGTCACCCGGCCAGCCTCTGTCGTTGCCAGATACCCTCAGGCCGTGGCGACGGGAACGCCCGCAAACGCTCTTTCTCTTGCAAACAGGATCGGCAGGTCCGCTGACCCCGCATCCAGAAGCACGTTTCGTGCCTTCATGAGTGGGAGTGCCGAACCCAGAGACGTTGCGAGGGCTGCAGTCGCGGCCATGAACGAAAAAAAGCAGGCCGTGAGTAATTTCTACACCAGCAGGAAAGCGGCGCTGACCACTCAAGAACTCCCTATGGCCGAAATCCGAAATGCCTTGAACAACGCCATGACGGCGGCAAACAGGTACGGTACGCGCTCTGGAACTCCGGTCGTTGATGCCTTGAACGCTATGGATGCAAAGATCAGGCTGTATGAAACGCACCCCAATGCCGGGGCGCGAACGGCTGTTGAACTTGATCTTCTCAAGCGTGACCTTCAGGACATCGTTGAACAGCTTCCGCCGAGCGACCGTGGGGCGGTGGCCAGCGTTCCTCGGTCGGTTCGAAATACGATTGCGACCGTGGACCAAAGCTATGCCGACATGATGGATTATTGGCAAAACTGGATGTCAACCATGCGTGACCTCCAGTCCACCCTTGGCACTGGAGATAGGGTTTCTGAAACCTCGCGCTTGGCAAAACTGATGTCCACCATGAAAAATGGTGAAAAAATGAATTTGCTGAGACAGCTGGAAGACACCCCTTCCGGAAAATACCTGAAGGAAATGATTGCCGGTATCGCGTTCAGGGATGTCCTCCCGCCGACCATGCAAGGTTTCGGTCTTGGCATCCTTGGACCCGTTTTGGCCGGTGGCCCGCATGGCATTGCTGCTGCTGCTGCCGCATCTCCTCGCCTTGCGGGTTTGACCCAATATGGACTGGGTCGCCTTGAAGGGGCTGTCAGCAGAGTTCCCAAAGTCCCTGCCGTGGTTACGAATGCGCTGTACCATACGGGTCATGCCGAAGCCCACGGTGGCCGCGTAGAGCGCAAAGCCGGGGGCCGGGTGGGGAGCGACCACGAACGACTGGCCGACCAGTTGGTGGGCGCGGCAGAACGTGCTAAGAAGGGGATCAGCAAGGGGACCGAGCAGTTGCTCGACCTGCCGGACGATCACATCGCCCATGCCCTTGAACTGGCGAACAGGAGCATCTGATGACGACGACGAACAAGGGCCTGAACGAACCCGCCGCCAACTCCCCGAACTGGGATGTCCCGCTCAACCAGAACTTCGGGTACATCGACGCGGCCCTTGGCGAAGAGACGACGAAAAGCGCCACGGGCGTCGGCACCACCCCCGTGGTGCTGACCACTGCCGAGTACCGGAACCTGATCCTGACGATCACCGGCACCCTGACGGCAAACGTCACCTACCACATCCCGTCCGGCATCGGCGGCCAGTGGATCGTCGCCAACAACACGACCGGCTCCTTCACCCTGACCATCGGCAGCGCTGGTGGCGGGGCCTCCGTGGTCATCCCGACCGGCGGTCGCCGTACGGTCTACTCTGACGGCACCAACGTCTACAACGCCGACAACACGACCGCAGCTATCGGGTCCAGCGGGACCATCATCTACAACAACGGCACCAACCTGACCGGCAGCACTGGCCTTCTCTACGATGGCAGCAAGGTCACGGTCACGCTGACCTCTGCGACCACCAATGCCGGGGTCGAGGCGCTGCGGATCAACACCCAGTCCAGTGGCACGCCTGCCGCCGGGTTTGGCCCCATGATCACCATGGAGGGGGAAACCAGTCCCGGCGTCAGCAAGGTTGGCGGCCAGATCGTCGCCGCTGTCTCCGACGTCTCCGTCGGGAACGAGGACTTCGACTTCGTCTTCAACCTGATGGCCGCCGGTCTGACGGCAAGCGAAAAGCTGCGCGTAAAGTCCAATGGCGATCTGGTCGTTCAGGGCGAGATGTGGTCCAACAACTACAAGGCCAAGGACGGGACCAACACCGCCCTGATCAATGGGATCACGCCCATTGCCGCGTCTGCTGTTCCGGGCCTTTCCACGGGCCTGACGCTCCTTGGGACGCTCAACACGACCAGTGGGAACTCGGCCACGCTCTCTTCCTTGGTGCTGACCGACTACAAGTACCTGTTGTTTGACTTTAACGGTTCCGCAGCTTCCGGCGGCGGCGGTGATAGAAAGGTTGGCGGTGTTGCGGTTTCCGCTACGGGCGGCAGCCCGTTTTACGGTCAAGTCTTTGTTTCCCTCCAAACGGGCAGGACATGGGGCGGTGTTGCTGCTGATGGAAATACGTCTTCCATTTATGTCGGTAACACCAGCTATACTACCGCTACGACTTCCGTCACTGTCTCCACCGGCGGAACTTTTACCGCCGGTTCCGTCCGCGTTTACGGGATGAAATGATGCGCCATGAACTGATCACCGATGCCGTGACCGGAGAAGTCACCATGCGGCCCCTGAGCGAAGAGGAGAACGCGCGCCTCGACGCAGAGGAGGCTGCCCTGCTGGAGCAGGAGAGGGCCGCCCAGAGCCTGTCCTTCCCGCAGCTGCTGATCGGCCTCAGTGAACTCGGCTTCCTGTCTCAGGAGGAGGCCCTTGGCTGGTCTTCGGGTGTCATCCCGTCGTCGATCTTGGCCACCATCAACCTGCTCCCGAAGGGCCAGCAGTTTCAGATGCGGATCATGGCCGCGCAGCCTGCGACGGTGTCCAGATCGTCCGCGCTGATGTCCATGCTTGCGACCAAGTACGGCATGAAGCCGGAGGCTCTGGACATGCTCTTCCGGACCTACGACACCGTCTGAGGGTCGAGGACCAGCCAGCCGTTGGAGTTTCGCTCCAGAGCGACGTCGTTCAGGCCGAACGGGATCATGCCGCACAGCGCCTTCGGGATCGTGATCCGCATGGTGTAGCTGGTCGCGCTCGTCTCGCGCACGGCATAGTCGCCGCCGACGCCGAACTCAAAGGCGATCTTCCCGTCCTTGCTGGTGTAGATCGACACCCTCTGGCCGGTCGCCATGTCGCGCGGCACCATCAGGTAGGCCGTGTCCGGTCGCTCCGGGCTGCGGGAGATGCAGGGTTTCTCTCGCCGCTTGCTGCCCACGGCATAGCTGTTCTTGCGGTCGAACTTCTCCCAAGTCATGCGCCTGCCCTCACCTTCCCGATGTGCATCGTGTTCAAGATCGTCTCGCCTTGGCTGTAATAGCCACCCTCCGGCTTCTTGTAGAACTCCTCGACGATCACGAACTCCTGCGACTGCATCAGTTCGACCATCTCGTCGAGGCTGTGGACGTTCTTGACCTCCCCGATCACCTGATGGGTCGGGTTGCCGCTGCGGCTCTGCATGTTCATGGTGAAGAAGAATTTCACCGGCCTCGACTTTGGTCGTATATCCGCCATGCTGCTTTCTCGATGTGGGACCGGATCATCTCCGGCACCTTTGCCAGCGCCCTGCGGCGCGCTTCCTTGGTTGGGATCGCCAACAGTTCCTTCGCGCCTTCGTGGATGTGGAAGGAGCAGACGGACTGGATGGCGGGGTCTTCATCCTCCAGCCTGACCTCGCCCTGCAGGACGCGCCGGATGCGGTTGCTGGGCCTCTGTTCAGGTTTCCACATGGTTCCCGACCCAGTCCAGAAACGCCTCCCACGCGGCGTCCACGCCCAGCGCGATGCAGGCATAGGCACCGGCGGCGTTGGCCGCCCGCAGATAGGCCATCTGCTCCGGCGCGAGCCTGCTCAGGGTGTGGTCGCGCCGCTTCAGTTCGCAGACGAACGCAGGCCTGCCGGGGATGACGATGTCCGTCGCCCCGGTGACCATGCCCTCGCTCTTCTCCTTGGCGGCCTGCAGGTGCGTGCGCTTGCCCTCGTTGCGGGGGTGCAGTGCTAGAAGGCCATAGCTATCGGGAAAAGCGCGTCTGAGCCGCGCGAAAAAGGTCACCTGCTCCAGCGTCTCCGCTGGGCATTTCCCTCTGAACTCTACGTTTCCCCAGATCGGGATGTCCGGCGGGAGGTTCATCGTGCTTCCTGTTGTATGCGAGGGCGCGGTAGAAACCGGTTTCCGCGTCCTTCTGATAAGTAATGGTCATCGGCGGCTGCCCACCCAGTGCATTCAGCGCGTCCCTGTCCTTCATGGCGCGGCTGAATGTCGGGACACGCAGAACCCAGAACGAAAATGAACGATAAGGGGTGACGACGTCAACCCTGTCCATTTCCTTGCCGGTGCGAGAGACGCTGGGGATGACCTTCCAGCCGATCACCTCGTCGGTCTGGACCTTGGTGGGATCGCGCTTCAGGGACTTGAAGTCGATCCGCAGCTTCTCGTTCGGGTCCACGATCTCGCCCTTGCACTCAGTGCAGTACCGGGCCGCGATGTCGTTGGGGGCATCGCAGGACGGGCAGGGCTTGAAGGTCCAGCGGTATCCGCAGCGCACCAGATCACCGGCGACGGTGGACATGCCGAGGCAGCGCCGACCGAAGTGGGCGGGCATCGCGCCCCACTCCGTTTCGATCCGGTTGCCGTCGAGGTCGAGGAAATAGCCGTTGGCGTCCACCTCGTACCCGTCATCGTTCGGGCGCGGGGAGAACTCGTTCTCGACGCCGCAGGTCGGGCATTCGCAGGTCAGGATGCCCTCCCCGTCGCCACCCCGCGACACCTTCACCTCCGGCGAGAAGATGTCGCCGTCCGGGCAGTGCCGGTCGATGTTCTGGGCATAGTCCAGCACCATGCAGTTCGTCTTGCCCTCGCAGAGCCGCAGGCCGCGCCCGATGATCTGCTGGAGCAGGCCGACGCTCTCCGTCGCCCGCAGCATGGCGATGACGTCCACATGGGGCGCGTCGAAGCCGGTCGTCAGGACCGACACGTTGACCAGATACTTGATCTTGCGCGCCTTGAAGTCCGCGAGGATGCGCTTGCGGTCGGCCTTGGACGTCTTGCCGGTCACAAGGGCCGAGAGGCTGGGCGGCAGGCTCTGCATGCACTCCTCGGCGTGTCGCACCGTGGCCGCGAAGATCATGACGCCCTGCCGGTCGCGGGACTGCCCGACGATGTCGGCGATGATGGCCGCCGTCTTGCGGCCCTGCCCGTGGAAGGCCCGGTCGATGTCCGCAGCGTCGAACTGGCCGCGCCCGTTCAGCTGCATGTTCATGGTTTCGTACGATGCAACACCGATGCTGCCGACGACCGGCGGCGTCAGGTATCCCATGTCGATCAATGCGCGGGCGCGGATGCGGTGGACGCAGGCCCCGAAGTAGGGTTCCCGCGTCTGATCCTCACGCACGGGCTTGCCGTCCGGCCACTGGGCGAAGATGTACCCGGTCCCCATGCGGTAGGGCGTGGCAGACAGGCCGACGACGCGCAGGTTGGGGTTGGCCTCCTTCATGGCCTCGATGATCGACAGCACCGTGGGCGTGATCCCGTGGCACTCGTCGATGATCACGACCGTGAACTTGGACCCGAACTGCGAGATGCGGTTCTTGACGGTCAGCGGGGTGCCGAAGACCACGGGATAGCGCAGGCTCTTCTCCCCGGCGGATGCCGAGAAGATCGAGCATTTCGCGCCGGTCGCCCGGTACTTCTCGGCGTTCTGTTCCACCAGTTCCGCAGAGGGCTGGAGGACCAGAACGTGCTTGCCCTTGGAGATGCGGTGGACCGTATCAGCCACCGCCGCGATGATGTGGCTCTTGCCCGCGCCCGTGGCGGCCTCGATCAGGCACGGGGTCCGGTTCTTCTTGATCCAGTCCACGACCGCGTCGTGGCTCTCCTGCTGGTACGGGCGAAGCATCACTTCGCAATCTCCCTCAGTTTGGCGGCGTAGATCGCACCCGCATGACGGCTTTTGTATTCATCCTGACAGCGGAACAGCACATGCCCTTCATCACGGAGGATGGCAGCGTGGTCCTCGCAGAACTGTGCCGCATAGAGCAGGGCATCGCGCCGGGCGCGCTCAAGGCGGCGTTGGAGGGCCATGTTGGCCCTCCGCAGGTGTTCGTTCTCCTCCTCCAGCGTCATTTCAGCATCCAGTAGCTGGAGGCCTTCCCGCGCCACGGCTCAAGGTTCGCACCGGGGGCCAGCACCTTGATGGCCTGTGCATATGAGATCGACCCCTTCTTCTCGACCTTGGTCAGCTTGCGACCGCCGAAGACCGCGTTCTTCTCCCCGGCCATCTTCACGATGTCGGCCAGCAACTCCTTCTTGCGCTCCTCGGCCCGCTCGATGGCGTTCACCAGATCGTCGTATTCGGCGATCATCTGCAGGGCGCGCGGGGTGTCGATCACCGCCCGCTTCTCCTCCAGATGGACATCCGGATCGTCGATGGCGTCCAGATATTCCTGATAGAACGCTTCCAGCTTCGGGTAGATTTCGGCGACATAGTCGCTGTCGTACTCGACCGTCTCCAGCTTGCTGTCGTGCGGGGTCCACTGCCAGAAATAGCACATGGTCCGGTCGGTGACGTACATCTGGACCTGCATCTGGGCGTAGTAGTGCGGCTGCTCCAAGGCCGTCTTGAACGGCACCGGCGGCTCCTTGTCGCGGAGGCCGAAGGGGCATTTGATCTCCAGCACCGCGTCGTCCCCGACGAAGCCGTCAGGGCTGGCCCCCAGCCACTTGATGTTGCTGTGGATGCAGAAGCTGGCCTTGACCACCTCCGCGCCGGTCGTGTGGCAGAAATCGTCCGACGCCTCGTCCTCATGGGTCACGCCCCACTGGGTGGCGATGTTCCCCTGAAACTCGCGCGGCGCACCGTGGTAGGCCCGCACCATGTCCCGCAGGACGTCGTCGCGGGTCCGGTTCGGGTCAAGGCCGAGGATCGCGCCGACCGACGATCCGGTGACGCATCCCTTGCGGGCGTTGAACCACTCTTCGCTCCTCTGCTCCATCAGAAAGCCCCCATGTTTTGCACGCAGCTGCTCATGAGCGCCACGCAGATGATGATGGTCACGCAGATGATGGCGGTGATCTTGGTCGCGTGGTTCATTGCAGCCACAACCACATGCCGTGAAGGACGCCGACCGGGAAGAAGATCGCCCCGGCGATCAGGAAGCCCCACAGTTCCTGCGCGAAGCAGGTGAAGATGTGGTTCAGCCACGCCATGACCAAGACGACGCCCAGCAACAGGCCGAAAAGGTTACCCATAGGATTTCTCCATGTTCATGTTCATGATGATCGGTGTGGAGGGGGCGCGAACGCCCCCGCCGGTTGCTCAGAACGGGATTTCATCGTCCATGTCGGAGCGGCTGCCGCCGCTCTTCCCGCCACCGCTGGGCGGCTGGCGCTTGGCCATGGCCGCAGCGTTCTTCTCGATCTCCTCCTGCGAGGAGACGGGCGAGGACTTCGGCGACACCGCGCCGACCCAGTTGCCCTGCGCCATACCGCCGTTCTGGCGATCCGGCATTTCCCAGACCATGACCTTGATGACCATGGGCTTGTTGGTGAGGCAGGCCGTCAGGCTCTCGTCCGTCGGCATCTCGCCCTTGGCAAGCAGCTTGCCCCCGGCGTTCATGTCGATGGCAGCCAGCATGCGCTTGGCCTTGTCGCGGACTTGATCCACCTTCTCCGGCTTGGTTCCCGGCTTGGGGTCCGTCACCCAGACCTTCTGGAAGATTTTCCGGTTCTTGAACTCTTCCGGCGCAAGGATGGTCCAGCGCAGGGAGATGAACCGATCCTGATCCATCGTACGATCCCACTTGGCCTCGTCGATGGCCGCCAGCACCGACGTATTGTCGGGGATGACTTCCATACGACCGCCGCCCTGATCGAACTCGCCGGTGGTGTTGCTCTTGACGTCTT
>JACCDP010352759.1_pt1 | contig 53814 bp, 46 predicted proteins | sample 7445841 | NCBI WGS metagenome assembly JACCDP01 (sample SAMN15323441, study PRJNA562643) | freshwater metagenome | isolation source: river surface water | place: USA:Blue River Watershed | collected 2017-08-17 | reverse complement strand
TTACAACCGCTAAAGGAATTGCTGGCGGTTTCCCACTCGCCGGTGTAACTGGTCGAGCCGAAATCCTAGATTCAGTTCATGCCAGCGGGCTTGGCGGAACCTTTGGTGGAAATCCGGTCGCATGCGCTGCAGCTCTGGGCGCGATAGCAACAATTGAAGAGGAAAAATTAGTTGATCGTGCAAATGCTATTGGCAAAATTATGGGCGATGCCTTACAGAATATGGCGAAGAAATATCCAGTAATTGGTGAAGTTCGTGGCGCAGGCGCCATGCAAGCTATTGAATTAGTAAAACCTGGAACTATCGAACCTAATAGCGAAGTTATGAGTGCGGTAATTAAATATTGCCAACAGAAAGGCGTTTTGATTCTTAGCGCCGGCACTTATTCAAATGTTATTCGCTTGCTACCGCCACTGGTTATGCCAGAGCATTTATTAATTGAAGCGCTTGAAATTATTGATGAAGCTTTTGCTGCGCAATAAGTTACGAATCAAATCCAAGACCGAAGAAATCCAAGAACTTAAGCCATAGGTTGCGCTTACCCTGATTCTGATCTGATTTATTTAGTGACCATTGGGTTAATCGAATAAAGATAAATTTAAATGGTTCTGGTGGGAATGGAATTGGTTTCTTTCGAACCATACTTAACCTGGTTCGCTCGTTATCTTCGCCATCCAATAGATCCAACATAACTTGGGCGCCAAATCTCGATGCACCAACACCAAGTCCGGTGTAACCCATTACATATGCAACTTTTCCGCGATACGCCTGGCCCCAGAACTGGGTGAAACGGGAGCACGTATCAATCGCACCGCCCCAACCATGAGTGAATTTAATTCCCTTTAACTGTGGGAACGTCTCTAAGAATGCCTGGGCTAGATGCGCATAGGTTTCGGCGTTAGTTTCATATTCATGTCTAACTTTTCCGCGGAAGTTATAGATAGCGTCATAACCGCCCCACAAAATCTCGTTATCTTTTGTTAATCGGTAATAATGGAATTGGTTTCCAGCCTCAGATAAGCCTTCACGATTCTTCCAGCCAATTGATGCCATTTGTTCTGGAGTAAGTGGTTCGGTTACTAATTGGAAGTCATAAACCGGAACAACATACTTCTTAGCGCGTCTGATAAGTGAGCGATAAATATTTGTAGCTAGTGCAACCTTTTTAGCATGGACCTCGCCATAAGGTGTGTGAACAATAATTCCACTACTGGTGCGCTCTAGCCAAAGTGCACTGGTGTTCTCGTAAATTGCAACACCGCTCTTGATACATGCTTGCTCTAGACCCCACACCAATCGGGCTGGATCAATTAACGCAGTGCCATCTGGATCCCATAACCCACCAACAGAAATTGGTGAATTTACTCTCGCCTGCATCTCCTCTTTACTTAAGATTTGAACACTGTCACCGAAAGAGTTTCGCAGTTCTGCTATTTCAATAAGGTCGTTTAGTTGCCACTCTTCATTTGCAACACTAATTTCGCCAGTTAATTCAAATCCGCAATCGATGTTGTATTTCTTGATTGTCGCCTCAATGGCTTCCAGGTTTTCACGGCCGAGCCTTTCAATGATTGCCATCTCATCTTTAAAACGGCTGTAGCCATTCATAAATCCATGAGTTAATGAGTAACTGCAGAAACCACCATTGCGACCAGATGCACCGGCACCAGTTTCTAATTGTTCGATGATGATTACATTGCGATCAGGATTTTTCTCTTTAGCAAGAAGTGCAGTCCATAGCCCGGTATATCCTGCGCCGACAATGCAGAGATCCGTTGTTATCTCACCAATAAGAGTTGCATGTGGTTCTGGCTCTAATGGATCAGCGTCAAGCCAATACAACTGTGGTTGCATATGCGAGAGATGTTTTAAATACGAAGAGTCGATGTTTGACATCGCGTAATCCGGCCGAAACCGGGATCACCCCTTCAATCACAACTTAAAGTTGGCCCGGGTCCTCCGGAGTCCTACCCCACGACGCAGAGCTACTAATAACTCTGTTCTTCACCATGGATACTTTTTTAGTTTAGCGCACCCTGCGACGGTTTGCTAGTTGCCCCACGATAACAATTGTCAGGGCTAAGAAGAACATTGCTGAACCAATTACGTTGGCTTGTGCGGGGATTCCGCGTGCGGCCGATACATAAATAAATTTAGGGAAAGTGGTCAGGGTTCCAGAATTAAAGTTAGTAATAATGAAGTCATCGAAGGAGAGGCTAAAAGCCAATAGGGCGGCGCCTGCGATTCCAGGTGCGACCAATGGAAGTGTTACGCGTCTAAAGGTTTGGAATTCATTTGCATAAAGATCCATTGCAGCTTGTTCAAGTCGTGGGTCCAAGCTTGCAATACGAGCCTTCACTGTGACGACCACAAATGAAATACAGAAAACAATATGAGCAATAACTGTTGGCCAGAAACCAGGATTGATTTCCAGAACTAGGAATAGAGAGAGCAGTGAAGCGCCCAAAACAATTTCTGGGGTTGCCATCGGCAAAAAGATAAGTAGATTCGAAGTAGAACGGCCCTTGAATTGATGGCGACCAATTGCAAAAGCAATCATCGTTCCAAGAATTGTCGAGAAGATAGTTGCAAGTAGGCCGATCTTTATCGAATTGCCGAGAGCGTTACAAACTTCAGGAGCACCACAAGGGTTCTTCCAGTTATCTAACGTGAAGCCCTTCCAAATTAGGTTGCTCTTTCCAGAATCGTTGAAAGAGAAAGCAAATGTGTATGCAACTGGAATGAAGAGATAAGTGAATGCTATGAATGCATAAATCTTGATTAAGTTACGGCCAACCCACCGCTGAATTCGTGAGCCAAGTGGAATAGTTGGGATTGCAGCATCTTGAATTTTCTGACTCATACCAACTCCTCAGTTCCGGCCTTGCGGATGTAGAGGGTTACTAGAATCAAAATCGCAAGCATCAAAGTAAATGAAAGCGCGGCTGCTGTTGGGTAATCAACAACTCTGAAATATCGAGACTCGATAACATTTCCAAGCATCTTGGTATTTGGGCTTCCAAGAATTGCTGCGTTCACATAATCACCAGCGGCAGGAATAAAGGTGAGAAGAGTTCCAGCTACAACACCTGGCATCGAAAGCGGAAGAGTCACCTTACGAAAAGTAGTGATGCCATTCGCATATAAATCGCCTGACGCCTCAAGCGTTTTTGGATCTATTCGATCGATTGAAGCAAATAGTGGCAGGGTCATAAATGGTAAAAAGTTATATGTCATACCCATAACTACAGCAAATGAGGTCGAAGTTAGAGTTGTACTCTCGCTAATAATCCCAAAGGTTCTAAGCGTCGGAACCACGAATCCCTCTTCTCCCAAGATTTGCTTCCAGGCAATGGTTCGGAGCAGGAATGAGGTAAAGAATGGCGCGACAACTAGCACCAATAAAACATTTTTATACTTTCCAGATTTAAATGCGATCGCATAGGCCAGCGGATAAGAAATCGCCAGCGCTAATAATGTGGCAAGCAAAGCGTAGATAAATGAGCGGCTAAATTGCTCTCTATTTTCAACAAATGCATCAACGTAATTTGCAAAGCGAAGAGTCTGTTCGTATTGACCAGTATCTCCCCCAGCAATCTTGGTTTGAGTAGAAGTCTGTGCCAGGTTGATGATTGGGAGAATGAAGAAAGTAAAGAGAAAGGCGAATCCCGGAAGTAAAAGTAGATAAGGAGTGCGAATCTTTCTCATGATTAAATCTTTATTCTTCGTCTAAAACTTCTGGAGCAACTTCTGATCCAGCTGTTGCATCCTCATCGCCACGCAATCCAAATGTAAAGGATGGCTCCCATGAAATATTTACAGCGTCACCTTTCTTAAATGGTGCGACGCCATCATCATTCTGCTCAAAGACCATAAGCTCTTGTCCCCAGGGCATTTCGACTTGATACTGAGTCGATACTCCAATGTAAGAAACATCTTCAATGCGACCACCGGTTAAAACATTTCCCTTGACCGGGGTTTCGAGCAATGAGATTCTAAATTTTTCTGGTCTAATTCCGGCATAAGTTGAATTATCAACAGCATGTGAGCGGCTCTTTGGAAGTGAGATCTTCTGTCCGAATAAATCCACAATCTGCGAATCGCCATCATTGCCAGAAATGGTTCCCTTAATTAAATTTGATTGTCCCAAGAAGTTTGCGACATAGGCTGTTTCTGGATTGTCATATAAATCTGCAGGTGAGCCCATTTGTTCAATCTGGCCCTCATTCATAACAGCAATTGTGTCGGCCATTGTCATGGCTTCTTCTTGATCGTGTGTAACGTGAACGAAGGTAAGCCCGACTTCTTTCTGAATCCACTTAAGTTCGATCTGCATCTGGCGCCGAAGCTTTAGATCAAGTGCGCCAAGAGGTTCATCCAGAAGAAGTAGCGCTGGTCGGTTGACGATTGCACGTGCAAGTGCAATGCGTTGTTGTTGGCCACCAGATAGTTGAGTTGGCTTACGTTGTGCCAAATGTGGAAGTTCTACCAAATTAAGAACTTTTTCTACTGCTTCCTTCACATCGCTCTTGCCGCGACGACGCAGACCAAAGGCAATGTTTTCAAAGATGGTTAAATGTGGAAAGAGTGCGTAGTTCTGAAAAACTGTATTAATTGGTCTTTGATACGGCTTTGTTGTGGTGATATCAGTTTCACCCAAATGAATACTGCCTGCAGTTGGTTCTTCCAAACCTGCAATCATTCGAAGCGTTGTTGTCTTACCGCATCCAGAGGGTCCAAGAAGTGCGAAGAATGAACCCTTTGGAATTGTTAATGAAAGATCATCAACGGCAGTGAAATCACCATAGCTCTTTGTAAGCCGAGTAAGTCGAAGATCGCCTCGAGCTTCAATTGAGGCTTTAGTCACTTAGTTTCCTGCAGCCTTTTGGAAAGCTTCAGTCCAAGTAGTCTCTTCGTCATTTGTTAAAGCACGGAATACATTTAGGTTCTTCATAGTCTTTTCGGTTGGGAAGATGTATTCGCTAGTTGCTAGATCTGGATCAATTTTCTCCATCTCAGCTTGTGCACCCTTAACTGGGCAGACATAGTTTACGTATGCTGCAACTTCGGCTGCTACTGCTGGATCGTAATAATAATTAATCAGCTTCTCGGCATTCGCCTTTGCATCAGCTGTAACTGTGTAAGGAATTACGAAGTTATCGCTTGAAATTGTTCCGCCAGATTCTGGAATTGCAAAGTCAAACTTTCCTTCATTTTCAGAGGCCAAGATGAACATATCGCCAGACCAGCCAATTACAGCTGTGGCATCGCCAGATGTTAGATCCTCAGCATATTCGTTGCCCTTTACGCCACGAATCCAACCATCTGAAATCTTTCCTTCCATGAAGTCAACTGCATTCATGTATTGATCTTCAGTCACCTTAGTTACATCTACGCCTTGCGCAAGAAGAATTACACCGATGGTGTCACGCAATTCAGAGAGAACAACGATCTTTCCCTTGTTCTGTGGTGCAAAGAGATCTTCAAGTGTGCGAATTCCCTTTGGATTCTTGTCAACATTCCAACCAAAGCCAGACATAATTCCTTGCCAAGGCAGAGTCTGCTCACGCTTTGGATCAAATGATGGGCTAGCTAAGGTATCTAGAATGTTTGATGCATTTGGAATATTTCCGCCATCAAATTTTTGGGTGTAACCAAGACGGATCCAACGAGCTGCCATCCAGTCAGTTGGCGTAACAACGTCATAGCCGATATCTTTCTTAAGCTTTAACTGCGCTTGAACTTTTCCGAAGAACTCATCATTGTCGTTGTAATCTTCGAAATACTTTGTTTCGATTCCGGTCTGCTTAATGAAAGCTTCAAGTGTTGGGTACTTCTTTGTATCTTCATCAAAATCTAGGTAGAGCGGCCAGTTACCCCAACGAAGTGCTTCGCCACCTGCAGCTGAACCACTGCCACCATCTGAACCGCATGAAGCTAATAGAGCTGCTGCGCCTACTCCGCCAATACCTGCAAATACCCCACGTCTCGATATTTTTGTCGAAACAATATCTTTGAATGTTGATGATTTTTCTTCGTGGGAGTTATTTGTTGTCATGGCACCACTTTCGACTTAGGCCTGGCTCAAAATGAGCAAGGGGTGTGAATGGGGAAAGTCTAGCCCCACGAAGTTGCGAAATTGCAACTCAGGGGCGCGAAATTTTCTGAGAAATTTGGGCCCTGAAGTTAGGCATTGAGATTTGTCATCACGTGCTTGATACGGGTGTAATCCTCGAAGCCATAGCTGGAGAGATCCTTGCCGTAACCAGAGCGCTTGAAGCCACCGTGTGGCATCTCGGCAACGATTGGAATATGAGTGTTAATCCAGACGCAACCAAAATCAAAGGCCTTCGCCATGCGCATCGCACGTCCATGATTACTTGTCCAAACACTTGACGCCAGGCCATATGCAACGCCATTTGCCATTGCTACTGCTTCGGCTTCGTCTTTAAATTTTTGAACCGTAATGACTGGCCCAAAGATTTCATTCTGAATCATCTCGTCATCTTGACGCAGACCAGCAATAACAGTTGGGGCGAAGAAATATCCTGGACGATCTACCTTGCTTCCGCCGGCAACTATCTTGGCATGGCTTGGTGTGCGATCTACAAAACCGGATACTCGAGCAAGTTGGTCGGCATTGTTAAGGGCGCCATAAAGCACATCTTCATTAGGGCTTCCAGTTGCTATGTTGTTCTTCGCCTGATTTGCAAGAAGTTCGACAAATTTATCGTAAACACTCTCTTGCACAATAACGCGAGTGGCTGCTGTGCAATCTTGACCAGCATTGAAATATCCAGTGGTTGCAATGTTTTCAGCAGCGGTTTCAAGGTTTGCATCATCAAAGACAACTACTGGTGCTTTGCCGCCAAGTTCAAGGTGAACTCGTTTCAAATCATTTGCTGCAGATTTAGCTACTTCAATTCCAGCACGAACTGAACCGGTTATTGAAACCATTGCAGGAGTTTGATGTTCTACAAGTGCACGACCAGTTTCGCGGTCTCCGCAGATAACATTGAAGACACCATTTGGTAAAAATTCGGACATAACTTCAGCCATGAAAACAGTTGATGCTGGTGTTGTATCACTTGGCTTTAGAACAACAGTATTTCCTGCTGCAATTGCCGGTGCCCACTTCCAGACCGCCATCATCATTGGATAATTCCAAGGGGTTACTTGTGCGCAAACACCAATTGGTTCGCGTCGGATAAACGAGGTCATTCCGCGCATATATTCGCCAGCAGATTTGCCCTCGAGATTTCGTGCGGCACCTGCAAAAAATCGAATTTGATCCAACATCGGTGGAACTTCTTCTGATGTTGTTAATGAGACTGGCTTTCCAGTGTTCTCGACTTCAATCGCGATTAGCTCTTCACTTCTGGCTTCAAGTGCATCAGCAATTTTATTTAGTGCACGTTGACGTTCTGCTGGTGTTGTTTCACGCCATTCGACAAATGCTTTGCTTGCTGCGCTTAACGCGCTATCAACATCTGCTGCTCCAGAAACTGGCGCTGTTGCATACGCACTCCCTGTTGCTGGATTAATAATTTCACTCGTCGCGCCAGACTTTGCTGGCAGGGACTTTCCATCAATAAAGTTATTTAGCTTTTTCATGCCTCAGAGATTATCTCGGACGCGGCCAATTGACCACATGCCCCATCAATTTCCCGGCCTCTGGTGTCGCGAACGGTAACTGCAACTTTGTAACCTTCTAGGACCCGGACGAATTCGGCTTCATCCTCGGGCCTCGAGGCGGTCCACTTCGAACCGGGCGTTGGATTTAGCGGGATTAAGTTAACGTGAGCATTTCTATTCTTTAAAAGGCGTCCCAATAAATCTGCGCGCCAGGCCTGATCATTTATATCGCGAATCAGGGCGTATTCAATCGAATATCTGCGACCAGTCTTTGCTTCGTATTTATCAGCTGCTGCCAAAACTTCTCGAACCTTCCAACGTGAATTAATTGGCACCAAGGTGTCTCGCAGTTCATCATCAGGAGTATGTAAGGAAACTGCCAGAGTTACTGGGATTCCTTCGTCGCAAAGTTTTTCAATTCCATTAACTAGACCAACTGTAGAAAGTGTTACCGAACGAGCGCTGATACCAAGGCCATCTGGTTGCGCGGTTGTTATGTTTCGAATCGAGCGCATAACTGAGTTGTAATTAGCCATTGGTTCGCCCATGCCCATGAATACAACATTCGAAAGTCGAGTTTCGCCGCCAGGTAATTCACCTGCTGCACAGATACGAGCTGCTGCAACTACTTGGGCCGTAATTTCACCAGCAGTTAGATTGCGAGTTAAACCGGCTTGGCCAGTAGCGCAGAATGGACAGTTCATTCCACAACCAGCCTGCGATGAAATACAAACTGTTGTGCGATCGGAATAACGCATTAGAACGCTTTCGACCAAGACGCCATCGTGTAGCCGCCATAAATCTTTACGAGTCTTACCGCTATCTGTCGTTACCGAACGAACGAGAGTAATAAGTTTTGGAACGAATTCCTTAGCTAAAGTTTCGCGCAAATCCTTTGGAATATCGGTCCATGTATCTGGCTCATCATTGAAATGGGTAAAGAAATGCACTGCCATTTGATTGGCCCGAAATGCTGGAATTCCTAATTCAACAGCTCTGGCCTTACGGCCTTCTGGATCTAGATCCGAGAAATGTTGTGGTGGTTTGACGCGTTGCTTGGGCTCGTCAAAAACTAACTTAATCTCGGTCATAAATTAAAGTGCTTAATGAACTCGAGGGCGAACCAGACTGCTGGACCAGTAAATAGAACTGAATCAATGCGATCAAGAATTCCGCCATGTCCGGGCAATATGGTTCCCATATCTTTTATTGAAAGATCGCGCTTTACTGCAGATTCGATTAAGTCACCACAGGTTGCAGTAACTACTGCGCCAAGTCCGATTGCGGCACCGATCCACCAATTGTGATCGAGCGCGAATTCAAAGACGAGCGCTGCGCCAATTGTTGTAGCAATTACAGAGCCGATTAAACCTTCCCAGGTTTTCTTTGGGCTAATTTGTGGAGCAAGTGGGTGCTTGCCAATTAAGACTCCGAAGAGATAGGCGAAAGTATCGTTGCAACTAACTAAAACAACTAAGGTGAAAATACGAGCTAGGCCATCTTTGTCGTGTGCCAATAAAAGTATGAAGCCACCTAAAAATGCCAGATAGAAAATAGCGAAAGCAGCTGCGGTTGATTTACGAACAAAATCTTTTGGATCGCGAAGCAGTATGTAAACGAGAACACAGGGAATCGCAATTGCAATCGCAACTGCTAAGCCAGAAACCCGACCAAACCAAGCTGCTGCGAGCAAGAGCGTGATTGCAATAGAAATGGCGTTGTCTGGCAGATCAATTCCACCAGCTCGATATGCTCTTGTAAGTTCGCGACCAGCAAGCAAAATCGCAACCCAGGCAAATACTGCAAATAGTGGTGGTGCGAATGAAATAGTTAAGAAAACTACGGCAAGAATTGCTAGTGAGACTAATATGGATGGACCCAACTTTCGCCCAGCTTTTTTATTTATCGCCTCATTAAGCGAGTGAAAGTCATCCATAATTTAAACTTCGAGAAGTTCGGCTTCCTTATGTTTCAAAAGTTCGTCAATCTTCACTACGTGATCTGAAGTTATCTTCTCTAAATCCTTTTCGCCACGAGCAACATCATCTTTGCCGGCTAGGCCATCCTTCTCTAACTTCTCCATAGCTTCTTTTGCAGTGCGTCGGATGTTACGAATTGAAACACGGGATTCTTCCGCTTTAGTGCGCGCTACCTTGATGTAATCCTTACGACGCTCTTCGGTAAGTTGTGGAAAATTCACTCGAATAACGCCGCCATCAGATGCTGGATTAACACCTAAATCTGATTCGCGAATCGCTTTTTCGATTGCGGCAGAAGCGCCTTTGTCGAATGGTGAAACAACTGCCATGCGTGGTTCTGGAACTTGGAATGATGCAAGTTGTGACAGTGGAGTCATCGTTCCGTAATAATCAACAACAATTTTGGCAAACATTGCTGGATGAGCGCGACCGGTGCGAATAGCTCCGAAATCTTCTTTAGCTACCTCAACGGCTTTATTCATCTTTGAAGTTGCATCGCTCAGCGCTGTTGAAATGTCGCTCATGTTCTCCCCTTAATAAACCTTAAGAAACTAATGTTCCGACGCTATCGCCGCGGACTGCGCGCGCGATATTGCCCTTATTCTTCAAATCAAAAACGACAATTGGAAGGCTATTCTCGCGGCACAAGCTAAATGCTGCGGCATCTGCAACAGCAAGTGACTTGGATAGAACATCATCAAAACTTACGGTCTGATATTTAACTGCTGATGGATCCTTCTTTGGATCTGCAGAATAAACGCCATCGACACCACTCTTCGCAAGAAGCAGAGCTTCAGCTGAAACTTCAAGTGCACGTTGGGCGGCTACGGTATCGGTTGTGAAGAATGGCATTCCTGCGCCGGCGCCAAAAATTACTACGCGACCTTTTTCTAAATGTCGGATTGCGCGGCGTGGAATATAAGGTTCGGCAACTTGGCCCATAGTTATAGCGGTTTGAACTCGGGTATCAATACCCTCTTTTTCTAGAAAATCTTGAAGTGCTAAACAGTTCATAACTGTTCCGAGCATTCCCATATAGTCGGCGCGAGCGCGATCCATTCCGCGTTGTTGTAGTTCGGCGCCACGGAAATAATTTCCGCCACCAACCACAATTCCGATTTGAGTTCCGCCACGCACTACCTCTGCGATTTGGGATGCAACATCATGAACAACATCGGGGTCAACACCGATGCCTTTCTCGCCACCAAAAACTTCGCCGGAAAGTTTAAGGAGCACTCTCTTATAACCTTTGCGGGCCATATTTAAGTGCTCCTTATCTACTATTTCTAACGAGTTCTTATATCTACTGAGATGAGATTACTGTCCAACTCGGAATCGGTGAAATGCCGACACGGCTGTCTTTGCCTCATCTGCGATTTGTTGAACGGTCTTCTTGGCATCTTTAGCGAAGGCTTGCTCGAGCAAGCTAACTTCCTTAACGAAACCAGTTATGCGACCTTCGACAATCTTAGAGATTGATGCCTCAGGCTTACCCTCTGCGCGGGCAGTCTCTTCAGCGATACGACGTTCGGTTGCAATGCTTTCAGCAGGAATATCTTCGCGACGAACAAATTGTGGCGCGAACGCTGCAATGTGTTGTGCAATATCTTTTCCAGCTTCAGCAGCATCCTTAGCAAGTTGAACCAAGACGCCAACCTGAGGTGGCAAGTCTGGGCTTGTGCGGTGAAGATAAAGAGCGACTGGAGAACCTTGAAGAACTGCAACGCGGCGAAGTTCGATCTTCTCGCCAAGAGTTGCATTACCTTCATCGATAACTTCCTGAACAGTCTTACCATTCGCCATCTTTGAAGCGCTGAACTCTGCAATTTCGCCAATTTTGCTTGATAGTAAATGTGCAAGTAATTCATTTGCTAGCTCTTGGAAGCGATCGCCCTTAGCCACGAAATCTGTTTCGCAGTTAAGTTCGAGCATCACACCAACATCGCCTTCAGCCTTTGCAAGAACTAAGCCATTTGATGTTGTGCGACCTTCGCGCTTAGTAACGCCCTTTTGCCCCTTAACGCGGATGATCTCAACGGCCTTGTCGTAATCGCCATTTGCTTCATCCAATGCCTTTTTGCAATCAAGCATTCCTGCCGCAGTTGCTTCACGTAATCTTTTTACATCTTCTGCTGTGTAAGCCAATTTAATTATTCTCCTGTTACTTCTGTAGTTGTTGCTGGGGTTTCTGGTGTTGCAATTAGTTCTTTCTCCCAATCAGCAAGAGGTTCTGCTTCTTTAGCAACTGGAGCTGCCTTATCTGCAGCAGCTGCGGCATTTGCTGAACGAGCAGCAAGACCAGCAACAGCGGCATCTGTAATAACTCGAGTTAGAAGCGCGATTGAACGAATCGCATCATCGTTACCAGGAATCTTGTAGTCAACTTCATCTGGATCGCAGTTTGTATCCAAGATTGCTACAACTGGAATACCAAGCTTGTGTGCTTCTGCAACAGCTAGGTGCTCCTTCTTAGTATCAACAACCCAAATTGCGCTAGGCAACTTAGTCATATTGCGAATACCTTCAAGGTTCTTAGTTAGCTTCTCGCGTTCGCGGCGAAGAACTAGGAGTTCCTTCTTTGTTAAAAGTTGGTCATTTGAATTCTCAAGGAGTTCAAGTTCCTTAAGACGTTGAATACGCTTGTATACGGTTGGGAAGTTTGTAAGCATTCCACCGAGCCAGCGCTCTGTAACGTAAGGCATTTGCACGCGAGCAGATTGAGCTTTGATTGGCTCATGTGCTTGCTTCTTGGTTCCTACGAAAAGGATGTGTCCGCCTTTTGCAACGGTGTCCTTAATGAATTCGTAGGCACTATCAATTAGTGCAAGTGATTGTTGGATGTCGATGATGTAAATACCGTTGCGCTCAGCAAATATGTAGCGCTTCATTTTTGGATTCCATCGACGAGTTTGGTGTCCAAAGTGGACTCCGCTGTCGAGAAGTTCTCGCATTGATACAACCGCCATGGCGGCACACTCCTTTTTTGCAGATTGCAATTAAGCAAAATGCACTCGGTTGACGACCTAACAATTTGTTTGGTCCCTAGTGTCTTAACACCGACCGTTTTTCAACGGACCGAAATGGTTAATTAGTTTTAACTAAAAGCTTCAACTAATAAGACACGTGAAGTCACAGATCTTGCGATTTGTGCTGGGTTAATCCTAAAGGATGCCAAGGGGTGCTAATTACGCCCGGGGCGGGGTTCGAACCCCTCAAAACCCACGTAAATTCGAGTAATTCCTCAAAAACGTTAGAACTACTTCTTCTTATATCCCTTTGGACACTTTGCATTGGGACCAGAAAATTTCTTCGTCAGCTTACCTTTGACACAGGTTATAGAAGAGGCTGGCTTATCGGTCGAACTCTTTTTAGCTGTAACTTGCTGTGCCACAAAAGCCTCTGCCTCTTTTAACAAATCAAGATGCTTATATATTGGCGAGAACCAGCCAAAAGAATTCGGATCATTTTCCTTTGATTTTGCATCGCCCGCACCGCAGGCATAGACATTTGCGCCGGCCAGGCCCTGACCGAGATAAAGCAAGTCACCGTTGTAAGCGGTTGTTATCGGTCCACCTGAATCACCAGGGCAACCTTGAGGATTGGAGATAATCGTCTCTCGTAGTTCGGTTCGTTGGTTTCCTGTCAGCCACGAAAAATAAGAATCAGAAAGAGGGGCGAGATTCATTCTTACAATTCTTGGGAGCTCACTAGTCCTTTGGTTTAGATTATTCCAATCTTTCTTGCAAGGGTTCTTCTCACCCGGAGCACAACGATCTCGATACTCGCCGTATCCATGGAAAACTACCTCTGATCGTGCATTGACTAATTCAGCCTCAATTTCTGCAGTCATCAACTTTGCTGGAGAGACCGTAATTAAATCTCTATCTAATACAAGAACAATGAAGTCGTTTCCCATTTGTGTAAAGTCTGCAACAAATGTTTTAATCACTTTTGCTCTACCTTCAGCGCTCTTAGCTGAAGAGTTAGGTTTACCTACTGTGATAAAGGCTGGTTCATTTAATATTCGATTACCATTGTTATCAAAACGGTAATGAGAATGTGCAGCGCTAAAGACAATACGTGGTGAATATAAGAATCCACTCCAATTGGCCATCAACCTAACTTCTGAAGAGTCATCTTGCCCAAAGATTGGTACCACTCTTGGATTATCGAGATTAACTGTCGCATTTAATGCAGCCTGAGAAAGAGGCGTCGAAGAGAAAATCAGCGCGCTCATAGCCAAAACGGCGAGAGCAACTTTGCGCATAACTCAATTTAACAGTGAAACTTTCTCTGTCAAGAGTTTTGCGAATCCCAAGTTCCCATAGTGCACGAAGTGCTTAAGCCCGGGGATGCGCCTGCTCGTATGCGCTCTTGAGACGTTCGGGTGAAACATGGGTATAAATCTGAGTCGTGGCAAGGGAGGAATGCCCCAATATTTCTTGAACGGTTCGAAGGTCGGCTCCCCCTTCAAGTAAATGGGTTGCTGCTGTATGCCGAAGTCCGTGCGGGCTCATGTGCGAACCAATTGCTTCCATAGCATCGTATACAACTTCGCGAACTGTGCGTTGATCAATTCGCTTTCCACGGGCACCAAGAAAAACTGCATCACCAGAATTTGTATTGGCAAATTCAGGGCGACCAACACTTAACCAATTCTTGACTGCAGCAAGCGCCGGCAGACCAATCGGAACTACTCGCTCTTTATCGCCCTTTCCCAAAACAAGCAGAGTATTTCGCTCCCAATCGATATCGCGAAGATTTAGACCACAGATTTCTGACACCCGAATTCCTGATGCATACAAGACTTCAATCATTGCTAAATCGCGGATATTAACTGGAGTTGGATCTTCGCCAGCTTTTGCAACAATTGCATCTAAAACTATTTGGGTTTGGGAATGATTCAATACTTCAGGCAGCGTTTTGTGCGCCTTTGGAATTGCGAGATCTGAACCAATGTCAGATGGAATCCAGCCTTGGCTTGCCGCCCAATAGGTAAAGGCTCGGATGGAAACTATTCGACGTGCAAGTGTTGCTCTAGAGATTCCGGTTGATTGTAAGTTTGCTAGCCAGGAGCGAATATGTGTAATTTGAAGTTCTGAGAATTCAGTGATTCCAAGTTTGGCGATATGTGCCAAGAAAGATTCTAAATCGCTGACATATCCGCGAATTGAATTGTCTGCCAGATTTCGAACCAGCGCCAAGTGCTCTTCATATTTGGCAACTAGCTCGGCACTCATACTTAAAGGTTACTCGGGTTTTCTTCCCTGAAGTAGTAAGCCGAATGTAACTGCATCTTCTAGAGCCATTACAGATGCGGCAATAACATTTTCGTGAACTCCGATGGTGCTCCATTCGGTTGTTCCATCACTGGTTTCAACCAATACGCGAGTGATTGCGCCAGTTCCAAGACGTCCTTCAAGGATGCGAACTTTGTAATCTGTTAATTCAAGTTTTTCAAGTTCTGGATAGAACTTAAGCAGGCCAGAACGAAGTGCGGTGTCAATTGCATTTACCGGACCATTTCCAGATCCTTGAGATTCAATCTGGTTGCCGCCAGCAGAGATAACTAGTGAGGCTTTTGAAGTGACTTTATTGTTGGCATCGCGACTAACAGTTGTATCCCACTTTTCAACCTTAAAGAAGGTTGCACGCTTTCCATCAATCTCTTCGCGAAGAAGTAATTCAAAAGAAGCATCTGAAGCTTCAAAGGTATACCCACGAGATTCCATCTCTTTAACGCGTTCTACAACACGGCCGACAACTTCTTTATCGTTTCCGATTGCGATACCAAGTTCCTCAGATTTCAATTCAATAGATGCCCGGCCTGCCATTTCAGATACCAACATGCGGCGATCGTTTCCGACACTTGATGGCTCTTCGTGTTGATACATCGCAGGATCAACCTTGATTGCACTTGCATGCAGTCCGGCCTTGTGAGCGAATGCTGAAACGCCGACATAAGGCTGGCGTGCACTTGGTGCCACATTTGTAACTTCGGCAACTGCATGTGAAATTCTAAATGCTTCGCGAAGTGCACCTTCTGGAAGCACCTTCTGCTTCTTCTTTAATTCAAGATTTGCAATGATGCTTACAAGATCCGCGTTTCCGGTTCGTTCGCCATATCCATTTAACGTTCCTTGGACATGTGTAACGCCCGCAGCAATTGCAGCAAGAGAGTTTGCTACGGCGCACCCTGTGTCATTGTGACAATGGATTCCGAGACGAGCGCTTGAAGCGGTTAGAACATCATGGACAACTTGTGAAAGTTCGTCCGGCAACATGCCACCGTTGGTATCGCAGAGCGCGATTACATCGGCGCCAGCTTCAGCTGAAATCCGAACAACTTCAAGCGCGTAAGCTTTATTTGATTTATAGCCATCAAAGAAGTGTTCAGCATCTAGAAATACTCGCTGACCGCCCGCACGCAAGAATTCAATCGAATCCTTAATCATCGCTAGGTTCTCATCTAAATTAGTTTTCAGTGCAAGATCAACATGTCGGTCATGGCTCTTGGCAACCAGAGTTACACCGGCTGCGCCAGAATCTTGAAGCGCGCGTAATAGAACATCGTCGGCAGCTTTTACATTTGGTCTGCGAGTCGCGCCGAATGCCATAAAGGTTGCATTCTTTAGTTTTAACTCGGTCTGTGCCCGCTTGAAGAATTCAGTATCTTTTGGATTAGCGCCAGGCCAGCCACCTTCGATAAAGCCAACACCTAAATCATCCAAATGACGTGCAATCGCCAACTTGTCATGCACCGAGAGATTTAAGCCCTCTTGTTGGGCACCATCTCTAAGTGTGGTGTCATATATGTGAAAGTTGTCATTCATTTAGCAGACCTTCACGTTCCAACCATGTTTGTCTTCGATAGTTCCATGTTGGATTCCGAGAAGTGTTTCGCGAATCTGCATTGTGATTGGGCCAGGCTTTCCATCACCAGTAGTCCAAGTTCCAAACTCGCTCTTTGCGGCGCCAACTGCGCTAACTACAGCTGCAGTTCCGCAGGCAAAAATTTCGGTGATTTCTCCGCTTGCTACGCCATCGCGCCAATCATCAATTGAAAGCATGACTTCTTCAACTTTATAACCTAGATCTTTAGCAACGGTAAGAATTGAATCGCGAGTGATTCCGGGAAGCAATGTGCCGGTTAGCTTTGGAGTAATGACGGTTGCGTCTTTTCCAGAACCCTTAACGAAGTAAAGATTCATTCCGCCCATCTCTTCAACCCATTTGCGTTCTACAGCATCTAGCCAAACAACCTGATCGCAGCCCTTAGTTGCAGCTTGCTTCTGTGCAACGAGTGAAGCCGCATAGTTTCCGCCACATTTTGCTTCGCCAGTTCCGCCAATTGCAGCACGCACATACTCGGTTGAAATCCAGACCGTTACAGCATTTTCAGCATTGAAGTATGCGCCTGCTGGTGTTGCGATAAGAACATACTTGGCACGGTTTGATGGACGAACACCTAAACCAACCTCGGTTGCAAACATAAATGGTCTTATGTAAAGAGATTCGCCAACTTTCTTTGGTACCCATTTACGATCTTGCTTAACAAGAGTTGTAATTGTTTCAATAAATTCTTCAACACTAAGTTCTGGCAGGGCTAAACGCGCTGCGCTTCTGGCAAATCGCAGAGCATTGGCATCTGGGCGAAATAACGAAATGCTGCCATCAGGTTGGGAATACGCCTTCATTCCTTCGAAGATTTCTTGGCCGTAGTGAAAAACCGCAGTAGCTGGATCTAAAGTTATTGGACCATATGCATGTAATTGGGCATCGCTCCAACCATCAGCTTCGCTCCAATCAATTGTCACCATATTGTCGGTGTAATACTTTCCAAAGCCTCCAGCTGCGACTTTTTCATCGCGTTCGGAATCTGAAACTGGGTTTGGATTAGGGTTTAAGTTTATTTTCATTTTGCACCAGAAGCTCCGGCGGCAAGCGCGTCACCAACTTGAACTGTGCTGCGTTTTGCATCGCCACGAGTAAGTAAATCAGCTGCAACTGCTCTTTCAATATCTGCGGCTGCATCTGTTAAGCCAAGATGTGAAAGCATCATGGCAACTGACATTACTGTCGCAGTTGGGTCTGCAAGTGATTTACCTGCAATATCTGGAGCAGATCCATGAACTGGTTCAAACATAGATGGAAATTCGCCGGTTGGATTTATATTTCCAGATGCGGCTAGCCCGATGCCACCACAGATTGCTGCGGCAATGTCGGTCAAGATATCGCCAAAGAGGTTGTCGGTTACAACAACATCAAAGCGTTCTGGATTGGTAACAAAGAACATCGATGCAGCATCTACATGTAAATACTCTGTTGTGATATCTGGAAATTCTTTTGCAACTTCATTAAATGTTCGGGTCCATAATCCACCGGCACGAGTTAAAACATTGTTCTTATGAACCATTGTTAACTTCTTGCGGGGGCGAGCCTGTGCGCGAGCAAAAGCATCACGGATTACTCGTTCGGCACCGCGACGGGTATTTAGGCTCTCTTCGGTTGCAATCTCATCTTTAGTTCCGTGTGCAAGGACGCCACCGGCTCCGACATATGGACCTTCGGTTCCTTCTCGAACAACGATGAAATCAATTGAATCTGAATTAACAAGAGGTGACTTAACTCCCGGATGTAATTTAGCTGGGCGAAGATTTATGTAGTGATCAAAAGCGAAGCGAATCTTTAGTAGCAAACCGCGCTCTAGAACACCACTTGGAACAGTTGGATCGCCAACTGCGCCCAGAAGAATTACATCTGATTTCGCAAGATCTGCCATAACTGAATCTGGAAGAACTTCACCAGTCTTGTGCCAGTAACTTGCACCAAGTTCGTAATGTGTCTTCTTAAATTCAACTCCATAATTCGCTGACACAACATCAAGGACTTTGAGACCTTCAGCAACAACTTCAGGGCCAATGCCATCGCCAGCGATTACAGCTAGATTAAAACTCTTCATGATTTATTTATTACCCAATCAAGCTAACTGTTTGAACTAACTTTGCGCCAGTTTCTTTCTTAAGATCTGCAAGAACATTTGCACTCACAGCAGAATCAACAGTTAGGGCCATAAGGGCTTCCCCACCTGCTTCATCACGAGCAACTTGCATGCCTGCAATATTTATATTTGCTTTACCTAGAGCATTTCCAACTATTCCTACAACTCCTGGGCGATCTGTGTAGCGAAGGAATAGTAAGTTTTCGGTTGGTGCAAGATCTAAATCGAAAGCATCGATTGCGATGATCTTCTCAACTTTGCGAATTCCCATAAGTGTTCCGTTAACGACAACACTGCGACCATCATTTAGCGCTGCATGAAGTGAAATCATGCTGCGATATTCTGGACTTTCAGGGTCGGTATTTACTGATGCACTAATTCCACGCTCTTCAGCAAGTGCTGGAGTATTTACATAAGTAATGTCTTCGGCTCCGGTAGCAATAAGGGCACCCTTAAGTGCACTAGTAGCAAGAACTGATGAATCGTGTCCAGCTATGTCACCACGGACTTGGACCTCCATTGAAACCGGAAGTTCACCTGCAATTACAGTTGCAATTTGTGCCATCTTTTCGACGAGCGACAAACTTGGACGGATATCTTCATGAATCGCACCGCCTTTGACATTGACGGCATCAGGAACTAATTCACCAGAAAGCGCCTTGCGAACAGAAACTGCAACGGCAATACCAGCACGTTCTTGGGCTTCATCTGTTGAAGCGCCAAGGTGTGGTGTTGCAACTACGTTATCTAAAGTAAATAGTGGTGAATCAGTGCAAGGTTCGGTCACGTAAACATCGAGACCGGCTCCGGCAACTCTTCCCTCTTTAAGTGCGTCATAAAGTGCTCCTTCATCCAATACGCCACCTCGTGCAGCATTGATGATGCGAACAGTTGGCTTAACTTTCTTTAGCGCTTCTACGCCAATTAAGTTTGCAGTTTCTTTAGTCTTTGGAAGGTGGATTGTGATGAAATCTGAAATCTTTAGTAGTTCATCAAGTTCGACAAGTCGAACACCAAGTTGTGCAGCGCGTGCTGGCTGTAGGTATGGATCGTAGGCGACTACATCCATTCCGAAAGCCTGCATACGAGATGCAACTAATTGACCGATACGACCAAAGCCAACAATGCCAAGTGTCTTTTCAAATAACTCGGCACCGGTGTATTTAGAGCGAGCCCACTTACCATTTCGAAGCGCAGCATGTGCTGGTGAAATAAATCGAGCAGATGCAAGTAGCAAAGAGATTGCTAGCTCGGCAGCGCTCACAATATTTGAAGTTGGTGCATTAACAACCATGACACCGGCTGCAGTTGCTGCAGGAATATCTACGTTATCTAAACCAACCCCGGCACGTGCAATAACTTTTAATCCCTTTGCCGCTGCAATTGCTTCGGCATCCATCTTTGTCGCAGATCGGATTAAGACCGCATCTACACCGGCAGCAAGTGCGGCAAGTAATTGCCCGCGATCTGCGCCGTCGCAGTTGCGTACTTCAAAGTCTGGACCCAACGCTTCTAGGGTTGCCGGACTTAACTCTTCCGCAATTAAAACTACAGGTTTAGCCACGCGCGGCAGCACCTTCCTTGTAATCATCTTTATTGTCGCCCTTGACCCATGACATCATCTTGCGAAGTTCACGGCCAACAGATTCGATTGGATGAGCTTCACCCTTTGCACGAAGTGCCTTAAATTCTGGAGCACCAGCATCTTGGTCATCGATGAAGCGCTTAGCGAATGTTCCATTTTGAACATCAGCAAGAACCGCCTTCATGTTTGCCTTAACACTTGCGTCGATAACACGTGGACCTGAAATGTAATCGCCGTATTCAGCAGTGTCAGATACAGACCAACGTTGCTTTGCAATTCCGCCTTCGTACATCAAGTCAACAATCAACTTGAGTTCGTGCAGACATTCGAAGTATGCAACTTCAGGTTGGTATCCAGCCTCAATTAGTGTTTCAAAGCCATATTGAACTAGTTGTGAAGCGCCACCGCAGAGAACTGCTTGCTCGCCGAATAGATCTGTTTCGCACTCTTCAGTGAAGGTTGTAAGAATTCCACCAGCACGAAGACCGCCGATTGCCTTGGCGTATGAAAGTGTTAATGGCCAAGCGTTACCGGTTGAATCTTGTTCTACTGCAACCAAAACTGGAACGCCACGACCTGCTGTGTACTCACGACGTACTAAGTGGCCGGGACCCTTTGGTGCAACCATTGCAACATCGATATTTGCTTCTGGCTTGATGTAACCAAAACGAATATTGAAACCATGTCCGAAGAAAAGTGCAGACCCTGGCTTGATGTTCGGCTTGATTGAATCATTGTAAATATGGCGTTGCACGTGATCTGGTGCAAGCAACATAATTACATCCGCCTCTTTAACTGCATCAGCAACAGATAGAACACGTAGTCCTTCTGATTCTGCCTTTGCGCGAGACTTTGAACCTTCAGCTAAACCAACTCGAACATCTACTCCGCTATCGCGAAGTGAAAGAGCGTGTGCATGTCCTTGTGAGCCGTATCCAATTACTGCAACCTTCTTAGATTGAATAATTGCTAGATCGGCATCTTCGTCGTGATACTGGGTTGCCACTTGTTTGACCTTCCTCATTCTGTTAGTTGTTCTGTTAGTAGATTGCTGGGTTTGTAAATCCTGGGGTAAGCCTAAGTTTTATCTCTTATCTTCTGAAATCGAGCCTGGTTTTAAGCCTCTAGACATCGCAACCAAGCCTGATTGGATCAGTTCTAGGATGCCATAAGGCTCTAGGACCCGAAGCAGGGCCGAGATTTTCTCGGTATTTCCGGTGGCCTCGATTGTTACTGCATCTTGTGCAACGTCAACAACTTTGGCGCGGAAAAGCTGAACAGTCTCGAGAACTTGAGAACGAGTCTTCTCGTCGGTCGAAACTTTAACTAATAAAAGTTCACGTTGAACTGAAGTTACTGGATCTAATTCAGTAATAGTAATTACGTTAATTAACTTATCCAGCTGTGCAATTACTTGCTCAAGAGCGTGATCTTCAACGTTAATTACAATCGTCATTCTTGAGAAATTTGGATTTTCGGTTGGTCCAACAGCGAGGGAATCGATGTTGTAACCACGACGAGAAAATAGTGAAGAAACTCGTGCCAGAACTCCCGGGCTATTTTCTACCAGAACCGAGAGGGTGCGAGTCTTTGAGAATGAAACTGAAGATGTAGGTGCATCTGGATGTGATTGTGTCATTTAGAGCTCCTGTGAATCCCAGATCGGCGCAAGTGAACGCGCATTAACAATGTCGTCATTTGATGTTCCAGCAGCAACCATCGGCCAGACCATCGCATCGCGGTGAACGCTGAAGTCAACAACTACTGGGCGATCATTAATTTCCATCGCTTGAGCAATTGTCTTATCTACATCATCGGTTGAGTCGCAAGTTAAGCCAACGCAGCCCATCGCATCTGCAAGTTTTGCAAAATCCGGGATCCGCTTTGAGTGAAGTTCGGTATTTGAATAGCGCTCGTTATAGAACAAGGTCTGCCACTGGCGAACCATTCCCAAACTTTCGTTATTGATAACTGCAACTTTGATTGGAATGTTATTTAGAGCGCAAGTTACGAGCTCTTGATTTGTCATCTGGAAGCAACCATCGCCATCAATTGCCCAAACAGTTGTATCCGGTGCGCCAACTTTTGCGCCCATTGCGGCAGGAACTGCATAACCCATAGTTCCCAAACCACCAGAGTTCAACCAGGTGCGAGGCTTCTCGTAAGAAATAAATTGTGATGCCCACATTTGATGTTGGCCAACACCTGCAACATAAATTGCATCTGGTCCTGACATTTTTCCGATTCGTTCAATTACATATTGTGGTGAAACGCTGCCATCGGTTGGGTGGTCGTAACCAAGTGGGAATCTTGTGCGCCAACCATATGCTTGTGAAAGCCAAGCAGAGATATCTGGTTGGTTCTTCTTAAACTCACTCTTGAGTGCAGGAATAAGTGCTTCGATTGTTAACTTCAAGTCACCAACTAGCCCAACATCGGCGCGACGATTCTTACCAATTTCAGCTGGATCAATATCTGCGTGAATAATCTTTGCACCCGGTGCAAATGTAGAAAGCTTGCCGGTTACGCGATCATCGAATCTTGCACCAAGTGTTATCAGCAAATCGGCTTTTTGAAGTGCTGTTACTGCTGCAACCGTTCCGTGCATTCCAGGCATTCCAAGATGTTGCGGATGTGAATCTGGGAAAGCTCCACGTGCCATCAAAGTTGTAACAACTGGCGCGCCAGTTAGTTCAGCAAGTTTCAAAAGTTCTTTGTGGGCCCCAGCTTTGATTGCGCCGCCACCAATGTAAAGAACTGGTGCTTTCGACTGTGCAATAAGTGCAGCTGCATCACGTATCGCTTCTGGAGCTGCATCTAACTTTGGATTGTAACCACCGAGATCAATACTCTTTGGATAATTAAATTCTGTCTGCATTTGTAGCGCATCTTTAGCAATATCAACTAGAACCGCGCCCGGGCGACCGGTGCTTGCGATGTGAAACGCTTCGGCAACACTGCGCGCGATATCTTCGGCCCTAGTTACAAGGAATGAATGCTTAGTAACCGGCATTGTGATTCCGCGAATATCTGCTTCTTGGAAGGCATCGGTTCCGATTGCACCCGAAGCTACTTGTCCGGTGATCGCAACAATTGGAACTGAATCCATTTGTGCATCGGCAAGTGGTGTAACCAAGTTCGTTGCACCTGGGCCTGATGTTGCAATACAAACTCCAACTCGGCCAGTTGCTTGCGCATAACCAGTTGCTGCATGCCCAGCACCTTGCTCGTGTCGAACTAGGATGTGGCGAATCTTGCTATCAAAAATTGGATCGTAAGCCGGAAGAATTGCGCCACCTGGGATTCCGAACATGACATCAACGCCTGAAGCTTCTAACGCTTTGACGAGTGAGCTTGCCCCCGTCATCTTTGTTGTATCGCTCATGTTCATCTCCCTTCTCTCTTAAATAGTTTCGGTATAACTTCTCGGTAAATGCGAAACCCCTCAGTTTCCACTGAGGGGCAGCACACGAACTAGTTATTAACTAGAGCGCGCGCTCACCAATTACCACGACTGAAATCATGTGTGAATTCTCCCCTGTCACGCTCATTTGGTCAACCCCTGAGTAGAAAATCTCACTATTTAGCAGGTCTTATCCGCAGACCGCGCCCTTGGAGGCGGACTGGACTACCTTGGAATATTTGGCCAGAACCCCGCGCGTATATTTATGTGGGATTGGTTTGAAATTCTTACGGCGCTCATTTAATTCTGCCTCATCTACTAATAAATCTAAGGTTCGCGCAATAGTGTCAATGCGAATTAAATCGCCATCTTTAACAAAGGCAATCGGTCCACCATCTACAGCTTCAGGTGAAACATGGCCCACACAAAGCCCGGTGCTGCCACCGCTGAATCGTCCATCAGTTAGTAGCAGAGTTGATTTACCAAGACCGGCGCCTTTAATTGCGCCAGTAATCATTAACATTTCGCGCATTCCTGGTCCACCCTTTGGACCTTCATAACGAATTACAACAACATCGCCGGCTTTGATGGTTCCGTCTTGTAGTGCATCCATCGCAAGTTGTTCGCGTTCGAAAACTCGTGCTGGTCCTTCAAATTTTTCAACACCAATACCTGCTGTCTTGCACACTGCGCCTTCAGGTGCGAGTGAACCACCAAGGATCGTAATTCCGACTGCAGTTGAAACTGGAGATTTAATAGCGTGAAGAACTTCACCATCTGGATCGAGTGGAGTTAATTCAGCGAGATTTTCCGCCATAGTTTTACCAGTAACTGTTAAACAGTCGCCATGTAAGAATCCAGCGTCGAGAAGTGCTCGAAGCACAACTGGAATTCCGCCAACCCGATCAATATCGGTCATTACATATTTTCCGAATGGCTTTAGGTCTCCTAGAAGTGGGACTTTGGATCCGATTCGGTGGAAATCTTCCATTGTTAAATCAACTTCAGCTTCATGCGCAATCGCAAGCAAATGCAGAACAGCATTTGTTGAACCACCAAGTGCCATAAGAATTGTGATTGCATTCTCGAAAGCTTTTTTGGTCAAGATTTGACGAGTTGTAATTCCTTTACGAATTAATTCAACAACTGCTTCGCCAGATTTAATCGCATAATCATCGCGACGGCGATCAACAGCGGCCGGAGATGCAGATCCTGGAAGTGAGAGCCCAAGTGCTTCGCCAATTGCAGCCATAGTGTTTGCCGTAAACATGCCACCACAAGCTCCTTCACCTGGGCAGATTGCGCGTTCAATTTTATCTACTTGTTCTTCTGTAATTAGGCCGCGCGCACAAGCACCAACAGCTTCAAATGCGTCAATAATTGTTACATCTTTACCATCGACAGATCCAGCCAAAGTTGTTCCGGCATAAACAAATACGGATGCAACATCGATGCGAGCAGCAGCCATCATCATTCCGGGAAGTGATTTATCGCAACCAGCAAATGTAACCATTCCATCTAAACGTTCAGCTTGCATAACAGTTTCAACTGAATCGGCAATTACTTCGCGAGATACCAATGAGAAGTGCATTCCTTCGTGGCCCATTGAAATTCCATCAGATACCGAAATGGTTCCGAATTGCATTGGGAAGCCACCAGCCGCAATAACACCTTTCTTCGATGCCTTCGCTAAGCGATCTAATGAGAGGTTGCAAGGAGTAATTTCATTCCAAGATGAGGCAATACCAATCTGTGGTTTAGCAAAATCTTCATCTTTCATTCCAACTGCGCGCAACATTCCGCGAGCTGGCGCCCGCTCTATTCCATCAGTAACCAAACCTGAACGTGGCTTCATATTGTTGCTCATCGAGATTCCTATCCCTGACCTAGGTGCTTCAATAATAATTCACGAACCTTAGAAGCATCAGCTTGACCACCCGTTGCTTTCATGACTGCGCCGATTAGTGCGCCTGCTGCCGGAATATTGCCGCCGCGAATGCGCTCGGCAGTATCTGGTTGCGCCGCAATAGCTGCTTCGATTGCAACCATAAGAGCGGAATCGTCAGATACAACTTTCAGTCCACGCTTTTCTATAACTTCTCTCGGTGAACCCTCACCATTAACAACGCCTTCAACAACTTGGCGGGCCAACTTATCGGTTAAGTCTCCACTAGTTATTAGAGCAATAATCTCGGCAACAAATGCAGTAGAAATTAGTGAAGTAGGTGCAACTTCTTTCTCGTTTGCAAGGCGTGAAATTTCGCCAAGCCACCAAGTGCGTGCACGTGTTGGTTCGGCACCAAGTTTGATTGTCTCTTCAACTACATCAACAAGTTCAGCGTTAATTAAGGAATTCATCTCTGAATCCGGAACGTTCCATTCCTTCTGCAAACGTTTACGACGATCGGCAGGATTTTCTGGCAACTTTGCCCGAAGTTCTTCAATCCACTTTGCATCCGGAGTTACTGGAACTAAATCTGGTTCTGGAAAATAACGATAATCCTCGGCCTGCTCTTTTGATCGACCAGGGCGTGTAAGTCCGCTCTCTTCTAAGAAGTGGCGGGTCTCTTGAATAATGCGTTCGCCTGCTTCAAGGCGATTAGCTTGACGTTCAATTTCACCAGTTAATGCGCGTTCGACAGAGCGAAGTGAGTTCACGTTCTTAGTTTCACTTCGGGTTCCGAGTAAGCCGCTTCCGATTGGTGCAAGTGAGACGTTGGCATCGCAACGAAGTGACCCTTGTTCCATCTTTACATCGCTGACGCCAAGTGAGCGAAGAATGTCGCGAAGTTGGGTTACATATGCGCGAGCAACTTGTGGTGCATATTTTCCGGTGCCCGGGATAATTCGAGTAACAATTTCAACTAGCGGAATACCAGCACGGTTGTAATCGAGTAGCGAATATTGCGCGCCATGGATTCGACCTGTTGAACCACCGACGTGAAGTGATTTACCGGTGTCTTCTTCCATATGAACGCGTTCAATATCTACGCGGAAAACCTTTGGACCTTCATCAGTTTCAATTTCGACATCAAGGTATCCGTCAACGCAGATTGGCTCATCATATTGAGATGTCTGAAAATTCTTTGGCATATCTGGGTAAAAATAATTCTTACGAGCAAAGCGACTGTATGGCGCGATCGAACAGTTGAGTGCAAGGCCAATCAAGATTGTGCTTTCGATAGCTTTGCCATTTACAACCGGAAGCGCGCCTGGAAGTCCCAGGCAAACTGGGCAGGTCTGAGTATTTGGTGATGCCCCAAATTCAGTTGCACATGAGCAGAACATCTTGGAATTTGTATTTAATTCAACGTGAACTTCTAGGCCAAGTGTTGGCTCGTATTTCTCGGTAGCGCCCTTGTAGTCAAGTGTCATTTTTGACCCGCTAAATCTGGCGCTTTCGAAAGAATTGGTTGTCCCCACTTAGATAAAAGCGCAGCTTCCAAAGTTCCGCCAACACGATAGAAACGATCATCTTGCATAACTGGTGCCATGATTTGTAGACCGACTGGAAGTCCATCTTCATCAGCAAGTCCAACTGGAATGCTCATGCCACCGATGCCAGCCATGTTTACTGGGATGGTTGCGATATCGCTCAAATACATTGCAACTGGATCGTTGCTCTTCTCGCCGATTTTAAATGCCGTTGTTGGTGTTACTGGAGAAATCAAAACATCTGCCTTAGCAAATGCGTTATCAAAATCTTGTTTTACAAGCGTGCGAACTTTCTGCGCTGATCCGTAATAAGCATCGTAATATCCAGATGAAAGTGCGTAAGTTCCAAGAATAATTCGGCGCTTAACTTCCTTACCAAAACCTGCTTCGCGAGTAGCGCTCATAACTTCTTCTGCGCCTCTGCTTCCATCATCACCAACGCGTAAGCCATAGCGCATTGAATCAAAGCGGGCTAAGTTTGAAGATGCTTCTGATGGCGCGATTAAATAATAAGCGGCAAGTGCATATTCAAAGTTTGGGCAAGACACTTCAACAATTTCTGCGCCGGCGGCAACTAGAAGTTCAATTGATTCAGCAATTCGCGCACTTACTCCGGCCTGGAAACCTGAACCGCTTAACTCTTTGATAACACCAATCTTCATTCCCTTAACATCAAGGCGTTTTGCCGCAGCAACAACTTGTGGAACTGGCGCATTAATACTTGTTGAATCACGTTCATCATGTCCAGCAATTGCTTCGTGTAAGAGTGCGGTGTCTAAAACAGTACGAGCAAATGGTCCAACCTGATCAAGGCTTGATGAATATGCAACTACGCCATAGCGAGAAACTGCGCCGTAAGTTGGTTTAACTCCGACAATTCCAGTTAGTGCCGCAGGTTGGCGAATTGATCCACCGGTATCAGTGCCAATTGCAAGTGGTGCTTCAAATGCCGCAACCGCAGCTGCCGATCCGCCGCTTGAACCACCAGGTGTTCTGGTTAAGTCCCAAGGATTTTGTGTTGTGCCATATGCCGAATTTTCAGTAGATGAACCCATTGCAAATTCATCCATATTTGTTTTACCAAGAATTACAACACCAGCTGCTTTTAACTTTGCAACAACGGTTGAGTCATATGGTGGACGCCAGCCTTCAAGAATCTTTGATCCGGCCGTAGTTGGAATTCCTTTTTGCGCCAAAATATCTTTAACAGCAATTGGGACTCCTGCCAGCGGTGAAAGTTTTTCGCCACTTGCTCGCTTCTTATCAATCGCTTCGGCCTGTTCTAAAGCGCCAGCGTTGTCGATATGTAGAAATGCGTTTATCTTGCCGTCGACCGAAGCGATTCGATCTAAATGCTGCTTTGTAAGTTCTACTGAAGAGATTTCTTTTGCGGCAAGTGCGCTAGCCATATCAGCTGCAGTTGAATGAATATTTGTCATTCTTCACCAAGAATTTGAGGAACCTTAAAACGCTCTTCGGCTTTAGCGGGCGCTCCTGAAAGCGCTTCCTCATTTGTCAGGCTTGGTTTTACAACATCATCACGGAAAACATTTGACATCGAAAGTGGATGTGAAGTTGGTGAAATATCTGAAGTTGCAACCTCTTGAACTCGCTTAACTGCGCCAAGGATTTGTTCTAGTTCGTTGGCCATGTGATCAAGTTCGGCTGGTGTCATTTCGATTCGAGCCAGCTTTGCAAGGTGTGCGACATCATCGCGAGAAATTGCGGCCATGGTCGAACCTTATCGTGAGCCAGTGCTTACTAATAAATTGAAATTATGCGCGAATCTGGCCAGAGCCAGTAACAATCCAAGTCGTAGTGGTCATTTGCTCTAACCCCATTGGACCACGGGCATGCAGCTTCTGATTTGAGATCCCAATTTCTGCGCCAAAGCCCATCTGCTCGCCATCAGTAAATCTTGTGGATGCATTCACCATAACTGCGGCGCAATCACTTAGTGCAATAAATTTTGCAGCATTTGCCTCAGACTCGGTCACAATTGCCTCAGTATGTTTAGTTCCATATTTGGCAATATGGTCAGATGCCGCAAGCAAGCTTGGAACTATTGCAACATTCATTTCTAACGCGTTGTATTCCGTAGACCAATTAGCTTCATTAGCAATGCTGACATCTAGATTATTTGCTTGCGCAATTTTTGCTACTGCGGAATCAACATTTAACTTAACTTTAGCTTCGCGCAAAGCAGCTAGTGCCTTTGGCAAAAATCCAGTAGCAACACTTTCATGGACTAGCAAGGTTTCGGCAGCATTGCAGACACTTGGTCGATGAGTCTTTGAATTCATAATTATTGGTAGCGCTTTAGCTAAATCGGCTTCACTATCCACATATACATGGCAGACACCAGCACCAGTTTCAATTGTCGGAACAGTGGAATCATCGACAACGGTGCGAATAAGGGCAGCGCTCCCCCGTGGAATAACCAGGTCGACTTTGCCACGAGCGTGCAACAAAGCTGCAACTGTGGATCGATCATCGGATGGCACTAGTTGGATTACATCAGGTGAAATATTTGTTTTGGCTAGCGCGCGGCGCATAACTGTGACTAAAACTTGATTGCTGTTTGCAGCACTTGAAGATCCTCGAAGCAATGCGGCATTTCCAGACATCAACAAAATTACTGCGGCATCAACAGTTACATTTGGTCGCGCTTCATAAACCATTCCGACTACACCAAATGGAACTGTAATCTGCTTTAGATGTAACCCATTTTCTAAAGTGCTCTCGCGAAGTGTTTTCCCTAGCGGACTTGGAATTCTTGAAACTTGTCTTGCGCCATCAGCCATTCCAGCAACTCGTGATGCTGTTAGTAAAAGTCGATCCTGCATAGATTCGGCCATGCCATCTTTGACTGCGTTCGCCATATCTGCGGCATTTGCTGCCAAGATTTCAACTTCGCTTGCACTTAACTCTTCTGCAATTCGATTGAGAGCTTCGACTCGATCGCCATCACTTGCTGCGATTAACGTGCGCGCAGCCAACCTAGCTTTATCAGCTAATTCGGCAATCATCGCAGTGGCTTCCATGTTCCTAGCCTAGAGCCTCTTACCCTTCTCTCATGAGACGTTTATTGCGAGTGCTACGAAATACAGTCATTGTTCTTATTGCTTTGGCTATTGCCCTCACCGGCTTTTTGAGATTTGTTCATTACCCAAATCCAATAGCCACTATCAAACTTGGGCTAGCACCTGCCTCGAAAACACCGACCTTGATGCCGTGGCACACCATCGATCCTTCCGATAATCCAATCGCTTGGCCGACAAGCACGGAAGCAACTCCCGACACGGTTGCCTGGAAGGGCAAACAAATCAAGTGGCAAGATTTCTTAGATCGCACAAATACCAATGCATTTTTATTGGTAAGAAATGGTGTGATCACTTACGAGTATTACAAGACCGGGTTTAGTGAATCATCGCAACTACCTTCTTATTCAGTTGCAAAAACGATGACCGCGATTATTGCTGGTCAGTTAATTGCCCAAGGCAAATTAAATGAGAGTGACACTTTTGTAAAGTATTTTCCAGAGTTAAAGAATGGGACGTCTTTTGATCGTGTCACAGTTCAAACACTTCTTGATATGCAGAGCGGAGTCGGAGTCTCTGACAATTACCCAACTGGTCCAGCAGGCTGGGGCGTGGCTATTGCGCAGATGTATGCAACTACGGATATAGATTGGTTTATGAAGAACAATCGCAAGATGGCTTTTGAACCAGGTTCGAAGTCCGAATATCGAAGTGTTGATACCCAGATGCTGGGAATGATTATTAAAGCGATTACTGGCGAGAAGGTTGCAGATTACTTCAGTGAAAATGTCTGGAAGCCAATTGGCGCAAAGTATCCAGCAACTTGGAATGTTGATCGCGTTGGTGGAACTGAAAAAACTTTCTGTTGCTTCAATGCAACTGCAAGAGATTATGCGCGAGTAGGACTAGCGGTTATTAATGGTGGCCAAGCTGGAGCAAAACAAATTATTGATCCAGTCTGGCTAAAGCGAATGACTACACCGGTTACTACATTAGATAACAATTGGGGATATGGTGCATTCGTCTGGCATCCCTTCCCAGGCATCAGCCAAGCTGAAGGATTGCATGGTCAATATATTTTTATGAATCCAAAAACTAGAACCGTAATTGTGAAACTTTCAGATAACCCAACCGGGCTAGATGAGACTGTGCCTACCGCCAAAGTATTACTAGAGGTTTCAGCGAAACTTAATTAGAGGTAAAGAGCGTTCCTACATCTTTGCCTGAAAGCGCATCACCAAGATGTGCTAAATCGGTTAGCAGCATGCTGGCACCACTTGATGTCGCAATTTCGGCTGCTTGAATCTTGGTTACCATTCCCCCGCTGCCAACACCTGAAGCACCTACGCCGCCAATTTCAATCTCGGCTAAATCCGCAAAGTTTGAAACTTTTGCAATTCGATTAGCGCCAGCTTGTGTTGGTGGTGCATCATAAAGCGCATCAATATCTGAAACCAGGACTAATAAATCTGCGGCGATTAGTTGTAGAACCAGTGCTGCTAGGCGATCGTTATCTCCAAGTCGAATTTCTTCGGTGCCGACAGAATCGTTCTCGTTGATAATTGGAACAACCCCAAGTTCAAGCAAGCGATTTAAAGTGCGCTTTACATTCTCTTTATGCAGATCCCGAGATAAATCATCTCCGGTTACAAGAACTTGTGAAGCCACAATATTGTGACGGGTAAATTCGGCACTGTATTTAGCAATCAATAAGCCTTGGCCGACAGATGCAGATGCTTGTTGGGTTGCAAGATCTGTTGGACGCTCGGTCAATCCAAGTGGTGCCATACCAGCAGCAATTGCTGCTGAGGTAACAATGATTACTTCTCTGCCTTGGCTCTTTAGTTTTGCGACGACATCAACAAGTTGGGCAACTGCTGCGCTATTTAGCGAAGTTCCGGCGCTTCCAGTCAACGTTGAAGAACCAACTTTAACAATTATGCGTTTGGCATCCATTACTTTTCCTCGGAATTTGCTTCCACAACTATCCGCGGATCTTTTGGATTCTCGGTGTTGTATTCCCATTGCATTGCAATTTCATCTTCGCTTAATTGATCATCAACTAAATCTTCGATGTAGCGTCCAGCCCATGGTGATTCCAAACGGAGATCGCCACCACGAGGCCCAGCAAGTAATTCTGCGCCCGCTTCAATTGAAGGTTCCCAATCAAAAATTACGGCGTTGTCGCCTTCGCCAATTCGAACTTCATCTTTCGCCTTTGCACCTTTTTTAAACAATTCTTTCTCAACACCTAAGGTCGCAAGTCGATCTGCTAAGTAACCAATTGCTTCAGCATTGCCGAAGTCAGTCTGCTTAACCCAACGTACTGGCTTGTCTCCAAGAACCGTGAAAGAACCATCGGCATTTGCAGTAACTGAAAATTGAGAATTTCCAACTGCAACTGGACGCAGAACAATTCGCGCTTTTTCAACCAGGGCTTCAGCTTTACGGGCCTCTTGAATAATGCGGGCCATTGCATAATTTAATTCTGTTAAACCAATATGTGATGCGGCTGAAATTTGATAGACCTGGTAACCACGAGCTTCCAAAATTGGTTGCACCATATCGGCCATAGCTTTTCCATCTGGTAGGTCAACTTTGTTAAGTGCAATTAATCGTGGGCGCTCTGAGAGCCCACCATAATGTGAAAGTTCTTCTTCGATGATGTCGAAATCCTTAACTGGATCGCGATCAGTTTCTAAAGTTCCGCAGTCAAGAACGTGAACAAGAGCAGCACAACGTTCTACGTGGCGCAAAAATTCGAGTCCAAGACCTTTACCTTCAGAGGCGCCGGGAATAAGTCCTGGAACATCTGCGACCGTAAAGCGAGTATCGCCAGCTTGAACAACCCCGAGGTTTGGTGCAAGTGTTGTAAATGGATAATCGGCAATTTTAGGTTTTGCAGAAGAGATAGATGCAATCAATGAAGATTTTCCAGCTGAAGGAAAACCAATTAAGCCAATGTCTGCAACGCTCTTAAGTTCAAGAGTAAGTGTGCGCTCTTCGCCTGGCTCGCCTTTAAGTGCAAAGCCTGGGGCGCGACGTTTTGATGAAGCCAATCCAGCATTTCCAAGTCCACCTTTGCCGCCTTGTGCAGCAATAAAACGAGTTCCAAATCCAACTAAATCTGCAAGCACTGTTCCAGTTGAATCTTTAACGACAGTTCCGTTAGGAACATGCAGAATTAAATCTTTACCCTCTTTGCCATTACAGTAATCGCCATAACCAAGTGAGCCATTTGTTCCGCGGCGATGTGGTGAATGGTGAAAATCTAAAAGTGTTGTTGTGTCTTGGTCGACGATAAGAATTACATCGCCACCACGTCCACCATTGCCGCCATCTGGGCCGCCAAGTGGTTTGAATTTTTCGCGGTGAATGGAGACGCAACCATCGCCGCCACTGCCTGCGGATGCATGGAGAGTTACACGATCAACGAATGTTGCCATTTAACTTCTCCTCTCTCCTTAAAATTCATATCTCTTAAAAATTCTCTTGTAAATAAAAATGCGGGCCCGCTTGTCGCGGGCCCGCAAAAAATTAACCGCGGGTTAGGCGACTACAGATACGGGAACGATGTTTACAACTTTGCGACCGCGAGCGCGACCGAAAGCAACTTCGCCTGCAGATAGTGCAAACAGTGTGTCGTCCTTACCGATTCCTACATTTTGTCCTGGGTGAAAAACTGTTCCGCGTTGGCGAACCAAGATTTCTCCGCTCTTAACAATCTGTCCTGCGTAACGCTTGATTCCAAGATACTGTGCATTCGAATCGCGACCGTTACGGGTTGAGGAGACTCCCTTTTTACTTGCCATTTGTTATTCGCCTGCCTTATTTCGTAATCGCGGTGATCTTCACGCGCGTAAGTTGGGAACGGAAACCTTGACGACGGCGATAGCCGGTCTTGTTCTTGTAGCGAAGGATGTCGATCTTTGGACCCTTGAGTTCTTCAACAATTTCGCCAGTAACTTTTACGCCAGCAAGTGCCTTGGCATCTGAAGTAACTGTTGCGCCTTCAACAACTAGTAGCGCTGGGAATGAAACAGCTGCACCGGTTTTTGCATCGATACGATCGACAATAACTGTGTCGCCAACGGCAACCTTCTCTTGACGGCCGCCTGCTTTTACAATCGCATACACGGTGACACCTTTCCAAATACTTTTGATAAACCTTTAATTAATCAGCCAGGAAACTGGCAGAGGGTAAGGATACGGAGCGCCTGGGCTTCAGGTCAAACTGACTAGATCTAGCCCTATTCGGGCGTAATCACACCCGTGCTAACTGCCCGACGGCGACGCTTCTGGGCTGGGGCCTTAACTTCGGCGACCTCAGCTATTTCAGCAATTACTTCATTATCTGCAGGCTCTGCTGAATCAACCGGTTCGGTCTCTTCTTCATGAACCTGTGGCACATAACGTTGTTCCATATCTTTATCGAGTGCAACCTTGGTTACTGGCTCGGAATGAATATGAATTCCTCGACCACCACAACTTTCGCAAGTAGTAGAGAAAGCTTCGATCAAACCTTGGCCAACACGTTTACGTGTCATTTGGACCAGACCAAGTGAAGTCACTTCAGCGACTTGATGCTTGGTGCGATCGCGACCTAGACATTCAATTAAACGGCGCAGAACTAAATCTCTATTGGATTCAAGGGTCATATCGATGAAGTCAATTACAACAATTCCACCCATGTCGCGCAGACGAAGTTGACGGGCAATTTCTTCCGCAGCTTCGAGGTTATTCTTAGTAACAGTTTCTTCTAAGTTTCCGCCCTTACCGATGAATTTACCGGTGTTGACGTCAATAACAATCATCGCTTCGGTACGGTCGATAACCAGGGATCCACCTGATGGCAGATATACCTTGCGATCAAAAGCCTTAGCAAGTTGTTCTTCAATGCGATTTTCGACAAATAGATCACGAGTTCCGGTCCACTTTTCGATTTTTGCAGTTAGTTCAGGTGCAATGTGGCCAAGATAATTATTAATATCATCCCAAGCTTGATCGCCCTGCACGATTAACTTATTGAAATCTTCATTGAAAATATCGCGGATTACTCGAACTGTTAAGTCTGGCTCAGAGTAGAGAAGAGCTGGTGCATTTGTGCCAGATTCTTTTGATTTCTTATCGATATCTTCCCATTGCGCCTTTAAGCGAATTACATCGCGCTCGAGCTCTTCTTCAGATGCACCTTCAGATGCGGTACGAACAATTACTCCGGCATCTTCTGGAATCAAATTCTTAAGAATTGTTTTTAAACGTGAACGCTCTTGATCTGGCAGACGGCGGCTGATACCACTCATTTCGCCACTTGGAACATAAACTAAATAACGACCAGGCAGTGAGATCTGACTAGTTAATCTCGCGCCCTTCTGCCCAATTGGATCTTTGGTTACTTGAACCAGAACTGATTGACCAGTCTTTAATACGTGTTCAATTTTACGAGGTGCGCCATCTGCTAGACCTGCAGCATCCCAATTAACTTCACCGGCATAGAGAACAGCGTTACGTCCCTTGCCAATGTCAACGAATGCAGCTTCCATGGATGGCAGAACGTTCTGGACTTTTCCAAGATAAACGTTTCCGACATATGAAATATTGCTATTTCGATTTACATAATGCTCGACCATAATCTTGTCTTCAAGGACCGCAATCTGGGTGCGATCTCCAGCTTGGCGAACCAACATCTGGCGATCAACATTCTCGCGACGAGCTAAATATTCGGATTCAGTAATTACAGTTCCGCGACGGCGAACGAAATCTCTTGGTTCGCGATCATTGCGGTTGCGGTTGCCACGATCATTGCGGTTGCGGTTGCGACCACCACGATCTGGCCGATCTGAACGAGTTCCTTGATCATCACGAACTTTGCGTTCTCTAGGTTCCCTAGGTTCTCTAACCTTTACAACAGTTATAACGCCATCTTCTTCAATTGTTTCACCTGGTGTTACGCCATCACCTTTTGCGCGACGGCGACGACGGCGACGAGGACCTGTTGGCGAATCTTCTCCAGCTTCAGAAATATCGCCAGCATCTAGCTCTTCATCGGTTTCAGAATCGCGATCAACGCTTGTTTCATCGGCATCGCGGCCACCACGACGGCGACCTCTTCCACCACGACGGCGACGACGTGAATTTGAATCAGCTTCAGACTCTTCACTCGATTCAACCGGCTCAACTACTTCTGCTTTAGCCTTAACTTTCTTAGGCGCAACAGCTTCTGGCGCGGCTTGAAACATTGGAACTGGGATGCTTGGCGCTGCAGATTTCTTAGTAGCTTTTGTTTCAGTCTCGGCTACTTCAACTACTTCTACTTCACTATTTGCGGCAGCTTTGGCCGCTGACTTCTTGCTTGCACGCTTGCGCGCGCCCTTTGGCACTATAGCCATAACGTTAAATCCTCATCTAAAAACTAAATCTTGGTAAAACTTCCTTTTGAAAGCTTTTGCATCTGCTGCTACCTCGAGTAATTAAGGCCTTCAAGTTCTTTGAGGCCGCTCGGAGCGCGAAATGCTAAGTGAAAGTATTACCTAAAATCTGAGGAAAGACCAACTTTCCACCCGCTTATGCGGGAATTATTTAGCTCTGGTCTATCTCGTGCTATCTCGTTCGGAGGTGGACGTTTTGAATCAAGCCTAGGCCGATCAAATTCGCGAACATGCTCGAGCCCCCATAGGACATGAAAGGCAATGGCACCCCGGTCATCGGAACCAAGCCCATCGTCATACCAATATTCTCGAATGTCTGAAATGCAAACCAAGCAATTACTCCAACACAAACTAATCGCCCAAATAAATCATCCGTTCGCTTTGCAATTGTGAAAGCTCGCATAAAAAAGATCGTAAAGAGCAGCAGGATAAATCCACTTCCCAAGAAACCTAACTCTTCACCAGCAACTGTAAATATAAAGTCGGTCTGTTGTTCTGGAACAAATCGGCCATTTGTTTGTGGGCCATCGAAAAGTCCCTTGCCCAGAATTCCACCCGAACCAATTGTGATTCGTGATTGTCGAAGTTGATAGCCAGTTGACTGCGGATCGGCGGATGGATCAACGAAAGATTGAAGTCTTGCAACTTGATATTCATCAACAATTCCGGCCTTGACCGCAGTAAATCCACCAATAACTGCAAGTAATAACAGACCAACAACCCATCTGGATGGTGCGCCAGATGTTCCAATGATTGCAACCACTGCGGCGCTAATGATGACAACAGTTCCAAGATCGGGCTGAAGCAAAATCAAGAGAATTGGAACAGCTGCAATTGCCAGTGCTTTAAGAACATCCTGGTCGGTTGGATCTGCATCGGTATCGCGCTTCTCTGCCAAGATCATTGAAATTCCAACAATGATTGCGATCTTCGCTAACTCAGCTGGTTGAATTTGGAAACCACCAGGAAAAGAAATCCAGGCCTTGGCGCCATTAACCTCACTTCCTAAGCCAGGAATCAAAACGATTATCAACCCAATTACTGCAAGGCCCCAAACTATCGGGGTGTAGGCGCGAAGTAATCGGTAATCAATAAGCGTTGTTCCATAAGCGAGCAAGCCACCAATTAAAATATTTACAACGTGGCGCTTCAAATAATATTCGGGATCAAGGCCTTGTGCAGCAAACCAATTTCGTGTGGCTGCATAAACTAGAAGAGTTCCGATGATTAAAAGTGCTGCAACCGTGAAAGTTAGAATCCGATCAAATTGCCCAAAATTTTCGCGGAACTTATCGCGTCTCCTGTGGTTTGAATAGATGCTCATGGCTTCACCAATTTAGCGTTCTTTGGGTCAACTTTGGGCAGATTAACTGGAACGCCATTTGGGAATATTTCTTTAGCTGGATCAACTTTGCCGCCAGAAACACCGAAGAGTGCGGCATAAATGTCTCTAACTCCCACGGAAGAAATTGATCCACCGAAACCACCTTGGCTGATAACCATAACAACCACGTACTTTGGATCTTCAACCGGAGCAAATGATGCAAACCATGCAGTGTCTCCCTTTGCTGAGCCATCTTTGTTCAAACCTTTATCTTCAGCAGTTCCAGTTTTTCCAGCTATTGCCACCGGAAATCCAGAGTATGCGCCCGCTGCTGTTCCCTCGGTAACTACTGCTCTAAGTGCTTCACGCAGAAATTTGCTGGATTTCTTTGACAGCACATTAGTGGCTGTAACTTCGGGTTTAAATTCTTTTACTACTTGTCCATTTGGTTTAACAATTGCTCGGGCAACTTGTGGTTTATATATCGTTCCGCCATTTGCAATCGCTGCATATGTCTGAGCCATTTGAATTGGTGTCATCAAAGTATCGCCCTGACCAATTGAAAAGTTAACCGCATCTCCGGCGCGGACGATATTTCCATCCAAGCAATTTTCGCGCGCAATCTCGATCAGAAATGGTGTTAAGTCTGATTTCTTGGCTCTGGTCTTAAAATTACAGTAAAAATCTTTATTCTCTTTATATATGCGCTCTTTCCAGGCGCGATCAGGAAGTCGACCGGATGCCTCGCTCGGAAGATCGATTCCCGTCGTCTTGCCCAAACCAAAACCTCTAGCCGCAGTAAAGAAATAATCATTTAAGCCAGATCGTGGTGAAAGTCCACCATCGCGAACCCATTCGTCGTAGGCAATTTGATACCAAATCGTGTCACAAGAAACTGCAACCGCGCGCTTCATGTTAATTGTTCCCTGGGACTTTGTTTCAAAGTTTGCAAATTCGCGATTACCAATCATCAATTTAGCCGGACATTTATAGAGAGCATTCATGTCGTATCCAGCATTCATGGCTGCAACAACCGAAACTGATTTAAATGTAGATGCGGGCGCATACATTCCCTGGAGCGGGCGGTTTAATGCCGGTACGCCAGCGCTTTCACTATACAAATTATTTGCTTGTTTCTGCGTTAAACCAATCTGCCAAATATTTGGATCATAAGTAGGATATGAAGCTATCGCTAAAACTTTTCCACTATTTACATCCATAACTAATGCAGCGCCGCCGTCTGCACGGCCGCCAAGTGATCTTGCCCGTAGCACTGAAGTCTGAAGTGCCTTCTCGGTTGCTGCCTGCAATCTGGCGTCAAGGTTTGTAACTAAATTAAAGCCTGGAACAGGTTGCGTGCTTACGGCCTGTTTAGTGACAGATTCTTTGCGATCTACAATTACAGTTTTTATGCCAGCTTTGCCACGAAGATAGTTATCATATTGAAGCTCTAAACCATCTTTGCCAATAGTTTCTTCTCGAAAATAGTTCTTACTTTTATCTGCTAAGTCCTCTTCACTTACCGACCCAACATAACCAAGAACATGTGCGCCATTCTCTCCGCCCATTGCAGGATAACTGCGAACCGGAACCGACTGTGCGTTTATTCCAGGGAATAAATCTGAGTTCTCTAAAACTTTCAGCGCTTGTTCTGTAGTCGCGGTTCTGGTGATTGGAATTGGTTGAAATCTAGTTCCTTTCCAACAGCCAGCACTCTGGTTAGATGGCAATTCTCCGCAGAGCCTGGTTACTACATAAACATTCTCTGGAGTTTTTCCTACGAGCTTTGCTACGCGAGCCAATACTGCAGCGCCTTTATCCGGCAATTTATCTAAGGCACTTCGGTCGGCAGAAATAACCATTCCTGGACGATCCATAACTAGTGGGATTCCCGAACTATCAACGATTGCGCCGCGAATCGCCGGATTAACAACATCACGGCTTTGAATACTTAGAGCGGCATCTTGATAAGTAATTCCTGCTGCTACTTGAAGATAAAAAAGTCGACCGCCCAGCGCGAGCATAAGCGAGACAATTAGCGCCTGAACAATAACTAAATTCAGCCTAGAACGAAGACTCATATTCGCTCTCTAGACGAAAGAGTTAAGGCTCGCAATTTAACAATTATCGGCAGCAAGATCGACGAGAAGAGCAGGGTCCAGATTCCATTGCCAAAGACGGTCTTTAAATTATTTAACATGCTTCCATTATTTTCGCCCAGAACTATTCCGACGACTAAAAATATTAACAAGGTGACAGTCGCACCTGCGGTTACAAAGAGCACAAAGGCCATAGGTCGTTCGGTGAAGTCGCCAATACTTTCTCGATTTCGCGAGAAGAGATATCCAATGATTGTGAGAATTAGCGCCCATTTTCCAAAAGGTGAATCTGATGATGGTGAAAAATCTAAAACAATTCCAGCCATGAAGCCAAATGAAATTGCGCCAAATCGATCCTCGAGTGCCATCAAACCCAGAACGACGCAGATATAAAGCGAGAAACCTGCAATCGGAAAATTAATCTTTGAAATTGCTGATTCTTGAACTATAAAGAAGAAGAGCAACAAAACAGATGTGAATCCGACTCTACTCCAACTCAATTCTCATCCTTACTTACAGTTGTTTCAGCTCCATCTACAGCTGGAGGTTGCGTTACATAAACTGTTTTAGTTGGAGTTGGTCTTGGCAATGGAATTAGTGCATCTTTCGGTCCACCACTTGAACTTGAAATTACGACTGAAACAACTCCAAGGCTTCCAAGATTCGAATAACTATTTACAACTGCCTCTTGCGTCAATGTTAGGCGCGAATTCTTTACGGATTTCACAAAACCAACCGGGACGCCAGGAACAAATGGTTTGTTGTTGTCGCTTCCAAGTGAGAGAAGAACATCATCTTTTTCAATACTTCCTGATGGATCAAGAAGTTGAAGAGTGTAATTGCTATCGCCCTCCCCAAGCAGCACACCAATACTCTGGCTTCGAGCAATTCGGACTCCAATTCGGAAAGTCGGATCACTCATAAGTAAGACGATTGCAGAGGAAGATGTAGTGCTTTTAACAACACCAACTAATCCAAGCTCCCCAATAACTGTCATATCTTTTTGAACACCGTCGTTTGAACCGGCATCAATTGTTATGGTCTGGCTAAAAGTTGCTGAACTACCTTTGCCAATTACACGCGCTGAAACAACCTTGTATTTTCCGCGACCAGCAAGATCCAAAACATTCTCAAGCTTTTTTAATTGGCCAAGGGTGTCCTCATTAAAAATAACTTTTTCGCGCAGCTTTGCATTCTCTTTCTTCGCTTCTTTCAATTCAGCCTTAGTGTTTCCAAAATTTCTAATATCGGAGAAGAAACTTCCTATTGGCGAAAATAGGTCTGACACTCCGCGCTGAATTGGAGCCAGAAATGATTGGGTTGCACTTCTAGAATTCTCCGTGATATTCACGCCACGAAGATCTAAAGTGATTAAAAAGAGCGAAGTTACAAGAAGGATAACCAGCAGAAGGCGGGAACGGTTATTGCCACCAGCTGCCACTTTGTTTCCTCCTTAACGGCGAGGTTCAGAAATCAAAACCTTTTCTAAGGCTTCGAACTCTTCAACACACTTGCCAGAACCTTCAGCAACAGCTTGAAGTGGACGCTCGCTGATGTGAACCGGCATTCCAGTTTCATGGCGAAGTCTTTCATCTAAACCACGAAGAAGTGCGCCGCCGCCAGTAAGAACAATTCCACGATCCATTAGATCGCTAGCAAGTTCTGGTGGAGTCTTATCAAGTGTGCTCTTAACAGCATTAACAATCTGATTAACTGGATCTTCAAGGGCCTTGCGAATATCTTCAGCAGAAACTCGAATAGTTTTTGGTAATCCAGTTGCAAGATCTCGGCCGCGAATTTCAGCATCTGGTTCTCCAGGAAGCTGATAAGCCGAACCAATTGCCATCTTTATTTCTTCAGCTGTTCGCTCACCCAATAGAAGTGAGTATTCGCGCTTAACCCAATCAATAATTGCTTGATCTAATTCATCTCCGCCAACGCGGATTGAAAGTGCTGTAACAATTCCACCGAGTGAAATAACTGCGACTTCAGTAGTTCCGCCACCAATATCAACAACCATGTTTCCGGTTGGTTCATGAATTGGAAGTCCGGCACCAATTGCAGCAGCCATTGGCTCTTCAATTATGTATACCTTGCGAGCACCAGCTGCATAGCCAGCATCTTTGACTGCGCGTTGTTCAACACCAGTGATTCCTGATGGTACACATACAACAATTCTTGGTTTTGCTAAATATCTACGACGGTGCACTTTCTGAATAAAGTAGCGCAACATTCTTTCGGTGGTATCAAAGTCTGCAATCACACCATCCTTGAGTGGACGGATGGCAACGATGTTTCCTGGTGTGCGACCAATCATTCGCTTTGCTTCAAGACCAACGGCAAGAATCCCGCCAGTGTCTTGGTTAACTGCAACAACGCTTGGCTCATTTAGAACAATTCCGCGACCACGAACATAAACAAGTGTGTTTGCGGTTCCTAAGTCAACAGCCATATCTCTTCCGATAAATGACATGCGATTTGGATTCTTTTTGCTCATTTGAGACCTTTCAATTAATTTAGCTCGGGGAAGAAAATTGCGATTTCGCGTGCTGCAGATTCTGGTGAATCTGAACCGTGAACAATATTTTGCGCAACCTTTGTTCCTTGATCGCGAGCGAGATCGCCACGAATAGTTCCTGGTTCTGCGGTTGTTGGATCTGTAGTTCCTGCTAGTTTTCTAAATCCTTCAATCACGCGATTGCCTTCAGCAATCATTGCAACTATTGGACCAGATAACATAAATTCAAGAAGTGGCTCATAAAAAGGCTTGCCTTCATGCTCGGCATAATGCTTAGCTAAAATTTCTCGAGTTGGTGTCATCATTTTCAGACCAACTACTTTGTATCCCTTGCGTTCAACGCGAGAAACAACTTCGCCGACTAGAGATCTGGCAACGCCATCTGGTTTGACCAGGATTAGGGTGCGCTCTATTTTTTGGGAATTCACGGGCGTTAGTCTAATGCGAGCGCCCAAAAGTTCTTAATCCGAGAATTTCCTTCTTTTTGGAAGGTCTAATCGAGGGGTTTCTGGCGCAGGAGCTCGGCCCTGATTGCCTCACCCTTACGGCCGACTAAGAAGGCCGCTATCCAAAGCCCAGCAAAAAGCGCTCCGACGAAATACATGGAAGTTACGAAGTAACCGAAAGAAATCATTGCAACCTGCAAAATTGAACCCAGGACCCAGCCAATTTTCTTTTTCATTAAGCCAGCATTTAATAGAAGCAAAATTGCAATTACGCCACCAAAGGTTAAAACAGCTCCACTGTTCTCTCCCATAGCAAGGAGGATTGCGAAGGCCATTACGAAAGCCTCCATCGCCAATACTGATGCGCTTAAAACTCTCACTTCTCCTCCGCTCTACCAATTTTTCGCAAGATAACTCGCGCTGATCCAGCGGTTACAACAGATCCGGTTATAACAACTGCGCTTACGCCATCGCTAACTTGGTTGATTAAGGTTACCTGCTCCATCGCATATGTGATTGCTGAATTCAGATCTTCCTCTTTAAATACTCGATCGGCTCCAAATACTCGGACCGCCGCTTCGAATAATTCTGACACAGACAAGGCGCGAGGTGAATCAGATTTTGTAACTACCAATCGATCAACAACTGGTTCGAGCGCCTGCAATACACCCCTTACATCTTTCTCTCCGAGAATTCCCAGAACGCAGAAGATTGATTCAAAATCGAACTCACTTCTAAGCGTCTCCGCCAGTGCCGTTGCGCCATGAGGATTGTGTGCGGCATCGATGATCACGGTTGGATCTCGGTGCAAAATTTCTAAGCGCCCTGGGGATGCAACTTTGGCAAAGGCGGATCGCACAAGCTCTTCATCCAATTTAACTCCGACAAATGCTTCAACAGTTGCGATGGCGATTGCCGCATTCTTTGCTTGATGCGCACCATGTAGTGGCAGATAAATCTCGGAGTATTCACCATGGATACCTTGCACTGAAATTAATTGCCCACCTACCGCAATGTCTCGCCGAATCAGAGCAAACTCAATTCCTTCACGATATGGAATTGCAGATTTCTCTACTACTTTTTCCAGAAGAATTCGTGCCACTTCTGGCTCTTGCGCTGCTAAAACAACATGTGATTCCGGCTTAATAATTCCGGATTTAGTTTGAGCAATTTCTTCAACCGTTTCACCAAGATATTCCATGTGGTCTAAACCAATTGGCATTAATACAGATACTGCGCTCTGCACAACATTTGTTGCGTCCCAATCGCCACCCATTCCAACTTCAATAATTCCGATATCTACCGGGTGCTCGGCAAATGCAACAAAGGCCATTGCGGTTATCGCTTCAAAATAAGAGATTGGAGTTTCGCTTCGACTATCAATTAAATCTAGATACAAAGCAATGTCGTTGTAGGTTGCGATTAATTCTGCTGGGCTAATTGATTCACCCTTGATTGAAATTCGCTCTAAGAAGCTCTCAAGATGCGGGCTGGTGAATCTTCCAGTCCGATATTCGAGTTCGGTAAAAAGTGCATCCACCATTCGCGATGTGCTGGTCTTGCCATTTGTTCCACCGATGTGAACAGTTGGAAACGAGAGTTGGGGAGAACCTAAAGCGTCGATGAGCGCTGAAATCCGGTCTAATGAAGGTTCAATCTTGTTCTCGGGCCAGCGCTTCATCAGCGCGGTTTCGATAACTTTGATTACTTCTAGATCTTCAGGTGTTGCCATTACTTATTAGGCAGTGCAGCTAGTTGCGCAGTAATACTTTCAATATCTGCACTAGTTTGTGTTAGGCGTTCTCTTATTTCTTGAACAACTTCGATTGGCGCTTTGGCCATGAAGCCTTCGTTCTCTAATTTAACTTTTGCAGTTGCTCGATCCTTTTCAGCAGTTGCCAAATCCTTGGTAAGTCGTGCGCGCTCGGCTACAACATCTATCGCGCCGGTCAGGTCGAACTCCACTTTAACTTTTCCTACTTCAATCGCGGCACTGGCGTTACCTGTAATTGGTTCAATCCGGCAGACCTGACGAAGCGAAGATTCAAACTCTGAGAGCGAATCTAGCCCAATAAAATTTGCACCTACTTTTGCTGAAGTCTTAATTCCTTGATCATTCCTAAATCTACGAATCTCAGTAGTTAAATCTTGTAATTGTTCAACAATTAACTTTGATTCCTCGCTTCGATTTTCCGCATTAGATTTTGGCCAGGCGGCTGTGACCAGGGTTTCGCCCCCAGTAAATGAACACCAGAGTTCTTCAGAAATAAAGGGCATCGTTGGGTGCATTAAGCGAAGTAGCTGATCTAGAACCTGACCTAAAACTCGTTTAGAAACTTCAGCTTTTTCGCCACCAGCTGCAAAAGTTGCCTTTGATAGTTCTAGATACCAGTCGCATAAATCATCCCAAGCGAAGTGATAAATAATTTCGCAGGCCTTAGCGAATTCAAATTTCTCTAATAATTGATCGACTGATTCCACAGTTTCATCTAGTCGTGTCAAAATCCACTGATCAATCGCATTTAGAGAATCAAACGCCGCAACCTCACCATCAACATTTGCGCCATTCATAATTGCAAAACGTGATGCATTCCAAAGCTTGGTAGCAAAGTTTCTAGAACCACCAATCCACTCTTCAGCAATTGCCTGATCAGTTCCGGGATTTGCTCCTCGGGCAAGAGTAAAGCGCAGCGCATCTGAACCGTATTTGTCCATGAACTCAATTGGGTCAACAGTGTTTCCGCGAGACTTGCTCATCTTCTTTCCAAAGCGATCTCGGACTAGACCATGTAGTGCAATTGTGTGGAATGGTGCGACGCCATCAGTTACAAAGAGTCCAAGCAGAACCATTCTTGCAACCCAGAAAAATAGAATGTCATAACCGGTAACTAAAACACTGGTAGGAAAGAACTTTGCAAGATCATCAGATTTTTCTGGCCAACCTAAAGTCGAAAATGGCCACAAGCCGGATGAGAACCAAGTATCTAAAACATCTGGATCTTGAACGTATCCTGCTGGCGGAACATCATCTGGTCCGCAAACAACAACTTCGCCATTGGGCCCGTAATACACCGGAATTTGATGTCCCCACCAAAGTTGGCGAGAAATACACCAGTCATGCATGTTGTCGATCCAGTCAAAATATCTTGGCGCTAGCTCTTCTGGCTCGATTTTGATTCGACCATCGCGAACTGCATCACCAGCAGCTTTTGCAAGTGGTGCAACTTTTACAAACCATTGCTTTGAAAGACGCGGTTCAACAGTTGTGTCACAACGTTGGCAATGTCCCACCGCATGAATATATGGACGCTTCTCTGAAACTATTCGACCCAGCTTGCGTAGCTCTTCTACAACTTCCTTGCGTGCTTCAAATCTATCCATGCCATCAAATCTAGTTCCAGAATTGGCCATCACTGCATGTTCATTCATGATTACTGGCATTTCAATTCCGTGGCGCATTGCCATTTCAAAGTCATTCGGATCATGTGCACCAGTTACTTTTACAGCGCCAGTTCCAAATTCTGGATCCACTAATTCATCAGCAATGATTGGAATCATTCGATTTACTAAAGGCAGAAGAACACTCTTGCCAATTAAATCTTTATATCTTGGATCATCAGGATGAACTGCAACCGCGCCATCGCCCATCATCGTTTCGGCACGTGTCGTTGCAACCACGATTGAAACTTCGTCATCGCCATATCGAACTTGAACGAATTCGCCCGAATCATCACTATGTTCGACTTCGATATCCGAAAGCGCTGTTAAACATCGCGGACACCAGTTGATAATTCTTTCGGCGCGATAAATTAATTCTGCGTCATACAAGCGTTTGAATATTTCGAGAACCGCTTTAGATAGTCCGGCATCCATCGTAAATCGTTCGCGTGACCAGTCGACTGAATCACCAAGACGTTTCATCTGATCAAGAATTAAGCCGCCAGATTCTTCTTTCCATTCCCAAACTTTTGCAACAAATGCTTCGCGTCCAAGATCATGTCTTGATAAACCTTTTGCTGCGAGCTGTTTTTCAACAACATTCTGCGTTGCGATTCCTGCGTGATCCATTCCAGGAAGCCAGAGTGCTTCAAAACCTTTCATTCGCTTCATTCGAATTAATACATCTTGAAGCGTGTGATCTAGCGCGTGGCCGATGTGCAAACTGCCAGTTACGTTTGGTGGCGGAATAACAATTGTGAATGGTGGTTTTGTTGATTTTGAATCAGCGGTGAAGTAGCCAGCCAATAACCATTTTTGATAGAGCGGTGCTTCAATGTCAGCGGGCGTAAAAGTGGCCGCTAACTCTTTCTTATTTGATTTATTGCCCTCGCTCATAGGAGATGAGTCTAGATTAAGCGCTCTTCTCTTCTGAACTCTTATCGCCCTTCTCGGCCTTACTCTGGCGCTTTGGGCCACCTGCTGGGCGATTAACCAATGTCGGAGCCGCCTCTTTCATAACAACTTGTGGCGTAATTATCACCTTTGCCACTTCTGGCTTAGATGGAATTTCATACATGACGCCGAGCAAAGTTTCTTCCATAATCGCACGAAGTCCGCGTGCGCCAGTTCCGCGCTTGATTGCAAGATCCGCAACCACTTCAAGTGCCTCTGGCGAAAATTCAAGTTCAACATCATCTAATTCAAATAGCTTCTGATACTGCTTGACCAATGCATTCTTTGGCTCAGTAAGAATTTCCATGAGCGCTGGACGATCAAGGTTTTCAACACTTGTAAGAATTGGCAGACGTCCAATAAATTCTGGAATCATTCCAAACTTAAGCAGATCTTCAGGCATTACATCGCCAAAGAAATCCTTTGCTGCATTCTCTTCAGCGCTTTGAAGTGTTGCATTAAATCCAACACCAGCTTTTCCTTTGCGGCCTTCAATTATCTTTTCAAGTCCAGCAAATGCGCCACCAACAATAAAGAGAATATTTGTGGTATCAATCTGAAGAAATTCTTGGTGTGGGTGCTTGCGGCCACCTTGAGGTGGGACTGCAGCAGTGGTGCCTTCAAGAATCTTTAGAAGTGCTTGTTGAACACCTTCGCCAGAAACATCTCGGGTAATTGATGGGTTCTCGCTCTTGCGTGCGACTTTATCAATTTCATCGATATAGATAATTCCGGTCTCGGCCTTTTTAACATCGTAATCAGCAGCTTGGATTAATTTAAGAAGAATATTCTCAACATCCTCGCCGACGTATCCCGCTTCAGTTAAGGCTGTTGCATCTGCAATTGCGAATGGCACATTAAGCATTCGGGCCAAAGTTTGTGCCAACAAAGTCTTACCGCAACCGGTTGGTCCAAGAATTAAAATATTTGATTTAGAAAGTTCGATTGATTCTTCGCGCTTTGATTCGCCAGATTGCACACGCTTGTAATGGTTGTAGACGGCAACAGATAAAGACTTCTTCGCGCGATCTTGACCAACAACATACTGATCTAGAAATTCATAAATCTCTTGTGGTTTTGGAAGTTCGGCAAGTCCAAGCGTGCTGGTCTCTTCGAGTTCCTCGATAATGATTTCATTACAAAGTTCAATACATTCATCACAGATGTAAACGCCAGGACCGGCAATTAACTTTTTAACTTGCTTCTGGGTCTTTCCGCAGAAAGAACATTTCAAGAGATCGCCAGATTCACCAATGCGCGTATTCATAAGAGAAGGCTAGGACTTTGCCCCGAATCTTGCGGGCAAATCCCAGCCTAACTCTGTTCGCTTATAGGCGAATTTTTATTTCGCAGATGCCTTACGGCTCACCATAACTTGGTCGATAAGTCCGTATTCGACAGCTTCTGCTGCGGTAAGGATCTTGTCGCGTTCAATATCTTTTGTAATTTCCTCTGCGCTCTTTACAGAGTGCTTGACCAACATCTCTTCTAGCAAAGCGCGCATACGCATAATTTCGCGGGCTTGGATTTCAATATCTGAACCCTGTCCGCCACCTTCGCTGTATGGCTGGTGAATCAAGATGCGTGCATGTTCTAGGGCGTAACGCTTTCCCTTGGCGCCACCCGCAAGCAGGATTGCTGCTGCTGATGCCGCTTGACCCAAACAAATTGTCATTACATCTGGGCGAACAAATTGCATGGTGTCATAAATTGCAGTCAGTGCAGTAAATGAACCACCTGGTGAATTTATATACATCATGATGTCGCGATCTGGATCCATAGATTCCAGAGTTAAAAGCTGGGCCATAACATCGTTTGCAACGGTGTCATCAATAGCCTGACCCAAGAAAATAATGCGCTCTTCAAAGAGTTTTGTATATGGATCTAGACGTTTGTATCCATAAGAAGTTTTCTCTTCAATTGTTGGAAGTATGTAACGGTTATTTATCATTTAGCAGTTCCTCCGCTTCCAGATACTTGCCCTGCTGAACGCACGACGTGATCCACAAAGCCATATTCCTTAGCGTCCTCTGCTGTGAACCAGCGATCGCGATCAGAATCAGCTTCGATAGTTTCAGCCTTCTGTCCAGTGTGGAACGAGATTAGTTCTGCCATCTTCTTCTTTGTGAATGACATTTGTTCTGCTTGAATCTTGATATCGGATGCTGTTCCACCGATGCCACCAGAAGGTTGGTGCATCATGATTCTTGCGTGTGGAAGTGCATAACGCTTTCCAGGTGCACCTGCGCAAAGTAGGAACTGGCCCATTGATGCAGCAAGTCCCATTGCAACTGTTGCAACATCATTCTTGATGTATTGCATGGTGTCGTAAATTGCCATACCTGCAGAGATAGATCCGCCTGGTGAGTTTATGTAAAGGAAAATATCTTTATCTGGATCTTCTGCCGCTAGCAAGAGCAACTGCGCAGAGATTGCGTTAGCCATTGAATCTTCAACGACTGAACCTAGAAAGATGATGCGTTCTTTTAGAAGACGGTTATAAACCTGGTCATCTAATCCACCACTTGGTGCCGAACCCGCTAGACGCGGCGTAATGAGATCCACAACTTCCTCCAGATAGTTTGTTTAACTTTTAACCTATTAAGTCCTAGTAATGACACTAACAATGTTTCGGGCCAAATGCTTCCGCAAATTGGCAAAAACCTGGCTTTGAGTGTTCGCCTAGAGAGAAAGGGCCTGCTAGTCGCGAGATTATTCGGCGGCTGGCGCAGCAGCTTGCTTAGGTGCCAACTCTTCAAGGTTTACTTCTTTGCCAGAAGTTGTAACAACCTTTACGCGAGATAAGACGCCTGCAAGGGCTTTAGCTCTGGAAACTTCAGCGACCATAGTTGTGATCTGGCCAGCGTCTGAAACTTCTTTCATGAATTGCTCAGGTGACATTCCGTATCTCTGGGATGCGCGAATTAGGTATTCAGTTAGTTCATTCTCGTTGACTGAAACGCTCTCAGCAGAAACTATATTGTCGAAAAGAATCTCTTGGGTCAGCGACTTTGTTACTTCCTCGGTCACTTCCTTACGGTGCTCGGCATCCTCTTGGCGACCTTCTTTTTCTAAATGATCGTTTACTTCATCTTCAATTATGTTCGCTGGAAGTGGGATTTCTACATCTGCAATTAGCTTCTCGACTAGAAGGTCTCTTGCATGTGCTCCTTGTTCTAGGTGTTTAACGCGCTCTAGACGAGTTTGGATATCGGCGCGAAGTTCGGCCAATGTTTCAAATTCAGATCCAAGCTTTGCAAATTCATCATTAAGTTCTGGAAGATCGCGATGCTTAACTGCCTTAACAGTTGCATCAACTGCGCCCTTCTCGTCATCTTTCTGACCAACGAGTTTGGTTTCAAAGCGCTTTGATTCCCCAGCCTTTAAGCCGATCAAAGCTTCATCTAGGCCATCAACCATCCGGTTTGTGCCTACTTCATACGAAAGATCGTTAGCAGTTCCACCTTCAACAGCTTCACCATTAATTGTTGCGACTAAATCTAGTGAAACGAAGTCACCGTTCTCGACAGCTTTTTCGACTGTAGTCAATGTTCCGAAACGTGCACGAAGGCCATCGATTTGCTCTGCTACTTCTGCATCCGAAACGACTACATCATCTACGGTCAAAGTTATCTTTGAAAAATCTGGAAGCTTTAGCTCTGGTCGCACATCTACTTCTGCAGTAAATGAAAACTTCTCGCGATCGACCAATTCGGTAACTTCAATATTTGGACGACCGATTACAAAAACATTCTGTTCTTTGAGAGCTGCTGCATAAAGAGGTGAGATTGAAGAATTGATGGCTTCATCCAAAATTGCTGGGCGGCCAACGCGCTGTTCAATCATTGCTTGTGGAACTTTGCCTTTACGGAATCCTGGGATATTGATGCGCTCACCAAAAGCTTTGTAAGCATTTGCAATATGTGGCGCTAATTCATCAAATGAAACTTCAATTGAAAGCTTTACACGAGTTGGGGAAAGAGTTTCGACTGCGCTTTTCACTTTTCTCCTTGAGTTTTATTTTTAAGACTTATTTGTTCTGGTCGGGGCGAGAGGATTCGAACCTCCGGTCTCCTGCTCCCAAAGCAGGCGCGCTAGCCACTACGCTACGCCCCGCGGCGTAAGTCCGAATTCTAAGCCCTAAATTCCCTTCCCAAAACCAACGTAAATACCGCCTTCCGAAAGTGAAAAGGGCCCGAGGTTGCCCCCGAGCCCTTTCTTTTACTTCTTTATTACTTAACCGCTACTAAATTAGCCAATCCAAGTATTAATTGGTGAGCTTAAGAAGTAGACCATGAAGAGACCAGATACCAAGAGAAGCAGCGGATGAACTTCGCTACGACGGCCTTGGATAATACGGATCACAACATGTGAAACGAATCCTGCGCCGATACCTACAGAAATATTGTAAGTAAATGGCATCAAGATAATTGTTAGGAATGCAGGAATTCCGATTCCGTAGTCAGCCCAATCCAAGCCCTTGATCTGTGACATCATCAAGAATCCGACGACGACAAGAGCAGGAGTTGCTGCTTCGTAAGGAATAACTGCAACAAGCGGTGCAAGGAAAGTGGTCAACAGGAATAGAACACCAGTTACTACTGATGCCAAACCTGTTCGTGCACCTTCACCAACACCTGCTGCTGATTCGATGTAGCTGGTATTTGAAGAGATGCTTCCAGCTCCACCGGCCATTGCGGCCACTGAGTCAACAAAGAGAATCTTGTTGTTATTTGGAACATCGCCCTTGCCATCAATCAAACCTGATTCATGACCGATTGCTGTAACTGTTCCGACAGTGTCGAAGAAGTCAGATAGCAAAAGGGTGAATACGAAGAGGATTGCTGCAACAAGTGAGATTCTTTCGAAAGATCCGAAGAGACTGAATTGTCCAAGAAGTCCGAAGTCAGGTGATGCGACCACTTCCGAAGGCATAACAGGAACGTTTAGGTTCCAACCCTTTGGATTTACATCGCCAGTTGCGCCATTAAATAGTGGCCCAATCTTGAATGCTGATTCAATTGCAATAGCAATCGCTGTTGAAACGATGATTGCAATAAGAATTGCACCCTTAACCTTCTTGACCATAAGTCCGATCATTAATAGAAGACCAAAGCAAAATACAACGATTGGCCAACCGACAAGAGTTCCGCCATCGCCAAGTGTTACTGGTACTGGACCAGCTCCTGTACGACGAACGAAACCTGCGTCAACTAGACCGATTAATGCGATGAAAAGACCGATACCTACTGAGATTGCGATCTTTAGTTGTGCAGGAACCGCACCGAATACCGCTTTTCTGAAACCAGTCAGAACAAGAATGGTAATGATGATTCCTTCAAGAACAACAAGTCCCATTGCATCAGCCCATGACATTTGCGATGCAATGCTTACTGCAACGAATGTATTTAGGCCAAGACCTGTTGCGAGCGCAAGTGGAAAGTTTCCAACTACACCCATCAGGATTGTAAGCACACCTGCGATCAACGCAGTTGCTGCAGCAATTGCTGCAAGGTTTGGAGCGTCGCCACCTCCGAGGTACTTTCCGTCAGCATCTTTTGAAAGACCGATGATTAACGGGTTAAGTGCCACGATGTAAGCCATTGTGAAGAACGTGACAAAACCACCACGTACTTCGCGACCTACGGTTGAGCCACGTTCAGATATTTTGAAGTAACTATCTAGCATGGTCGTGCCCTTCTGTTTTGGTGTCGGGGGTGTTTTCGACCCCGTGGGCATTCACGGCGCACAAGCCGGAGGAAGATGAAACGGACATTAGCCCTTACCTATAAGTAGGTCACGAAAACACACACCCTTTACCCAGAAAAGTTTTGGTTTTTGGGGTGAAATGAACAGGTGGGCAGAGCCAATCCCTGCAGCGGTGTAACATAACGGCTGGTTCACGCTCGATTCATGCATAACGCACGAAATCTGCGGGTGTAGCTCAATGGTAGAGCCCCAGCCTTCCAAGCTGGCCATGCCGGTTCGATCCCGGTCACCCGCTCCATAATTTAGGACCTTTAAATAACTTCTAAGCAATCTGAATAAATGCTTTAGCGCTTATTCCGAATCCGAAAGTGCTAAAGCCGGCTGACCAACCGCCTCCATCAATTACGGAAACCGATAAATTCGAAACTGCACTGGCTACAGAAACAGTCCCTTCATGTAAGAAAGAAAATTTGTATGTATTTGCATAACTTGCATCAGAAACAAAACCTCGCCCGAAGTGGGTAGCGAAATTCAAGGTTGCACCTTCACCGCTTAAAGTCACTACCGAACCAACAGGCAAAGTATCAAATCCAGTTCTATTCACAGTGCCAGTTACCAAAATTGTAAATCGATACTTTGTATTTGGTTGTAGATTTCCAAATGGGCTACTGATGACATCAGTCGCAGTTGTTGAAGACAATCCCCAGTCGGCTGCGCCACCTAAAGTGGTTAAGTTAAAAGTAACAACAGCACTCGATCCCGCTGGCCCGGTTAAACCAATACTTCCATTTTCTCCTTTAGGTCCTGTTTCGCCAATAG
>JACCDP010474641.1_pt1 | contig 53866 bp, 43 predicted proteins | sample 7445841 | NCBI WGS metagenome assembly JACCDP01 (sample SAMN15323441, study PRJNA562643) | freshwater metagenome | isolation source: river surface water | place: USA:Blue River Watershed | collected 2017-08-17 | reverse complement strand
AGGTTGGTGCTTGGCTGGAGCATAGAAATAACAATAGTACTAAAATTAATTGGCAGTTTACTAATAAAGAAGCCAGGGTAAAATTAAAAAAATTATATCCGTCAATTCATAATTAACATAACACTACTTCTGTGGAAAAAATTTTCTCTGTTGCAGATTGATAAGCAAAATCAATATTTCCGTTGGTTACATTTATGGCTATCAGACTTTCATTAATTCCAAAATTTCCTACTGTAATGAATCGGTTATTTTGATGATCGAAAGCTGTGGCTTCCGGATTATAGTCTTTCAATTCGGAAGGCAGGTAGGTTTTGATAATTGTTTCTGTTCCTAATGATAGATCAAACTTTACAAGATTAAGATTGCCTCCAACTTTAGGTCTTGTTAATGAATATGTCAAATTTACCTGAGCAAATGCACCCAAATTAAGAGTAATGAGAATTAAAATTGTTATTATCTTATTGTTCATGTTTGTGTTTTATAGTTTTTACTAAGGTATCCAGGCAGCAACGTTTGTGGGTTGATCCTTGAATTACCAAATGGAAGATTATTTACTTTTTGTCAGACTACATTCACTTCCCAATCAGCTCCCGTGCATTCAGCAAGGCAGCTTCGGTTGGTTTACCGGTGCTTAGCATTTTGGCAATTTCTACTATGCGTTCGTCTCCACTCAATTGCTTTATTTCAGATACGGTTTTGTTCTGAAGGTCGTGCTTATACACAAATAAATGGTTTTTTCCTTTTGAGGCTATTTGAGGCAAATGGGTAATGGTAATGACCTGCATGCCCTTCGACATTTTTTCGAGTATGCCACCCATTTTATGGGCCACATCTCCGGAAACCCCCGTATCTATTTCATCAAATATAATGGTGGGCAAGGCGGTTAACTCGGCAACCAGCGCCTTAATACACAGCATGAGCCTGGATAGCTCCCCGCCCGAAGCTACTTTATGCAGCTCATTTAAGGAACTGCCTTTATTGGCTGAAAACAGAAAGAGCAGTTTGTCGATACCATGTGTGTTTAACTGCTGGCCCTGCTCACAATTCATTTTAAATTGGGCATTGTTCATGGCTAATGAAGCCAAAAGCTCCGTAATTTTTTTCTCCATATCCGGAATGGCTTTTCTTCTTTTGACAGAAAGCTCCTCCGCTGCAAGCTTTAATTTTTGTTGCAGTTGTTTTAATTCATCGCCCAATTTTTTTATGTCTTCAGTCAAACCGTCTATGGATTGTATTTTTTCTTCCAGCTGATCTTTGAGTTCTAACAGGGATTGCTCATCGTTAACCTGATGCTTTTTAAATAAATGATTGAGCCGGTCTAATTGCTCATTAATTTCCTTTAATCGCTCCGGTTGATACACTACTTCTTCCGAAGTGTTGCTTAGCTCCTGTGCCAGGTCTTTTATTTCAATAAGTGTGGAATTAAATCTGTCGCTTATTTCCTGAAACTTTTTTCCGAAGCGGGAAATCGGCTGTATGTTGGTTTTTACTTCGCTAAGGCGGGTAATTAAGTTATCTTCTCCCTCCTCCAGAATAAAAGCGGCTTTGCTAAGAGCAGTTTTAATGAATTCAGCGTTGGCTAATGTTGCTGCTTCCTGCTCCAATAATTGATGTTCCCCTTTTACCAGTTTGGCCTGCTCAAGTTCATTCCACTGAAAGCGATAATAATCCAAATCTTTCTTGCGCTGGCTTTCTTCTTCCAGCAGCTCTTTCAGCTCTTTTTCCTTTACTTTATAGGTAGTGTACAGCGACTGATACTGTTGTTTCTCGTTTAAAATTCCGGCAAAGGCATCTAATACTTCAAATTGAAAAGATTGTTCATTCAGCATCAGGGTTTCATGCTGGGAATGCACATCGATTAAGCGCTCGGCCAATAGTTTCAACACTTGCAGGTTAACGGGGGTATCGTTAATAAAGGCCCTGGATTTTCCCTCCGGATTTATTTCCCTTCTGATGCTGGTTTCCTTTTCATAATCGAGTTCCTGTTCCTGGAAAAAGGTTTTCATGTTATAGGCTTCGATATTAAAAATGGCCTCAATCACACATTTTTTGGAAGGATCACTCAATGCAGCTACATCAGCCCTGTTGCCCAATATAAGTCCTAAGGCGCCCAGCAAAATGGATTTACCGGCTCCGGTTTCTCCGGTAATAACGCTAAGTCCTTTAGGAAAATGAATGGTGCTTTCCTGTATCAGCGCATAGTTTTGTATGGATAATTGCTTTAACATACCTGTACACGAATATCAGAAATTAATCACAAAGAATTTGTAAAAGAAATAAACAGCTCTTTAAAAAAGCTAATTGCTTACGCACATGAAGGGATAAGTTTAGGCAAACGGATTTAATAATTAGGTTTTTATCACTTCCTGCTGTAGTTGGGTGCTTCGCGGGTTATTACTACATCGTGAGGGTGGCTTTCTGCCATTCCTGCCGATGTAATCCGGATGAAGCGGGCTCCCTGCAGTTTGGTAATATTTTTAGATCCGCAATAACCCATACCGGCTTTTAGTCCGCCAATAAATTGGTACATGATTTCAGAGAGGTGACCTTTGTAGGGAACCCTGCCACTGATGCCTTCCGGAACTAATTTCTTAATATCGTCTTCCGCATCCTGAAAATAGCGGTCTTTGGAACCTTTCTGCATGGCTTCTATGGAACCCATTCCGCGGTATGATTTGAATTTCCGGCCTTCAAAAATTATCGTTTCTCCTGGTGATTCTTCTACTCCGGCAAACAAAGAACCCATCATCACGGTATGTGCACCGGCTGCCAGCGCCTTCACTATGTCGCCCGTAAATCGTATTCCGCCGTCGGCAATAATGGGAATATTTTTACCCTTCAGGGCTTTTGCTACATCCATAATGGCAGTGAGTTGTGGCACACCAACCCCGGCTATAACACGGGTAGTACAAATAGAACCCGGACCAATTCCTACTTTCACTGCATCTGCTCCGGCTTTTACTAATGCCAGTGCAGCTTCTCCGGTAGCTATGTTTCCACAAACCACTTCTAATTTGGGGTATTTTTTCTTCACCACTTTAAGCATTTCAATAACTCCTTTGGAGTGGCCATGAGCGGTATCAATAATGATGGCGTCTACACCTGCCTTTACCAAGGCATCAACACGCTCTACAGTATCTGCCGTAACACCAACAGCTGCAGCTACCCTCAGGCGGCCCATTTCATCTTTACAGGCATTAGGCTGCACACGTGTTTTTATAATGTCTTTATAAGTAATGAGGCCAATGAGTTTGTTGTTATTATCTACTACAGGTAGTTTTTCAATTTTATGAGCCTGTAGTATTTCTTCAGCCTTTTTAAGGGTAGTGCCTTGTTTAGCGGTAATGATGTTGTTGCTGGTCATTACTTCGGTAACAGGTCTTTTCAGGTTTTTTTCAAAACGTAAATCGCGGTTGGTAATAATGCCTGCCAGTTTGCCGTTTTTGGAAACTACTGGTATTCCGCCAATTTTATTTTCGGCCATGAGCTTGAGGGCATCGGCAATGGTGGCTTCTTCACCCATAGTAACAGGGTCAATGATCATTCCGCTTTCCGAGCGCTTTACTTTGCGAACCTGCTCTGCCTGATCTACAATGCTCATGTTTTTGTGCAGTACGCCTATACCGCCTTCCTGTGCAATGGCAATAGCTAATTTATGTTCGGTAACGGTATCCATGGCGGCTGAAACAATGGGAGCATTCAGCATAATGTTTTTAGAAAAATGAGAGCGTATATCTACTTCTCTTGGAAGTACTTCCGAGTAGGCAGGAACCAATAAAACATCATCGTATGTAAGGCCTTCGGGAATAAATTTTTCAGAGTGGGATGCGTTAGCCATGTGAACTTTAATCTTAGTGTTAAAATTCCCGCAAATATACAAATTTAAAGCGATTTCATATAAAAGGCAGAATTTAACAGTTTAATTGTTAATATTTTTAGATCAGCTATTGTGATAAGCCAAGCCTATCACCTAACTTTGGATAGAGATGGAAACTATAGATAACAAAGAAATTAAGGCACTGATTCACCTTCTTGACGATCCGGATGAGGGCATCTTTCATCAGATAAAGGATCGCTTTGTTTCTATCGGAACTTCGGTGATACCTTACTTAGAGCTGGCCTGGGAAAACTCTTTTGATATGCTCATCCAAAAACGCATTGAAGACATTATCCATACCATACAATTTGATTCGCTTAGCCGGGAACTTCATCACTGGGCTATTTACGAACAGGATAATTTATTAAAAGGGGTATTGCTCATTGCACGTTACCAATACCCAGATCTGGATGAGGAAAAGATAACCCGTACTATACAGCAAATAACGCATGATGTTTGGCTGGAGCTCAATGATGAGCTTACGGCCATGGAAAAGGTTAAAATTCTTAACCATATCCTGTTTGAGGTTCATCAGTTTAGCGGAAACATCAGTAATTACCATGCCCCGCAAAATTCTTATTTTAATGTAGTATTGGAAAGCAAAAAAGGAAACCCCGTTTCACTTTGCATTTTGTACCTGCTTATTGCCCGCTCCCTTAAAATACCTATATACGGCATAAATCTCCCCGAACATTTTATTGTTGCTTATGTGGATGAAAGTAAAAGCGCTACTGCTTTTAGCGTAGAAAATGATCCTGCCGACCAGGTGCTTTTTTATATTAATCCCTTTAGTAAAGGCATTATATTTAATAAGCAGGACATTGATCTTTTTCTGAAACAGTTGAATTTAGCACCACAAGCTTTATTTTATAACCCATGCGGAAACCTGGATATCATTAAACGGGTACTCAGAAACCTGATTTATAGCTACGAGAAATTAGGGCATGTGGAGAAAATAGAAGAACTGAACCGTTTACTTGGCGGATTGAATTCAGCCATTTAGTTTAAATATACTGCCCTCCTTCTTAAAAAACGGCTTCAACTATATTTTAGCACAGTAAAAGAAGAGCCTTTGAGTGAGCGTTGTTGATTTTTTCAAATATTACTTAATCTTAAACTTCAACAGGCATTGCCCCTCTAAGTAACAAGCCAACTCATCTCCAATCTTAACCGCCGAAACACCAACAGGAGTACCCGTAAAAATCAGGTCACCGGTTCTCAGACTCACATATTGCGAAACATAACTAATAATTTTATCAAAACTAAAAATCAAATCATTTGTATTCCCTTTCTGACGAAGCTCACCGTTGATGGTTAAATGAAAATCCAGCTGTTGGACTGGCTTAAGGGTAGACTTTGGCATGAACTGTCCTACCGGTGCCGAATGATCGAATGCTTTGGCCTTTTCCCAGGGAAGTCCTTTTTTCTTGGCTTCCTGTTGCAGATCCCTTGCGGTGAAATCTATTCCCACACTGATCTCTTCATAATAATTGGATGCATATTTTTCATCGATATGTTTTCCGGCCTTTGAAATTTTTAATACCACCTCAATTTCATGGTGCAATTCCTTTGTAAAATCCGGTAGGTAAAAATCATCGCCTCCTTTTAACAACGCAGTGTCGGGCTTCATAAAAAAAACCGGCTCTGCAGGCACCTGTGCATTCATTTCTTTAACATGTGCCAGGTAATTTTGACCTATACAAATAATTTTCATGTGCTTTTTTTTTCAAATATACAATGAACTTCTCCAATTTAGTTCATGTAGGGTAAAAGGTAATTTTTCGGTAGCTGTAATTTTAGGAAGAGCCAAAAAATGAAGTAAATTTGCAACTCAAAGAAACACACTATGGAAAATACCTATGATATAGTAGTAATTGGTGGAGGAATTGTTGGATTGGCTACTGCTTACAAACTAAACTGCCGTTATCCCAATAAAAAAATAGTAGTGCTGGAAAAAGAAAAAGAGGTAGCTGCTCACCAAACGGGTCATAATTCAGGTGTTATACATTCGGGTATTTATTATAAACCCGGTTCTTATAAAGCCATACATTGTGTAAATGGGCGCAGGGAGCTGGTTCAGTTTGCTAAAGAACACCAGATTAAACATGATATTTGCGGAAAAATTATAGTTGCTACGGAGGAAAGTGAACTGGCACACATGAATAAAGTGTACAGCAACGGCACAGCTAATGGGGTAGAGGGTATTGAACTCATTGATAAAAAAAGAATAAAAGAAATTGAACCCTATTGTGAGGGCATTGCGGCGATCTGGGTTCCCTGTTGTGGTATTATAGATTATACCGATGTGGCAAAAGTATATGTGAAATTATTGCAAGAGAAGTTTAAAGCTAAGGTGTTGGTGAACCACCAGGTAATAAATTTTGAAAAGCATCAGGAATATACTTCTGTCATTACTGATAAAGGAAATTTTAATGCCCGTTATGTGATCACCTGCGCCGGCTTACAAAGTGACAGGATTGCCAAAAAGGAAGGCATTAAAAGTGATGCAGCCATAGTTGGGTTCAGGGGCGATTATTATGACCTTACGGAAGTGGGAATGAAAAAAGTACGTAACCTGATCTATCCCGTTCCCAATGCTAAATTTCCTTTCCTGGGCGTGCATTTTACCCGAATGATACACGGTGGAGTAGAGTGTGGGCCTAATGCCGTTTTTGTGTTCGACCGCGAAGGTTATCACAAGACAGCCTTTAACCTGAAGGATACCGTTGATGCTTTCACGTTTAAAGGTACCTGGAAATTTTTTAGAAAGCATTGGCGTTTTGGTTTAGATGAATACAGGGGAGCATTTTCTAAACCCTATTTCTTAAAGCGCTTACAAAAACTGATTCCCAGTTTGCAAAGTGAGGATATTGTAGCCAGCAGGGCAGGTATCAGGGCTATGGCCCTTGCTCCGGAAGGAGAAATGCTGGATGATTTTAAAATAGAATACAATGGTAATGCCATTCACGTGCTTAACTCCCCTTCCCCTGCTGCCACAGCATCTCTGGCTTATGGAGGAGAAATAGAAAAAATGGCAACAAAATATTTTAACCTGCAATAATGGAATTAGATAAGCTCACCGCTGATGTAATGAGTCTTGCTACAAAAGCAGGAGCCTTTATCCGTGAGGAAAGAACCCATTTCAGTGAAGACAAAATTGAAATTAAAGGCAAAAACGACTTAGTGAGTTATGTAGATAAAAACACCGAGATCCTTTTGGTAGAAGGATTAAAAGAGCTACTTCCGGGCTCAGGATTTATTACTGAAGAAGGAACAGCCAGCAACCTGGAAGAATATAACTGGATTATTGACCCCCTGGATGGAACAACTAATTTTATTCACGGCATACCCTGTTATGCAGTAAGTGTAGGTTTAGAACATAAAGGAAAAATTTTGTTAGGGGTGGTGTATGAAGTAAGCCGCGATGAATGTTTTTCTGCTCACCGGCATTCAGCAGCCTACCTGAACGGAAAACAAATAAGAAGCAGCTCCTGCTCAGGCATGTCAGATGCCTTAATTGCAACAGGTTTGCCGGTAAATAATTTCGACCAAATTCCGGCCTATCTTCAGCTAATAGAATATTTTATAAGGCATACACACGGTGTTCGCCGCATTGGATCTGCCGCCTGTGATTTGTGTTACTTAGCCTGCGGAAGGGTAGATGCTTTTTTCGAATATAATTTAAAACCCTGGGATGTTGCAGCAGGCTCTTTAATTGCACAGCAGGCGGGAGCTATTGTTACTGATTTTTCAGGTACTGAAAATTTTCTGTTCGGCAAGCAATTATGTGCTGTTACTGCTACTTTTTATGCGGCCTTTCAAAACAAAATAGAGGCAGCTTTTGTAAAGGGATTGAATTTGAATTCTTAACTATTAAATAAAGTTGACCCATGCAGGAAGATCCGCACAACTTAATACTTATAGAGTCGTTTAACGATGCCATTCAGGCTCACCTCATGGCAGGGGCATTGGAAGAAGAAGGGATTGAGGTTTTTATTATGGATGAAAATTTGGTTTCTATAAATCCGCTATTTTCTAATGTAGTGGGAGGTGTTAAATTAAAAGTAAAGCAAGAGGATGCTGATAAAGCTTTACAGCTTATTCAGCAAATGAAGCAAACTCCTTATACCAACGATGATGGAGCGGTAATTAAGTGTCCCTGGTGCGAATCAGAAAAAGTTGACAACAATTTTAGAAGTATTAAGAGTTTTTCATCTTTAGTAGCCTTTTTTTTGGCTTTATTTACCACAACCTATCCGCTTCGCAGCGACCACCGGTATTATTGTTTAAACTGTAAAAAGCAATTTGAGCATAAACCACAGTAACACTATAAGTGTTTTGCTTTTCATTTTGAATAAATTTAACAGCATGAAAACAGAGAGCCTGAATAAAGAATATTTATTCAAGGCCCTCATTAAACTATAAACTACACTAAAGTTATTCGATGATGAGTTTTTTTACTGTTTCCTGCTGGTTAACAATCAGTTTAACATAGTAGGCACCTGGGGCAAGATTATTATTATAAATTGTAATCTGTTGCTGTCCGGGAGTAGTAAATTGGCGGGTTTCGCTTTGAAGTTCTTCGCCTAAGGTATTAAACAACTTCATACTTACCACCTGTGGCTGGTTTAAATAAAAATCAATGGTGGTTTGCTGATGAAAGGGATTTGGATAAATGCTAGTAACAGCTATGTTATTTTCATCTTGTATAAAATTGGCTGAACTAATATTTATATTGTCTATAAAAAGTCCGTTCCCGTGTGCGCCAAAAGCTTTAAAGCGAATAAGCAGTTCGCTTTTACCAGCGTAGGCAGATAAATCAATTTGGTTGTTCTTCCATTGGCTGGCGGTTGGAGTAAAGGTGGTTTGTATGATTGTTCCCGTGGTAGACATTCCTGCTCCTGTTCTTGAAAATACATTTGTCCAGGAACTACCACAATTGGTTGAAACCTGAACACGTAAAGTGTCATTCGTCCAGGGGGAGCCCTGAGCGTATGCATGATCAAAACTTAGTTTCGGTGAAGTAGCGGTACTTAGGTCAACACCAGGGAAATACATATAATGAACGGAACCCCAGGGAGCGTCTTCGAAATTCATGTGTGCAGAGCCGGTGCCGACACCATTTGCGCTGGCCGCCTTTCTGCTCCAGAAACTCCCTACGGTAAGCCAGTTTGTTGGTGGGAAGCTGGTAGCTGTAAAACTCTCGGACATGGGATAAAAGAAAGAAGAAACTGATTTGTAGGTAACCTGTGCGGTATCATTTGCCAGGTTATCATCACTTAAGCCATTGGCTGAATTAGTGTATATATATAATTTATGCTGCCCATTAATTGGAGTTATTCCATTAACCAGCGGAACATCAGCAGTAGCCCCCGTAGTAAGCGAACCTGTCCAGCTTTGAGACTGAACAGGTCCGTTATCTACTTTGTAGTTGATGGTTGTGTTGGTTAACGTAGAAATACCGTAGTTTTTCAATTTTACGGTAGGGGTAAAGGGAGCAGTGGAACAAAATATTCCAGTAGGAACATTGGTAATGGCTGAAACGCCAGCATCTTTTTGCAGCGGTATTTTATCGGCTAAAGCTGCCTGAAGTACTTGTTTGCCTGTGTTATCCTGAATAAAAGCCACTATGGCTATTTCACCTTTGTTATATATATATGAAGGAATTGGTCTTTTCCAAATCACTGAATCCATATCTCCAACTGCCCAGGAATTTTTTATAACGGTTCCGTTAGCATTAGGGTACATCACCCTTAACACGTCATAAAATTCAGTTTCATCATAAGCACCCGGAGGAGAATTAAAATGAATATGCTTTTCGATCATGGCAACATGAAACTTTGGGGTAGTCATGTTTACCGCCTGAGCGCATTTATATACACACTTAATGTTTACCGAATCATATTTGGGAGTAAAGCTAAACGAAAGATTCATGCTAAATGGCGATCCGCTGTTATAGGCCGAATCGATCATCTGTTGGGTTAAATCACTGGGGTAAATGTTTTTTGACCCATCGAGTTGAGCATCCGGAATACCGTTGATACCGTATAAACTATTACGGGGTGCAACATAGGTTTGTGTTTGCAGATTCATGGGGTCGTACCCGGGGTAATTTAAGTGGTACTTAATGGCAACAACCTTTCCCTTATTTGATTGCAATAAGGCATTAAACTTCGGGCCAATATCAATACAAGGCCCGCAGGATGCCTGTGTAAATTCTTCTACCAAGACAAGCCTTTGTACCTGAGAAAAAAGATAATTGCATATACAAAGTGCGCAGGCAAGTATGAGTGTTGTTTTTTTGTTCATGATCCTTTGGTTGGTTTACGTTGTTTATAATCTGCTTAATTCACTATATTTTGTTGGGGGTGATAAATTACTGTTTCATTTTTTGTCAAAATAAAAGCTAAGCGGGCTAAGTTTCAAAAAATATTCAGGAATAATGTTATACTTCTACAGCTATAAATTTTCTTTGAAAATAAGCTTTTTTTTAAATATTGTTTTATTAATATGCTGTATTACAGATATATATGATTTATTATTAAAAAATAACTCTTTATTATTGTAGTGTTTCTGAGGAATATTTTTTGTAAATTAAAGAAAAGGAGATGTAACAAAAAATTTATTAATTCGCTTAATTTTTATGCCCAAAAGAGATTTATTATTTAAGCTTATTCATTCGTTAGATAAATCGGAGAAAAGACATTTTTCTCTATTTGTAAAATCATTTAAAAAATCTAATGCGCAGTTAGCATTATTTGAAAAGGTTGTTTTATTAAAAACCAAACATGGGAAAAAAATTATTGATGATGAGGAATTGAATTTAAAAAACGAACGTCATTTAATTACCAGGAAGCAATACTTATATAAAAGACTGTTATTGGCTCTTCGCTTGTACTATAACAACAACAGCATTGCCACAGAAATACAGAATGGGTTATGTGAAGTAGAAATACTTTATAACAAAAGATTAGGACATAACTGTTTAGAGGTACTGAAGAAACTCCGTAAACAAGCCCTGGACTATGAGAAATTTGGTTTGTTGATTCAGGTGTTAGATTGGGAGAGAAAGTTAGTGTACATTATGGATGTTCCTGAAAGAACAGAAGGAGAAATTACTGCTGAAGAAATTGAAGCACTGAAAAAACATTATAACTTCATTCAATATTCGCGGTTGTTTAGTAAAGCTATGGAGTTTAAGAAAAAGTATGGATATGTACATGGTAGCAGCAAGCTGGCACTGGAAGCTGAGCTGCTTAACGTGAAGAGTTTAAGTCATGAAAAGTATTGCCTCTCTAAGGGCGCCTATTTTCATTTCTACCATACTAAAGCCATTTGCTCTTTAATGCTACAACATCATATCGATCAATACGCATACAGTAAAAAAATGATTGCCCTTGATCCCAAAAAAACAGGAGGAGAATTGTATTTTAATGGTCTTTTAACCCACTTATCTTCTGCAGTATGTATGGGCTATTTTGAAGAAGTACTATTGCTGATCAGGTCTACTGAAAAACTTTTGAGCAAAACCATTATTCCTAACACTCAACTTAATTTAAGGTTCTTTTATTATAAAACCAATTATTCTTTAATAGCGTTTACCTATATGGGTAACCGGGAGGAAATGCAAAACTCATTGAAGCGAATGAAATTAGAAATGGAGATGTATAAAGAAAAAATGAACCTCGAAATTAAATTAGTGTTTTACACTACCATGATTGCCACGTACTTTATATTGGGAGAATTTCAGCAGGCAAAATCAAAACTTTCAGAAATCCTCGACAGTTCAAATAAGATCATCAGAAAGGATATCTATGAAAGCGGACTTATATGCAGTATTTTTTTATGGTTAGAGCTGAAAGAGTCTGATTTATTAGAGTATGCTATTCGTTCGGGTCAGCGCTATTTTAAAAATGCTGCTCAGGCCCACGAAAGTAACCTGATAGTAGAAACAGAATTATTCAGGAACTGTAAGAAAATAAAAGAACTGGACAACGTGGATCAGGTTCAAAACTTTTACCTGGCAACGCGAAAGAGTATCCTGAATTTTATTCAGCAAAACAAAGGCCTTAATCAATTTTCAGAGTATTACCATTTGTATCTGCTGATTTGTGAAAGTCGTATTAATAAGACAGATATACTTTATGAGGCCGCTAAATGGTACAAAAAGCATCTTTCCTAAAAACGCTTGAAGGTGCTTGTTTAGTTTGGCTTTACAACTATTTCCTGCTACACCTGAAATGCTTTTTTTAAAGAAATTGTAGGCAAATAGGAGCCAATACGAAAGAAATATTTTGTTTTCAGATACAAATTAACTAAATTCAATCGGCTTTCCTATTAATACTTCCTTTAGCATGCCCCCAATACCCTACATATCTTTTTTACTTTTAATTAGCTGCTTTTCGTTCGCACAAATTCCTGTTACCGATTCTGTACTGGCGCTGTATACCCGATTAAACGAAGATGAAAAGAGGTTGACAGAATTTAAAGATACACCGGATAAGTTGTTGCTTAAGCTGAAACAATTGGAGATTATTAATAGCAGCAGAGAGAAATACCAGGCTAAACCGGTTCAATTAGATATTTTTGCCTGCCGCTTAGCCAATAAAATGGCCAGGGAAGCAGCAGAAAATCATTATACCGGACACTGGAACATGAAGGGGGAGAAGCCTTACCACCGCTATGCCTTTGAAGGAGGAAAAGACCATATTTCCGAAAACGCCTCAGGAAAAACATCCAGTGAACTGTTTAATGAGGAGGGTGGATTTATTTTAAATTCCATGAACGAATTACATCAGGCTTTTATGAACGAAAAGGCTCCCCACGACGGACATAAAACCAATTGCATTGATCAGGCTCACAATTATGTGGGAATTGGATTCTTTGTTTACAAAAACGAGTTCAGGTATTATGAAGAATATATTGACCGCTATTTCTTTTTTGATGAGGCTCCGGTACTGGTAAAAAAGGGGCAGGAGTTTTATTTGAAAATTCGTACCTCGCCGGGTTATTATTTGTGCTACCTCGTTGCCTACAAAGATAAATTTCCTAAAAAAATGAAACCTGCTCAACTAAATATGAAAAACAGTTACTATGATTTCAGCAATAAAACCGCGTTAATTGTAAAACCCTGGTCGTTCCCTAATTACCACCTGGGCGATTATTATAAAATTCCGCTCAGCTTTAGTAAGAAAGGATTGTATTACATTCATATTTTTCAGGATATAAGGGAATACCGTACACCCAAGAAATTTACTACAGCTGGAAAAATACAAGGTAGTGGTTTGGTGATTAAAGTAGAGTGATATTAAAGTAATTTATCCAACTCTTCACTGATAAAGTCTGCCAGTTCTTTAATGTAATGATTGGAAAAATTAAACTGAATGCCAGCTGTAGCATATATCTCACCTATTGGTTTCATATAGCCCAGGCCTAGTGCCTGCTTGTATTGTTCAAGGGTTTTTTGAGGATTCAGTTTATAATTTCTCCACAACGCAACAGCTCCTAACTGAGCCATTCCATACTCAATATAATAAAATGGAGCTTCAAATAAATGCAGTTGAGCTTGCCAGCTTCGTTTCAGGTATTTTTCCAAACCAGTATAGTCAACAACTCCAGTCCCGAAATTTTTGGTTATTTCCAACCAAACCTGGTAACGCTCTTCCTGGCTATGTAAGGGTTGCTCATATACAAAGTGTTGAAATTTGTCAATGCTGGCTATCCAGGGCAGGCCTTTTAAGATTTTCTCCAACTGCTCTTTTTTAGCCCTTCTTAAGTCAGCGGCATTAGGGAAAAACATTTCCCAATGTTCCATAGAAATCAATTCCATGCCCATGCTTGCTAATTCAGCTACTTCAGAAGGGGTTCTTTTTTGACAGGTAAGTGGTATTTCTTTTGAAAGAAAGGAATGTAAAGCATGACCACCCTCATGAACCATGGTAACCAAATCGCGTAAGGTACCCACAGCATTCATAAAAATAAAGGGTATACCAGTAACATCTAAAGGGTAATTATATCCTCCGGGAGCCTTTCCCTTTCTGGATACCAAATCCAGGTTCCCCATTTTTCTCATTATTTCCAGGCATTCTCCGAAATAAGGATCTATTTTATAGAAACAGTCAATTGATTTATCCAATAACTCTTCTCCGGTATTAAATGGCTTTAGCGCTTCTTTGCCATCCATATCTACTTCCAGATCCCAGGGGCGGTATACTTCCAGTTTTAGTTTTTGCTTGCGGTTTAAATCTAGTTTTTTCACTAATGGAACAATATGTTCTTCTATAGAAGAATGAAAATGAAAGCAATCATTGATCGAATAATCAAAACGACCTAATTCCTGAAACTTGTAGTCGCGGTAATTGGTGAATCCGGCATTAAGAGCCACTTCATGTCTAAGATGGATTAAACGCGTATATAATTGGTTCAGGTTTTCTTCATCACTATCCTTTCTGTTCTGAATTTTTCTGTAAACAGCCTCTCTCAATAGCCTTTCCTTGTTTTTCATTAACACGGCTGCAGCCTGAAGGGTAATTTCCTCACCCTGATGAACGATGGTTTGTGCGGCTATAATGGCATTGTATTTTTGCGATTCCTTGGTTATTTCAGAAAGCAGCTTAATGTTTTTTTCCCGGTAGATGAAGATATCTTTTTTGATTGCCCTTAAGTGAACAAAATATTTACTTTCTTCTAAATCTGAAGTGTAGGGGCATGAAATCATTTTTTTGTTTAACTCATTGGTGTAAAGAGCAACCTGAGGTTCTATTTCAGTAATAAAAGTGGTGTAATCTTTTAATAACTGTGGATCCTGAGTATTGCAGGTCATTTTAATGTACCTCCAGGCTAAGCTCTCATTTACCGTAGCTTCCAGCTCACTGAGGTGAAGCAGCCATTTTTCAAGCTCTGCGATGGAGTTAATATTTCTTTTGCTCAGTTCCTCGTAATAGTTTTGTATATCTTTCCAGGAATTTATCTGAATACCAGAAGGAATAAATTGCTGTTTTAAAGATCCGGGCTGTATAGTAGTGTTCACAATCATTTCCTTTTTAGGTAATAACGCATTTCTGCATATAAGTTACAATTAAGAAACGAAAAAATTTCAATTATAGCGTTTGATTTCCCTAATTATTTTAAAATAATTTTCTATTCTTTATGGTGGGCAGTGGTGAACAATCCCGGCCACCGAAGCTGTGTCGGAAGGCTTAATACCCCGCCCCTTGGAGTGGAATTCGGGTCCCGGGCTTGCCCTGGGGTTCATACCCGTGGTGGGGTGTGAAGGGGGGTAAAGAAATTTGCTTTCCAGGTTTATAAAATGAATAATACCAGGAAAAGGATTTTTTGTAATAGAAAAATAAGCTCAAAAACTTGAAGCAATTCGCCGGAACCAAAGCACTCACAAAACACCTCTTGTGCTCAGAATTATTTTTGCCCTCATTCATAAGGGCACAGATAAGGAGTAGAGTATTCCCGCCGAAGCGGGATATATTCTCTGTAAAAAATAGTAAAATTAAGCTGATCCGGTTTTTCTAACTCCCGCTACTTTTATGGCAGGGGTATTGGTTTTCTTAGGCTTTGAGGTATCCTTGCTGGTAGCGGCTTTAGTTGCAGCTTTTTTTACTTTTTCATCAACAACAGCTTTGGTTTTTTTATCTGTTTCAGCAGCGCTGCCCTCTTCCTTGTTTTCTTTTAACTTTAAATTGCTGGTTTCCTGTAATAAATTGTACCAGGCAAAGAGTTTACGCATATTTGACACATAAACACGGTCTTTATCATAATCGGGTAAAATTTCCAGAAAATAGGATTCGATTGACTTATCATCTGCTTTATTATCAATACATTTTGAACCATTTTCCTTAGTATAAATACTTTTCATAATCTCAGGTAACGGTTTATCTCCTGTATTGGTAAACATACTAATATCTTCCAGCGCACTTATTTTATGCGTTGAAAAGGCGGGGAAGCGCTTTTTATCTATCAGAGACTCTACTATAACCCCATTTTTAGATTGTGCAACAACCTTGTATAGGCCTGGCATACCACCAATAGAAATAATTCCACTTAAATCCATAATTTGTTTAATGTTTTATTAATGGGTAAAAATACAAATATTTTTACATCCTAATGTCATCAATTGACGATGTGAATAAAGATAAGTTTATTTTTTATCCTAACATCTCTTAACCTTGGAATCCTTTTATTTTTACCAATTCCCAATGACTTGTTACCGTATAATTAGGGAGTTGGATATCACCCGTGTTTGAAAATCAGGCATGAACATTAAGTAAATTCAAATGAATGAGATGTATTAATATTGGGGAGTTGATTTCAGGTAAGAGCCGCCCAGCATCCTTCCATAGCCAGGGTTCCAGTTGAATTTTAAGCAAATTTCCATTCCGCCTTTATACTGACTGGCCGTTTTCAGGCTGGAGAGGTTTACATCATAACTAACCCCAATGGCATACATACTGTATTCAAACAATACGGCTGGTACAATGGCATCTTTGTACCTGTAATGAAGCCCGCCACTAATAGCGCAGGGTTTCACCAGATAGGTGTGTACAGATTGTTCCTGAATAATGTATTTTAACAGAAAACTCGGAATTATTTCTTTTGAAGGCCCTTGCATACTTACCATTAAGCCAGGTAGTAAACAAAGGTTAGAGCCTTTTAAACCAATATTGGCGTTTCCATAAAAATTAAGTTTCATGAGGCGCCTTTCATTTTTAACATGGATATAAGAATGTTTAGGTTGGTTAAAATGATAGGCTGCAAAACCCACATCAAAACGAATACCATTGGAAGCAGAAATGTATTGTTCACTTTTGCTGTAGTTCCAGTTGAAGCCTAATCCAAAATCAGCGTAATTTGAATTTCCTGGCATAAATTTTTCTCCACTGGGTGCACTGGCAACGTACATGTAACCGTCATACTGGTTCTCCCATTGAAAAACATTAGCGTTGACCGACTTCATGGTAATTCCGGCAGACAGGGCTCCAGATACTTTACTATATAAACCAGCTTTAACTACAGCCCCTAATACCCCGTTTACATGGGTGGTACCCAATTGTGCATCTCCTGCAATATCCCGGTAGGCAGAAAGACCTGATGAAATATAGGCATTGCCGTGTTTTCTGTATTTAATACCAACTTCTGCCGAGAAACCATAGCTTTTAAACGGCGAGGCCACGCTGGCCCACTGATTTTTATAATTGGTAAGTACCCTTACATCATAGGCAACCGAACATAAGGCCGGGTTAAGGGTTAAAGGTGCTTCTCCGTATTGCGAAAAGTGCATGTCCTGTGCATTGGTTTTTAAAGCAACCAAACAGAGGATACTCACACACAGGCTAAAAAAACAACTGGCGCTTATTTTTTTCAATGACATAAATCTTTTTTTACCGTATTAACGTAATATTTCCCTTTTTCTCTACTGTATTTCCATTAACCAGCTGCGCTGTTAATTTATAAACGAAAACACCAGCATCCAATGGTTTTCCGTTATAGGTTCCATCCCATCCTTCGTAAGGGTTTTTAGAAACATATACCTGTTCGCCCCAGCGGTCGTATATAATAAATTCAATAGACTGCAGGCAATTGTTTTTAACGCGCAACACATCATTACTACCGTCTTTGTTTGGTGTAAATACGTTGGGCACAAAAACCTCACCGCAGCGCAAATCAACTTTTACAATAATCGTATCTTTATCTACGCAACCATTGTCTGCTGCTGCCGTAACTATATACGTTGTAGTAAATAGAGGTGAGGCCACGGGGGCCCCGCAATGATCGCAGCTTAGGTCGGTATTGGGTGTCCAGTAAAAAGAACTGGCCCCCAGTGTCCAGGAAGACGCATCCAGTGTTACTTCATCTCCGGTTTGTATGGTAACTACCTGCGCTCCATTGTTAACACTGGCGATGGGAGTTGGTTTTACAATAATAAATTTAGAAACACTGTCTTTAAGCCCCATACTATTTTCAACTATTAATTTTACAGTATAGCCTCCAAAAGGGTTTAAGGTACTTTCAATATTGTAGCACACAGTAGGACTCTGCTCATAGGAGGTATCAGGGGTTCCGCCCTCCAGAATCCATTTATATTTTAATGGGGCATATTTACTGGTATCTATAAATTTTACACAATCAAAACGGCAGATCCAAATAGGATCAGGGAAAATAAAACCCGCAATAGGCTTACAATTCTTAGCAACAACCTTCACGGTATCTTTATCAGGGCTAATGCATAAGCCTTTGGCAGTTACTTCCATAGTATAAGTTCCGACCGCAGTAGGCGTAAATACAGGCGATTGACAATTGGTACAGGATAGCCCGGTACTGGGTGCCCAGGTATAAGCTGTTGCGCCAGGAGCAGTGGCATTTAAATTAGCCTTAACCCCAACACAAATAGTATCTGCACTGGTAGTTGCAATAACAGGTACATTGGTTTTAACATTTACTTTAATTTTTGCCGTATCGTTGCAGCCATTACTTGTTCCAATAACACTATAAATGGTTGTTGCAGTTGGTGTGGCTGTAACCGAGGTTCCGGTTGTAGCGCTGAGTCCGGTTGCTGGCTGCCAAACGTAGGTACTTGCTCCTGCAGCCGTAAGCGTGGCACCTGCTCCGCCCTTGCAAATGGTGTCTGCAGAACTGGTAACGGTAACATCGGGAGGGGCAGTAATGGTGATGTTGGTGGTGGCAGATCCGCCTCCGGGTTGAACCGTTAATACTATGGCATAGGTTCCGGGAGTGGATATAACAATATTGGTGTTTTGTGAGTTGGGCGAACTAAATACAACAGCAGCAGCGGGCGTAGCTGTCCAGGCGTAGGAAGTAGCTGTACCACCGGTAACACTTCCCGAAGCTGAAATGGGAGTTTTAATACAAGTAGTACCTGGACTTAATGTTAATGACGGAACAGGATTTTGCGCAATTCCTTGTTTATCATTAAAAACAAAAAAGAGCAACACAACAAGCACTTTAATCCTTACAAAATAGTTAACCATACCAGGCTGGAATTTTAATTAATTACAAAAATAATTGAAAAAATACAATTAGCGGGGAATTAGTTCGCTTAAAATTTGTTTTAGAAAACCTGTCTTTAAAGCATCTAAATTTACATAAAATGGTTGCAAAATCCCTCATATATTCGATAGATGGCAAATTTACAGGCAGCAAATGAAATTATTGGGATAGGGCTTCATGCATTTTTTTTGCAAGTACCCTGGCAATTTTTTCATTGGATTCATGTGTCCAACCTGCTATGTGCGGACTCAGTATTACTTTGTCACTTTGAAGTAAATAGGCATGGGCAGGGGGTAGGGCCGCATTTTCCAGGTTCTCAAAGGAAACGCTTTCATATTCCAATACATCCAGGCAGGCTCCTTTAACTTTTCCTGATTTTAGGGCTTCCACCAGGTGATCTGTGACTAAACACTTGCCCCGTGCCGTATTGATAAGAAAAATATTTTTTTTAAAATCGCTTAAAAAATCCCGGTTGATCTTGTTTCGGGTTTCTTCAGTTAAAGGTATATGCAGACTCAGTATGTCTGCAGTTGATTTAATTTCATTCAAATCCGCTTCCTTTACCCATTCATCACCATAATTTCTTTTGTATTTATCGTAAGCCAGTATATTTACATCAAATCCTCTTAAGCATTTGGCAAATGCCGACCCTGTGTTTCCGTAGCCAATTATTCCCACCGTTTTGCCACTTAATTCAATGCCTCTGTTTTCTTCGCGAAGCCATATTCCCTGCCTTACTTCCCGGTCTGCTTTTATTAATTTATTAAATAAAGCCAGTAACATCGCCAGGGCATGTTCCCCAACGGCTACCCGGTTTCCTTCCGGAGCATGAACACATGTTATCCCTTTTTTTTTGGCATAGTCTACATCAATATTTTCCATTCCGGCACCTGCTCTTCCAATACATTTTAGTTTGTGGGCATTTTCCAGCAATTCAGGGGTAATTTTAAATTTACTTCTGATAACCAGGGCATCATATTCTGGTATCAGGTCTTTTAACACTGCTGTTGGTTTATCCCAATATAAATGACAGGTATAGCCCTGTTGTTGCAAGGTTTCGTGCAAGAGGGGATGGTTAGAGTCAATAAACAGAATTTTCTTTGGTTCCATATACAGGAGTTTGATGGATGAGCATCAATTGTTCTTTTCAGGCTAAAAGGTATTGTATAATAATCTTCCAACAAGAAAGTAAATAGTAATTCCTAAAATATCGTTTAAGGTGGTAACAAAAGGGCCTGTGGCCAAAGCCGGGTTTATTTTAAAACGGTGCATGGTGAGTGGCACAAAGGTGCCAAGAAATGAGGCAAACATAATTACGGTAATAAGCGCAATACTTACGGTAGCTGCAAGTTTAAAGCTATCGCTAATAATAAGGTTATAACCCAGTATTAAGCCTGAACAAATGAGTCCATTAATGAGGCCAACACCCACTTCTTTAAGCAGTTTAGGGGCAACTTTATCGCCAACGAGGGTGTTATTGGCCAGCCCCTGAACAATAATAGCAGAGGATTGCACGCCAACATTTCCTCCCATGGCTCCAATAAGGGGGATGAAAAAAGCCATTTCCGGATGAATCTGAATTTGTGATTCGTAACTGCCAATAATTCTGGAACCGATAATTCCTCCACACATTCCTACTAATAACCAGGGAATACGGGCTCTGGAGAGTTTCCAGATTTTAGCGGAAGACTCAACATCATCGGATATACCCGACATGCGTTGCATATCTTTCTCTGCTTCTTGCCGGATAACGTCAACCACATCGTCAATGGTAATACGTCCCATCAGCCTTCCCAAACTGTCTATTACTGGTAATACCACCAAGTCATATTTTTCCATTATTTCCGCTACTTCCTGGGTTGGGGTCGACGTTTTAACAGAAATAATTTCTGACTGGTATATTTCTTCCACTTTTGCACTGGGGTGGGAGATGAGTAGTTTTTTTAATGACAACATGCCAATGAGACGGTCTTTGTTATCTACCACATAAACGGCATACATCACATCCACATTGTCTGTTTGCCTTCTTATTTCATCAATACAGGCGGTTACGGTTTCATGTGCATAAACACTTACCAATTCTTTAGCCATAAGAGAACCAGCTGTTCCTTCTTCATAGTTTAAGAGATCGGCGATATCACTGGCCTGTTCTATGTCTTCTATTTGCGAGAGTACTTCATCCTGAATGTTTTCCGGAAGCTCATGAATAAGGTCTGCCGCATCGTCAGAATCCATATTGTCTAACTGCTCGGCAATTTCTTTGGTAGAGAGGGAGGAAAGCAGTTCTTCCCTTAATTCTTCAGTTAATTCCAGTAATACGTCTGCAGCAACATCTTCCGGCAAAAAATGATAGAGGTATTTTAATTCATCGAAGTTAAGGTGATTAAATATTTCTGCTATATCTGCTGCATGTCTTTCATTGAGTTTTTCGGAAATAAAATCCTTATCCCCAGTACTGATGGCACTTTTAATATCCTCAATATAGTTTTCCGTTAACTCAAACTGCATAAAACTGTTTATGATTGAGAGGCAATAATGGCGCAAAGATAATGCAATTCTACGCTACAAGGCAATAAAGCATTTCTTATTTTTTAAATGCATCCCAGCCTTGCGCAGTGATGTTGTGCCTGTTGCCTGTTTTATCTACCAGCATGCAGCCTGTAGCTTTTTCGGTAATGTGCCCTAAAACGGTTATATCGGGGTTGTTTTTTATTTTATCATGATCCGTTAAAGGTATGGTAAATAAAAGTTCATAGTCTTCACCTCCACTCAGGGCGCAAACAGTAGGGTCTAAATGAAAAGCCCTGGCCGTTTCAAAAGTTTGCTGGTCTATGGGTATTTTTTCTTCGTAAATGGTGCAGCCACAGTCACTCTGGTCGCAGATATGAAGTATTTCAGACGCCAGTCCATCACTGATGTCAATCATTGAATTGGGTTTTATGTTTAGTTCCCTGAGGATATCACCAATGTCTTTTCTGGCCTCAGGCATCAGCTGGCGCTCCAGTATATAATCATATCCTTCCAGGTCTGGCTGTAGTTTAGGGTTTTCCAGGTACACCCTTTTTTCTCTTTCCAGAATTTGCAGTCCCATATAAGCTCCGCCTAAATCACCACTTACACAAATTAAATCGTTTACCTTTGCACCGCTTCTGTACACCAGCTCTTCCTGAGCTGCTTCGCCAATGGCTGTAATTGAAATTATTAATCCTGCCCTGGAAGAGGTAGTGTCTCCCCCAATTAAATCAATGCCGTATTTGTTGCAGGCGGCCGTGATGCCGTTGTATAATTCTTCCAGCGAATCGGTACTAAAACGGTTAGATACGGCAATGCTTACCGTTATTTGCCGGGGCCTGGCATTCATGGCATAGATATCGGAAAGGTTTACCATTACTGATTTGTAGCCTAAGTGCTTAAGCGGAACATAACTGAGGTCGAAATGTATGCCTTCCACCAGCATATCCGTTGAAATCACCATGCGCTTATCTGCCGGATAATGCAGCACTGCAGCATCATCACCAATTCCTTTAACCGTGCTTTCATTTTTAATTTCTACAAACTGTGTCAGGTGTTTAATCAGGCCAAACTCACCGAGCTGACTTAATTCCATTTTTGTACTGTTATCTAACATGGTACTTATTTTATTTTGATACAAATATTTTTTGGTTCAGTAAAGAAATCAAGGGCTTCAAAACCTCCTTCGCGGCCAACGCCCGAGGATTTAACTCCGCCAAAGGGAGTTCGTAAATCACGGAGCAGCCAGCAATTGATCCAGACTATTCCCGAATGCAGCAGTTGTGCCATTCGGTTAGCACGGGTAATGTCTTGCGTCCAAACCGAGGCTGCAAGGCCATATATGGTTGAATTAGCGTATTCCAGCACTTCTTCTTCTTTATCAAATGGCATTATGCTCACCACAGGGCCAAATATTTCTTCCTGATTGGTGCGGCAATTATAGGATAAGCCTTCAATAATGGTTGGTTCAATATAATAACCATTTTTATATTCTCCTTCAGGGAAAAAGCGTTGGCCTCCACTAAGTATTTTTCCACCTTCTTCCTGTGCCAGCGCAATATAACTGAGTATTTTTTCCATGTGCGACTGAGAGACTACAGCGCCAACTTTTGTTTTTTCATCAAAGGGATTTCCGGTAATTAACTGTTGGCTGCGTTCTACAAAATCCTTCTTAAATTTTTCATAGATTGGCCGCTCAACAAATATTCTGGAACCACACAAACAAATCTGTCCCTGATTGGAAAAGGAAGAATGTATAGTGGTAGAAAGCATTTTCTCGTAATCGCAATCGGCAAAAATTATGTTAGGGTTTTTACCGCCCAGCTCCAGCGACATTTTTTTAAACATGGGTGCTGCAATACCGGCAATGTGCGCCCCCGTTTTAGTACCGCCGGTGAAAGAGATAATAGGAATGTCTTTATGGGCTACAATGGCATTTCCTACTTTATGCCCGTAGCCGTGAACTATGTTTAATACTCCTTTGGGCAATCCGGCCTCTATGCATAACTCGGAAAGCAGGTAAGCCGTCATGGGCGTAACTTCAGATGGTTTGGCCACCACACAATTACCTGCTGCCAGCGCCGGAGCTATTTTCCAGCTAAAGAGGTATAGTGGCAGGTTCCAGGGAGAAATGCAGCCGGCTACACCCACAGCTTGTCGCAGGGTGTAGTTAATGGCGGTATCTTCCATGCTGTGTGCATGACTGGCATAATGTAAAATACCGGTACCATAAAAATGAAAATTAGCAGCAGCCCTGGGAATATCCACCGTTTTAGCTAAGGCAAGAGTTTTGCCATTATCTATGGATTCTGCTTCTGCAAGGCGGTTTAAGTTTTGTTGTATAAGTGAAGCAATTTTTAAAAGCAATTGTGATCGTTTTTCCTTGGGGGTAACAGACCATTCAGGAAAGGCCGATTTAGCGGCTTCTACCGCTTTCTGAACATCTCTTTCATCGCTGTCGGGGATAAGGGAATAAACTTTTCCCCTTGAAGGATCAGTATTTTCAATGTATTGAAGACTAATGGGCTCTAGCAATTCGCCGTTAATATAGTTTTGAATTTTTTTCATGGACTGCTTGCAGAAGACTATGTTTAGTAAGATTTTATTTCTCTCAAAGATAGCTAATTTTCTACCAGTAAGGCTACCTGCAACGGCTTTGAAGGAAAGGAAATATAAAAACTTTTTAGCGCACTTCTTTTATGAAAATGAAGGCTGGTGGTGGTGAAGAATGTAAATGAACAAAAAGTACACTTTCTGTTAACAAGAAGTTTGACAGATAATTTTCCCGCATCTGAGTTTAATAGTCAATTGCAGAACCTGAGTCAAAACAGATCAGGCTTTACCGGCTCCGAAAGGCAGCTGCAGTTTACGCCCCGAAATAAGCTGAAAGTGTAAAGAGGTCTTTTTTCCGTACACCTTTATCGGTTTGTTCAACAGTACAACACTCATTTACGCTGTCGTGTTCAAAAAAGAGAAGCCAGTCTTCTTTTGCTGCTTTGTCGAGCAAAAGGGTTTTTTCTTTCAGGGTTTCTAATGGTCTTACATCATACCCCATCACATAGGGTATAGGAAGGTGACCAAGAGAAGGCACTAAATCGGCCAGGAAAAGGATTTTTTTGCCTTTGTATTGAATCAGCGGGAGCATCATGGATTCGGTGTGCCCGTCAACAAAAATGATTTCCATTTCAGGAATAAGGGTAGTTTTCTGGTCTATAAATTTTAACTGCCCGCTTTCCTGAATGGGCATAATATTTTCTTTAATGAAGCTGGCTTTCTCTCTGGGGTTGGGATGGGTGGCCCATTCCCAGTGCTTTGCATTGCTCCAGTAAGTTGCGTTTTTAAAACTCAACTCCAGTTTACTCTTTTCTGTATTGGCATATTTTACCGAGCCTCCGCAATGGTCGAAATGCAAATGAGTAAGAAACACATCTGTGATGTCATCTGGGCTAAAACCCGAATTTTTCAACGATTTTTCTAATGAATGATCCCCATGTAAATAATAATAACTAAAAAATTTAGCATCCTGTTTATCGCCAATACCATTATCAATTAAAATCAGGCGGTTATTCGTCTCTATCAAAAGGCAACGCATTGCCCAGCTGCACATATTGTTTTCGTCGGCCGGGTTGCTGCGGTTCCAGATGGATTTAGGAACAACGCCAAACATGGCGCCACCATCCAATTTAAAATTTCCGGTAGGTATGCTATGCAGAGTCATGAATGTTAGTTATGATTTAGAAGCCTAAATTAAGTAGTTCGGGGAGATTCTGGATTGTGCTTTATGAACATTTTAAGAACAAATTCCTTACTCATCCGCAAATAGCAATAGCAATTATGATTGGATTAATATTAGGGTTAAGGTGCCTGGAACAAGCCAGGGTAGCATACTTCACTTCAGGATGAGGGAATTTATTAAAGGGTACCTTTGCTAGTTGAGAGGACTTGCAGCTAATTCCGCTTTAGCGGAGTGTCTCACTAATAAAAAAACGAATACCTTTGCAGCATGAATTTATTATCGGTTGAAAACCTCTCGAAAAGTTTTGGAGATAAGGTTTTGTTTGAAAACATCAGCTTTGGCATTAATCAGAATGATAAAGTAGCCCTGATTGCAAAAAACGGGGCAGGGAAAACTACCCTGATAAGTATTTTAAAGGGAAAAGAAATTGCAGATTCCGGAAAGGTTGTATTTAGAAAGGACCTGATCATTTCCTTTCTGGATCAGGAACCAGTGTTTGATGAAAGCAAAACCATTATGGACACTTTGCTCAATAGTCAAAACCGCATCACCAAAGCCATCAAAAATTATGAGTCGCTGTTGGAGCAATCCCACAGCAATCCCAATACTTCTGTTTTAGAAAAATTAGATGCAGCCACTATTGAAATGACGGAGCTGGATGCCTGGGATTATGAGGCAAAGGTGAAGGAAATCTTGTTCAGGCTTCAGCTCACCCATTTAGATCAGGCTATAAACACCCTGAGTGGTGGACAAAAGAAGCGGGTAGCCCTGGCGCAGATACTGATTAATGAACCACACCTGGTGATTATGGATGAGCCCACCAACCATTTGGATATTGAAATGATTGAGTGGCTGGAAGACTACCTGTATAGCCGGGAAATCAGCTTGCTGCTGGTAACACACGACCGTTATTTTCTGGACGAAGTTTGCAATAATATTATTGAAATAGATAATCATCAGCTCTATCATTACAAAGGTAATTTCAGTTATTACCTTGAAAAAAAGGCAGAGCGTTTACTGGCAGAGGCCAGTGAAGTAGATAAAGCCAAGAACACCTACCGCCGCGAGTTAGAATGGATGCGCCGTATGCCCAAAGCCCGCGGAACAAAAGCCAAGTCGCGTATCACCGCCTTTTATGAGGTGGAACAAAAAGCCAAACAAAAGCGACAGGAACAGAAAATTGAAATTCAGGTGAAGATGAGCCGGCTGGGAGGTAAAATTCTGGAACTGATAAAAGTAAGTAAAGCTTACGGTGAGAAAAACTTAATACATCAGTTTTCCTATACCTTTAAGGGTGGAGAAAAAATTGGCATCGTTGGAAAAAATGGAGTAGGCAAGAGCACCCTGCTTAACATTGTTCTGGGCTTAGAACCCGCAGATTCAGGAAAGGTACAGGCTGGAGAAACGGTTGTGTTTGGGTATTATTCCCAAAAAGGAATGCAGCTAAAGGAAGATAAACGGATAATAGAAGTGATAAAGGATTTTGGTGAGTTTATTCCATTAGCCAATGGCACTAAGCTGGGAGCCTCACAATTACTCACCCGCTTTAATTTTCCTCCGGATGTGCAGTACAGCTTTGTTTCCAGACTGAGCGGAGGAGAAAAGAGAAGGCTGTACCTGCTTACCGTACTCATGAAAAACCCTAACTTCCTGATATTGGATGAGCCTACCAATGACTTAGACATCCTTACCTTACAAACGCTGGAAGAGTTTTTACTGGAATTTGCAGGCTGTGTGCTTATCGTTACCCACGACAGGTATTTTATGGATAAATTGGCCGATCACGTTTTTGCCTTTGAAGGAAACGGTGAAATAAAAGATTATCCGGGCAATTACAGCGAATACCGTATTTGGAAAGAAGAGCAGGAGGAAAAGCAAAAGCAGCAGGAGAAACAAAATGAAATAGATAAACAGGAAGCCGAAAAAAACAAGAAACAACAAGCCCCGAATTCCGGCTCTGAAAAGAAAAAACGTTCGTTTAAAGAACAACGAGAATTGGAAACACTGGAAGCTGAGATTCCGCAATTAGAAGTGGAGAAAAAAAACCTGGAGCAAAAAATGCTGGAAACCACCAATCATGCAGAATTGCAGAGCCTGAGCAACGAACTGAAAAAATTAATGGAAGAGGTTGAGCTGAAAACATTCCGGTGGCTGGAATTGCAGGAGATGACTTAGGCTTATGGTTCTTTGCACAGCGTGTAATGCCGCCTGCATAGGATCAGTTGAAAATTCAGTGACAACCTTGTTGAAAGGCTAATGCTATATTTTTTTAGGATAAGAACCAGAGCAGGGTGCTGTTACTATTTTACCAAAACAAATTCTTTTTCTCCCAGTACCTTTCCATTCACCTGTATTTCCAGCTTGTGTAAGCCTTCATAATGTTTTCGGGTACTAAAATCTTTCATCACCTGTTTTTTAGAAATCATCAGCTTTTCCGTTCCTTTTAATTCCACTTCCTTCAGTTTAAAAACCTTGGGCGACCATTCACCTGATTTTTTGCGGTAATGAATGAGGTAATCCACCACTAATTTCTGCGAAGCACTTTTCTTTGAAATAATGTCAAACTCAAAATGGAGTGTTTCTCCCAGTTTAATTTTTTTACTGTTTAGTTTTAAGTTTTCAAGACTTATTTTCGGATTCTTTTCAAATTCAAAAATACTCAGACTATCCGTATTGCCTTTTTTTATAAGGCTTCTGCTGGCATGCTTAATAATCCACTTCGTATGCGGGTGATCACTTTTCCAACTTTTCAACAGTTTAATCAGGTATTCAGGATTGTCTTTGGAAACATCATTGAGGTGATTAGCCACCGATTTACGCACATATAATTCAGCATCTTCTTTCAGGTTTTCGAGTATGGGTTGTGCAATAGTTGGATCCTCAATCATCCTATCGAGTTTGAACGACCAGGGAAGTCTGGGTCTGCTGCCTTCAGAAGCCAATCTCCTCACATGGTGGTTTTCATCTTCAGACCATTTATACAGTGCTCGTATACTGGTGTCAAAATGATTTTTAAGAAAAACCCTGATGGCAAACTCCGAGGAACCATAAGCTGTAAACACCTTCAAAGCATCCAGAGAGGCTTTTACCTCCTGAAGGCCGAACTGTGCCACGTAGTCGGGAAACACCAGGTTGGTGTAGCCTGCAGGCAGTTGCCGGATTACTTCTTTAAAAACTTCCAGGTGTCGCTGGTAATTCCCCGGCAGGTACTGATGCAGTAATGCGCTGGTTCTGCGCATGCGTTCATTGAGGGAATGGGCTTCCAAACCCTGCAAGGCGCTTTTTATAAATCCGGATTTATCGAATTTCTTTTCTGTTTTTTCGATCTTATTCGCTAAGGATTGGTAATAATCCTTATTAAACATTTCTTTGAGTGCTTCAGCCATAGAGGCACAAGTTAATACATAGGAGCTTTCTCTGATTAATTTGGATAAAATATTTTTTAAATCCTGTAAAATACCCGAACTTTGGGGCGGATTAAGCGCAACATCATTAACGTAATTTTACCATGAATAAAGAAAATTCCGCCCAACCAGAAAAAGAGCAATTGGAAGAAATTGAAAAATATTTTGACGAAGAAAATTACCACACCCTCATTGTTGATGAGAAAGAATTTAAGCCTGTAAAAGCGGCTAAGCTGGAAGATTTGCTGGATTTATTAAAAGATGAAGACAGAAACAGAAAGGAAGAGGCACTGAGTCTTTTGAAGGCCGAGAGAGATAAGGGGCAGAAGTTTTTGATGGAGGCTATCCGTGATTGTGATGACGAGGCCCAATTACCTGTACTGGTAGCTGCCTGCTGGGAAAGCGGACTCGATTTTACCCCATATTTTACCGAATTTATACAGCTTTGTGTGGAAGAAGATTTACTCACCTGCATAGAAGCGGTAACAACTATTGAAAGCATGGAAGGAAAAATAGATGAAAAAATTTTAGGAGATGGCATTCAGCTTTTACAGGAAGAAGTAAGCAAAAAAAATGACAAAGATGCACTGCTGGAAGACCTTAAAAGCCTGCTTATTGGAAGGAAGATGGGGGGTGGGTAAATTGATGTATGCTGCTTACTTGTTTTGTGCCGTTTCTAATATAGATAGTTATCGGAAGACTTCATGGTAGTTGTTATTCAGTTCTTAGTTTTTTTTGGCGTTTTAACTACAATTATTCTCTTTTAAGTTTAAAATCCTTGATCATATCAGCCAATCTCTCCTGGCCTTTTGGCAAGCAATAATGCCAATGGTTAAATTCATAAATCAATTTTTCATCAGGCCTATATTTAACATCCATGTTATTCAGTATTTCCGAATAATCTTCATTCGTATAAATAAAAATTAACCCATGTTCGTCAAATACTATATCCAACCGCAATATTATCTTACTCAAATACGAATTTACAAATATTTATTTTTATTCTATTTTCTCCAAATAATTGCAAATAATTGAGAGTAATGAATGGAATTGATTTTAGTTTCTTTTCTTCAGAAAATTGAGGGATAAAATGAAATCCATCCAAATTGTATATGTTTTTTGAGTTTATTTTGTTTTCTCCCGACACTTCAGTGTATTCTATTTCCTCTCCTTTTGGATATAGGAAACAAAGTTTATTATCCATATTTCTAAATATAAATCCATTTCTTTTGTCAAACCCAAATGCGATTGAGTTATACGAGTTCCTGTATAAAATTCTGTGCCACTCAAATTTTGCGTCTCTAATTTTTGAAATAATAATTTCTTTTTCAATATTATTTTGTAAAATAATACCATTTAAAATATCGCTGATACTATAGCTGACTACTCCTGAAATAAAATAAAGGTCTCCATTTAAATTAATAAGTAGTTCCGGTTTGTAATTTTTAGCACCGGGTGCCTTTTCTGAGCCATCTAAGCTATAAGTAAGCCTATTCTGAATACTATCGGGTAAAAAGTTTTTATCGGTTACTTTAATAGTACTAATTCCCTTTTCATTTATTGATATTTGGGCGCAAAACATTCCTACTTTAGATAAATGATTTTTCTTTTCAATTTCCCTAAATACCCCTGTTAAGGTATATAAAGAACCGGTTTTTAAAATGATAGCAGATGTAGCTTGTTCGTCCTTTTCTAAATTTAGTTCAACTACATTTTCTTCTTTACCAGTGGAAGATAAGAAGCCAATAGCATCAATTGACTTAGTTGTCAATTGACTGTGATCTTTGTATGCTAAAGATGCATTAAAACCAAAATTATCAGTTTTACAAATAAAGTATAATAAATTATTAGCTTCATCAAAGGTATATTCTACATTTCTTACCCTATGACCTTTAAAAGTATTTGGAAGTGATTTTTCAAATTTTTTGATAATACTGTCTGTGTTAAATACATGTACAGTAGTTTTAGTGTCATATACTTGATATCCGGTTATTAATGATGTTTTTTCATATCCTGCATTTATCACGCCAGTAGTTATAATTGCAAAAAGAGAACTATCTAAATTAAAACGTACATCGAAAAAATATTCTTCCTTTTGAGTGTCTCTATCATTAGGGATAGCTGTAAGTTTTGCGACAGAAATTTGTTTACCCTCTTTTGAAAACACTGAAAGATAGTAGTGGAAAAGGTATTTGTCTTTAGTGTGCGTGAATATATAGAATTTGTCTTTTACCATATATGCCTCATCAACCTTTGTATTATGTATTTTATGTTCTGGATCGAAAAATTCTAATGGTATTGAAATTTCTGATTTCTTTTCGTGTATGCTGTTTTTTTCTAAAACATAACTGCATTGTCGAAGTTTTGTACCACCATCGTATTGCTCCATTCCACTTAATAAGTAAAAATTATCTTTATCGCTTCCTAATATGGTTTTAGGAATAAAATTTTTACCGAGTTGCTTTTCTACACAGTCTTTTATATTTACTTGTGAAAATCCACTATTGTTATTTAATATTACTAATAAGGTGATTATTAATTTTTTCATGCTTTTACGTTAAATGGATATATTAATTAGTGTCTTTACTAGGTGTTTTGCAATTTAGCCCAATCGAGCCACACAAAGGAATTTCACCCTCATGTTCTCACGGAGCAGTGCTTGAAGGTCTCCCTTCACAGGGATCTTCTGCTTTAATCACAAATATATAAAATACCTGATGGATATACCAATTTCAAGTGGGTAAACAAATAAGTTGGTTTTTTGTTTTTGATATAAATTACTATGATTTGCTGGTAATATAACACAAGTGTTGAGGAATGAAAAGAGGCGCTAATAAATGCGGTTATTTGTTACTCATTCGGAGTGCGATTATGTTTTCTGCATTTACCCGCCATTCTCCGTTTATTAAATTCATCTCAATCGGAAATGGCCAAGCAAATGCAATAATTTTCACCTTGTTGCCGTCTTCTGAGATCGGAATTGACTTTATGGGTTGACTGGATGAAATCTCATTTAATTTCCATGCTACATTTTCGGGATAAGATCCAGCCCAAAGAACAGCAGCATCTTTGTTCTCCATGATTAGGGACTGAATAAGCTCTTTATCACCTGCTAATAAGGCACTCTCAAATTTTCTAAACACCTTTTCGGCTTCGCTTTCTTCTGATTTAGAACTTTCACAGGCAAATTGCATTAAGTCCTGTTCACCCATTGTTTTTTTCAATTCAATGAATTCAAGAATAGTGCCCTTCATTAATGAAATTGCCTCCTTATCGTCTTTCGTACATTCTTTGATAACGTGCGCCCAAACATACTTTGAAGGAAAGGAATTTTTCAAGCATACAAATCGATTGAATGCCCTATCCGCAATAGGTGTCATATTTCCATCTGAAAAACCCATGATGTACGCAGCAATTTCATTATAGGTTCCACCAAGAGTATACATTCCTGGTCGGGCACATATATGATTTATAAATTTTATGAATGCCGGTTCCTTCTCCATTTTGTAATTGCGCTAAACATAGGTTTAAATCGAAGCTTTGCTTCACATAAGTTTTAGTTGTTAGGTGCAGTTTCTATCATTAGCAGGGACGAGGGCGTTCGGGCTAGCTGGGGGCCGAGTTCAGTTCTATGGCTTGTCCTGCGGTTCATACCTGTTATTTAGTTGCTAATGGATGGCGCTTGTTTTATGTACTTTTTTTCTTCCAATTGGTCAACCATAAATTTTGCCAGGTCTGCCAAAGTAATAGTGAATGTTAAGCCATTGCCAGAAAGTGTGTCGTTTACTCTGCCCTTCGCTGGTTTATCCACCATACCAGCAGAACGAACTATTGTCCAGTCTAAATTACTATTCATAATCATTGGTTCCATTCTGTTTTTATCGTCAATAATTACTTGCAACCATTTCATGAAGTACGGCAAAATTAATTTTCTGAAAACCCACGGAGTAAAAGAAAGGCTGTCGCCCGCACCAATATTACTCATAGCAATTAAACGTTTTACATTTGTTTTTTCCATTTCTTCCATGATGATTTTGTTGGCATCAGAAACAAATGTTGTAGGTTTCCCATTACCTTTTCCACCAACGCCCAAACTTTGAATAACTGCATCTTGATTTTTCAAAACCTCATGAACTGTTTTTCTATCTAAAACACTACCTTGAACCACCCTTAGGTTTCTATCTTGTATGCTAACATCTTTCGCATTTCTTACCAATACGGTTACCTGATGTTTTTTAGAAAGGGCTTCATTTAAGATGACTTTTCCAGAAAGTCCTGTTGCACCGAATATTACTACTTTCATATAGTTTGAATTTAAAATTTCAGCAAAAGTGCGACTAAAAAAGCATACCTACAACATAAGAGTATAGTCTATACTTGTAATTTATTTTTCAACGCACTATCTTTGCGCCATGCTGATAAATGAATTATCAAAACGAACAGGCATTACCACCCATACAATTAGGTTTTATGAAAAGTCAGGATTGATAAAAGGTAAACGACTTGAAGATGTTAAGTCGAATAATTATTTTCATTACGATGAGGAAGCAGTGGAAAAATTAAATCTTATAAAAGGTGCTAAGTCTATTGGGTTTACCATTAGTGAAATAGGCAGGCTTATAGATGCCTGGTATAACAAAAAGTTGTCTACCAAGGAGAAATTGTTTGTTTGCGATGAAAAACTGTTTTCGATTGAAAATAAAATCAAAGAGCTGAGGCAAATGAAAAAACTGTTGAACCAACTCAAGAAAAATATTATTTCGTCAAAATGTTAAATGTCCGTTTGCCTAATTTTCAGCTGAAAACCCGAAGAATACGCAACAATTTAAGTAAAGTTCCACCAGGAGTATACATACCTATTCCCTTTAAAAATAGTTGTTCAAGCCCTTTTTTACCTAAATTTAAACTCATTTGTATTAACAATTAATTGCTTCATATATCACACTATTTAAAGTCTGCAAATTAATCATTTGCAATAAAATTACAGGTCAACTAGTTAGATTAATTACTTAATTTTTTTCACTACCCAAACTATCCCATCCCTCACCAATCCCATGATCTAACACCATTCAGCCACCCAAACCCCTTTCCAAACTTCAGCATAATAAGCCAAATTTTTTTAGAACATGATTGTCTGGTTTATAATTCAACCCATAATTTGTCTACCCATCTGTAGTAAACCCAATCATGAAAATACTTCAGCAGTGAATATTCACTTTTTCCGTTTTTCTTTTCCACTGGTTCCCAATACCCCCTTTAGCAATTGTCATATTTTTAACAAAACAGGTTTAAGCCCGGTGTCATTTTTAAACGGTTTTTGCTTCCTGACGAGTAAAAATTACTGTAGTATTGTTTGTCTATTTAACATGAATCGAATTCCTATTTCCTTCATATATAATTTTTTAGAGATCCACCAGCTTAGTTTTTCCGTATTTTGACTGGTAATTTTAGTTCCTATTTCGCATCGGCAAAGCCACCTCAATTGCCTAATTTAGACACCAATTTCCGGGGAGCACAAAGAAATGAACAGGATGTTTTTTGTTGTTTACCCTGTGTTTTAACTAAACTTAATGATCATTTTTATGTTACGTAAAAGTATTTTAGCGCTGTTTTTTCTGGGTGTTTTTTTTACAGGTGCTGCACAGGATTATAAAACCGGACTTGGTGTGCGTTTGTCGCCACAGTTTCATTGTATTGATGTAAAGCATTTTTTTAGTAATAAAATTGCCCTGGAGGGTATGCTGAATATTACCCGTAATACAGCAACTATTGTTATGCTGGGCGAGTTTAATAATAAGTTTAATGGTCAGCCCGGATTAGCCTGGTATTGGGGATTAGGTGGGGCAGTACGTATACCCAATGAAGGTAGTTTTGTTATTTCCGCCGATGGGATTTTAGGATTGGAATATACTTTTTCGGCGGCTCCTATTAATTTATCATTAGACTGGAAGCCTGCAGTTGAAATTATTAATGGCAGTAACGCTTATCCTTCCGGTTTTGGTTTGTCTGTACGTTTCTTGTTTAGATAGCAGCATTTAGGGCAACTAAATAGTCAATAGCCATTTCATAACCCTTAAGTCCAAAGCCCGAAAGGGAGCCCTTGCAGTGCTTTCCGAGGTAAGATACGTGCCGGTATTCTTCCCTGGCAAATATATTGCTGATATGCACTTCTATCACCGGTGTTTTTATTCCGGCAACAGCATCAGCAATGGCAATAGAGGTATGGGTATATGCCCCTGCATTTAGCACTATTCCTCCGCCATTAAAGCCATTGGCATGTATACAATTAATCAGTTCCCCTTCTACATTGCTTTGGTAATAGCTTAATTCAATGTCTTGTTGTTGGTATTTTGCTTTCTGTAAGGTGAAGAAGCTTTCAAAATCCTGATCTCCGTAAATATTTTTTTCTCTTTTGCCAAGCAAATTCAGGTTGGGACCGTTGATGATGGTAATGCGCATATTTTAGGTTAAACGGGGCTAATTTAGTAAAAAATCCGGGCTCTGTTTAAATTTTATGGGTATAGGTGATGAAGATACTTTCAGTAACATTAGTATCTTTGCCGCTATGGCAGGAAATACTATAGGTAAACTATTTTGTTTAAGCAGCTTTGGTGAAAGTCACGGCACCGCCCTGGGTGGAGTTATTGATGGCTGTCCGGCAGGTTTAGAGCTGGATATGGCATTTATTCAGCATGAACTCGACAGGAGAAGACCTGGACAGTCGCACATTGTAACCCAAAGAAAAGAAGGAGATAAAGTGGAGTTTTTATCGGGTATTTACGAGGGTAAAACTACCGGTACTCCTATTGGCTTTGTGATTTATAACGAAAACCAAAAGTCGGGCGACTATGAGCACAATAAAGATGTTTACCGCCCTTCTCATGCCGATTTTACGTATGATGCCAAGTATGGATTCCGTGACCACCGGGGTGGGGGAAGGTCTTCGGCCAGGGAAACCGTTTCCAGAACCGTAGCCGGAGCTATTGCTAAATTATTTCTCAAAAAACATCAGATTCATATCACCGCTTATGTATCGCAGGTAGGAGCGCTAAAGTTGGAACAAGCCTATTGGGAGCTTGAGCTTAGTAAGACAGAAAATAATATTGTGCGTTGCCCGGATGAGCGTATGGCTGAAAAAATGATTGCTTATATAGAAGAAATCAGGAAAGCCGGCGACACCATTGGTGGCTGTGTAAGCTGTGTGGTAAAAGGCTTACCCGCAGGGTTAGGAGAGCCGGTTTTTGATAAGCTGCATGCCGATTTGGGAAAAGCCATGCTCAGTATTAATGCAGTAAAAGGCTTTGAATACGGTAGTGGATTTAAGTCAACCCTTTATAAAGGATCGGAATTGAATGATGTGTTTTTACCTGCAGAAAAAGGAAAGGCCTTGCTGAAAACCAATAATAGTGGAGGTATACAAGGCGGAATCAGCAATGGTGCCGATGTGTATTTTAATGTGGCTTTTAAACCCGTTGCCACCATTATGCAGGAGCAGGAAACCATTAATAACAAAGGAGAAGCAAGTACTATACATGGGCGCGGAAGGCATGATCCCTGTGTGCTCCCACGTGCGGTTCCAATTGTAGAAAGCATGGCAGCCCTGGTGCTGGCCGATCACCTGCTTAGAAATGCAGGCGCAAAAATTTAACCAAACAGACATGATTTTAATAAGCCTGCAGCACAAGCACCCGTTCCCCGCTGCAAGTTTGTACCAAACAATTTACCTGAAATGAAAAAAAATGCACTTATTGTAGGAATCATCATTGCCATGATTATTGGTATCGTTATCGGTGTTATCCTTAATCATCATGAAACAGTACATTACAGAGCTTTGCGTGAAAATACCATAGCCCAGGCACCTAACAAAGAAACAGCACAGGTTATTGTTAAGGCTGTTGCCAAAATGGAAAAGCAAAGTAAAAAGGATCTGGCTTCTGGTTTTTCATTGCTGAGTGATTTTTTTCTGCGCTTAATTAAAATGATTATTGCACCCCTGGTTTTTTCTGTTCTGGTAGTTGGAGTAGCGAAAGTAGGGGATTTTAAAGCGGTAGGCAGAATAGGGGCTAAAACAATTTTGTACTTTACCTTTGCCACCCTCATTGCGCTAAGCTTGGGTTTGGTGCTGGTGAATGTTTTAGAACCCGGTAAAAAAATGCACCTGGAAATGCCGGAGGCAGGTGCCGATACCGGTATTAAAACTGAAAAGCAAACAGCAAAAAATTTCATAGCCCATGTTATTCCTGATAGTATTGTAAATGCTATGGCACATAATGAGGTACTGCCCATTGTGGTGTTTGCTATTATTTTTGGGGTGGCCGTAGCCGCATTGGGGGCAAAAGGAGACATTATTGTAAAGTTTATGGATGCCGTTTCACATGCCATGTTCAATGTTACCAATTATGTGATGAAATATGCTCCTATAGGGGTTTTTGGGGCTATTGCCGCAGTGGTTATTACCCAGGGGGTTGAAGTACTTTCGGGCTATGTTTACCTGATTGCCTGCTTTTTTGGTGGATTGCTTTTTTTCATTTTTGTGGTTTTGCTGTTGATCTGCACGCTGCTGAAAATAAATTTTTTCCGCCTCCTGAGTATGATCAAAGAACCAATTTTGCTGGCCTTTAGCACAGCCAGCTCCGAATCGGCCATGCCCAAAACCATTGAAGCACTTGAAAAATATGGCGTTTCTAATAGGGTAGTGAGTTTTGTTTTGCCCTTAGGTTATTCTTTTAACCTAGATGGTTCTATCATGTACATGACATTTGCAACCATGTTTATTGCCCAGGCTTATGGTATGGATATTAGTACGGCAGATCAGATAAAAATGATGCTGATTTTACTTGTTACCAGTAAAGGCATGGCGGGCATACCCCGTGCGTCTTTGGTGGTGATTGCCGGTATGCTGACCATGTTTAAAATTCCGGTGGAAGGATTGTTGTTGTTATTAGCCGTGGATCAGTTGCTGGATATGGGTCGCAGCGCTACCAATGTAGTAGGTAATGCCGTAGCCTCTGCCGTTGTAGCGAAGTGGGAGGGAGAGCTGGAGCAGAGGGAGAGGTAATTCATTCTAATTTGATAAAGTATAGAGAGGCCTATTCGGGTGAAGTATGTCTGACACATATACACAACAACTCGTTATAAGATAGGGATACATGCTTGTGTGTAGTTATTACTTGTTTAAGATCCTGAGGTAAGCTCTGTATAGTTACAGAAGCATTGTTGAAACTGTAAAAGCAATTAGTCCGAAAATCATGATGAACCAAAGAAATCTTCCGACTTTAATATATTCTATTCTTGTTTTTGTTTTCCGTAATTTATGGAGGTAAATACCTATTAAAACATCAATGATTAACATTGAAAGGGTTAAGTATGGGTATTTAAGGGCAAGAGGAATGGACAGGAAAATGATCAGGAGCAGAAAGGCGGCTACAATGACTTTAGATTTCCTTACTCCAATGAGTATGGGTAAGGTTTTGCAGCCGTCGGCCCTGTCGCCTTCCATATCAGAAATATCAAGGCTTAATTCTCTGGGTATTATAATTAAAAAAGGTAAGCCTGCATATAAATAGATTAAAACATCAATTTTATAATTGTTTAAGGCTTCAATACACTCCTTCGCAAAAAAGAAGAGTACCAGCGGAATAAATGAGGTAAGCAGAGCCATGAGAATATTACCCATTAGGGGCGACCGTTTAAAGTAGAAGTCATAAAGTAAGGAAAGAATATATACAGATGAACTTATAATGGCCCATTCCGAAAACACATAAACACTGATATAAATAGAGAGGCCAATTATTACTATAGTAAGTATGGCGAAAATTATAATTGCGCTTTTTAAGGAAATCGTGTTATCTATAATATGGGTTTTTGGTTTATTGATTTTGTCAATGTTCCTGTCCGCTATATCATTTAAAACACAGCCAGCTGCAATTAAAGCCTGAACGCAAAAACAAAGCAGGGTGAAATCAAAACCTGATAAAGTACAGTTAATATTACTTTGCTGAGAATAATATAGAATGATTAGATATAATCCAAGAAATGGCAAAACTACCACCACTTCGTGAAACCAGCGAAGCAATTTTAAGAAGGCTTTAATTTTTACTATTACCCGATTAAGCATCTCGCAAATCTCCAATAATAACACTGTGTTCCTTTCCTTTATGGAGTGTAGAACCAATGGCTACAAATCCCATTTTAAGGTATTTTAAAAGTTGCTTGTCTCCTTTGTCTTTTCTAACCATTAAGAGGAGAAAGCATTCTTTATTCTTGTTGATAATTTCAGTGTAATAGGTAGAAAAAATATTGGTTCGGTTTTGGCGATAAATGGAACAACTTAAATTTCCGGAAAGCCTGTCTGCTAAAAATATTCTTCCCTCCGGGAAATTATGAAGATTGAATTTTGTATTCAAGTAGGAGTAATTAAGTTCTGTACCAAGGTCGCCTCGCAGGTATTTTTCAATAACAGGCTTATGAAAATAGTACCTGGCGGAAAGAAGCGGGGTATTGGATAGTTGATCGAAAACAACCACCAAATAGTACATTGATTTCATATCTGAATCATTGTAGAAAGCCTCATCAGTTCTAATGGTGGTATTTTGGTATGCCTTTCTTCTTAGCATAGCCTCATGGGAAATAATAGTGTCAGCTTCCTCATTTTCTATTAAGGAGATTCTTTTTACCGAAGTATCTGGTAGTACTAATGGTGGCTGCATGTGGATGGTACGAACCGCAATTTCAATGGTATTTGTTGTATCCATTCTGATTAATCAATCTTATAGGGCTTAATAGACGTTACATTATTTTCTTTATCGGCTAACACAAGGATCGGCAGAAAAGATGCTGCTTCAGTTTCATTAATAAATGCAAAAGCCAATACATGTATGATGTCTCCTTTTTCAAAAAACCTGGATGCTGCTCCATTAATGGTTACATGGCCTTTTTTATTATTTTTTACTGCATAAGTGATAATTCTATGCCCCCTTGTTTTATTGTTAACATGAACCTGCTCGAATTGCTTTATTCCAGAGGCTTCCAGCAGTTCTAAGGGTAAGGATATACTACCAGGATATTCCGTTTTGCTTTCAGTTACAACAAGTTCCTGGATTTTGGATTTAAGCATTTGTAATATCATAATTAATTTGTCATAGTGGTTTATTTAGTTGGATGTATATTGCTTTTGCTGAGATTTGTTGAGGGAGTTGTGTTTGCTGTTTCCCACATACTTTCATTTAAATAGATGAAGAGTTTTAGCTTCATGTTGCTTAATAGATGCAAATGACAAGGTATAAAATATCTTATAGAGTTTCAATTACTCATATGCTATTATTTGTTAAGTTCATTGATTCCCTTGATGGCATCAGTTAGCCCCCGGGATTTACTGAATAAATTTTGCAATTGTTGCCTTTGGCAACAAAGCAGAAGGAAGAGCCTGAGCAGAAGAAATAGTAAATGCTTATTTCCTCCTGACACCAGTACGGTTATAACTGCTTTGTTTATATACAAAACAATCGGCATCATCGATTACATGAAAATAATCTGCTTCATCTCTTAAAATTTGTGCCGTTGAATTAATAACGGCTGCTATTTCAACCCTCACACCCCTCGATTTTAAATGCCGCACCAACTCTATATAGTCAGAATCTCCTGATAAAATAATAATGGTATCTACTTTTTCAGCAATTTGTGTTGCGCTGATGGTGAGTGGTATGTCTGCTGATTTATGACAAGGGATAACAGAGCCATGAAAATAGGTGTGCAGACGTTCCGCCAGTTTGGAAGAAATATTATGCCCCTCCCTGAAATAGATGAGCCGGTTTAGCCCGCGGTTATCCAGCAGCCGGGGTATCAGGGTATCAAAGTTGAGCATGGCATTAGAGGTTCCCGTAAGTTTGTGCAGGCTTAATTCAATATTGTTTCCGTCAATAAGTATGGCAACGGACTGATTAATCTGAACCATTTGCTAAAATTTTAATAAATCATTCATGGTGTAAACTCCTTTTCTATGTTGTATAAATTCTGCTGCCAGCACCGCACCTAAAGCAAAGCCTGTTCGGTTGTGGGCTTTGTGCATAATTTCAATATCATCAATGGCCGAAGTATATTTCACCATATGGGTGCCCGGAACTTCTCCAGACCTTATGTCCTGGATGTAGAGGGATTCACTACCAGCTTCTTTGTTGAGGCTCCAGGAGCTTTTTCTGTCTACCCGTTGTAAAATTTGTTCGGCCAGTGTAATAGCAGTTCCGCTGGGTTTATCTAGTTTATGGATATGATGAATTTCCTCCATACTTACTTCATAATCCGGAAAATTATTCATTATGGTGGCCAGGTAAGCATTGAGTTTAAAAAAAATATTTACACCCAAACTAAAATTGGTGGCGTGAAACAGGGTATGATCTCCTTTTTTACAATCTTCTGAGATGGAATTAAAAGTTTCGTGCCAGCCTGTTGTGCCCACTACCACAGGGATTCCGGAAGAAAAACATTTATAAATATTGTCTACTACGGTATGCGGGGTACTGAATTCAATGGCTACATCGGCCTGCTGCAGTTCTAAAGGGGTAACTGCTGTTGCGTTGTCTTTATCCACTGTTAAAACTATTGTATGCTTTCGGCTAAGGGCAATTTTTTCAATTTCTTTGCCCATTTTTCCATAACCTAATAATGCAATTTTCATGTTGTAGTTTATGTGTGAGAGAATTTTTATATAATTCCGTAACGTTTGGTTAAAATGTGGGTTTAAGCATTCTATGTGCCGCACTACTGTTGCTCCGCTTGGAAGAAAAATTCAATTTCAGGCTAAAACCAGTGTAACTGTCCTGAATAGAGAAATTGGTGGCATAGTGGGAATACGGAGCAATGCTTAAGCTTAAATCGTCATTGATTTGTGTTTTGAAATTGCTGAAGTGGGAGTCAACGGCAGCATCCAACACATTCAGGAGATATACCGCCACAAAACCTGCAGCTGAAAGGTCCCGGTATTTTTTGAATTGATTTTTATACCGGGCGAGTGCAAAATTGTCTAATTGTGAAAATTCGTCAATGGTAGCCGGATCATCATCATTTCTGTAGAGCAAGGCTTTATGAAAGCGCTGGTAAAAACCATTGTTGTATAAGTAAAAATACCCCATTCCGGCAAAGGCTCCATAAATAAGCGGCACTTTCCATATTTTGCGGTTATAAACCTGCCCCATTCCGGGCAAACAGGCCGACAACAAGGCTGCTTTTCTGGCCTTTTGTTTAGTGAGGTCTGTGGGTTTTGTTGTGTCTGCCATCACTATTTTCCCTGAACGTATTAGTAATGAATCGGGGTTGGAATGAGTGAATGCATGACCAGTATGTGAACTAACAAATACTATAACAAACAGGCATAATTGAACAGGAGTAGTAAAATGCCCGGGCAATTTTCTCCAACAATTACAAATCAAAGAATGAAAGTATATGTTCCAGTTCATGATCATTGTTAAAGTTAAATTGAAGGCTGCCTTTTCCGGAATTATTTTTTTTGAGTGAAACGCCGTTGTTAAAGATTTTGGTAAGCCCTTCCAATGCCCTTTTATCTTCCACACTAAGCCCGCTGGTATTGCCTTTGGTGGTTTTTGTGGCCGATTTAATTTTTCCTCCTTTAGCCAGTTCTTCAATGTCTCTTACAGAAAGGTTTTCTTCTATTGTTTTAGCAAAAAGAGCCAGTTGCAGGTCTTTATTTTCAATATTAATGAGGGCTCTGGCATGTCCCATGGAAATTTGTTTGTCTCTGATGCCCACCTGAATTTCTGCCGGTAACTTAAGCAGTCGGAGGTAATTGGTAATGGTTGAACGTTGTTTGGCAACTTTATCTGCCAACTGCTCCTGGGTAAGGTTACAATCATCAATGAGTCGTTTGTAACTCAGTGCCACTTCAATAGCATTCAGGTCTTCCCGTTGAATATTTTCAACAAGGGCCATTTCCAGCATGGTTTGGTCGTTGGCAATCCGAATGAAAGCAGGAATTTCTTTTAGTCCGGCCAACTGAGAAGCCCTGAACCTTCTTTCACCGGAGATAAGCTGGTATTTATCATAGCCTAATTTTCTAACCGTAACGGGTTGTATAATTCCATGAATCTTGATAGAGTCTACCAATTCATTCAAAGCAGCTTCCTCAAAATGTGTACGGGGCTGAAAAGGGTTGGCTACAATCTCACTTATTTTTAAAGTTGCCACAGATCCAACAACCGGACTGGCATCAGCACCTTGACGGGTGGTAATATCTGTTTTTGCATTTTCCAATAATGCCCCAAGCCCTCTTCCTAATGACGATTTTTTTGCAGTACTCATCTTTTCTTTCTGTAATGTTTCAAATGTAAATAATTTGTTCGGTCTAATGTCATTTGGAATACCCAGTCTAACTCACTTTTTTGGCTCAAATGTACACCATATATTTGCCCTTTCATTTGTGTTTGTGCTTCGGTAGGCATGGGTATTTCAAATTTATGTTATCCTTCCAGGTCTTCAGATATATCTTCTTCTATATCAATTGTTCTTTCTTCGTTGCTGATTTTGGTGAGTCCGTTTTTCTGAAGGATTTCACGGGCCAGGTTCAGGTAATTCACAGCTCCCTTGCCGGCGGCATCATACATAATAATGGTTTTTCCGAAGCTGGGTGCTTCTCCCAGTTTGGTATTGCGTTGTATGATGGTATCAAATACCATATTCTGAAAATGTGTTTTCACTTCTTCCACTACCTGGTTAGATAAACGAAGGCGGAGGTCATACATGGTCAGTAATATTCCTTCTATATCTAAGTTAGGGTTAAGATTAGACTGAACAATTTTTATAGTATTGAGCAGTTTTCCCATGCCTTCCAGGGCAAAATATTCACATTGCACCGGAACAATCACTGAATCGGAGGCGGTAAGTGAGTTAATGGTAATCAGCCCCAGCGAAGGGTTACAGTCGATAATGATAAAATCATAGTCCTCTTTTATTTTGGAGAGGGCATTTTTCATCATGTGTTCACGGTTGGGAAGTTTTACCAGTTCTATTTCAGCACCCACCAGATCAATATGAGCGGGCAACAGGTATAAATTGGGGGTTTCTGTGGTTAAGATAATGTCTTTAGGATTAGCTTCATCCATCAGGCACTCATAAATACTTGTGGTAATGTTTTTGGGATCAAAACCCACCCCGGAAGTAGAATTGGCCTGAGGATCCGCATCTATTAACAAGGTTTTGTATTCGAGCACGGCCAGGCTGGCTGCCAGGTTAATAGCGGTGGTAGTTTTTCCTACTCCTCCTTTTTGATTAGCAATTGAAATTATTTTTCCCATTCTTAAATTTTTATTCTATAAAACTAAAATGATAAGGTGTTGGCTTTATAGATTTAAACAACCTCCAGTGCTTTCCTGATGGATTCACCTATAGTCATCAGGGTTAAAAACTTCCCTGAGCGTTCAAATTTTTTCTTAGCTTCTTCTTTATTGATTTTGATGAAGCCAAAAGTATCATAGTGCATCCCGATAATATCCGTACAATTAATAAAGTCCGATGCTATGATGGCATTGTCTACGCCCATAGTAAAATTATCTCCAATGGGCAGAAAAGCAAAATCAATTTTACGGTATTCTCCTATTAATTTCATGTCGTAAGTTAAGGCCGTGTCTCCGGCATAATAGAAATTGCCGGTTGAGCTTTCAATTACAAATCCCATAGGATTTCCGCCATAACTGCCGTCGGGCAAACTACTGGAATGTTCGGCCTTTACACACTTTACATTTCCAAAATCCAGCTTTACTTTTCCTCCGGTGTTCATGGGATGAATGTTTTTAACCCCTTGTTTTCCCAGCCATACATAAATTTCCCAGGAGCAAATAACCTGAGCACCGGTGCGCTGAGCAATAGCAACAGCATCAGCGATATGATCCTCATGACCGTGACTAATTAAAATATAATCGGCCGGAATAGTGGAGACGTTTATACCTTTCGCTAATTCGTTGGGGCTAATAAAGGGGTCAAACAATAGGTGTTTACCATTAATTTCAACCCCGAAACAAGAGTGACCGTAATATGTAATTAACATGTATAAATTATTTGTTTACAGTATTCTATATTACTTTATGTTAACTTTTACTTAAACCAACAGGGCTTTCTATAGTTAACAGAATGGTAAAAATACGCTTTTCGGCTGGTTAAATAGCCGCTGGCATTTCCGTTTTAGTGTTTTTTATAAAGGAATTTTAAACAGGCATTTTGTTAATATTCTTCGCAATAATAGTTCAAGTTGCTGAGATGAAAGCGTTTAGATGGGAGTTGCTAATGAACAGGAAGTTAATTTTAAACAATTGGGGAATATAGAGCCTGCTTAAATAATGAGTTCAAAATGTGTTTAGCGCTTTTTACGTTTTTGTCATTCTCCTGTTGAGTTTGTTAAAGCATGGAATATCCTGCATTTACTCCTCACTATCGCTCAACCTGGCTCAAAAGTGTGCTATACTATGCCCTCACCTGTGTTCGAGGGCTCCGCTCATGGGAATTGATTAATTAGCTAATTATCTGATTAACCAATTAGCTAATTAGCTAATTGGTTATGTAAGGTACTTTCAGAGAGCTTTTCCCAGCGTTACTGTTTATTCTTTTGAAATGGTCATGGTGCGTGTTTGTTTGTAATATTTCCCGGTACTGGTAATTAAAATCTGGTAAGTATATACCCCGGATTCCAGATCATTGGCGTCAAATTTTAAATTGTACCTGCCTTTAGCTTGTTTCGAATTTACCAATTCTGCTACTTTTTCTCCTAACATATTAAATACACTAATGTTTACCTGAGCATCATCTGCTAATTGGTAATCAATGGAAGTGAACCTGTTAAATGGATTAGGCTGATTAGGAAATAAACTAAAACTATTCACCGTTTCGGGTTTATGAGCAATACCTGTAGTATAACCATAATTTATAGTAGGGGCCGATAGGCTTACATTACTGATAACACCTGCATTTTCATCGGCAAACTCCGTGTCATTACCTAAGCTTAAATTAAAAGATCCCGAGTTGTTTGTTTTTACGGTGCATTCGATTTCAATCAAGGTTTCGTTGCTGTTAAATGTTCCTGCATTCACATCGGACCAGGCAGCTTTTAACACTCCATCATGAAAAGTGTATATTAGCCCCGTTAGCTTAGAATTTATTTTATTTATGGTAATTAAGTCTTTAGGATAATGTATAGCCAGTGTTAGTGCGCCTATGTTTAAGGGTATAGTTGTTTTTACAGGTAAAGTAAAATCCTGACTATTACTAATGTCTATTATACCATCTGCATTTAATTCCAGGTTAGTCATTCTTTTGGAAACAGAAGGAATATAAGACCCATTTACATCACCTGTGCATATTCCTTTTATTGGGTGCATGATGGTATTTCCATTAACGGTAACCGTATCTTTCTCAAATACCCAGTCGCCAGCGGTAAAGTAGTTAACTGCTCCAATACTACGGCGGGTAATCATTAAAGCATCTGTGGCATTTACCGTATTGGAGGCATTAACATCTGCTGCCTTAATTCGGAGGGGACTCAATTGACTCGCACCTATTACATAACGCTTCACCAATAAGGCATCGGTGGCATTTACGCCACCCCATGTTTTAGTTGAGGCAGCCGTTAAAATATATTTGGCGCTGTTAAGTTTATCTTTTTCATAAAGGCCCGTTATATCTGTAGTACAAGAATCTTTAACTGTGCTGCCCAAAGCAGATAAATAAACTTTAGTATTATTTAAAGCAGTTGCAGCAGTATTATCATAAGTCACTTTTCCGGTTATTTTTCCAAGTGTGGCTCCTTCAAATTTAATACTGGTTTCTGCCTGCGTTTTTGTTGCTTCTTCATTTCCTACCTGATCTGTGGCACGCACGTAAAAACCATACTCTACTCCGGGCTTACCTTTAAAAGTATGCATGTTTCCTGTAGTGTTGTCTAATAGCAGACTAAAGGCAGCTCCATTTTCCGAAACATAAATATCATAGGTAGCTGCACCACTTCCGTTATTGTCGTTAGCCACCCAGCTAATAGTTACTGTAGTATCGTTGGTTGTTGCCGGTAAAGCATCCATCTTACTTTCGGGGGCGTCGGCATCAATGGTGTTAAAAATACGAGGTGTTTTAATAGCTTCATTCACATCAAAGATAATGTCTGCCTCAGCAAAAATAGTATCTCTGGTTGCTGAGCCGGATTTGGGTTGAACAGTATAGTTAACAAAGCCCTTGCCTTTACCGGTAAAGTTGTTGATAGGGAGGAAGCCTTTAAAAGGATCATAAGGAGCTGTACCACTTACAGGATCAATGCTCTGGAACACCCAGAATATTTCTTTTTTGGCAATATCTAAACCGGCGGTAACTTCTACATCCACACCTATTGAATCGTGGGTATGCAATACGGCGTGGTAACTATTACTATTCTGAGGAACATCAAAGTTGTATTTACCGAAACTAAAATTACCTAAGCGGAAACTAAATGGGTTAATGTGTTCATTCAGTTTTTGAGTGATACGTACACGCTGTACAGGAGCAGTGGCAAAGGTAGAATCGTTTTCGAAATTGATGGTGTAGTTGTAACGGTTGTTATTGGCTATCCAATGAGCATCACCATAACCTTTCGGGCCAATGATGTCGTTAGGGTCGCATGGTCGGACAGTTGTTATGCAATTATCAACGGCTTCAAGTTGGCATTTTAATCTGGCTTTATCAGAGCATGCAACCCATGCGTATGGAACCCAGGTAAGTGGCCATTTGTAACATTCTTTGTATTTTTCATAATAACATTTCAAATAATATTTTTGGCAATCAGGATCAGTATTCGGTATGCATCCGGGAGGTGGAGGATTATTAGTGTTAGTTTTAAATGAAGGTGCAATTTCCAGTTGATTATTAGGGGAAATATTATCCATACGGGGATTTAAAGAAACTATAAAGTCATCGGTGATGTATTTCTTGTAATCAGTATCAATAATTTCTTTTGAGGCCAATATAGATAAGGATGAATCTACATATCTGGCACTATCATTAATAAATTCGTAAACTGGTAAATCCCAAAGTTTTAGGGAGTCAGATTTTTCAAGAATATCTGCTCGGGTAGAAAGGATAAGACCTACAAGATTTTGTAAATATTCTTTTGGCGCCATGGTATTATGAAAAACCTGTAAAGAGAAGAAAGAATAAATGAAATTGTCAAGCTTAAACTGGATATTCATGGTTCCATTCACTTCCAGGTCCTTTGCTAAAAAGTCGATACTATTGGCTTGGGGATTATAGTTAGCATTTGGAGCTCCGAAAAAGCCATTTGATGAAGTAAGCTCTAACTTTACAAACCCGGGCACCTGAACAATAACTTCAGCATAGGGAATATCAACATTGCTTAAGTTTTCGATCAGGTAATTGAAAGTTGCAGGTCTGTTCGATCTTACAGTACTTGAATTATTCCCAAACACTCCCAATTCCATGTTCTTCAAAGGCTCCACCGTCAATCCGTTATAAATTACTGCTTCAGACCCGTTAGGGTTTTGTACCCAAACATCATATTTACCCAAGGCTACACTATCCAAATGCCACCTCACTTTCATTTCCATGCTGCTGATAAATTTGCGTATTTCGGCTGTATCTACTACAACACCAGCTTTGTTTTTCAACAACACCAAGGATGTTGGTTTAAAACCAGCTCCTTCCATTTTACAAGTTACCCTGCCTTGTCCTACAACATTGGGGCTTAATTCCAGCACAGAAAAAGGTAAGGTTTTGGCCAGCAGACTAACTTTTTGGTTGCCATTGAAATCAGACAAACAGCGCAACATCACGTAATAAGTTCCTTGATTGGTTCCCGGTATCAACACTTTTTGGTTAACTGCATTGGTTAAGGTATGTTTGTATTCATATGTTGCGGCGTCGGGTATTTTTTCATAAGACACATACATTTCATTAATTCCCTGGTTTTGCTGGTTACTGCTAAGTGTAATTAATAAATCGAGGTCTTGCTGAACAGTTACTTTGTAATAGAATACCCGATTAAAATCAAGCGCTATATTGCTTTTTGCAATGTTCAGTTGCAGTTCCGGAATTTTCACATGAATGGGTTGAGTGGTTATCCCCTCATTGTTGCTTAAGTCATCTTCTATTATTGTATTTCCAATATTTGTTATAGCCAGACCATTATATAAATTGGGCAATACACCAGGTAGTGGTCCCTGGTAAGTTTTTACAAGAGAATCGCCAGGTTTAAGATGAATAACGGTTGTATTTACATTCACCAGCGGATCAGTTACAGCATTAAATGTGTTATCGCCAGATAAGTACAAACCATTCTTTAACTGACCAATAGCAGGGTTAGCACCGATATTTTTTATTATATAAGTAATATCAGCGTTTTCTCCAAGAACAACACTATCCTGACCTGCAACTTTTGTGATGGTTAAATCGCCGGGAAGAGGTATTGTCAGGTTAATACCAATGGATTTTATATTATTAAGCTCCAGGGTATGTTCATAAACTTTATCGGAATTGTCTGTTTTCAGCAGGAGATATTGATTACCGGATAAAAAGCCTGGTAGGATCACCCTTAATGAGTCGGTGTATGAAGCTCCTGCCGGGAGGTTTAGTTTACGTTCATAAGTGCCCAGCTTGGTAGCAGTAGTAAGATCTGTGGAATTGTTCAGGTAAATACTTTCTATCCAGTTCGCCAATGCTGTTGAGGCGCCCTGGTTTTTAATCGTAAATTTCACGTACACCGGCTGGCCTGAATAAAGAGTTCCAGTTGGTACACTTAAATTATCCACTGTTAAATCGGCATGTGGTAAAACATTTACCTGCACCTTCTTAACGAAGAGGTTGTTTTTGGTGTTGTTATCATTGATGTAAATGCCGGTAGTATTGTGTTTGAAAATCAGGTATTGTTTACCCGAAGCACCTTTTAGGGTAGCTTGTTGGGATATATTATACTCCTTGTTTGGAGCTAGTGCACCTGTATTATTGTAAGAGCTTGCTATTTTTACATCATTATTATCCAGTATGGTATCTGAAGAAAGGTAAACATGATCTAACCAATAAGCAGCGTTAGTTGTAATTTCTCCATTATTTTTCACCGACCAGTTAATTGGTACTAATTCTCCGGCATTAATGGTATCGGGGGCAAAACAATTGGTGATAGTTAAATCTGAAAAGCCTTGCCTGATTTTAAGTGTACCTGCTTCCAGCACATTGTTGCCTTCATTACTTTCAATAATTTCTTTATGATAATCTGTAACTATATAGAAGTAATAAGTTCCAAATATATTGAAAGGTATTGCAATGTTTACATTTTGCTGATAGGCTTGTAAAGAATCCAGATGATGTAAGGAAGTAAAAGCGCCTAACGAAACCGATTGACTTTCACTAAACGGAGTAGACTTACTGATAAATATTTTATCCTGCCAGGACTTATTGGTTTTACCTTTATCGGAGTTTTTTATTTTCCAGCTAACATTCATACTTTTCCCCGAAACAGCTGAATCCGGTTTAATTATGTCTGATAGAGTGAGGTCAGGTAATGGAGTGGATGCAATTTTTACTATATTATTACTTCTTTTGATATTATTGTCATCATAAGTATATTCAAACACTTCTCTATTTGCATCGGTATATACAAACACATAATAATCTCCGGAAGCAATAGCAGGAATATTCACCTTCAGGTTTGCGGTATAGGTATTCCCAACCTCCAAACCAGTAGTACCAATATGATATAATTCACCTACTTTAAGGGAAGACGAATCTGCGAATACAGGATACTTGGATAAGTAGATTTTGTCTGTCCAGTAATTTTCAACCGGAGCATTACCACCTTCGTTGCCTACCACCCAACTTATATTCATTGGTTGTAAGGTTGAGGCAGAAGCAGGAACGGTTATTTTACTTACCTGTAAGTCTGCGGGAGGTCTTAAAGTAATTTCTGTTGCAAATTCCGCCCTGGTAATATTATTATCTTCATAAACATATTCAAATACTTTGTTTGAGCCGTCTGTTTTTACAAATAGGTAATAACGACCCTCATAGTTATGTGGAATAGTTACTTCGGCTGTTTTAGTGTATGAACTGTCTTTGGTAAGAGGAGTTGAGATGGAATTAACCGCTAGTAATTTTGCGCTATTGTCTATTTTGGCACTGTCTTTAGTAATATAGATATAGTCTGACCATTCCGGAGATGCAAAATATTTTCCGGCATTTTTTACTTTGTAAGACACATTTATTTTATTTCCTCCAAATGCAGAAGTTGGGGCTCCCACTGTTATTACCCTCAAATCCGCTACAGGAGAGGCATAAATCTGAAGGGTATCCATTTTTTCATTATTGGTTTTAGTATTCTCTAATACTCCCCATCCTGTTTCTACAAAGAGATAATAGTTACCAACTATATTGGGGGCGAGGACAATAGATTGACTTTGTTCATAACTTTGATTGGGCAGCAAATAGCTTAAATTGTTGAAGTCCTTTAAAAAGATATCATCAAAATTACCTTTTATGCTGTCTATTGACAAGAAAACACGATCTTTCCAGGTATTGGATTTAGTACTTCCATGACCAGCATTTTTAACCTCCCATTTCAAGTCAATAGTTGTACCGGAAGCGGTGGATTTAGGTGCAATTAAAGAGTGAATGGTTAAATCAGGTAATTCTTCAAAAGTAAGGGTATGGATAACACTTGCTTTTGTTTTACATGAATTTTTCGCAACAACTTGCCAGTTGTATTTTTTTCCATACACAGCCCCGTTATAGGAAAGGTTAATAGTATTCAAATTAGCAATATAAGGGGTAGCTGGTTTGCTAGTTCCATTTTCCCATAAATAAAAATCATATTGCCCGGCATGGTTTGCAGGTGCCCAGGAAAACTGTACAGGAATTTTAACATCCAGGGCATTATTATCGGGCAGCAAACTGCTTATTACACCTGGCTCGGCAGCGGGTATAACGTTTATTTTAACGCTATCACTATATAAGCAATGTTTAAACGTTTCTATTGTAACACTATAGGTTGTACTTGCAGTCGGAATTATATGAATAGTTTGTTGTGTTTGTCCGGTTGACCAGTTGTATGCAAATGCCTTGTCTACACTTAACTCCAGGGGATCACCGGAGCAAAGTGTTGTGATGTTATTTTTCACTTTAATTTTTGGCTCGCCCTTAAATTCTTCTATACTCATATTTAGCTTACCAGTAGCATTATTTTTACCTTCTGCAACTACATAAAAAGTTTTTCCTGGTGTTAGTTGCCTGGTTGCAATTATGGCTTGTGCATTGGCTGAGTTATCATTTACTGCTATTTCGGTGAAGGAGGAATCGAGCAAGTGTAAATAGGTATCGAAATCAGAGCCTTGAGTAGAAATCACCAGGGAATCTGTGCAGGCAGACACTTTAAATTTAAAGAACACATCCGGAGAGGCTTGATTGTTTGCCCCGGTATAGGTATTGGAGTAGTTACTGAGGGTATCTTTTACACTATATGGCAAGGAAGAAATGACAATGGGATCGGAAGAAACATCTCCAGTTTTTGGTACGCGTAAAGCAAATGTATTGTCACTGATATCTGTAATTTCAGGATCATCGGTTGAAGTAATTTTTATTAAATAGGTTTCACCCAAGGGCATAGTGTTGGAAATATTCCAGGTATAAGCTCCGTTATTGCTTGTTGCCAAAACAACAGGTGACCAGGTAACAGCATGGTCTAACGAGTATTCAATTTTTACCTGATTAACCGGAGCTCCTACTGTTTTCCAGGTAATACTTTTTGTCTGCCCAAGCCTAAATACTTCCCCGCCATTTGGTGCAGTTACGTATAACGAAGTTTTGCGCATTAAGAATACATATTTACTCGAATCACGAATGGTTGCATCAAGAGCATCAGTGATACGAATGCGACAACTATCAGATGCGCTTAACAGGTTGCTGGTATTCCACAAGAATGAGCCATTATTAGGAGCATTTGCAGCGAGCATTGTCCAATTTTTACCATTATCAGAAGAAAATTCAATTTTTACCTGATGTGCATGTTTTCCAATGTTTTTCCACAGTATGGTTTTATTTTGTCCAATATACCAAACATCTCCCTGCTGGGGCTCACTCAGTTGTATAATGGGTTTGGCTATGGTAAAAGGTACATCACTGGAATCTTTTACTCCGGTATTTAACAGGTCTGTAATTTTTATTCTACAGTGTGAAGACAAATTTGTGCTTGTTGGAATTGTCCAGCTATAAAAGCCACTATTGGGGGTGGATGCTGCAATGGTGGTATATGTTAGTCCGTTATTTAAAGACAATTCTATTTTAACATTTCCATTTGTATTACCAACACTGTTCCATTGTATGGAATTGGAAGATCCCAGGTACCAGGTTTCACCAGTATTAGGAACAGATACACCTACAACAGGTTTCACAATACTTAAAGCTGTTTTATTAGAATCCTTAACATGAGGATAATTTACAATACTTACACGCATGTATGTGTTAGCCGAGGAGGTGATAGTATCTGGTATGGTCCACTGATAAGACCCTGAGTTTTTGGTATTGTTCGTTATCTGAACCCAGTTTGTGCCAGAATTTTTACTGTATTCTATTTTTATCAGTGCAGTGGCATCCAGGCCTTTTGTTGCCCAGGTTATGTTTTTTACTTCTGAAGGACGCCACACTTCGCCACCAACTGGAGTTAAGAGGCTCAGTTCAGGGTATGAAATTTTTATAGTATTACTGCTGTTTAATGACGAATTGCGTGTAGAGGTAATTCTGATTTTTGCCTGACTACTAATTGTATTAGGAACAAGCCATGAGTAGGTATAACCATTTGTGGAAGGCGGAGTATAGGTAGAATCAACTATTTTCAGCCAATTCAACCCATTATCAACGGAATAGTCCAACTTTATATAATTTCCGGGTAGGTTAAAGCAAGACCATTTGATAGAAATCTGTTGTCCGGTATAAAGTGTTGCATTAACTGAAGGAACGATAATTGATACAGCAGGACTGTTGTCAATTCTAAAGTAAGCATCACTGATATCCTGATTACAATCTTTACTATATTCGTAAATACGCATCAGGCATTTACTGCTGTTGCTTATGCTAGTAGGCACCAGCCAGTTAAAACTACCTGAATTGGCAATGTAGGTAGCTCCGGTACTATTTTCATCATACACCACATTCCAGGTAATTCCGCCATCTGTACTATACTGTATGTAAACAGGATTGAGAATTCCGGTAGATGTCCAGGTAATTTTTTGGAGTGATCCGGGTGAAAAAACCTCTCCTCCATTAGGGGAAGTGATGGTAAATTTACGACCGGCATCGGCT
>JACCDP011523556.1_pt1 | contig 53876 bp, 60 predicted proteins | sample 7445841 | NCBI WGS metagenome assembly JACCDP01 (sample SAMN15323441, study PRJNA562643) | freshwater metagenome | isolation source: river surface water | place: USA:Blue River Watershed | collected 2017-08-17 | reverse complement strand
TCCACGACGGTGAGCGCCATGTCCAAATCGCAGGGGTCGTCCACATAGCTGTGGCAGTTGCCATCCAAATGTTTGATGACGGGCACTTTGGCGTCTTGGCTGATGCGCTCAATCAAGCCCTTGCCACCACGCGGGATGATGACATCCACATAGGCGGGCATGGCGATGAGTTCACCGACAGCCGCGCGGTCGGTGGTGGGCACGAGTTGCACCGCTTCAGCAGGCAAACCCGCTGCTTGCAAAGCCTGTTGCACCAAGTTCGCCAGCGCCGTGTTCGAGGCCAAGGCTTCCGAGCCGCCGCGCAAGATGCAGGCGTTGCCACTCTTGATGGCCAATGACGCAGCCTCGATGGTGACGTTGGGTCGGCTCTCGTAAATCATGCCGAACACGCCAATGGGCACGCGCATTTGCCCCACCCGAATGCCGCTGGGCTGCTGGGTCATGCCGCTGATGCTGCCAATGATGTCGGGCATGGTGGCGAGCTGCTCGCAACCCACCGCGCAGGTTTCCAAAATCGAAGCGCTCAGTTTCAAGCGGTCCAGCATCGGGCCGTCCAAGCCATTGCTTTTGGCGCGGTTCAGGTCTTCTTGGTTGGCTTGCACCAAGGCAGCCGTTTCTTGCCGCAGCAGCAGCGCCAGCTGTTTCAGCGCGGCGCTTTTGTGGGCCGCGCTGGCTTTGGCCATGGCGGCGGAGGCGGACTTGGCGTGCTGGCCCAAGGCCTGCATCAGTTCGGGGATGTTGTGCGCGTTCATGGTTTCATTTTGGCAGAGATGCCGGCCAACAAAGCCAGCCGGTGGTCATGCGCGCCAATGGGGGTTCAACGAGCGCTGCAGGCCTTGCACAACATCAGCGCCAAGCGCAGCAAGGCTTGCCAGTTGTCCGTGGGCCAGTTGGGCAACTTCATGCCTTTGACGATGCCGTCCACCTGGTGCGCGCTTTGCAACAAACGCTCTAATGTGGCGGGGCTGAGCTGCGGCAACACGCGCTCGAACAAACGTTCTTTCTGGCCCCACACGCGTTGCTCGCGCAGCACCTGGGGCAAGGGCCTGCCCGCCGACACCGCATCTTTCACGCGCTTCAACGCACGGATGTCTTCGGCCAAGGTGAAGAGCACCAGCACCTCGGCCACACCCTCGGCTTGCAGACCGTCGAGCATGCGTTGCACCCGCAGATGCTGCCCGGCCAACACCGCCTCGGTGAGCTTGAACACGTCGTAGCGGGCCACGTTCAAGACCGCGCGTTCAATGTCCTCAAAGCCCAACTCGCCCTCAGGGTACAGCAGGCCGAGCTTTTGAATTTCTTGGTGCGCGGCCAGCAAATTACCCTCCACCCGATCGGCAAAAAACTGCAAGCTGCGTTGGCCTTCTTCACCTTCGCGCACCCGTTGTTGCTGCTGGCCCAAGCGTTGTGCAATCCATGTGGGCAAGGCGTTGCGCTCGATTGGATCCAGTTGCACCGTGATGCCATTGGCATCGAGCGCCAAAAACCAACCGCTGTTTTTGCTGGTCTTGTCCAAACGTGGCAACAACACCAAGGTCAGCACGCCATCGTTCTCGGGGGCCATCTCGGCCAGGCGTTGCAAGGCCACACTGCCTTCTTTGCCCGGCTTGCCAGAGGGGATGCGCAAGTCCAACAACAGCTTGTCGGCAAACAAACTCATGGAGGCCCCAGCGGCCTGCACCTCGCCCCAATCGAAATGCGCCCCGGCCACGGTGAACACATGGCGCTCTGAATACCCTTGGGCCCGCGCCTCTTGGCGAATCAAGTCTGCCGCTTCTTGTTGCAGCAAGGGTTCATCGCCATGCAAGGTGTAGAGGCTGCGCAAGCCTTTGCGCAGGTTCTCTTGCAAACGGGCGCTGGCCACTTGCATGGCTTAGAGCTGACGCACCGCGCCCAGGCGGCGCAACACCTGTTGCACGATGTCCGAGCGCATGTCGCGGTAGAGCAATTGCTCTTCAGCTTCCTTGGACAAAGCGGCGCTCTCGTTGAAACTGATGATGCGCTCTTGCACCAACTCGGTATCGGAAATCAACTCGTAGCCATCGCGGGTGCGCAATCGAAAGCGAAAGCGCAAACGCAATTGAAATTCGCGCACCGCGCCGGTGGAGGTGCGACTGAGAATGATCTTTTCAGGCAACTCCAACAGAAAATCAAAAATCACATCGGCACGTTCAATTTGCCGCGCATCGGTGATGACCTCCACCTGACCCGACGAGGCGATGTTGCGTTTGAGTTCTTGCCCCAGCAAAGATGCTTCGGCCACGCTGATGAAGAGGGTTTTGAATGGGTAGTTGGGGGCTTTGCGCAACTCAAAACCACAAGCCGACAACAACCCTGCACTGCCCCACAGCAGCGCATGACGCATGAAACTGCGACGCGCATGGCGCGGTGTTTTTTGCTGGTTCATCACAACACCACGTTGACCAAACGGCCGGGTACGACGATGACTTTTTGGGGCGCTGCACCGTTGGCTTGTTTGACGACCGCCTCATGGGCCAAGGCGGCTTGCTCCATGTCTGCTTTGCTGGCTTGCGCGCTCACCAATACCGAGCCACGCAGCTTGCCGTTGACTTGCAGCATGAGTTCGATTTCATCGCGCACCAAGGCAGATTCATCCACACCCGCCCAAGCCACATCCAACAAGTCACCGCAACAAGCGGCATAGCCCAACTCGCCCCACAAGTGATACGCCAAATGCGGGCACACGGGGTAGAGCACGCGCAACAAAATGGAGAAGCATTCGGCCAGCGCCGCGCTGTCGGAGGCGCTGTCACTTAAAGCGGCATCTTCCAAGGTGTTGAGCATTTTCATGAGCGCCGACACCACGGTGTTGTATTGCATGCGCTCGTAGTCGTAGTTGGCTTGTTTCAACACGGTGTGGATGTCCAAGCGCAAGGCTTTGGCGGCCTTGTCAAACGACACTGCTTGACGGCGGTCCACCGTCAAGCCGGCGCGCAATGCAGCTTCGTGTTTGTGTGCGAATTGCCAAACCCGGCGCAAAAAGCGAAAGCTGCCCTCCACCGCCGAGTCGTTCCACTCCAAGGTGGCCTCGGGTGGCGCAGTGAACATGGTGTACAGACGCGCAGTGTCAGCGCCGTAGCGCTCGATCAGGTCTTGCGGGTCCACCCCATTGTTCTTGCTCTTGCTCATGGTGCCCACGCCTTCGTAGTCGATGGCCGTGCCGACCGCCAACACACCATCGCTGCTGTCCGCGGCGTTTTTCAACTTGGCCCCGATCACCTTGCCGGTGTCGTCCAGCACGTGGTCCACATCGTGTGGCCAGAAATAATCTTTGCCGCCTTTGGCGGTGCGGCGTGAATAAATGTGGTTGAGCACCATGCCTTGCGTGAGCAGTTTGGTGAACGGTTCGTCCACCTTCACCAGGCCCAAGTCGCGCATCACCTTGGTCCAAAAGCGCGCATAGAGCAAATGCAGGATGGCGTGCTCGATGCCACCGATGTACTGGTCCATGCCACTGCCGCCGCTGGCCTTGTCACCCTCGCGCATCCAGTAGTTGGTGCCCTCGGCCACCATAGCGTCTGCATTCGTCGGGTCGCAATAACGCATGAAATACCAACTTGAATCGACAAAGGTGTCCATGGTGTCGGTTTCGCGCCGCGCTGGTTTGCCGCACGTTGGACACACCACGCCATGGTGAAAGCCTTCGTGCTTGTGCAAGGGGTTGCCCGAGCCATCGGGGATGCAGTCTTGGGGCAACACCACTGGCAAATCTTGTTCGGGCACGGGCACGGCGCCGTGTTCATCGCAATGGATGATGGGAATCGGCGTGCCCCAATAACGTTGACGGCTCACACCCCAGTCGCGCAGTCGCCAGGTGGTTTTCTTCTCGCCCAAATTTTTCGCAGCCAACAGTTCGGCGACGTGGTTCACGGCGGCTTTGAATGACAGGCCATCCAATGCGCCTGAATTCACACACACACCGGCCTTGGTGGCATACCACTCTTGCCAAGCGCGCTTGTCGAACACTGAAGCGGCTGCCGTTTGATCCACAACCTGTTGGATCTCCAAACCGTATTTGAGGGCGAACGCAAAATCGCGCTCATCATGCGCTGGCACACCCATGACCGCGCCATCGCCATAGCTCATCAGCACATAGTTACCGACCCACACCGGCACTTGCGCGCCAGTGAGTGGGTGCGTGACAAACAGGCCTGTGGCCATGCCTTTTTTCTCTTGCGTGGCCAATTCGGCTTCGGTGGTGCCGCCCTCTTTGCATTCTTCCAAAAATGCAGCCAACTTGGGGTTGCTGGCCGCGGCGTGCAGGGCCAAAGCATGCTCGGGGGCCACCGCACAAAACGTCACACCCATGATGGTGTCGGCACGCGTGGTGAACACATACATGCGGCCAGCGTCGATCAACTGGCCGTGTGCGTCTTGAATGTCGTGCGTGAACGCAAAGCGCACGCCTTCGCTCTTGCCAATCCAGTTTTCTTGCATCAAGCGCACTTTGTCGGGCCAGCCGTTCAAGGTGGCTTTGGGGTTGCCCACTTGCACATGGTCGAGCAACTCTTGCGCGTAATCGGTGATCTTCAAGTAGTAGCCCGGAATTTCGCGTTTTTCCACCACCGCGCCGGTGCGCCAACCTTTGCCGTCAATCACTTGTTCGTTGGCCAACACGGTTTGGTCCACCGGGTCCCAGTTCACCACTTGGGTTTTGCGGTAGGCGATGCCTTTTTCCAGCATCTTCAAAAACAACCATTGGTTCCACTTGTAGTAGGTGGCGTCGCAGGTGGCCACTTCGCGTGACCAGTCGATGGCCAAACCCATCGCCTGCATTTGCTGCTTCATGTACGCGATGTTGTCGTAAGTCCACTTGGCCGGTGGCACGCCGTTTTTCAAGGCGGCGTTTTCAGCAGGCAAGCCAAACGCATCCCAGCCCATGGGCATCAAGACGTTGTAGCCCTTCATGCGCAGATGGCGGGTGAGCATGTCGTTGATGGTGTAGTTGCGCACATGGCCCATGTGCAGTTTGCCGCTGGGGTAAGGCAGCATCGAGCAGGCGTAGTACTTGGGGCGGCTGGCGTCTTCGCTGACGCGGTAGACGTCTTTGGCGGTCCACTCGTTGCGGGCCGACGTTTCAACGTCTTTGGGGATGTAGGTGTCTTGCATGGGGCCTGATGAGAAACCCCTGCAACAGTCAAGGGCGCAGGGGTGGGGGTGAAGCGCCGATTTTAGGCGCAGGTGTTTGCACCGCCAGCGAGAGGCTTTGCAGCTCGGATTTTTGAATTTCCGCCATCACTTCGGCCACCCGCCCATAGGCCACCGATTTGTCAATGCGCAATTGCACTTCAGTAGCTGCACCGTCCGCGGCGCGCAGGCTCAAGGCCGCTGCCAACTGTTTCAAATCCAGCACTTGCCCGTCCACCGTCAACACCGATTGGCTGTCCAGGGCCACTTCCACCGGCACACCTTTGCGGGGCGCAGCCGGTGCATCCACACTGGGCAACTCGAGGTTCAAACTGCCGCTCAGCAAAGGCGCGGTGATGATGAAGATGACCAACAACACCAGCATCACGTCCACCAAGGGCGTGACATTGATGTCCTTCATCGGTGCGGATGCGGGGCTGGCGTCGAATTCACCAAAAGCCATGGTCGCCTCAGTGTGGGCCCGCGTGGGCCAGGGCACGCAAATCGAAGGCCAGGCCTTCCAAGCGGCTGTCCAAGCGCGCCAAACGCCGGCCCAACAGGTTGTAGGCCATCACCGCCGGGATGGCGACCGCCAAACCAGCTGCAGTCATCACCAGCGCTTCGCCCACCGGCTGTGCCACCTTGTCCAAGGTGTATTGACCGGCACCGGCCAAGTTGGTGAGCGCGTGAAAAATGCCCCACACCGTGCCGAGCAAGCCGACAAACGGGGCGGTGGCACCGATGGTGGCCAAACCGTCTTGGCCCCATTGCAAACGCGCACGCACGCTGTGCAAAGCCTCGCGCAAACGCCGCGTGAGTTGGTCCTCGAAAGCGGCACTGGCGGCCAAGGCACCGGTGGGGCTGGCTTGCACCGCCGCCATCAGCGCAGGAAAGAGCTGCCAGCGGTCGCTGTCGCGCCACTGCACTTGCGCTTGGGCCCAATCGGGAGCTTGCAACAAACAAGCTTGGCACAGGCTCAAGTCACGCTGGGCCACATGCAGCAACACGGCTTTGTACACAATGACCATCCAGCTGAACACCGACATGGCCAACAACACCACACTGAGCGCGCGCAGCAGCGCGTCGCCTTGGGTCAAGAGGGACCACAGGCTCATGCCAGCGCCCGAATGGCTTCAAGACCCAGCACGTCGAACATGTCAAACAAACCGTGCGGCTTGGCTGACAAGAAACGCACGGCGCGCAAACTGCCTTGGGCGTAGGTGCTGCGGCTGGCCGACTTGTGGGTGATTTCGATGCGCTCGCCTTCGGTGGCGAACATGACGGTGTGGTCGCCGACGATGTCGCCGCCTCGGATGGTGGAAAAACCAATGCTGTTGGCGACCCGCTCGCCGGTGTGGCCATAGCGTTCATAGACAGCGCAGTCTTGCAACTTGCGGCCCTGGGCTTGGGCGATCACCTCACCCATTTTCAAAGCCGTGCCTGAAGGCGCATCCACTTTGTGCTTGTGGTGCGCTTCGATGATTTCAATGTCGTAGCCGGTGGACAGCGCCTTGGCCGCCATTTCCAACAACTTCAAGGTGACATTGACGCCCACGCTCATGTTGGGTGCAAGCACGATGCCGATGTCTTGGCTGGCGGCTTGGATGTCGGCTTTTTGCGCCTCGGAAAAACCGGTGGTGCCAATCACCATTTGCACGCCCATTTGGCGACACACGGCCAAGTGCGCCATGGTGCCTTCGGGTCGGGTGAAGTCGATCAGCACCTGCGCGTTTTGCAGGCCCTGCGCCACATCGGCGGTGATCAACACGCCACTGGCGTGGCCTGAGAACGCCTGGGCATCGCTGCCAATGGCCGGGCTTTCGGCGATGTCCAAAGCGCCAGCGAGTTGGCAGTCTGGGGCCTGGGCAATCGCTTCGATCAACATGCGGCCCATGCGGCCACTGGCACCGGCCACGGCGATGCGAAGAGGGGGGGTGGCAGTCATGGCAGCGCTCACTTGCTTGACGGTTCAAGCGGTGGATAGGCTTTGGGCGCAGCCTTGACGGGCGCGGCTTCAGCCGTGGGATTGGCAGGTGCGTTTTTGTTGAATTTTTCAAGCTCTTGCGGCGTGGCTTGCAAGCGCGGCACCGCTTTGCGGTCTTCGGGCACCGAGATGCGCTCGGCAAACTCGGCTTCACTGGGCAGGTCTTGCGCTTCGACCCGCTCGTACAGATCGTTCTTGAAAAACACCGACAGCTTGCGTTGTTGCGCTGCCGTGCCTTTGCGTTGGATGGTGAAGGCATAGTCCCAGCGGTCGGCATGGAAGACGCTGGCAATCAGTGGCGTGCCCAAGATGTCTCTCACCTGGTTGCGGCTCATGCCGGGGCGCAGCGCTTGCACTTGTTCTTTGGAGACGAAATTGCCTTGAACCACTTCGGTGCGGTAGGGGGTGACGCGGCGCATGGCCTGTGCCATCGGGTCGTCGATGACGGCGCAAGCTGACAGGGTGGCAACGGTTGCCCACACCCAACCGCGGGCCAAAAGAAGTCGCAAAAGATTCATGATCGTGGTCAGGCAGGCTATGATGATTTCATTGTAACGATGGGTTTCACCTGCAAGCCCTTGGACGTGAAAGGCCCGCATGCAATCCCTTGGCGATTTGAAAAGCACTGGCCTCAAAGCGACTGTGCCGCGCCTGACCATTTTGGAGCTGTTTCAAAAAAGCGGTCAGCGCCACATGAGCGCCGAGGATGTGTACCGCTTGGTGCTGAAAGAACGCGTCGATATCGGCTTGGCCACCATCTACCGTGTCTTGATGCAATTCGAGCAAGCCGGTTTGCTCACCCGCAGCCAGTTTGAAAGCGGCAAAGCGGTCTACGAGCTCAACGAAGGCCAGCACCATGACCATCTGGTCTGCCTCGACTGCGGTCGGGTCGAGGAGTTCTTCGACGCCGAGATTGAACGCCGCCAGCAAGACATCGCCCGCGCCAAAGGTTTCGAGATCGCCGACCATGCACTCAGCCTCTATGGCCATTGCACCCGCAAGCCTTGTCCATTCAAGGAAGAGGCGGCTTGAGCTTGCCAACCATGGTTTTCCTTTAAGTCACGCTTCAGCTTGCCCGCCGCGCTGGGCTCAAACGCCGCTCACCGCCACTTCGTGGCAACGTTCGCTACACGTTTGACCCAGCCCGTCCGTCAAGCTGAAGAGGCTTATTGGACGTGCGAAAGACCGCCTTGGCATCTCGTCGTCGTGATACAAGTTTTCGGCAAAACGTTGAATCCATGTATCATAAAAACAGTCGAAAACCCCGCCCACTATGAAGGACCCCCTTCAACCAGGGTATTTTGAGGCCGCCGAAAAAGGCCTGCTTTGTCAGTCCGGCTGCTGGGACTTCATCGCCTGCCGATGCCGCTCGACGAATTTTTCGTAGGTGTCGATGCCGCGCAACTGCAGGATGGTGTTGCGCACTGCCGCCTCCACCAGCACCGCGATGTTGCGCCCGGCCACCACTTGGATGACCACCTTGCGCACCGGGATGCCCAGCACGTCTTGCATCAGCGGCTCGTGCGGCAAGCGCTCGTAATCGCGCTCCAGCGTTTCTTTGCGCACCAAATGCACGATCAGCTTCAGCCGCATCTTGCGCCGCACCGCCGTTTCGCCAAAGATGGCTTGGATGTCGAGCAAGCCAATGCCGCGCACTTCCAGCAGGTTTTGCAGCAAATCGGGGCAGCGGCCCTCGATGGTGGTTTGGTTGATGCGGTACAGGTCCACGGCGTCATCGGCCACCAAGCCGTTGCCGCGCGAAATCAGCTCGAGACCCAGCTCGCTTTTGCCCAAGCCCGACTCCCCGGTGATCAACACGCCCATGCCCAAAATATCGAGGAACACGCCGTGCAAGGTGGTGCGGTCGGCAAAGTGTTTGGACAGGTAAGCGCGCAACACGTCGATGACGAAGGCCGCCGACTCGTGCGTGACGAACAAAGGAATTTGCGCCTGCTCGCACATGTGCAGCAGTGGCGCAGGCGGGGTTTGGTTGTCGGCCACCACCAGCACCGGCGGCACCAGTGTCACGATGCGGGCAATGCGCCGCTCGGCCACATCGCGGGGGCAGTCTTGCAAATAGGCAATCTCGCGCTCGCCCAACACTTGCAAACGGTAGGGGTGGATGTAGTTCAGGTAGCCGACCAAGTCGGCACCGGAGCGGGCCATGCGCACCGCGACTTCGTCAAAGTGCCGCTCGGAGGCGCCTTGTCCGGCGGCCCATTTCAAATCCAGCTTTTGCCGAAAGTCCTCGAACAAGACATCGGCACTGATGGCGGTGGGTTTCAAGCGAGCAGGCTCAGGCGGTTTGAACCGATTGCCAACCGGTGATCAAGCGGTGCAGCTCGGTGGCGTCGTCGCACGCTTTGAGCTTGTCGCGCAACTTGGCGTCGCTCAGCATCTCGGCAATTTCCGACAGGATTTCCAAATGCTTTTGCGTCGAGGCTTCGGGCACCAGCAAGAAAATCATCAAACTCACGGGCTTTTCGTCAGGCGCATCGAAACCGATGGGTTCGAGCAAACGGAACACCGCCGCCAAGGGGGTTTTCATGCCTTTGATGCGGCCATGCGGGATGGCCACGCCATAGCCCAACCCGGTGGAACCCAAGCGTTCACGGGCAAACAAACTGTCGGCCACCATGGCGCGGTTCAAACCGTGCAGGTTTTCAAACAGCAAACCGGCTTCCTCGAAAGCACGTTTTTTGCTGGTGGCGTCTACCTGCACCAGGGCTTGTGCAGATGGCAAGATGGCGGCGAGTCTGTTCATGATTGGGGGCTGATTATGCACCCGCCAAGGGGTGTCAAGCTAGGGTAAATATTTAATTCTTTTGAATTATTTTGATGCCATGAAAAAACCGCCTGCGAACAGGCGGTTGGAACGTTTGAACCGTGTTCAGTTCAGCATTTCTCGTTTGAGATTGACATGGTGGTGGTCTTGCAAGCGGTCTTTGTGACGCACCACTTGGCGGTCGAGTTTGTCCACCAGTTCATCCACAGCGGCATACAAATCTTCACTGGCGCATTCGGCAAACAAGTCGCTGCCTTTGACATGGATATTGCACTCGGCGCGTTGTCGGCCCTCTTTTTCTTTTTGCTTTTCCACTGTCAGCAGCACACGCACATCAACCACTTGGTCAAAGTGCCGCAAGACGCGATCAAGTTTGTGGGTGACATAGCCTCGCAATGCAGGCGTGACTTCAAGATGGTGACCGCTGATGGTTAAATTCATACGAACCCTCCGCAAAAAGCTCCTGTGCTCTTGCTCAGACCACATGCCTGAACAACGACAGGTGAGTTCACTATGCACCCTCTTGGGCCAAAAAGCAAACGATTCGCGCAAGGAACTGACAAGGGCGGAAAAAAGCCTAAAGCACGGCTTGTTCCGCAGTGTGTACTTTCACATGCTTGGCCAGGCCATAGGCCAGCAAGGAGGCCGCCACGCCGACCACTGCACACAGCCAATAGTGGGTCACCTGGCCCTGGGCATCCCGTTGGATCAGCAGGCCGCCAACCCAAGAGGCCAAGCCAATGGACACGGACTGCACCGCGCCATTGAGCGACATGAAGGTGCCCCGGTACTGGGGTTGCGCGGCCGAGGTGAGCAAGGCCATGCCAGGGATCATGCGGCCGTTCATGGCGACAAAGAAACTGGTGGTCACCAACAGCACCCAACCCAAGGGCATGGGTTGCATCACGGTGGTCAAGGTCATGGGGATGGCCGACAGCAGCATCATGCGTTGGAACAACACGCGCTTGCCCAAGCGATCGGTCTGCACCCCGATCCAGCGGGAGGTGAACAAAGTGACCGCGCCGCCACACAGGTAGATGTAGGGAATCTCACTCAACAGCAACACATGGTTGGCTTGGTTGTAAATGGTGATGTAGGGAATGATGGTGAAGCCGGCGAACATCATGGTGCCCGACAGCAGCAAGGCGCGCCGGTGGTTGGCGTCTTTCAACACCGCTTGCAACGCGTGAAACACCTGGCGTCCCTGGGCTTGTGCCAAATGCGCATCCAAACGTGGCAGGCTGAACGCGGCCAAGCCACCCACCACCGCACACAACACCGCCAAGGCCACAAAAGCGCTGTGCCAGCCGCCATGGTTGGCCAAGAACAAACCTGCGGGCACGCCGGCCACGCTGGCCAAGGAAAACGCTGTCATCACAAAGCCGGTGGCGCGACCCCGCCGGGCAAACGGGATGACGTCGCCAATCACGGTCTGCGTCATGGCCGACAAAATGCCGCCAAACAAGCCCGCCGCCACACGCGCGGCCATCAGCCAACCATAGGACGGTGCCAAGGCACAGCCCAAGGTGGTCAGTCCAAACAGCAGGTAGAGCCACAGCAACAAGCGCTTGCGTTCAAACCGATCAACGAAGGCGGTGGCGAGCAAGCCCGAGACCCCGGCCGACAAGGTGTAGGCCGACACCAGCAGGCCAAACTGGGCGTCGCTGATGGCAAACAAAGCGGTCAGTTGCGGCCCCAAGGGCATCATGATCATGAAGTCCACGATGTGGGTGAACTGGATGCCTGCAAGTGTGATCAGCAGCCAGCGCTCTTGGGCTGGGGGCAAGGTGGTGTGCATATGAACGGAGGACCAAACCTCAGACTCTAACAGTCGCTCAATGGATGTGTTGCAGTGCCATAATTCGGCCCTGTTCATCTTCAGAGCCCACCATGGAAACCTACCCTAGTCGGTAGCTTTCGGTTCACCCAGGCATCCAGCCGAGCTGAGTCGAAAGCGAACCTTGCAACCTTTTCTTGTCGACCGCTTCACCTCGCACTGAGATCGCCATGCTCAATATCTTTTCGCTGGCCAATGGCCGCCTGTTTCAAGAAGAAATCTCTTCCCAAGAAGAGCTGTCCCAGTTCCACCCCATTTGGGTCGATTTGGAGTCGCCCACGCCAGAAGAAAAACGCTGGATCAGCCAGCATTTCGGCGTGCAAATTCCAGAAGACGCGATGGACGAGGACATTGAAGAGTCCGCGCGTTTTTACGAAGAAGACAATGGCGAGCTGCACATCCGCTCCGACTTCTTGATCGCCGACATGGAAGAACCCCGCGCGGTGCGCGTGGCCTTCATCTTGAACCAACACAACGACGCCCTGAAAAGCCACGGCGTGCTGTTTTCCATCCACGACGAAGACCTGCCGGTGTTTCGTTTACTGCGCTTGCGGGCGCGGCGTGCACCCGGTTTGATTGAAGACGCCAAAGACGTGTTGCTGGAATTGTTCTCGGTGGACGCCGAGTACTCGGCCGACACGCTCGAGGGTATTTACGACGAGCTGGAAAAAGTCAGCAAGATGGTGTTGTCGGGCGACGTGACCGACGCTTTGGCCGGTGAAGTGCTGGGTGAGATTGCGCGCTTGGAAGACCTGAACGGCCGCATCCGCCGCAACATGATGGACACCCGCCGCGCCTTGAGCTTTGCCATGCGACTGCGCATGCTCAACGCCGAGCAGTTTGACGATGCGCGGCAAATTCTGCGCGACATCGATTCGCTCGACAGCCACACCGCGTTTTTGTTTGACAAGATCAACTTCTTGATGGACGCCACGGTCGGTTTCATCAACATCAACCAAAACAAGATCATCAAAATTTTCTCGGTGGCCAGCGTGGCTTTGCTGCCTCCGACCTTGATCGCCAGCGTTTACGGCATGAACTTTCAATTCATCCCCGAGTTGCAGTGGGAATATGGCTATGGATTTGCAGTGATGGTGATGGTGGCCAGTGCGGTCGTTCCCATGTGGTATTTCCGCCGCCGTGGTTGGTTGAAGTAAGTGGTCTAGGATGCGCGCCATGAAGAGTTGCGCAGCTCAACAGCCAGGAATGCACCGATGAAGATTCGCGAACTCGCCACAGGACTGCTGTTCCCCGAGGGGCCGGTGGCTCTGGACGATGGCTCGGTGTTGTTGGTCGAAATTGCACGCGGCACGCTGAGTCGCGTGACCACGGACGGGCGGGTGCAGGTGGTGGCCGATCTGGGCGGCGGCCCCAACGGCGCGGCCATCGGAGCGGACGGCGCGGTCTACATTTGCAACAACGGTGGCTTCGAGTGGACACGCGATCCAGGCAATTTCCTGCGGCCCATCGGGCAGGCGCACAACTATTCGGGCGGGCGCATTGAACGCGTCAACCTCAACACGGGTCGGGCTGAACGTTTGTACGACAACGTAGACGGCATCGGCTTGCGCGGCCCCAACGACCTGGTGTTTGACGCACACGGCGGTTTTTACTTCACCGATTTGGGCAAAGTGCGGGCCCTTGAGATGGACCGCGGCGGTGTGTTCTACGCGCAAGCCGACGGCTCGGCGGTGCATGCCGTGGCGCGGCCGGTCTTGACACCCAATGGCATTGCGCTCTCGCCGGATGGGCAGACCCTTTATTACGCTGAAACCGAAGGGGCGCGTGTCTGGGCGTTTGACGTGACGGCACCGGGTCAGGTGCGCAAGGACCCGTGGCCCTCGCCGCAAGGCGCTCGCATGTTGACAGCTTCACCGAGCCCGCATTGGCAGCGTTTCGATTCAATGGCAGTCGATGCCGAGGGCAATATGTGTGTGGCAACGCTGATGCACGGCGGTATTTCGGTGATCAGCCCCGTGGGTGAGCTGCTGCAACACGTGCCGCTGCCCGATCCTTTCACCACCAACATCTGTTTTGGTGGGCCCCATCTGCGCACGGCTTTCATCACACTGTCAGCCACCGGTCGCTTGATTGCCGTGGACGATTGGCCCACGCCAGGCTTGCCATTGCACTTCAGGGCCTGATCAGCGCTGTCCCAACCAGGTGCCCAGCAAGGCCAGGCTGTAGCGGCCTGCCACCTCGTGGATGAATTTCGAAAAGTCATGCGTGGCGCTGTCGTCGGCCCGGTCGGAGATGGTGCGCACCGCGCCAAACGGCACGCCGTAGTCAAAGCACACTTGGGCCACGGCCGCGCCTTCCATCTCGACTGCCAAGGCTTTGGGCAAGCGCTGTTGCAAGGCTTTGCTTTCAGGGGACGTCGACACAAAGCGGTCGCCACTGACAACCAAGCCGGCATGCACTTTGGGGCTGTGCACATGCAATTCATGCAGCACCTCGATGTCGAGCCACTGACCCGGGTTTTTCAAAATATCTTGAGCTGCGGCCTTGAGGCTTTGCGTCAATCGCACATCGGTTGGGAAATGAGCGCGGTTGTAAAGCGGCACTTCCAAGGGTGGAAACAAGGGTGAGGCGTCCATGTCGTGTTGCACGAACTCGGTGGCCACCACCATGTCGCCCACTTTCACTTCTGGTGACAAGCCACCAGCCACGCCCGTGAAGACGATGTCAGTGACGTCAAAGCGTTCAATCAGGGCGGTGGCTGTGGTGGCTGCGGCCACCTTGCCAATGTGCGAGAGCGCCAGCACCACGGGGTGGCCATGCCAGGTGCCTGAGGTGACTTGCCGCGAACCCAGCATGATGGTGCGCGGCGTTTGCAAGGCTTGCTTCAATCCCGCCAGCTCTTGCTGCATGGCACCGATGATGGCCACCGGCTTCATGAGCGCACCTCATGCCTCAAAGCGATGTCACTCCACTGCCTTGACCATGTCTTCCACCACTTTTTTGGCGTCGCCAAACACCATCATGGTTTTGTCCATGTAGAACAACTCGTTGTCCAAGCCGGCGTAGCCCGCCGCCATGGAGCGCTTGTTGACGATGATGGTTTTGGCCTTGTAGGCCTCCAAGATGGGCATGCCGTAGATGGGTGAGCCTTTGATCATGGCCGCCGGGTTGACCACGTCGTTGGCGCCCAAGATGATGGCGACATCGGCTTGACCAAACTCGCCATTGATGTCTTCCATCTCGAAGACCTGGTCGTAGGGCACTTCGGCCTCGGCCAAGAGCACGTTCATGTGGCCGGGCATGCGACCGGCCACCGGGTGGATGGCGTATTTCACGGTGATGCCTTTGTGGGTCAGCTTTTCCGCCAACTCGTTGACCGCGTGCTGCGCGCGCGCCACCGCCAAGCCGTAGCCAGGCACGATGATGACGGTTTCGGCGTTGGCCAAGATGTAGGCCGCGTCATCGGCGCTGCCGCTCTTCACAGGTCGTTGCTCGGTGCTGCCTGCCGCGGCACTGCTGGCCTCGCCACCGAAGCCACCCAAGATGACGTTGAAGAAGGAGCGGTTCATGGCCTTGCACATGATGTAGCTCAGGATCGCGCCCGACGAGCCCACCAGCGAACCGGCAATGATCAGCATGCTGTTGTTGAGCGAAAAACCAATGCCCGCTGCGGCCCAACCCGAGTAGCTGTTGAGCATGGACACCACCACCGGCATGTCCGCGCCGCCGATCGGGATGATGATCAAGACACCGAGCACAAAGGACAGCGCCAGCATGAGGAGGAACGCATCCCAGTTGCCGGTGAACATGAAGTACACACCCAAGCCCAGCGTGACCACACCGATCAGCAGGTTCAGCATGTGCTGACCGGCAAACACCACGGGTGCGCCTTGGAACAAGCGGAATTTGTACTTGCCCGACAACTTGCCAAAGGCAATGACCGAGCCGCTGAAGGTGATGGCACCAATGGCCGCGCCCAAGAACAACTCGAGGCGGTTGCCGTTGGGAATGTCCAAGGTACCTTGGCCTGCTGTGACGATGCCAAACGCGGCCGGTTCGACCACCGCTGCGATGGCGATGAACACCGCTGCCAAGCCGATCATGCTGTGCATGAAAGCCACCAACTCAGGCATTTTGGTCATCTCGACACGTTGCGCCATGAGGGTGCCAGCGCCACCGCCGACCACCAACCCGAGAAGCACCCAACCCAAACCATCGGCATGACCCGCGATGTTGAGGATCAAGGCACCAGTGGTCAGCACGGCAATCGCCATGCCAGTCATGCCAAACACATTGCCCCGAATCGAGGTGGTGGGATGACTCAAGCCCTTGAGGGCTTGGATGAAACAAATACTGGCCACCAAATACAGCAGCACCACAAGGTTCATGCTCATTTGTCAGCTCCTGCTTTGGGGGCTTTTTTCTTGAACATCTCCAGCATGCGCCGCGTGACCAAGAAGCCGCCAAACACATTGACCGCTGCCAAAGCGACGGCCAACACGCCCATGGTTTTGCCAAGTGTGGTGGTGGTGAGGGCCGCCGCCAACATGGCACCAACGATGATGATGGCTGAGACCGCGTTGGTGACCGCCATGAGGGGCGTGTGCAGCGCGGGGGTGACGTTCCAAACCACGTGGTAGCCGACATAAATGGCCAGCACGAAGATGATGAGGTTGGTGATGGTGTGATCCATGTTTATTTCCTTTTGACGTCGCCGCCTTGGGTCATGAGGCAAGCAGCCACGATGTCGTCTTCCAGGTCGACGGTGAAGCCCTTGTCTTTGGGCAGGACCAGCTTCAAGAAGTCGAGCACGTTGCGCGCATAGAGGGCGCTGGAATCCGCTGCCACCAGTGCGGGCAAATTGGTTTCACCCACCAAAGTAACGCCATGCTTCACGACCGTTTTGCCAGCTTCCGTCAAGGGGCAGTTGCCACCGGCGGGGGCGGCCAAATCGACAATGACCGAGCCTGGCTTCATGGCTTTGACCATGTCTTCGGTCACCAACACGGGTGCAGCGCGACCAGGAATGAGTGCGGTGGTGATGACGATGTCGGCTTGCGCGACGCGCTTGGCGACTTCCAATTTTTGACGGTCGAGCCAGCTTTGTGGCATGGGCCGGGCATAACCGCCGACACCTTCAGCAGCGTCTTTTTCTTCAGCGGTTTCATAGGGCACATCGATGAACTTGGCACCCAAGGACTCGACTTGTTCTTTCACGCTGGGGCGCACATCCGAGGCTTCGATGACCGCACCCAGACGCTTGGCCGTGGCGATGGCTTGCAAACCGGCCACGCCCACACCCAGGATGACGACACGTGCGGCCTTGACCGTGCCGGCGGCCGTCATCAGCATGGGGAAGAAGCGCTGGTACTTGTCGGCCGCCATCATCACCGCCTTGTAGCCCGCGATATTGGCTTGGCTGGACAAGACGTCCATGCTTTGTGCACGGGTGGTGCGGGGTGCGGCTTCCAATGCAAAGCTGGTGAGACCAGCATTGGCCATGCGTTGCAAACCGTCGGCGTCAAAGGGGTTGAGCATGCCCACCAAGGCGGCGCCCGACTTCATGTGCACCAACTCTGCACTGCTGGGCGTGCGCACCTTCAACACCAACTCGGCACCCAAAGCGCCAGCGGCATCGGTGATTTGTGCGCCAGCAGCTTCATAGGCCGCATCGGTGACGCTGGCAGCAACGCCCGCGCCAGCTTGCACCAGCACTTGATGCCCTTGGGCAATGATTTTTTTGGCCGTCTCAGGGGTCACGGCAACACGGGTTTCACCCGCCGTGGTTTCGGCAGGCACGCCTATCAGCATGGTTTTCTCCTCTACTCGATGGGCGAGAATCATCGCAGATTCAACAAGCGCCCAAGAAATTGGGTATTTTCCACCATGACCCACCGTTGGAAGCCCAGTGTCACTGTCGCTGGCATCATTGAAAAAGAGGGCCGCTATTTGTTGGTCGAAGAGCACACGCCCAAGGGCTTGATGCTGAACAACCCAGCCGGCCACCTGGACCCCGGCGAATCCCCGGTGCAAGGCTGTATCCGTGAGGTGTTGGAAGAAACCGCATTTCACTTCACGCCCACCGCGCTGGTGGGCATTTACCTCTCTAGGTTTCAAAAACCGCCCACCCCCGACGACCCGGATGAAGACATCACCTACCTGCGGTTTGCGTTCACAGGGGTGTTGGGCGAATTTGAAGCCAGTCGCCAACTTGACACGGGCATCGTGCGCACGCTGTGGATGAGCCTGGAAGAGATGCGTCAAAGCCATGAACGGCATCGCAGTCGGCTGCTGATTCAATGTGCCGAGGATCACGCCAAGGGCATGCGCTATCCCTTGGAGACCATCTACACCGACGCCACCGTGTTCAACGGGGGGGTGTTGCCCTGAGGCTCAGCCCAACAACGCTGCGCTGGGGTCCTCGGCATGCAACACGCCTTGCGCCCAGGATGCCAAACGGCTGGTATCGGCCCGCAACACCTCTTGTTTGACCCGCAGCAACTGCGTGGGGTGCATGGAGAAATGCCGCAGCCCCAAACCCAAGAGCAAGCGTGTGTACAGCGGGTCGCCGGCCATTTCACCGCACAAACTCACCTCTTTGCCTGCAGCCGCCCCTTGGGCAATGGTGTTGGCCAACAACTGCAACACGGCCGGATGCAAAGGGTCGTACAAGTGCGCCACTTGCTCATCGGCCCGGTCGATCGCCAAGGTGTATTGAATCAAGTCGTTGGTGCCGACCGATAAAAAATCAAAGTGCTTCAAAAACAATGGCAAGCTCAGCGCGGCAGCGGGCACTTCAATCATGGCGCCCACCCGCAAGGGGCCATAGGCCACGCCGCGTCGGTCCAGTTGTTGTTGGGCTTGCGCCAACAGCTGGAAAGTTTGGTGGATTTCGCGGGCATGGGCCAGCATGGGGATGAGCAAATTCACCTTGCCATGCATGGCGGCGCGCAAAATGGCCCGCAGTTGGCTCAAAAACATGCTGGGGTCGGCCAAGCTCCAACGAATGGCACGCAAGCCCAGTGCGGGGTTCAGATGGGCCTCGTCTTTGGTGGTGCGGTCCAGCGGTTTGTCTGCACCCACGTCAACGGTGCGGATGGTGACCGGCAAACCCTTCATGCCTTCAACGGCGCGTTTGTAGGCTTGAAACTGCTCTTCTTCATCCGGCAAACGGCCTTCGCGGCCCATGAACAAAAACTCGCTGCGAAACAGACCCACACCAACCGCTCCCATGGCCAAGGCCTGCACACTGTCTTCCGGCAGTTCGATGTTGGCCAGCAACTCGATTTTTTGTCCGTCCATGGTGACAGCGGGCGTGTTTTTCAGTCGCGCCAAGCGCTCGCGCTCGAGTTGCGCTTGGCGTTGCTTGAAGCTGTACTCTTCCAAGATGATGGGCGACGGCGCGACGATGATGACACCCGCGTCGCCGTCAATGATGACCCAGTCGTCTTGCCGCACCAACTGGCTGGCGTTGCGCGCACCCACCACCGCTGGAATGTCCAAGCTGCGCGCCACGATCGCCGTGTGCGAAGTTTTGCCGCCGACATCGGTGACAAAGCCGGTGAACACGCTTTGTTTGAACTGCAGCATGTCGGCCGGTGACAAATCGTGGGCAATCAAGACCAGCGGCACGTCGTGGCTGTCGTCGAGCAATTGGTCTTGCTGCCAACTGCTGGTTTTGCGCGGCGTCGGCTGGGGCAAGGTGGTGGGCAAGCCCTTCATGTGCCGCAGCAAACGCTCAACCACTTGCTCCAAGTCGCCTTTGCGCTCGCGCAAATAGGCGTCTTCCATCTCGTCAAACTGGCGGGTCACCACTTCCAACTGCGAGGTGAGCGCCCATTCGGCGTTGTACAAACGGTCGGTCACCCAATGTTTGACGCCATCGGCCAGCATCTCGTCTTGCAACATCATCATGTGCACTTCCAGCAAGGCGGCCAACTCGGGTGGCGCGTCTTTGGGTACCGACTGGTGCAAACGCTGCACTTCGAGCATCACCGCTTGGCGGGCGCTGGTGATGCGCTGCAATTCAGCGTCGATTTGCGACGCCTCGATGAAATAGTGGGCCACATCCACCCGACTGGACGCCACCAACACAGCGCGCCCAATCGCGATGCCTCGTGCGACGGCCAGACCGTGGATGGAAAAAGTCATTTACTCGCCTTCACCGAACTTGTTGGCCAGCAAAGCCAGCAAAGCCTCCATGGCCTCGCCTTCTTGCGCCCCATCGGTTTCGATGACGATCTCGCTGCCCAAGCCGGCCGCCAACATCATGACGCCCATGATGCTCTTGGCATTGACGCGCCGGTCACCGCGCGAGACCCAGACTTCACAGGGGAAACTGCCGGCCATTTTGGTCAGTTTGGCAGAGGCACGGGCATGCAAGCCCAGTTTGTTGATGACGGTTACAGTGGTTTTGATCACAGACAGCTCAGCTTGTTTCAGTGGGTTTGGGGACATCGACTTGCAACACGCCTTGGGCCCCGCCATCCAAGGCACGCTTGGCCAAAGTGTGCACATCTTCATGCCGATAGCACACGGTGCGCAACAACATGGGCAAATTGACACCTGCAATCAGATGCGATTGCACCTCATCAACCAAGCGTTGTGCCACGTTGGCGGGCGTGGCCCCCAGCACATCGGTCAAGATCAAGGTGTCTTGGGCGGCATGCCCCAACATGAGTGCTTTGGCATGGGCCAAGGTTGCTTCGGGCGGTTCGTCTGGCGGCACGTCGATGGCGATGATGGCTTGGGCGCAGTCTGGAAAGACATGCAAAGCACACTCGCGCAGTGCGTTGGCCAAGGGGGCGTGTGCAATTAAAAGGATACGGGTGCTCATGTGCTCTCGACTTTGCAGCCATTATCACCCCAGGCCTGCGGCTGAGTCACAATGCGGCCATGAATGCTTTGGATGCTGTTCGTGTGCTGGATTTGTCTCGGGTGCTGGCTGGCCCCTGGAGCACCCAAACCCTGGCCGATTTAGGCGCCGATGTGGTGAAGGTGGAGCGCCCTGGGCGCGGGGACGACACGCGCGGCTGGGGCCCCCCTTTTTTGAAGGATGCCAAGGGCCAAGACAGCGCCGAGTCGGCCTACTTCTTGGGTGCCAACCGCAACAAGCGCTCCATCACCTGTGACCTGTCCCAGGCGGCGGGGCAAGATTTGATTCGCCGGTTGGCGGTCAAAGCCCATGTCTTTGTAGAGAACTACAAGGTGGGTGACATGAAACGCTATGGCTTGGATTACGAAACCCTCAAAGCCATCAATCCCGCCCTGGTGTATTGCTCGATCACCGGCTTTGGCCAAACCGGCCCCTACCAAGACCGCGCTGGCTACGACTTTGCTGTGCAGGCCATGGGCGGCTTGATGAGTGTGACGGGTGAGCGCGATGACGCGGGCGGTGGCCCCCAAAAGGTGGGCGTGGCCGTGGCCGACTTGTTCACCGGCATGTACGCCACGGTCGCCATCCTGGCCGCCTTGCGCCACGCCGAACGCACTGGCGTGGGTCAGCACATCGACATGGCATTGCTCGACACGCAAGTGGCCATGTTGGCCAATTTGGGTGCCAACCACTTGGTGAATCTGCCCGAGCATTCACCGCCGCCTGGACGCATGGGCAATGCCCATGTGAATATCGTGCCCTACCAAGTGTTTGAAACAGCAGCCAAGCCTGGCGGTGCGCGCGATTTCATGATCGTGGCTGTCGGTAACGACAGCCAGTTTGGCAAGCTGTGTGACTGCTTGGGCCACCCTGAATGGTCGAGTGATGCGCGTTTTGTTCGCAACCAAGACCGTGTGCGCCACCGCGAGGTGTTGATACCCCTGTTGGCTGGAGTCTTCGGGTCTCGTGCCAAAACCGATTGGTTGGCGCTGCTCGAAGCCGCCAAAGTCCCTTGCGGCCCCATCAATGATCTGTCTGAAGTGTTCCAGGACCCGCATGTACAAGCGCGCGGCATGATCGAGTCATGGCAGCATCCATTGCGCAGCGACTTGAACCTGGTGGCCAGTCCGATGAAACTCAGCGCCACGCCGGTCCAACACCTTTTGCCACCGCCGCGTTTGGGTGAGCACACCTCTGTGGTGCTGCACGACTGGTTGGGGATGAGCGCGCAAGCCATCCAAGACTTGCAAAGCCAACAAGTGATTTGAGCTGTCAAGCCCTCATGGCCATGTGCATGAGGGCTTGGTATTTGAACTTGCTCATGAGAAGCGTGCGGCTTCTAGGCGCAATGAAGCATGGCGTTTAGTGCTTGACTTGCGACAGCATGGTGTCGGCGTCGCTGACTTCAAACTTGCCAGGACCTTCTACATTCAGCGTGACCACTTTGCCATCTTTCACGAGCATGGAATAGCGGTTGGAGCGCAAACCCAAGCCTTTGCCCGTGAGGTCCAGTGTGAGGCCCGTGGCTTTGGTGAAGTCGGCGTCGCCGTCACCCATCATGCGCACTTTGCCCGTGGCGTGTAACTCCCGGCCCCAGGCACCCATCACAAAGGCATCGTTCACGCTGACACACCAAATTTCATCCACACCGGCGGACAAGAGGGCTGCATGGTGGTCGATGTAACCGGGGACATGTTTGGCCGAGCAAGTTGGGGTGAAGGCGCCTGGCAGGGCAAACAAAGCGATGGTCTTGCCTGCGCTGGCTTTGGCCACATCCACCGGGTTGGGGCCAATGCTGCAACCATTGCCTTCAACTTCTGAATATTCCATCAGGGTGGTGCTGGGTAGGGTGTCGCCGACTTTGATCATGCTGTTTGCTCCTGAAAATGAAAAATGACCCACGATTGTGGGTCATTTCTGTAAAACCGGCGGGCGGGCAGGGAATAAGTCCTAGACCGCTGGCGCTTTCTCTACCAGGCGAGTGGCCACCCAGTTTTTGGTTTTGGAAATGGGACGGCTTTCGGTGATTTCAATCACGTCGCCCAAGTGGTATTGGCTGGTTTCGTCGTGAGCATGGTACTTGCTGGACTTGCCCACGATTTTGCCGTAGAGCGCGTGCTTGACGCGGCGCTCGACCAACACGGTGACGGTTTTAGCGCGCTTGGCACTGACCACTTTGCCAATCAAAGTGCGTTTGAGTGATTTTTTAGGTTCTGTCATGGTCACTCCTTCGCCTTGGCTTGTTGTTCGGCCAAAATGGTTTTCGCACGTGCAATGCTGCGACGGGCGACTTTCATTTGCGCTGTGTTGGTCAATTGCTGGGTGGCTTTTTGCATGCGCATGTTGAAGTGCGCTTTTTGCAATTCCTTGATTTCCGTCTGCAATCCTGCAGTGTCTTTTTGACGTAATTCAGATGTTTTCATGGTTCTAGGTCCTGAATCATTGGCCAATCAGGCGGGAAACAAACGTGGTGCGCAAAGGCAGTTTGGCAGCGGCCAAACGGAAGGCTTCACGCGCGAGTTCTTCGGGCACCCCGACGATTTCATACAACACCTTGCCGGGCTGAATTTCAGCCACGTAGTACTCGGGGTTGCCTTTACCGTTACCCATACGCACTTCAGCAGGCTTTTGAGAAATCGGCTTGTCAGGGAAGATGCGAATCCAAATGCGGCCACCACGTTTGACGTGACGGGAAATCGCACGACGAGCGGATTCGATTTGGCGGGCTGTCAAACGACCACGGTCGGTGGACTTCAAGCCAAAGTCACCGAACGCCACGGTGTTGCCACGGGTGGCAATGCCGGTGTTGCGACCTTTTTGTTCCTTGCGGTATTTACGGCGCGCTGGTTGCAGCATGCTTATTCTCCTTTTCCGTCCGCAGCCGTGCCAGTGGATGCGGGCGCGGCTACCTTGCGGACGCGCTTGACGGTGGTTTTGGGAGCATCGGTGGCTTCAGCGGGTTTATCGCTGCCATCCGCCGGTGCGGCATTGGAGCCGGCGGGGCGACGAGCGCCACGGGCTGGTGGACGATCGCCGGCAGGGCGGGCGTCACGACGAGGACCGCGTGGGCGGCGCTCGTCTTCTGAACGAGGTTCTTGTGCAGCAGGTGCATCGTTGCGACCCAGTGTGTCGCCTTTGTAGACCCACACTTTGACACCGATGATGCCGTAGGTTGTTTTGGCCTCAGAGGTGGCGTAGTCGATGTCTGCGCGCAAAGTGTGAAGTGGCACGCGACCTTCGCGGTACCACTCTGTACGAGCGATCTCGATGCCGTTCAAGCGGCCAGCTGACATGATCTTGATGCCTTGGGCACCCAGACGCATGGCGTTTTGCATGGCGCGCTTCATGGCGCGGCGGAACATGATGCGTTTTTCCAGCTGTTGGGTGATGCTGTCGGCGATCAGTTGCGCATCGATTTCAGGCTTGCGCACTTCTTCGATGTTGACGGCCACAGGCACGCCCAAACGCGCGGCCAATTCCTTTTTGAGGTTTTCAATGTCCTCGCCTTTTTTACCGATGACCACGCCAGGGCGTGCGGAAAAAATGGTGATGCGGGCATTTTTGGCAGGACGCTCGATCAAGATGCGCGACACGGCCGCGTTCTTGAGTTTGACCTTCAGGTACTCGCGCACCTTGATGTCTTCGGCCAGCATGCCGGCGAAGTCTTTGTTGGAGGCGTACCAGCGGCTGGCCCAGTTGCGGCTGACCGACAGGCGGAACCCGGTGGGGTGGATTTTTTGTCCCATATCTTCCTAGACCTTTCAGTTGCCGACCGTCACGTACACATGGCACGTGGGCTTGCTGATGCTGTTGCCGCGGCCTTTGGCGCGCGCTGTGAAACGCTTGAGGGTGGCGCCTTGTTCCACGTAAATGGTCTTGACGCGCAACTCGTCAATGTCCGCGCCATCGTTGTGCTCGGCATTGGCGATGGCGGATTCGAGCACCTTTTTAACGATGCCCGCTGCTTTTTTCTGTGTGAAGGTCAGGTTGTTCAAAGCCTGGTCCACTTTTTTGCCGCGAATCAAGTCTGCTACCAAACGGCCTTTGTCGACCGATAAGCGCACACCTCGCAGGACTGCACGTGTTTCCATAGCTGCTCCTTACTTCTTCTGGACTTTTTTGTCCGCCGGATGGCCTTTGAAGGTCCGCGTCAGAGCGAATTCGCCCAACTTGTGACCCACCATTTGGTCGGTGATATAGACCGGCACATGTTGCTTGCCGTTGTGAACTGCGATGGTCAAGCCGATGAAATCGGGCAACACCATGGATCGGCGTGACCACGTTTTGATGGGCTTTTTGTCCTTGGTGGCAACGGCTTTTTCCGTCTTGGCCAACAAGTGGTGGTCCACAAACGGGCCTTTTTTGAGTGAGCGTGTCATGTGTTAACCCTTATTTCTTGCGACGCGAGACGATCATGACTTGCGTGCGCTTGTTGTTGCGGGTGCGGTAGCCCTTGGTCAGGTTGCCCCATGGGTCAACCGGCGCACGGCCTTCACCTGTGCGACCTTCACCACCACCGTGAGGGTGATCAATGGGGTTCATGGCGACACCACGCACGGTTGGGCGAATACCCATCCAGCGCTTGACACCGGCCTTGCCCAATTGACGCAAGCTGTGCTCTTCGTTGGCGACTTCGCCAATGGTTGCGCGGCATTCGATGTGGATCTTGCGAACCTCACCGGAGCGCATGCGCACTTGAGCGTAGGTGCCTTCACGTGCCAACAACGTGGCAGAGGTGCCGGCAGAGCGGGCGATTTGAGCGCCTTTGCCAGGACGCAACTCGATGCAGTGGATGGTTGAACCCACGGGGATGTTGCGAATGGGCAAGGTGTTGCCAGCACGGATCGGGGCTTCAGCACCGCTGTGGATGGTGGCACCGACTTCCAAACCACGCGGCGCAATGATGTAGGTGCGCTCGCCATCGGCGTAGCAAACCAAAGCAATGTGCGCAGTGCGGTTGGGGTCGTATTCGATGCGTTCAACTTTGGCAGGAATGCCATCTTTGACGCGGCGGAAATCGACCACGCGGTAGTGATGCTTGTGACCACCGCCCTTGTGACGGGTGGTGATGTGACCGTTGTTGTTGCGACCGGCTTTTTGGAACTGCGGTTCCAACAGCGGTGCATAACCAGGGCCTTTGAACAAATGGTCACGCGTGACCTTGACCACACCCCGTTGACCGGGTGAGGTTGGTTTCATTTTGATGACTGCCATGATTAAGCCACCTCTCCAGACAGGTTGAGCTCTTGACCGTCTTTCAACGTCACGTAAGCCTTACGCACGTGATCGCGGCGACCCACAGAGCGGCCAAAACGCTTGGTTTTGCCTTTGATGTTGACCACCGACACGCCTTTGACCTCGACTTTGAACATCAGTTCAACAGCCGCTTTGATCTCGGGCTTGGTGGCGTTTTGCAGCACTTTGAAAGTGACTGCATTGGATTTTTCGGCGACCATGGTGGCTTTTTCAGACACGATGGGTTCAACCAACACGGCCATCAAACGGCCTTCGTCAAATTTGGGGGTGCTCATGCGAACATCTCCTTGAGTTTGTCGACAGCGCCCTTGGTGACCAGCACTTTTTTGTAGTGGACCAGTGACACAGGATCGGCATAACGGGGTTCGACCACCAGCACATTGGCCAGGTTGCGCGCTGCGAAGTACAAGTTGTCATCCACTTCTTCGGAGATGACCAACACGGACTGCAGGTTCATGGCTTTCAATTTGGAAGCCAGCAACTTGGTTTTAGGTGCTTCGATTTTGATGGAATCCACCACAGCCAAGCGGCCTTCACGCACCAACTGGGAGAAGATGGCGGCCATGCCGGCACGGTACATCTTCTTGTTGATTTTTTGGGTGAAGTTTTCTTCAGGGCTGTTGGGGAAAGCGCGACCGCCGCCACGCCAAATGGGCGATGAGGTCATACCTGCACGAGCACGACCCGTGCCCTTTTGCTTGAATGGCTTCTTGGTGGAGTGCTTGACTTGTTCGCGGTCTTTTTGAGCGCGCGTGCCTTGACGTGCATTGGCTTGATAAGCAACCACGATTTGGTGAACCAAATCTTCGTTGTAGTCGCGGCCAAACAATGTTTCAGGCGCTTCAAATTTGGCAGAAGCTTGGCCTTGATCGTTCAGGAGTTCGATTTGCATCAGTTGGCTCCCTTGGCTTTGATGGCATGACGCACGGTCACGAAGCCACCAGCTGATCCGGGCACAGCGCCCTTGATCAACAGCAGTTGACGGGCTTCGTCAATGCGGATCACGTCCAGGTTTTGCGTGGTGCACGTCACGTCTCCCAAGTGGCCCGACATTTTTTTGCCTGGGAACACACGGCCAGGATCTTGGGCCATGGAGATGGAACCGGGCACATTGTGCGAACGGCTGTTACCGTGAGACGCACGCTGTGAGCGGAAGTTGTGACGCTTGATGGTGCCCGCAAAACCTTTACCAATGGAGGTGCCTTGCACGTCCACTTTTTCGCCAACGGTGAAGATGGCGGTGGCAGGCACTGAAGAGCCAGCAGGGTATTGCGCTGCGGTTTCTTCGGTGACGCGGAATTCTTGGGTGATTTCGCCGGCTTCGACGCCAGCTTTGGCCATGTGGCCAGCTTGCGGCTTGGTGACACGCGAGGCTTTACGCGCGCCGAAAGTGACCTGCAAGGCCACGTAGCCGTCATTTTCTTGGGTCTTGACCTGGGTTACACGGTTGTTAGAAACATCCACCACTGTGACAGGCACTGCGTCCCCATCATCAGTGAACAGACGCATCATGCCCACCTTGCGGCCCAGCAATCCCAAACGATTGCTTTGACTCATGTTGTTCTCCAAAACTTTCACCGCATCCACTTCAATTGGCAGTTGCGTTTGGTGTATGAAAGAAGGTTGATAATTTCTCCGCGCAAATCGCGCGAAGCCTTGGATTGTAGCCGAAAACTGGCGGCGCGCCAGCTTTCAGCCACTTTCCAACTGAGGCATCCCGCAAAGGATGCCTTATTTCTTACTGCAGCTTGATCTCGACGTCCACACCGGCGGGCAAATCGAGCTTCATCAAAGCGTCGACTGTTTTGTCGGTGGGGTCCACGATGTCCATCAGGCGTTGGTGCGTGCGGATTTCCAACTGGTCCCGGCTGGACTTGTTCACGTGCGGTGACCGCAGGATGTCAAAACGCTTCATGCGGGTGGGCAATGGCACGGGGCCTTTGACAATCGCGCCGGTGCGCTTGGCGGTATCGACGATTTCAGCGGCAGATTGGTCGATCAGTTTGTAGTCAAACGCTTTGAGGCGGATGCGGATTTTTTGCTTAGAAGACATGTGGTTTCCTTAAGCAATGATTTTGGCAACGACACCGGCGCCAACAGTCTTGCCACCTTCGCGAATGGCAAAGCGCAAGCCTTCTTCCATCGCAATCGGGTGGATCAACTTCACCGTGATCGACACGTTGTCACCAGGCATCACCATCTCTTTGCCTTCTGGCAACTCGATCGCACCTGTCACGTCCGTCGTGCGGAAGTAGAACTGGGGACGGTAGTTGTTGAAGAAAGGCGTGTGGCGACCACCTTCGTCTTTGCTCAACACGTAAATCTCAGCCGTGAAATGCGTGTGCGGCTTGACCGAGCCGGGCTTGCACAGCACTTGGCCGCGCTGCACGTCTTCGCGCTTGGTGCCGCGCAACAAAATACCCACGTTGTCACCCGCTTGGCCTTGGTCCAGCAACTTGCGGAACATCTCAACGCCCGTACAGGTGGTCTTGACTGTGTCAACGATACCCACGATCTCAATCTCTTCACCCACCTTGATGATGCCGCGCTCAACACGACCTGTCACCACGGTACCGCGGCCAGAGATCGAGAACACGTCTTCCACAGGCATCAAGAACGCGCCGTCAATGGCACGCTCAGGTGTGGGGATGTAAGAGTCCAGGGCCGCGGCCAATTTGAAGATGGCTTCTTCGCCCAAGGGGCCTTTGTCGCCTTCCAAGGCCAGCTTGGCTGAGCCGTGGATGATGGGCGTGGCGTCGCCTGGGAAATCGTATTTGTCCAGCAACTCACGCACTTCCATCTCGACCAACTCGAGCAACTCAGCGTCATCAACCATGTCGCATTTGTTCAAGAACACGATGATGTAAGGCACACCCACTTGGCGGGCCAACAAAATGTGTTCGCGGGTTTGGGGCATGGGGCCGTCAGCGGCCGAGCACACCAAAATCGCGCCGTCCATTTGCGCCGCACCCGTGATCATGTTCTTCACATAGTCAGCGTGTCCAGGGCAGTCCACGTGCGCGTAGTGACGGTTCTCAGTCTCGTACTCCACGTGGGCCGTGTTGATCGTGATGCCGCGTGCCTTCTCTTCAGGCGCTGCATCAATTTGGTCGTAGGCCTTGGCCTCACCACCAAACTTCGCCGACAAAATCGTCGTGATCGCCGCTGTCAGCGTCGTCTTGCCATGGTCAACGTGGCCAATCGTGCCCACGTTCACGTGCGGTTTGGTCCGCTCAAACTTGCCTTTTGCCATTTCAATTCTCCAAAGAACAATGCCCGTGCTTGGTTTTACGTCTGCACGATGCTGCTGGTTCGCTTTGCACGGGTGACAAAGCGGCGCATCGTCGCAGACACTTCAAATCAGAGGGGACAGGGCAAACCGCAAGCGGTTTGGTCTGTCCCCATGAAATTACTTCGCCCTTGCTGCCACGATGGCTTCGGCCACGTTGCGGGGGGCTTCGGTGTAGTGCTTGAACTCCATGGAGTAGGTGGCACGACCTTGCGACATGGAGCGCAATGTGGTCGAGTAACCAAACATCTCGGACAAGGGCACTTCAGCCTTGATGGCTTTGCCACCACCGACCATGTCTTCCATGCCCTGCACCATGCCGCGGCGTGAGGACAAATCGCCCATCACGTTGCCGGCGTAGTCTTCGGGCGTTTCCACTTCCACGGCCATCATGGGCTCGAGGATGACAGGGCTGGCTTTCTTGCAACCTTCTTTGAAGCCGAAGATGGCAGCCATCTTGAACGCCATCTCGGAGGAGTCCACATCATGGTAGGAGCCGAAGTGCAATGTGACTTTCACATCCACCACGGGGTAACCGGCCAACACACCTGCGGTCAAGGCTTCGATCACACCCTTTTCAACGGCAGGAATGTATTCACGGGGCACCACACCGCCTTTGATGGCGTCCACAAACTCAAAGCCTTTACCGGCTTCGTTGGGCTCGATCTTGAACACCACGTGGCCGTATTGACCCTTACCACCAGACTGGCGAACGAACTTGCCTTCGCTGTCTTCGATGGTTTTGCGAATGGTTTCGCGGTAAGCCACTTGAGGCTTGCCAACGTTGGCTTCGACGCCGAATTCACGCTTCATGCGGTCCACGATGATCTCGAGGTGCAATTCGCCCATGCCGGCAATGATGGTCTGGCCAGACTCTTCATCAGTTTTGACACGGAAGGAAGGATCTTCAGCAGCCAAGCGTTGCAGGGCAATGCCCATTTTTTCTTGGTCGGCTTTGGTCTTGGGTTCGACAGCTTGGGCAATCACAGGCTCTGGGAACACCATGCGCTCGAGCATCACGATGTTGTCGGGATCGCACAAGGTTTCGCCAGTGGTCACGTCTTTCAAGCCCACGCACGCAGCGATGTCGCCAGCGCAAATTTCATCGACTTCTTCACGGTTGTTGGCGTGCATTTGCACGATACGACCGATACGCTCTTTTTTGCCTTTGATCGGGTTGTAAACCGTGTCGCCTTTTTTCAAGACGCCAGAGTAAACACGCACAAAGGTGAGCTGGCCGACGAACGGGTCGGTCATCAATTTGAAAGCGAGTGAAGAGAATTTTTCGTTGTCATCGGCCTTGCGGAAAACTTCTTTTTCATCGTCATCGGTGCCGCCCACAGGTGGAATGTCGATCGGGGACGGCATCAGTTCAATGACCGCGTCCAACATGCGTTGCACACCCTTGTTTTTAAAAGCGGTGCCACACATCATGGGCTGGATTTCACTGGCGATGGTGCGAATGCGCAGACCATGGGTGATTTCAGCTTCGGTCAAATCACCTTCTTCGAGGTATTTGTTCATCAATTCTTCTGAAGCTTCGGCCGCCGCTTCAACCATGCCTTCGCGCCATTTTTTGGCTTCTTCCAACAACTCTGCAGGAATCTCTTCGAAGGTGAACTTCATGCCCTGTGAGGCCTCATCCCAAATGATGGCCTTCATCTTGCGCAAATCGACCACGCCACGGAAATGCTCTTCAGCGCCGATGGGGATCACGATAGGAATAGGGTTGGCTTTCAAACGCAACTTCATTTGGTCATAGACCTTGAAGAAATTGGCGCCGGTGCGGTCCATTTTGTTGACAAAGGCCAAGCGCGGCACTTTGTACTTGTTGGCTTGACGCCAAACGGTTTCAGATTGGGGTTGCACGCCACCCACGGCGCAATACACCATGCAAGCGCCGTCGAGCACGCGCATGGAACGCTCCACTTCGATCGTGAAGTCCACGTGTCCAGGGGTGTCAATGATGTTGATGCGGTGCTCGGGGAAGGACGCGTCCATGCCCTTCCAGAAACAGGTGGTGGCCGCAGAGGTGATGGTGATGCCACGCTCTTGCTCTTGCTCCATCCAGTCCATGGTGGCAGCGCCATCATGCACTTCACCAATTTTGTGGTTCACGCCGGTATAAAAAAGAATGCGCTCGGTGGTGGTGGTCTTGCCCGCATCAATGTGGGCAGAAATACCAATATTGCGATAGCGCTCGATAGGAGTCTTGCGTGCCATGGTCAACCTCTTGGGAATTCAGTTAAAAACAAAAAATCGCTACACCACTTGTGGTGGGTAGCGAGCGGGTCTGAGTCTAAGGAGGTTGTGCGAAAAATACGTGACATCGCGCCGACAACCCCAACCACAGCAAAGACCCGCGATGCGGGCGCTCTTAGAAGCGGAAGTGTGAGAACGCCTTGTTGGCTTCAGCCATGCGGTGAACTTCGTCACGCTTTTTCATGGCGCCGCCACGGCCTTCAGCCGCTTCCAGCAATTCGTTGGCCAAACGCAAAGCCATGGATTTTTCGCCACGCTTGCGGGCGGCTTCTTTGATCCAACGCATGGACAAGGCCAAGCGACGAACAGGGCGCACTTCAACCGGCACTTGGTAGTTGGCACCACCGACACGGCGGGATTTCACCTCGACCATGGGCTTGACATTGTTGATGGCGTGGCTGAACAACTCCAGGGGATCTTTGCCAGATTTGGCTTGGATTTGTTCCAGGGCACCGTAGATGATGCGCTCGGCAACCGCTTTTTTGCCGCTTTCCATGACAACGTTCATGAATTTGGACAGCTCGATGTTGCCGTATTTGGGATCAGGCAGTATGTCCCGTTTCGGGACTTCGCGACGACGTGGCATGTTTCTTCCTTTGTGTTTCAGTTGGATGTGCTGGGCACATCCGCGAAGGCCATGAAGACCTCCACTTACTCGACCCGCGCAAACTACAGGTTTGCTCTAACGGATCTTTGTTGTGCAGGCCCAGCCAGAGCCTGCACAACACCTGACGTTCATCAGGCTTTCTTGGGGCGCTTGGCGCCGTATTTGGAACGAGACTGCTTGCGGTCTTTCACGCCTTGCAAGTCGAGTGAACCGCGCACGATGTGATAGCGCACACCGGGCAAATCTTTGACGCGACCACCACGCACCAACACCACAGAGTGTTCTTGCAAGTTGTGGCCTTCGCCGCCGATGTACGAGATGACTTCAAAGCCGTTGGTCAAACGCACTTTGGCCACTTTACGCAGCGCGGAGTTAGGTTTTTTAGGGGTGGTGGTGTACACGCGGGTGCAAACACCACGGCGCTGTGGCGAGTTTTGCATCGCTGGGCTCTTGGACTTGGTCTTTTCGACTTCGCGTCCGTGGCGCACCAATTGATTGATGGTTGGCATTGAGAATGTCCTAACAAAGGGGGGTATTCGGTAATTCCGAAAAGCCCAACAGTATAGCAGTGAAGCTTGTCTGGTCTAGAAAAAAATCAACCAGTCCTCAAAATGAATAGGCAAGTATTCATTTCAGCCACAAGGTCAGCGCATCCCAAGTTCGGCCGAAAAAGCCAGCCTCCTCGACGCCGGAGAGGGCCAACAAAGGGATTTCCGTCAGTGGGGCTTGATCCAACATCACTTTCAAGGTGGCCACCGGCTGGTTTTTCGCCAACGGTGCAAACAGTGGATCAGGCCGGGTGACCAAGGTTTTCAGTCGGGTGGCTTGGCCCTGTGGCACGGCCACCACGATCGGCTGGGGGCGCCCCAATCCCACTTGGTTGTCCCGGCCTTTGTAAATGGCCGGCGTCACCACGGCTTGGTTGGCTTCAAACAGTTTCACGCCATCAAACGCCACATAACCCCAATTCAACAACTTCTGCGCCTCTTCAGCCCGCGCCACTTCGCTGCTGGCACCCAACACAATGGCCAATAAACGACGACCTTGCAGGTTTGGAAAATCTCTTTTGGCCGTGGCCACCAAGCAATAGCCGGCCGCGTCGGTGTGCCCGGTTTTCAAACCATCGACAGTGGGGTCGCGAAACAGCAACAGGTTGCGGTTGCTGTCATTGGCCGCAGGCGTGCCGGGATAGCGGTATTTTTTGATCGCATAAAAGCTCACAAAATCCGGGAAGTCTTGCATCAGGCGCATCGACAACACCGACAAGTCGCGCGCGGTGGTCGTGTGCCCAGGTTCGCTCAACCCTTCTGGATTTTTGTAGCCGGTGCTGTTCATGCCCAAGGCTTTGGCTTGGGCATTCATCATCTGGACAAAATGTTCAGCGGTTCCGCCCACACCCTCGGCCAAGGCCATGGTGGCGTCATTGCCCGACTGCACGATCATGCCTTTGATGAGGTCTTCCACGGGGACTTGCATTTTGGGGTCGATGAACATGCGAGAGCCTGGCATCTTCCAAGCCTTGGGGCTGACAGAGAGGGTTTGCTGCAAACTGATTTTTTTGCTGCGCAAGGCGTCAAACACCAGGTACGCGGTCATCAGCTTGGTCAGCGAAGCCGGCTCAACAGGCACATCGGCATCGCGTTGCGCCAACACTTGGTTGGCTGTGACATCCAAGAGCAAATAGGCGCGAGCCGCCACTTCTGGTGCTTGCGGCATTTGCGCGTTGGCCGCGGACAAGAAAAAGCCCAAACACCAGAGGAAAACCTGTTTTTTCATGAAAACTGTCGAGTCAAGTTGATGGCTTTTCAAGCCAGGAGATGGCGCAAGGCCAAAGATTTCAGCAAGGGCAATTGTCCATGAAAGAAATGGCCGCCCCCAGGCACCACGGTGATGGGCAATTGCTGTGGCCGCGCCCAATCCATCACGCCGGCCAAAGCCACGGTGTCATCCTGTTCACCGTGCACCACCAGGGCTTGGCTGTGCGCGTCCAAAGGCAAAGCAGGGGCCGGAAATTTAGGCACCGCCGTGCCGACCAACAGGGTTTTATGCACGCGGCCACTGGGCCACAAAGCCTGCAGGGCTTGCGCGGCTACAAAAGCGCCAAATGAAAAACCTGCCAAGGCCAGCGGGCCAGTGGGCGCGCATTGCTCGATCAGCGCAAGCATGTCTTGGGTTTCGCCCTGGCCTTCGTCATACACGCCTTCGCTTGTGCCGACCCCGCGAAAATTAAATCGCAAACAGTGCCAGCCCGATTGCACAAAGGCACGCGCCAAGGTTTGCACCACTTTGTTGTCCATGGTGCCGCCATACAAGGGATGAGGATGTGCCACCACGGCCAAGCCCTTGGCCTCGCCCACGGCGGATTCCAACACGGCTTCCACCGTGCGACCTTGCACCTGCAAGGTCAAGCGTTGAGGCAAACCCATGGCTCAATGCCCAACATCGTCGGGCAAGCGCAGCCGCTCGACCACCTTCCCGTTGATGAGGTGAGACTCAATGATTTCATCGATGTCACTGTGGTCCACATAGGTGTACCAAATCGCTTCGGGGTAGACCACCATCACGGGGCCACCCGCACAGCGGTCCAGACAACCCGCTTGGTTGATGCGCACCACGCCAGCGCCTGACAAATTGTTTTCTTTGACTTTGGCTTTGCAGTGCTTGAATGCTTCTTGCGCCTGATGGTTGGCACAAGACTCGCGCGGCCCCTCGCGTTGGTTGAGGCAGAAAAACACGTGGTGTTTGAAATAGCTGTCAGAGGTCATGCAGCGATTTTAGGGGTCGCTTTCGGACGCCATGCCAAGCGCCACATGCCGACCAACGCCCACAGCACCACTGCCCAAGGCCACAGCCAACTCAGCCATTGCGTCAAGCCGTGAAAACGAATGAAGCGCCCCTGCTCCCAAGTTTGCACGGTTTGCTCCAAATAAACGCTGGCATGGAGTTGGTTCAACCACAGCAACAAAAACAGTTGTGCGGCCAACAACAAGCCCAGGTTCCAACGCTCAGAGAGTTTGATCGACCAAACCGACAGGCAAAACCCCACCGACAAGCCGGCAAACACCTCTGGCTTGATCCAAAACCAAGCATGCTCGGGCCCATAGCTGAGGGCGGCAGACAAGGCGTTGAACACCACGGCCACGACCAACACCAGGCCGACCCACGTCAAGCGCTGCACCATGCCTCGCAACGCCCCCAAGCCCAACAAGGCGGGCACCCACAAACCCAAGGCCACGCAGAGCAATTCCATGCGCGGTGACAGGGTTTGGAAAAAGCCATCAGGTGGGAGTTGTTGCAACCAAAGCCAGGCCGGAAAATCTTGCAAGAGGTTGGCGCGCAAGCGCTCCAACACATGGCCCAAGCCCAAGGGTACCGCCGAGGGAAAAAGCAATGCCAGCGGCCATAAAACCATCAAGACCAGGCTGCCACTGGCGTCTTTGGCCAAACCCTTGTGTCTGAACTGCGCCCAGTGGTAGAGCCACCCGCGTCGCTCCAACTCGGCTGCCAGCAGCGCCCCTGTGGCAGCACCTCCCAAGTTGCACAGCCCGTCGACTTGCGATGGCACACGGGCCGGTAAAAAGCTTTGCAAACTTTCCATGGCCAAGGACAAGAGCAAGGCCAGCGCTAACGCCAAACCCACTGAACCCCAGCGAGAAGAGCCACTGCGCAGCGCGGCCAAACACAGCCAAAAACCCAAGGGCAGGTACCCCAAGAAATTGCTCCACAGATCAAACGCCGTGAGGTACTTGGGCCAAGGGGCCGTGACAAAGGACCACGGCGGGATGTCTTGGTTGCGCCAATCGTCAAAGGGATACAAGCTGGCGTAGGCGGTGACCAAGACACACAACCAAGCCAAGGTCCAAGCGGTGGTGCGGTGCCGAGTCTCAACCATAGGCGCTTAAAACGGCTTCACCACCACCAACACCACGATGGCCACCATCAACAACACAGGGAGTTCGTTGAACCAGCGGTACCAAACATGCCCATGCGGCAGGTCGCCATTTTCAAAGGACTTGAGGTGTCGCATGCACCAATGGTGGTAGCCCAAGGTGAGGAACACCAAGAACAACTTGGCATGCATCCAACCCGATTGCGGGCCCAGGCCAATCCCGTAGCCCCACCAAAGCCACAGGCCCAATGCCACAGCGGGAACCATCAAGAGGGTGGTGAAGCGGGCCAACTTGCGCGCCATGAGCAGCAAACGTTCCTGCTCAGCAATGGAGCCGGGGGCGACCATGGCCAAATTGACAAAGATGCGTGGCAAATAGAACAGGCCCGCGAACCAACTGGCCACGAAAACGATGTGAAAGGCTTTGACCCAGAGCATGCGACGAGTTTAGTGCCACGGCAGCGTGCGCTCAGAGGCTGTCATTTGCGACAAAAAGTCACCTCGGGTTTCACCCCAAAAGGCGGGGGCAGGCTTGCGGCACAATTTCCAAATGATCACACCCTCCTTCCCCGCCGCCCGCCCACGCCGCCTGCGCCGTGACGATTTCACCCGCCGCTTGGTGCGCGAAAACACGCTCACCGCCAACGACCTGATTTACCCGGTCTTTGTGTTGGATGGTGAGAAAAAACGCGAAACCATCGCCTCCATGCCGGGCGTCGAGCGCCTGAGCCTGGACTTGCTGTTGCCCGTGGCCGAACAATGCGTGAAGTTGGGCATCCCGGTCATGGCCTTGTTTCCAGTGATTGCGCCCGAATTGAAAACGCCCGATGGCCGAGAAGCCTTGAACGACAAAGGCTTGGTGCCGCGTGTGGTGAAAAGCCTGAAGCAGCATTTTCCTGAACTGGGCGTGATGACCGATGTGGCCCTGGACCCGTTCACCAGCCACGGCCAAGACGGTTTGCTTGACGACACCGGTTACATCCTGAACGACCCCACGGTGGAAGTGTTGGTGCAACAAGCCTTGACGCAAGCCCATGCAGGTGTCGACATCGTCGCCCCCAGCGACATGATGGACGGGCGAATCGGTGCCATCCGCCAGATCTTGGAAACCCATGGCCACATCAACACCCGCATCATGGCTTACAGCGCCAAGTACGCCAGTGCGTTTTACGGGCCGTTTCGCGATGCTGTGGGCTCAGCCGCCAACTTGGGCAAGGGCAACAAGAAGGCTTACCAAATGGACGCGGGCAACTCGGACGAGGCACTGCGCGAAGTGGCGATGGACATCGCCGAAGGTGCAGACATGGTGATGGTCAAGCCCGGCATGCCCTACCTGGACATCGTGCGCCGGGTGAAAGACGAATTCAAGGTGCCCACCTTCGCCTACCAAGTCTCGGGCGAATACGCCATGCTCAAGGCGGCCGCACAAAACGGTTGGCTCGACCACGATGCCGTCATGCTGGAGAGCTTGTTGGCTTTCAAACGCGCCGGTGCTGACGGTGTGCTCACCTATTTCGCCATCGCCACCGCCGAAAAATTGCGCCAAGAAGCCTGAGCTTTACACGCCCAGGTGCTGGATGAAAAAGCCCAGCGTGCGCTCGAGCGCCAAGTCGGCGGCCTCGGCGTTGTAAGCGCCTCGGTGGTCGCAGTTGAAACCGTGGTCGGCGTTGTACACATGCACCTCCACGCCCGGCTGCGCTTGTCTGAAAGCTGCCACCGTGTCCATCGGAATGAGGCTGTCATGCTCGCCAAAATGCGCCAGCACAGGGCATAACGGTTTTCTGTCGCGCTCAGGCGTGATGGTCATGCCACCACCGTAATAACAAACGGCGGCACTCAAGCCGCTGACTTGCTCGGCGGCACGCCAAGTCAACAAGCCGCCCCAACAATAGCCCACCACCCCCACCAAGCCATGCGCTGCTTGGGCCGCATGGTCCACCGCCGCTTGCACATCGGCGAGGACGCCGGGTGCAGGCAGGGCTTCGGCTTGGTTTTTCAACGCGCGCCCTTGGGCAATGTCAGCGGGTGTGTAGCCCAGGTGCACATCGTTTTTCAACCTTGAAAAGGTGGCCGGGGCGATGGCGAAAAAACCCGCCATGGCAAAACCATCAGCGACAGCGGTGATGTGTTTGTTGACGCCAAAAATCTCTTGCAAGATGACGATGGCAGCACGCGGCGGGCCTTTGGGTTGCGCCACGTAGGCTTCGCCCAGGTGGCCGTCTGCAGCACGCAAATCAATCAACTGTCCCATGCCCTCTCCTTCAGCCTTGTTGCAGGCGACGCTCTAAAAAGTCCAAGCGGTCTTGGCCCCAAAACAACTCACCTTCCACCACAAATGTGGGCGCTCCAAACACACCCAGCTTCAAAGCTTCTTCTGTGTAGGCCTGATAAAGCCCTTGTACATCGGCTTGCTGCGATTGAGCCAAGCGCTCACCAGGCAAGGCTTGTTCGTGCAGCACTTCAGCCAACACCGCCGCATCGGCCAAGTTGCGCTCTTGCACCCAGACCACCGCCAACAAAGCAGCGCACAAACGCATGGCGGCGGCCGACCCATCGTGTTGGTCTGCCGCAATGATCAGGCGCGAGGCATCGTCACCGGGCACCGGGAAAAACTTCGGGTGCAGATTCAAAGGCAGTTTGAGAAAAGCAGAAAACCGCTTCAATTCGACCAAGCGATAGGCTTGCCTTTGCGGTGCACGCTGCCCCACGGGCAAACCGCCGCTGGCCGGAAAAATTTGCCCACCGATGTCCACCGGCTTGACCCGCACGGTGGCCCCATGGGCCTGCGCCATGTCGCTCAGGCGCTGGTGGCCCAGGTAAGTCCAAGGACTTTGTGGGGCCAGGTAGTAATCAATGGTCAAGGACATGGGTGGCTTTCGGTCGTGTTATCTTTTTCGGTTGCAATGCGGCTGACGTTCGGCGGCATCCTACCTATTTTGCGCAGGCGCGCCCTGCACGTTGGAGACACGATGACAGCCACACAACGCGTTTTACTGGTCACCGGCGGCTCGCGGGGCATTGGCGCCGCCACTTCGCTATTGGCCGCACAGCAAGGTTGGGCCGTGGCCGTGAACTATGCGCAAGACGCGCAAGCCGCCGCCAAGGTGGTGTCCGCCATTCAAGCCCAAGGCGGCCAAGCCCAGGCTTTTCAAGCCAATGTGGCCGAAGAAGACCAGGTGATGGCCATGTTTTCAGCCATCGACCAACAGATGGGGCGACTGTCCGGCTTGGTCAACAACGCAGGCGTGGTGGACGTCTATGCCCGGGTCGATGAAATGAGCGTGGCGCGGTTGAAGCGCATGTTCGATGTGAACGTGCTGGGCAGTTTCATTTGTGCCCGCGAAGCTGTGCGGAGGATGAGCCCCAAACATGGCGGTCATGGGGGCAGCATCGTCAATGTGTCCAGCGCCGCTTCGCGCATCGGCTCACCTGGTCAGTATGTGGACTACGCCTCGGCCAAAGGCGCCATCGACACCTTCACACTGGGCTTGGCCAAAGAAGTGGCGGCAGAAGGCATTCGTGTCAATGCCGTGCGCCCAGGCTTGATTGACACCGAGATCCACGCCTCCGGCGGCAAGCCCCATCGGGTGAAAGACTTGCAGCATCTGATTCCAGCCCAACGCGGCGGCACCGCCGAGGAAGTGGCGCAAGCCATTGTGTGGTTGCTGAGTGACGCTGCCAGTTACACCACCATGAGTTTGGTGGATGTCTCAGGAGGCCGCTGATGGCTGAGCCGCAGTTTTATTGGGAAGATTTCGCCGTGGGTCAGGTGCGCGATTTGGGCAGCATCAGCGCCACGCGCGAAGACATCATCGCCTTTGCCCGTCAGTTTGACCCGCAGCCTTTTCATTTGGACGACGAAGCCGCCAAAGCCTCGGTGTTTGGGGGCCTGTGCGCCAGCGGTTGGCACACCTGTTCGATGGCCATGCGCTTGATGGTGACCAACTTTTTGCAAAACACCGCCAGTCTGGGCTCGCCTGGTTTGGAAGGCATCAAATGGCTCAAGCCCGTGTTTCCCGATGATGTACTGCGCTTGCAAACCACGGTGCTGGAAACCAAGCCCATGGGCCGCCGCCCGGATGTCGGCATGACGCGCAACCTGTGGGAGATGTTCAACCAGCATGGCGACAAAGTGTTGCACATGGAGGGTTGGGGCATGTTCAGGCGCAGGACGCCAGCAGACAGCGCGCAATAATCCAGCTTCAACCTTTTTCCCTGCGAGACCACGCCATGAGCACCCAGCCGATCCACCACTACATCCATGGCACAACCACCGCCGGTTCTTCCAAACGCAGCCAAGCCGTGACCAACCCCGCCACCGGCGCTGTCACCGGCCAAGTGGCCTTGGCCAACGCGGCCGATGTCGGCCAAGCCGTGGCTGCTGCGCAAGCTGCTTTTCCTGCTTGGGCCGATGCACCGCCGTTGCGCCGTGCGCGGGTGATGTTCAAGTTCTTGGAGTTGTTGAACCTTCACAAAGACGCCTTGGCCCATGCCATCACGGCCGAGCACGGCAAGGTGTTCACCGATGCGCAAGGCGAGGTGGCGCGCGGCATCGACATCGTTGAATTCGCCACCGGCATTCCACAACTGCTCAAGGGCGACTACACCGAGCAAGTGGCCACCGGCATCGACAACTGGACCTTGCGCCAGCCGCTGGGCGTGGTGGCTGGCATCACGCCTTTCAATTTTCCGGTGATGGTGCCCATGTGGATGTTCCCGGTGGCGATTGCAGCGGGCAACACCTTCGTGTTGAAACCCAGCCCGACCGATCCGACACCGGCGCTGATGCTGGCCGATTTGTTGAAACAAGCTGGTTTGCCCGACGGTGTGTTCAATGTGGTGCAAGGCGACAAAGAAGCGGTGGACGCGCTCTTGGTGCATCCCGACGTGAAAGCCATCAGCTTTGTCGGCTCGACACCGATTGCCAACTACATCTACGAAACAGGCGCGCACCATGGCAAGCGGGTGCAAGCTTTGGGCGGCGCTAAAAACCACATGGTGGTCATGCCCGACGCCGACCTGGACCAAGTGGTGGACGCCTTGATTGGCGCGGCTTATGGCTCAGCGGGTGAGCGTTGCATGGCGATTTCCGTGGCCGTTCTGGTGGGGGATGTGGCCGACAAAGTCATCCCCAAGCTGATTGAGCGCACCAAGGCCTTGAAGGTCTTGAACGGCGAGAACCTGGCCGCAGAAATGGGCCCCATCGTCACGCAACAAGCGCACGAGCGCATCAGCGGCTACATCGCACAAGGCGAAAAAGAAGGCGCAAAGTTGCTGGTCGATGGTCGCGGTTTCAAGGGCGCACAAGCCGGCGCAGGTTGCGACAACGGTTTTTGGATGGGCGGCACGTTATTCGACCACGTGACCACCGACATGCGCATTTACAAGGAAGAAATCTTCGGCCCGGTGTTGGCTTGTGTGCGTGTGCCCGACTTCGCCACCGCCGTGCAAATCATCAACGACCACGAGTTTGGCAATGGCGTGTCGTGCTTCACCCGCGACGGCAACGTGGCGCGCGAATTCAGCCGCCGCATTCAAGTCGGCATGGTTGGCATCAACGTGCCCATTCCCGTGCCCATGGCTTGGCATGGCTTTGGTGGTTGGAAGCGTTCGCTGTTTGGCGACATGCACGCCTATGGCGAAGAGGGCGTGCGTTTTTACACCAAGCAAAAATCCATCATGCAGCGTTGGCCTGAGAGCACGCCCAAGGGCGCCGAGTTCGTCATGCCAACCTCCAAATGAACGACACACAATTCGACTACATCATCGTTGGTGCGGGGACGGCGGGCTGCTTGCTCGCCAACCGCCTGAGCGCCAGCGGTCGCAACCGGGTCTTGCTGATCGAGGCCGGGCGCAAAGACGATTACCACTGGGTGCACATCCCCGTGGGCTACCTGTATTGCATTGGCAACCCACGCACCGATTGGCTCTACCACACCGAGCCCGCCGAAGGTTTGAATGGACGCAGCCTGCGCTATCCGCGCGGCAAGGTCTTGGGCGGCTGCTCCAGCATCAACGGCATGATTTACATGCGCGGCCAGTCGCGCGATTACGACCACTGGGCCGATGTCACAGGTGACGCGCGTTGGCGTTGGGACAACGCCCTGGCCTATTTCAAACGCCATGAGGACCACCACAAAGGCGGCGACGAATTGCACGGTGCTGGCGGCGAATGGCGCGTTGACAAACAACGCTTGCGCTGGGACGTGCTGGATGCATTCGCCCAAGCCGCCGTGCAAGCGGGCATTCCTGCGACAGACGACTTCAACCGAGGCAGCAACGAAGGTGTGAGCTACTTCGAGGTGAACCAGAAAAACGGCTGGCGCTGGAACACCGCGAAAGCGTTTTTGCGTCCCACCTGCTATGGCCGACCCAATTTTGAAATGTGGACGAGCGCCCATGTGAAGCGCTTGTTGCTGCAAACCCAAGTCGATGGCAGCCAACGCTGTGCCGGTGTGCAAGTGTGGAATGGCCACGAACTGGTGCGTGCACAAGCCGACAAAGCCGTGCTGTTGTGCGCTGGTGCGATTGGTTCGCCCCAACTGCTGGAGTTGTCTGGTATTGGTCAAGCAGGCTTGTTGCAGCAACACGGCATCACGCCGGTCATTGATCTGCCGGGTGTGGGGGAGAACCTGCAAGACCATCTGCAAATCCGCGCGGTCTTCAAGGTCAAAGGCGTGAAAACACTCAACACCTTGGCCAACAGTTGGTGGGGCAAGGCGGCGATTGGCATGGAATACCTGTTCAAGCGCAGCGGCCCCATGAGCATGGCACCTTCTCAGCTGGGTGCGTTCACGCGCAGCGACCCGAGCCAACCTTGGCCCAACATTGAATACCACGTGCAGCCCCTCAGCTTGGATGCGTTTGGTGAACCGCTGCACCCCTTTCCCGCTTTCACGGCGAGTGTTTGCAACCTGAACCCGACCAGCCGTGGCACGGTGCACATCCAAAGTGCCGACCATGCCCAAGCGCCCCGCATTGCGCCCAACTACTTGGCCACCGATGCCGACCGCCAAGTGGCTGCCGATTCCTTGCGCGTGACACGTCGCATTGCCGCGCAACCTGCATTGGCCCCTTACCAACCCGAAGAGTGGAAACCGGGCACGCAGTTCCAAACCGACGACGACTTGGCCCGCTTGGCAGGCGACATTGGCACGACCATCTTCCACCCCGTCGGCACAGCCCGCATGGGCCGCTTGGACGACCCCTTGGCGGTGGTCGACAGCGAGTTGCGGGTGCGCGATGGCCGTGGCGGTGTGGTGCAAGGCTTGCGCGTGGTGGACGCCAGCGTCATGCCCACCATCACCAGTGGCAACACCAACAGCCCGGTGCTGATGCTGGCGGAACGCGCGGCCGAACTCTTGATCCAAGCTGACAAAAAATCTTCGGGAAAGTCCTAGGACACGCCCGCTGCTTTTAGCCCTAAAGTTCATCCACTCGCACAGGCTTCTAGCCCTGATGCTGAGGGTCTGAGGAGACAAACAGCGCAAACTTCACCCGAAGCGCAGCGTGAAATGGAAAAAGCACCGCACAACGGTGCTTTTTTTTCGACTGAAAGCATCATGTGGACCTGCTGATCGTTACCTTGTTGTCCGGCCTGGCAGGTTTTGTCGATGCCGTGGTGGGGGGCGGCGGCCTGATCTTGGTGCCCGCTTTGTTTGCCACCTACCCAGGAGTGCACCCGGCCACTTTGTTGGGCACCAACAAATCGGCATCGGTGTGGGGCACCTTGTTTGCCGCCGCACACTACCAACGCCAAGTGCACATGGCTTGGCGTCCATTGGTCGCGGGCAGCTTGATGGCCTTGCTCGGTTCGTTTGCCGGTGCCCACATGCTCACACTGGTGTCGCCCACTTATTTGCGCTTGGGTTTGCCGGTGTTGTTGTTGGCGCTGTTGCTCTACACCTTGTGGCAGAAAAATTTAGGTCAACACCACGCGCCGCGATTTGCAGGCAACGCCCAACTCTGGGCCATGGCAGCGGTCGGTGGCAGCATGGGTTTGTATGACGGTTTTTTTGGTCCGGGCACGGGCAGTTTTTTGGTGTTCTTGTTGGTGCGCGTCTTGGGCTTTGATTTTTTACAAGCCTCAGCGCACAGCAAAGTGATGAACCTGGCCAGCAACTTGGCCGCCGTCAGCCTGTTGGCATGGCAAGGCCATGTCTGGTGGCAAGTGGGGGTCTGTTTGGCGCTGGCGAATGTGGCGGGCAGTGTGTTGGGCACCCGCATGGCCTTGCAGCACGGTACCCGCTTTGTACGCTGGTTGTTCATCCTGGTGGTGGCCGCGCTCACCTTGAAAACCGGCTGGGATGCTTGGCGCAGTTGGCAGCCGTTGTCAGCGCTCTGAGCTGTCGTCCAGCACCGTCTCATCGGGCACCACCGTGGCCTTGGGCGGCCAAGGCACACTGGCCACGGGGCGTGGTTTGCCAAGGGGGCGGGTGGCCATGCCTTTTTGCACCGCTTCAATATCTTCGGGCGATGGATACAAACCCATCAGCAAAAAATCGAACACGCGACGTGCAATCGGTGCGGCGTTTTGCGCCCCGAACCCCGCGTTTTCAACCACCATGGCCAAGGCCACTTTGGGGTTCTCAGCCGGCGCAAAAGCAATGAACAAGGCATGGTCGCGCAAGCGCTCGTCGATTTTGGAGGCGTTGTATTTTTCGTTTTGCTTGATGGTGAAGACCTGCGCCGTGCCGGTTTTGCCGGCACTGGTGTAGCCTGCACTGGCAAAACTAGCGGCCGAGGTGCCTTCCAAGTTGACGCCAACCATGGCTTTGCGAATCACCTCCAAATCCTCGGGCTTGAAGCCGAGCGACTCCGACACCGTCAAGCCCTTGGTTTGTTTTTCTCGGGTTTCAACGTCCACCACTTCACGCACCAAATGGGGCCGGTTGCGCACACCATTGTTGGCCACTGTGGCCGTGGCTTGCGCCAGTTGCAACATGGTGAAGCTGTTATAGCCCTGACCAATGCCCAAGGAAATGGTTTCACCCGAGTACCAGCGTTTTTGTTCGGGCCGTTTGTAACTGGTCTGTTTCCACTCGGTCGAGGGCAAGATGCCGCGCGACTCACCTTGGATATCGATGCCTGTGATCTGACCAAAGCCCAAGGGCTTCATCTGCTCATGGATCAAATCCACCCCCATGTCACGCGCCAACAAGTAGTAGTAGGTGTCACAAGATTCGACAATCGATTTGTACATGTCCACCGTGCCGTGGCCACCTTCTTTGTCGTCGCGAAAGCGGTGGTTGCCGAACATGAAATAGCCGGGGTCTGCAATGATCTGATCAGGGTTGCGTTTGCCGGTGTTGAGGGCCGCCAAAGACATGAACGGTTTGTAAGTTGAGCCTGGTGGGTAGGTGCCACGCAAGGCGCGGTTGAGCAAGGGCTTGTCGGGTGACTCGTTGAGTTTTTGCCAGTTGTCAGCATCGATGCCTTCAACAAACAAATTGGGGTCGAAGGTGGGCTTGCTGACAAAGGCCAACACCTCGCCATTTTGGGGGTCGATGGCCACCAGGGCGCCACGCCGTTCACCATACAAGTCTTCCACCAGCTTTTGCAACTTGATGTCGATCGACAAGACCACGGTGTTGCCAGGGGTGGCGGGGCTGCTGCGCAAGCGGCGCACGGCGCGACCACCCGCCGAGGTTTCCATCTCGTGCACACCGGTTTGGCCATGCAGTTGACGCTCGTAACTTTGCTCCACGCCCAGTTTGCCAATGTAGTCGGTGCCTCGGTAGTTGCCCACGTTGTCAGACTCTTCCAGCTTTTCTTTTTCCGACTGGTTGATGCGCCCGATGTAGCCAATCACGTGGCTGGCCAACTCGTTGTAGGGGTAATTGCGAAACAAACGGGCGCGGATTTCAACCCCCGGAAAGCGAAAGCGTTGGGCGGCAAATCGCGCCACCTCTTCATCCGTCAAGCGGGTTCGGATGGGCACCGATTCAAAGCTTTTGGATTCTTCGCGCAGCTTGCGAAAACGCCGCTTGTCGCGTCCTTGGATGTCAATCAGTTCGCCCAATTTTTCAATCACCTCGTCCAGCGGAGCGGTGACTTTGGAGGGCGTGATCTCCAAGGTGTAGGCCGAGTAGTTGGTGGCCAAGACCACGCCATTGCGGTCCATGATGACGCCCCGGTTGGGCACGATGGGCACGATGGCGGTGCGGTTGCTTTCGGCTTGGGCGATGAATTCTTGGTAGCGCCACAACTGCAAATAGGCCAGCCGTAACAACAGCAACCCAAAGGCAAGCATGACAAACAACGACGCCACCATGACCCGCGCACGAAAGCGTCGAAGGTCTTGTTCGACGTTGCGCAGCAGACTCATAAGGGCCGGTGTTTATCGGGGTCGGGTGCGCGGCGTTGCGGGGCCAACAACAACACGGTGATGACGGGCCAAAAGCACGCTTGGATGAGGGGCGCCAACATCATCGACCAGCCTGGAAACACGCCACCGACGCTGATGCGCACCGTCAACTCCAACACCTGGGCGGCCAAAAACACCGGGAAGACTTGCAAGGCTTGCGAGGGCACGTCAAACCACAGAATGCGGCGATGGATCATGGTGGCCAAGAAGCCTTGCACCGTGTAGGTCAGGGCGTGTTGACCCAACAACGAAGTTTGGTGGACATCCGTCAACAGGCCGAGCAAGAAGGCCACGCCCACACCCACCTTCAGGGGTTGATGGATGGCCCAAAACACCAGCACCAGTGCCAGCCAATCGGGCGCCCAGGCGGCATTGCCCAACCACAGCATGCTTTGCAACATGTCCAGCAACAAGGCACAAACCAAGCTGAACAGCATGAACATCGGGTTGGCGGGCAACAGCAGTTGATGGCCACGCGGCATGATCATCGGCGGCCTCCTTTGTGCATGGGTTGCGGCTCGGGCGGCAGGTCTTTGAAACCCGGCAAGGTGGATTTCACAGGGGCCAACACCATGACATGGCGTGCCCCTTGCACCCGGGCCAAGGATTCGCACAAGATGCGGGCGAACACCGAGTCCGCTCGGCGCTCCACCTTCACCACCTTGGCCACCGGAATGCCTGGCGGATAGACGCCATCAACGCCACTGGTGGTCAGCACATCATCGACTTCAATGTCGGCATTGGTGGCCATGTAGCGCAACTCCAGCAGTGGCGCACCACCTGCTTCACCAAAAGCCACACCGCGTGCACCGGTGCGGGTGTTGAGCACGGGAATGGAATGTTCGCGGTCGGTGACCAAGGTGATTTCGCTCACCATCGGATGCACCCGCGTGACCTGCCCCAAGATGCCCCGCTCGTCCATCACCGGGGAGCTGGTTTGCACACCGTTGTTGGCGCCTTTGTCCAAAATCATTTTGCGGGTGAAAGGGTCGGAAGCTTCGTACAAGACCTCGGCAGCCACGCCGGTGGTGCCCATGCGCTCACGCAGCGCCAACAATTCACGCAGGTGTGTGTTTTCCAGGGCCAGCTGTTCGAGTTGGCTGGTGCGCACAGCTTGGGTCAGCACTTGCGTGCGTGCATTCTCAACCGCTTGCAAGGCTTCGTTTTTACCGACAAAGGCATCATCCACTTGATCCCACAAGGCCTGGGGACGCAGGGCCAACCATTGCACGGGATAGACGATGAGCGACAAAGCCCAGCGCGCCGGCTGGACGATGTTGTAGTGCTGGTCGGTGAACATCACCGCCAAAGAAATGGTGCTGAACAGCACCAGCTTGGTCAGCGCCGAAGTGCCTTGTTTGAAAAAAGGCGGCGGTGAGCGGTCAAGCGTGCCGAGTGGCATTTATTCGCTGGTGAAGATAGAACCCAAACGCTCCATGCGCTCCAAGGCCAAGCCACAACCACGCACCACGCAAGTGAGTGGGTCTTCGGCCACCAACACGGGCAAGCCGGTTTCTTCGGCCATGAGGCGATCAAGGTCGCGCAGCAATGCGCCACCGCCGGTGAGCATCATGCCGCGTTCGGCGATGTCTGCGCCCAGCTCAGGTGGGGTTTGCTCCAAGGCGTTTTTCACTGCCGACACGATGTTGTTCAAAGGATCGGTGAGTGCTTCCAAAATTTCGTTGGAAGAAATGGTGAAGGAACGGGGCACACCTTCGGAGAGGTTGCGGCCTTTGACTTCCATTTCGCGCACTTCGCTGCCGGGGAAGGCAGAGCCGATTTGTTTTTTGATGGCTTCAGCCGTGGGCTCGCCAATCAACATGCCGTAGTTGCGGCGGATGTAGTTGATGATGGCTTCATCGAACTTGTCGCCACCAACACGCACGCTGCCTTTGTAGACCATGCCGCCCAAGGAGATGACGCCCACCTCGGTGGTGCCGCCGCCAATGTCAACCACCATGGAGCCAGACGCATCAGACACGGGCAAACCAGCGCCAATGGCTGCTGCCATGGGTTCTTCAATCAGGTACACCTCGGATGCGCCAGCGCCCAAGGCGGACTCGCGAATGGCGCGGCGTTCCACTTGGGTGGAGCCGCAAGGCACACAAATGATGATGCGGGGACTGGGCTTCAAGAGGGAGCGCGGATGCACCATCTTGATGAACTGCTTGAGCATTTGCTCGGTGACGGTGAAGTCGGCGATGACGCCGTCTTTCATGGGGCGAATGGCTTCGATGTTGCCAGGCACTTTGCCCAACATCGCCTTCGCTTCATGGCCCACGGCTTGAATGCTTTTCTTGCCTTGCGGTCCGCCTTCATGGCGAATCGACACCACGGAAGGCTCGTCGAGCACAATGCCGCGGTCGCGCACATAAATCAGGGTGTTGGCTGTGCCCAGGTCAATTGCCAAGTCGGTGGAGAAATACCGACGAAATGCTCCAAACATCACAATCCTCTCTGGGTGAATCCAGCAAAGGCGAGATAATACCCGAACACCCTGACTGCACTTGGCCTTGGGCCATGAGACTTTGAACCCTATGTCTTTGACTTCGAACGATATCCATCGCCTGGCCCAACTCTCCCGTTTGCATTTTGACGCCCCCGCAAGTGCGCGCTTATTGGGTCAATTGAACGGTTTTTTCAGCATCGTCGAGCAAATGCGGGCGGTCGACACCAGCGGTGTGGTGCCCATGGCGCACCCGATCGACGCCATGCCCAACCTGGCATCGCATGACCCTACTGCCCAAGAGGGCATGCATTTGCGCCTGCGCGACGACCTGGTGAGTGAGCCGAATCAGCGCGACGCCAACCAACGCAGTGCACCGGCTGTCGAGCGCGGTTTGTTCTTGGTCCCCAAGGTGATCGAATGAGCAACAAAGCCTTGCATCAACAGTCCTTGTTTGAATTGCGTGCCCACTTGGCGAGCAAACAACTCAGCGCCACCGACGTGGCCCAGCATTTTTTGCAACGTGCCCAAGCCGATCAACACCATGCGTTTTTGGCGTTCAATGAAGAAGCCACGATGGCACAAGCCAAGGCGGCGCAACAACGCCTTGACGCAGGCGATGCATCCCCCTTGTTGGGTTTGCCCATCGCCCACAAAGATATTTTTGTCACCCGCGACTTTCCCACCACGGCAGGTTCACGCATGTTGGAAGGCTACCGCTCGCCGTTTGACGCCACCGTGGTGAAGCGTTTAGCAGATGCCGGCATGGTCACCGTGGGCAAACTCAGTTGCGATGAATTCGCCATGGGCTCGGCGAATGAAAACGTTGCGGTGCCCTCTGCCAAACCACAAGCCGTCACCAACCCTTGGGATGCGTCGCGCATTCCAGGCGGCTCCTCTGGCGGCAGCGCGGCGGCTGTGGCGGCGCGTTCAGCACCTGCGGCCACCGGCACCGACACCGGCGGCTCCATCCGCCAACCTGCTGCGTTTTGCGGCATCACCGGCATCAAGCCCACCTATGGCCGCGCCTCGCGCTACGGCATGGTGGCGTTTGCCTCGAGCCTCGACCAAGCCGGCCCCATGGCACGCAGCGCCGAAGACTGCGCCTTGCTGTTGTCGGCACTTTGCGGCCCCGACCCGGACCGCGATTCAACGTCCTTGAATGTGGCGGCCGAGGATTTTTCGCGCTTGCTGCGCGAACCCCAAGGCGATCAACCGCTGGCCCAGGCTGGTGCCAACGGCGGGGCTTTGAAAGTGGGCATTCCCAAGGAGTTTTTTGGTGATGGTTTGGCCCACGATGTGCGCGCTGCGCTGGATGCCGCATTGAAACAATTGGAAGCCCTGGGGGCCCACTTGGTGCCGATCGCGTTGCCGCGCACCGAGTTGTCGATTCCGGTGTACTACATCATTGCGCCTGCTGAAGCCTCCAGCAACTTGAGCCGCTTTGACGGCGTGAAGTTTGGCCACCGTGCCAAAGACTTCACCGACTTGGCCGACATGTACGAAAAAACACGCTCCGAAGGTTTTGGGGACGAGGTCAAGCGCCGCATCATGATAGGCAGCTATGTGTTGTCGCATGGTTATTACGACGCCTACTACCTGCAAGCCCAAAAAATCCGCCGCATGATCGCCGACGATTTCCAATCCGCATTCACGCAATGCGATGTGATTGCCGGCCCCGTGGCACCCACCGTGGCATGGAAGTTGGGTGACAAATCCGACGACCCGCTGGCCAACTACTTGGCCGACATCTTCACCTTGCCGGCCTCCTTGGCAGGCTTGCCCGGCATGAGCATCCCTGTGGGTTTTGGCGATGCAGGCATGCCAGTGGGCATGCAACTGATGGGCAACTACCTGCAAGAGGCCCAGTTGTTGAACGTGGCGCACCAATACCAATTGCACACCGACCATCATGTGCAAACACCCGGAGGTGCCGCATGAGCGCCCCACTCGTTCACGGCTACGAAGTCGTCATCGGCTTTGAAACCCATGCGCAGCTGTCCACACAAAGCAAAATTTTCAGCCGCGCCTCTACCGCCTTTGGTGCCGAGCCCAACACACAAGCGTGCGCGGTGGACCTGGCCTTGCCCGGCACCTTGCCCGTGATGAACAAAGGCGCGGTTGAACGCGCGATTCAACTCGGCTTGGCGCTGGGCTCGCACATCGCCGAGCGCAGCATCTTTGCCCGCAAAAATTATTTCTACCCCGATCTGCCCAAGGGCTATCAAATCAGCCAGTTTGAAATTCCGGTGGTGCAAGGCGGCGAAGTGTCTTTCTTCCTTGAAGAAGGCCAGACAACCGTGCACAAAACCGTGCGCTTGGTGCGTGCGCATTTGGAAGAGGATGCGGGCAAGTCGTTGCATGAAGACTTCGTGGGCCAAAGCGGCATCGACTTGAACCGTGCCGGCACGCCCTTGCTGGAAATCGTCACCGAACCCGACATGCGCAGCAGTGCTGAAGCCGTGGCCTACGCCAAAGAGCTGCACAAAATCGTCACCTGGATTGGCATTTGCGACGGCAACATGCAAGAGGGCTCCTTCCGTTGCGACGCCAACGTGTCGGTGCGCAAACCCGGTGCGCCCTTGGGCACGCGGCGTGAAATCAAAAACTTGAACAGCTTCAAGTTCATGCAGCAAGCCATCGACTTCGAGGTGCGTTGGCAGATTGAACAAATTGAAGACGGCCACGCGATCCAGCAAGCCACGGTTTTGTTTGACCCCGACACCGGCGAAACACGCGCCATGCGCACCAAAGAAGACGCCGCCGATTACCGCTATTTCCCCGACCCCGATTTGCCGCCACTCCTCATTTCGCGCGAATGGGTCGAGCGCGTGAAAACCGAGATGGCCGAGTTACCTCGTGTGATGGCCGAGCGCTTTGTGCGCGACTACGGCTTGCCCGACTACGACGCCACACAGCTCACCCAAAGCAAAGCCATGGCCGCTTACTTTGAAGCCACGGCCAAAGCCTGCGGCCAGCCCAAACTGGCCAGCAACTGGATCATGGGTGAGGTGTCACGCCGCTTGAACAGCGAAGAAGTGTCGTTTGACGCCTTGCCCGTGCATGCCGCGCAATTGGCCGCGCTGATTCAACGCATCCATGACAACACCATCAGCAACAACGCTGCGCGCCAGGTGTTTGAAGCGTTGTGGAGCGGCGCACAGCCCACCGACGACGCCCATGCCATGGCCAGTGTGGACGCCATCATTGACGACAAAGGCCTGAAGCAAATCAACGACACCGGCGCGTTGGAAGCCATCATCGACGAGGTGCTGGCCGCCAACCCGAAGAACGTGGAAGAGTTCAAAGCGGGCAACACCAAGGCCTTGAACGGCTTGGTCGGGCCCATCATGAAAGCCAGCAAAGGCAAAGCGAATCCGGCGCAGGTGAATGCCTTGTTGTTGAAGAAGTTGGGGTGAGCCCAGCGCTGCAACCACCATGAAAATCGGTTATGCCATGACCGATTTTCATGGTGTGTGATAACATGAACGCATGTTTCTAGACCGCCTTCGTCTTCACCATCAGATCAACGCACTGCTGCAGTCGTTTCGTGCAGTGGAATTGGTTGGCCCACGCCAAGTCGGCAAAACCACCATCGCCAGGCAGTTCGTAGACATCGACAGCGCCAACTACTTCGACCTCGAAGACCCGTTGTCGCGCCAGCGTCTGTCCAATCCAATGACCGCCCTGGCTGCGCTGAAAGGCTTGGTGGTCATTGATGAAATTCAGCACTTGCCACAGTTGCCTGAAATGCTTCGCGTATTGATGGACCGGCCAGAGCGTATCCAACAAGCAGGACAGTTTTTATTGCTGGGCAGCGCATCCCCACGCGTGATGCACAAGAGTGAGTCGCTGCTGGGGCGAGCTGCAACGCTTGAAATCAGCGGTTTTGACATCAGCGAGACCCAGACTCACACCCAAGACATGCACCCACTGTGGCTCAGGGGCGGCTTTCCGGCTGCTTATTTGGCGACAGACGATGGCGTGAGTTTGCAGTGGCGCCAAGCTGCCATGCAACGACATGTCAGCGGGGACTTGGCATTGCTTGGCATCAACGTGCCAGCACCCATGATGATGCGGTTTTGGCAAATGTTGGCGCACTACCACGGTCAAACTTGGAACGCAGCGGAGCCTGCCCGCGCACTGGGTGTTTCAGAGTCCACGGTTCGCCGTTACCTGGATCATCTGACCCAAACATTCATGGTTCGGCAACTGCAACCTTGGCATGCCAACCTGGCCAAACGACAGGTCAAAGCGCCCAAGATTTATTTTCGCGATACCGGCCTGTTGCACGCCATGCTGGGGATCCGCCATTTGCCGCAGCTGCTGTCCCATCCGCTGTCAGGCGCCAGTTGGGAAGGGTTTGCGCTGGAGCAGGTGCTGCGCATTGCGCAGCCCGATCAAGCTTATTTTTGGGCCACCCACCAAGGCGCCGAACTTGACCTGCTGATGTTCAAAGACCAGCAGCGCATAGGTGTTGAATTCAAGCGCAGCGATGCACCGAGTTTGACCCCCAGCATGCGCGTGGCATTGAACGATTTAAAGTTGGACCGGCTGTACGTGGTGTATCCGGGCAAGCAGCGCTACGCTTTGTCTGAACAGGTGGAGGTCGTGCCGTTGACGGCTTTGCTGGCTTGAGGTGTTGCAGTGCACTTCACCCATGCCCCATGTCACGCGGCCGCAGCGCGATACGTCAAGAATAAATCGCCTGGCAGCTGATGCTTCAATCGCCAAGTGATTTGCATCGGCATTTCGGACTGGTGGCTTTGGTAACTGGCTGGCCCCAAAAAATGAAACGCACGATCCTCTGCGTTCATGCGCACGAACACCATGACTTCTGTGCCCTGAGAACAGTGCAACTGGTAACGCTGACCAGTCGGCGAGTCAGCTGTCGTGCGGGACTGGCTTTCCCAATGGAACAGGCTTCGGTTGATGGCGTAATCGCGGTAACGGGTGCTGGGTGAAAACCGTTTTTCTGTTTTGTTCAACGTGATCAAAAATACATCGCAACGCTCTTCTTGCATGAACTTGACCCCTTCACGCCAAGCCGGCACTTTGACGTGCGCATGTTCGTCTTGTGCTGTGGCCACATCGCCAAATGCAGCTTGGATTTCAAAACGGCTGTAGCGCGCATGCACTTGGAGGGGTACATCCAAGCGCTCAGTCAGGGC
>JACCDP010631193.1_pt1 | contig 53884 bp, 87 predicted proteins | sample 7445841 | NCBI WGS metagenome assembly JACCDP01 (sample SAMN15323441, study PRJNA562643) | freshwater metagenome | isolation source: river surface water | place: USA:Blue River Watershed | collected 2017-08-17 | reverse complement strand
ATACGGCATCGCAGTTGGGCGGGACAACGGTAGTATGACACGGGCGCTACCCGAGGTTACAAGCACACTACGCTAGCCAAGGACTAGGTGAAACGCCTAGAGGAGTTCGACTCTCCCGATGCCACTTTAAACAACAATTACGGAGAATAATATGAAACGAAATGAACTAGTAGCTTTTATAGCAATATTTGCAGTAGTGATTATTGGTGCGTTATCTATGAAGGCCACACCAGTAGAAGCACAGCGAGCTATACCAATTCGTAGATATGAATTTCCCCAAGATGGGGTAGTATGCTACATATCCACCAGCAGCGACCACACTAGTCCGCCTATTTCTTGTGTGAAGGTACAGTAATATGGCTACGCAAATTGAGACTGTGAAATGTCTAAATGTTGTCTACATGGACGAAAAGATTGGTGGTGACAAAATTCTAAGATTTCTGTTGGATTCCAACGATTATACAAGTAATGGTTCGTATATTAGATACGAGGTTGGTGAGGCTTCCACCTATGAAGATTACAATTCAGAACCAGAAGATGCGTGGGAAAATAACTGGAAGTTTAGAGAGCTAGACGAAATTCTTATGAAGAACTATGGACTAGTTGATGGTGAACAAGTCTTACTTTTGATTTGGTGGTAATGTGGCACTACAAGGATACACAGTAGAACATATCAGCTTCTCAGATACCGTCAGAAAGTTCCTAGAGAAGTGGCACTATGCAGATTACCAAAATGTTCAGGCGAAGCATACATTCGGATTGTTCCGAGAAGGTATGTTTCTACCTGAACTTGTTGGCGTCTGTATATATACCCGTCCTGCTGGTCCAGCTGCAGCACAACGATACTATCCCGAAGACCCAGACAAGTGCTTGGAACTTCGTAGACTGTGTTTGATTGACGAGACACCGAAGAACGCTGAGAGTTTCTTTGTCAGTAGAACTTTGAAGTGGTTACGAAAGAATAGTGACTGGAAGTTTGTTGTCAGTTATGCAGACCCAGAACAAGGACACCAAGGAACTATCTACAAGGCGGCAAACTTCAAGTACGAAGGAGTCACCGCACCAGGTCAGTCGTTGATGGTAGACGGTGAACCATTTCATATCAGAACACTGACTATGTTGGATAGACCGTATGGAGTGGAAATCAACAGACGATACAAAGAAGGTGACCCAGGCGTTCAAATAGTCAAGACCAAACCTAAACACATATACACATATCAACTATGAAAGTCTTTATTGGACGATACCCAAAGAACAACGGCGAACGAAAGATTCGTGTAGAGATTAGTGACCACGACACTTGGAGCCTTTGCAACACACTTGCGTATGTTATCGCACCAGCCTTGAAGAAGCTCAAAGAAGAAAAACACGGGTCACCGTTCACCGATGACGAAGATGTACCCGAAGAACTTCGTAGTAACAGACCATCAGAGGACGCAGACGGATGGTACAAAACTGACGATAACTTCCACAAACGTTGGGAGTGGGTTCTTGACGAAATGATTTTCTCATTTGAAACAATCAACACCGATTGGGAAAACCAGTTCTGGAAGCGTGACCCTGTTCTTGACTTGGACAAGTATCCAGAAGATGAAGGAAAGGCTTCAATCCCTCTTCGATGGAAGGACCGTGGTGACTGTGACCGAGAAGGAATGAAGAAGATGGAAGCACGAATCCAAAATGGGTTCAGACTGTTTGGCAAGTATTATCAGGCCCTTTGGAACTAAGGAGACAGATATGGGAATGTTTGATACATTGAGAGTTGAAATAAGAATCCCCGGCTACTCAGAAATACCCACCGATCAGTTTCAGACCAAAGACTTTGATTGTCTACTAGAGAATTATGTTATAACTGGTAATGGTGAATTATACAAAGAAGTCTGGGACTTCGAGCGTGTAGAGGATGATGCCTGGCCTTTGGGCATGCATTACAAGAAAATAGAAGAAAGTTATCGCAGAATGTACTTGACAGATTACAATGGTCAGGTTATATTCTATAAAGGTGAAGTGCAGGGAAAATGGAGAGACTATATTGCCACTTTCAAAAATGGCAAGCTAGTCTCAATGTCGTATTCTGATTCAGATATTTAACAACAAGAGGAAAGGTTATGGAAAAGTCGAAGTTTGAGAAGTTTATTGGTAAGTACAATTTGGGTGGTTCTTGTGAGAGTGTATCGTATACGGTGACCGATGACACGCTTACAACCCGTGCCATTTCTGACGATAAGAATGTTCTATGTGAAGTGACCGCACCTTCTATGGGTTTCAAGGCTGGAGTATATCCAGTGTACGAGACTGCTAAGTTGCGTTCACTTCTTGGTGTGCTTGGTGAGTCGTTAAAGGTCAATGTGAAGAAGTCTGGTGAGAATCCGACCGCTATCACTTTCGGCGATACGAATACCGAGGTTACCTTCGTTCTCGCAGATGCACGAGTCATTCCTACTGTGCCTGATGTAAAGAAGATGCCACCGTTCGATATGACGATTGTAATGGACGAGCAGTTCATCACCAGCTTCGTAAAGGCGAAGGGTGCTCTCTCCGAAGTTGATACCTTTACGGTAATCAGTGACGGTAAGAAGGAAACCGCTGAGGTTATCCTTGGATACTCTTCGTTGAACACGAACCGAGTAAAGCTCACTGCAACAGTTACCGAAGCAGCCTCACTCAATGCAATCAGTTTCTCCGCGAAGTATCTTCGTGAGATTCTAGTTGCTAACAAGGATGCAAAGGGTGGTAAGCTCGAGATTTCATCTAAGGGTCTTGCTCGTACTTCATTCTCTGTTGATAACATTGAGTCAACCTACTACCTAGTCCAGATTGACACGAAGGAATAATGTCAAAGTACGCTGAGTTTTTCGATATTGAAGTTCCCACAATTGATGAAGCAAAGCAACGCTTCATTGACAATATGGACATGCTTAAGGGAATGTCCGTAGAGGAACAAACCCTCTACAAGAAGTGGGAAGAAGTTACTGGAAACTATCGGAACAAGGTGGATGCTTCACGGGTGACTAAGGCTAAGATTTGGACACCGACTGACATTATGAACAAAGAACAAACCATACGGGAGATAGAGCAACTCCGTCCCCGTATGGTTTATGTTCGTCCTAAGTCGGCAGAAGAGTCGGACTGGTTGATGATGCGATTGTTCACAACATCATTTCAGTTCGACCAGTCTCCGGGTAGATTCGTGAAGTTCCTACTTCGTGATGAAACATCGGGTAAGTATCTTGGTGTAGTGTCGTTGAGTAGTGATGTTATCTCCATCGGGTGCCGTGATACATGGATTGGTTGGGACAAGGATACCAAGTTGGCAGGTAAGTTGAATAGTTCTGCTATCGGTTCTTGTATCGTCGCTCCACAACCGTTCGGTTACAACTTCCTTGGTGGTAAGTTGGTAGCATCAATGTTGACCACGAAGGTTGTTCAAGATGTGTGGAAGGAACTGTACGATGACACACTAGTTGGAATCACCACCACTTCGTTGTACGGTGGTCATAGTATGTACCAGCGAATTCCGTTCTGGAAGGAGTTGGGTAAGAGTAAGGGTGCAATCAGTATCAAGCCAGACGATAGTGTGTATGGTGAGTGGCATGATTGGATTAAGCAGAATATGAAGGATGAGTACGACCGTAAGATTCGTTCCAAGGATACGACGAACGGACCTGTAACGGGTATCAAGCAACAGATTCTCAATCTCATCTTCAAGGCAGTAGGTATCAGTCAGTCCAAGTACAAGCATGGATTTGAACGTGGTGTCTACTATGCGGCACTCTATGAGAACACCAGAGAATTCTTCCGCGGAGAGATTGATGAGACTAAGTTGATTCCCTCTGCGAAGTTGAAGGACGACGAGAAGTCCATTATGGATTGGTGGCGTCCGAAAGCTATCGAACGATACAAGAAGTTGTATGATGAAGGAAGATTGAAGCCAGAGATTTTGTTCTATAACGATTTGCTTGGCATGACTTGGGAGCAGGCACGGAACAAGTATCTTGCTGATGTAGGGAGATAATGATGGTAAATAAAGAGAATACACTTTGGGTCGAACGATATCGGCCCGACACACTAGAGGGATACGTAGGTAATGATGTAATCCGAGCCAAGCTCGAAGAGTACATCACCAGCCAAGATATCCCTCATCTGTTGTTCTATGGTACAGCAGGAACTGGAAAGACTACCGCATCCAAGATTCTAATAAAGAATATTGACTGCGACTATATGTTCATCAATGCTTCTGACGAACGAGGTATTGATACGATGCGTGACAAGGTAAAGGGGTTTGCTTCTACCGTTGGATTCAAGCCATTAAAGATTGTTGTCTTGGACGAAATGGATGCAGTGACACCAGACGGTCAACGAGCACTTCGTAATATGATGGAGGCGTATTCAGCCACCACACGATTCATTCTTACGGCAAACTACATTGAACGAATCATCGACCCTCTTGTAAGTAGAACACAGGTGTACAAGCTTACACCACCTTCTAAGAAAGAGGCAGCCATTCGTTTGACTGAAATCCTTAAGAGTGAGAATGTGGAGTATGACAAGAACACAGTCGTTCAGATTGTGAATGCATACTATCCAGATATCCGTAAGATTATCAACTCCGCACAGCTACAGACCCGTGAAGGAAAGCTGCATGTAAGTGTGGAAGAACTTATCGGACAGGATATGAAGTTGAAGGTGGTAGATACACTAACGAGTAATCTACCGTTGAAGGACAAGGTAAACCAGATTCGTAAGGATGTGGCAGACCAGCAGGTACAAGATTTCACAGAGTTGTATCAACTACTGTATCAGTATGTTGAGACATATGCACCGAACAAGGTACCGGAAACGGTCATTGCAATTGCAGAGGGACTCTATCGTGATGGACAAGTTCCAGATCGTGAAATCAATTTCGTAGCAACACTGTACACTATTCTAAACTAAGAGGATAACAATGAATACTCCACAGCAACCAAAGCTCAATGTAGACTTGAGCACAGCACAAGATGTAATTTGTGACAACTGCGGTAACTATACCTTCCAAGAAGTAGTCTTGATGAAGAAGGTTTCTGCTCTAGTTTCACCCACCGGAAAGGATGCAATCGTTCCTATTCCAGTATTCGCTTGTAACGCGTGTGGGTTTATCAACAAGCAGTTCCTCCCTTTCCGCATGGAAGAACAGGCACCACAAGAAGCATCAGCTCCTAAGTTAGTGTTGGAGTAATCCAATGACCACACAGGCCGAAGCCGAAGCAGTAGGATACACCTATGTAGGACAACAACCAACAACCTTGGCGGATAAGGGTGTTTACTATTTTGCTAGTGAGTTCAACCAGCAAACAGTAAAGGAAGCCATCACTTGGATTCTGGATGCAAACTTCCAGCCCAAGACGCCGTATGATAATCTCACACTGATGATTACTAGTTTTGGTGGAGATATGATGGCCGCGTTCGCATTGATTGATGTGATGCGTGGTAGTCGAATCCCGATTCATACTATTGGATTGGGTGTCATCGCAAGTGCAGGATTGATGACCTTTATCGCAGGTGAAAAGGGTAATCGAATCATTACCCCGAACACTAGTATCCTATCGCACCAGTGGACGTGGGGTGCATATGGTAAGGAACACGAACTGTTGGCAAGTCAGAAGCAGTTTGATTTGACCACTAAGAGAGTCATCGGACACTATCGTAAATGTACTGGACTCACTGAAAAGATGGTCCGTGAAAAGCTTCTCCCACCACAAGATATCTGGTTGAGTTCGGAAGAAGCACTTCAATACAACATTGTAGACCAAGTGAAAGAACTAAAGTAATATGGAACCATTTGTAGATACTTCCCGAACGATTGTCCGCCAGCTCAATAAGAGTGTGGCGGCTTCGTTCGTTGTTAACCACCACTACACAGGAAAGGCATCATCGTGTAGATATGCATTAGGATTGTACTACATCGAAGAAGAGCATTCGTTCTTCTCTGGGCAGAACGAGAAACTGATTGGGGTTATGACCTATGGACACCCAATCAGTAATCGTACTGTCTCGTCAATCACCAACTCAAACAGTCTGGCACTAGATGAAGTATTGGAATTGACTCGTTTGGTTGTATTGGATGGATACGGAAAGAACATTGAGAGTCACTTCATTGGGGCATCATTCAAGTGGTTGAAGAAGAATGCACCAGAAGTAAAGGTCTTGGTTAGTTATGCAGACCCTGAACAGTCACATACTGGTGGAATCTACCGAGCAACTAACTGGTTGTACCAAGGTTGCGGAGTATCAAAACTGATGCCTGACTATTCAATCAAGTTGAACGAAGATGATTTGTGGATGCACAGTCGTACCGTAGGTGCTAGATACGGAAACAAGAATATCGAGAACCTTGCTAAGAAGATTGGGCATACATTCTGGAGAAAGGAAGAGACTGCTAAACACAGATACATCTACTTCCTCTGTGACCGTAAGGAAAAGAAACGCTTGATATCTGACTTGAAGATACCTATATTGGATTACAAGGATATCAAAGAGTACACGCAATTGATTCAGAAGGTGAATGTCAAAGACGGGAAACTGGAAAACATTGAAGTGTTACAAGGTGTAGATAACGGATGGACAAACAAACAGGTGGTAATGGTACATGGCAGCGAAGAAGAAAGTAACATCGACTGAACCAAAGGAAAACAAAGGGAAGGAATTGTTTGACTTTGTGAATATGATTCAACAAGATGGAAAGTTGTCTTCGTATGACAACCTCACAGAAGCAGAGAAGAAGAAGTATAAGACTTCTCGTTATATGATTCATCGGTTTCTTAGTATGAATCCTGCATACTCACCTGTGGTGAACGCAGTGCAGAAGTACACACAGATGCCTGATAGAGCACACTATCAGTTCTTGACTGGTATCATTCCCAAGTCTCGCCAGTTCAATCGGTACATCAAGGGTAGTAAGGATGATACCTATGAGACTTGGTTGGTAGAACTTGTGGCTAATCATTACAATGTGTCTAAGACAGAAGCTATAACTTACCTAGACATATACTACCAGAACGACAAGGCATCACTTCGTGCAATGTGTACGATGTATGGTGTGGACCCAAAGGTTATGAAGAAGGCTAAACTATAGTATGTCACATTGTGACATAGTTTAGATACAACGAATCAGACTTCCCTACTTATAGGGAACCCCTACTAAGGAGAAATAAATGAAGAAGCATTACAATACGCCACAGTTGATTGACTATGGTACTATTACAGAAAACACTTTTGCTACCCCAGCGGTAGCTAACAGATATGGAGTATCGGTAGAAAATACTCTCCCCCTCGGTGATGGCAACTACGCCTGTGGAAGTAGTGCAGGAGTCTATAGCGGACAGGGTGGAAAAAACTACATTGTCCTACAGTGTGACAAGTTCGGCGAGTACTCTCACTCCTAATATAGCGTGAAACTGGTTATGAAGAAGCATCGGAACGATAGACGAAAAGTAAATATCCCCGGCAATTATGCAATTAAACGCTCTGGCAAAGACCGCCGAGCGTTTAATTGGTTTACGGCCATGTTCGGATTGGCAATCAGTATCATCCCGATGATTCTAATTGCCACTACGATTAAGGTAACTACTGGTGGTCCTGTGTTTTATACACAACGACGAGTTGGAAGAAATGGAAGGTTGTTCAAAATGTACAAGTTCAGAACTATGCACCAGACTCACGATAAACAAGTGTGGGCTACGGAAAACGATAGTAGAATCACTCCTATCGGACATTGGTTACGAAAGACAAGACTGGATGAACTTCCACAGTTCTACAATGTCATAGTGGGACATATGAATATCGTGGGTCCGCGACCAGAACAACCGAAGATTGTAATACAGTTGGGACGAGAGATTGATGGTTATCACGATAGAAATGATGTATTGCCCGGTATCACTGGGTTGGCTCAAGTAACACTTCCACCAGACCAGACAGTATCAGATGTACGGAAGAAACTAGAGTTGGATAGACAATACATTACAAACCAATCCGTGATGAACGATGTTCGGATTATGATTAAAACTCCGATGGTTATGTTTAGAGGAAACAAGAGATGAACTGGACAGAATACTTTAGACAAGTCGCACAAACCGTGAGACTCAAATCCAAGGACAAGAGTACACAGATTGGTGCCGTTATCGTAGGAACCGATAGTGAGATTCGGTCTACTGGGTACAATTCATTCCCAAGAGGGATTGAGGACTTCCACGATGAACGCCAGATGCGGCCAGAGAAGTACTACTGGTTTTCCCACGCAGAAGAGAACGCTATCGTCAATGCGGCTCGTATCGGAGTCTCCACCAATAGATGCACGATGTATCTCACCTGTGACATTCCGTGTGTAGATTGCACCCGTGCCATCATCAATGCAGGTATCCGAGTTATCTATTGTGAGAAGGGAGCCGGAGCCAAGGGTGACCACTGGAATGAACACACCACGCGCAGCATTCAGATGTTGAAGGAAGCTGGATTGACGGTGTGGTATTATGGGGAAGACAAACCATTCATCAATATGGGAGATATATAATATGATGTCTAATACCAAACGTGAAAATAAAATCTGTGAACGGTGTTTCGGGCACGGTAGTATCTTCAAGGAAGAATGTACCGACTACCATAACCGCGAGTACGACTGGATATACAAGGGTGAATGCCCTCAGTGTAAGGGCGTGGGTATTGTTACGGTAATCACTAATACCTTTACCACGGTAGAAATTGTACCGTTCGAGAGAAAGACAAAATGACACAGAACGGAAAGGGTCATGACCCACGGCCATTCAGCGTATCACAAGAAACCTACAAGAACAACTACGAACGTACCTTTGGGAAGAAAGAAGAACCAAAGAGAGAGTTACCAGAAGAGATACAAGAGAAGATAGACGGTGTTATGGAAAAGATGGAAACACTACACAAAGAAATATTAAACCACGAAGGAGAATAAAATGCACCCAAATGAAATCAAGATGACCTTTGATAGCATTATTGAATTATCAATGGAAGCTAATAAGCTTGGACCTGCCCATTCAGACGCACTGACAGAACAGGTTACTAGACAGTACCCAATGTCACAGGAAATGATTGACAACATCAAGAAGGCTGTAGAGAACATCAAGAAGGCTGCAGAGAACATCAAGAATGCATCCTCTGTATAGCGCTAAGGAAACTACAGTGACGGCCCGGGGCGTTAGGAGAACAATCCTACAAGACGGGCCTCATCACTTTCATGTCACCCTCCGAAAAGGAGAGGACATACTATATTCCTATTATGATGAGTTAAAAGATATTAATGAGTTATACGATAATATCTCTCGTCTAGAGGATGAACTTCTAGGGGAGAAACCCGCATTACCTGCGGGGCTTGACTCTACGGAAAAATAGACTATACTTATAGTAGGTGGAGAAAGATACCATTTCGGTGAGTATCCACCTACTAACACTTATCTCCGATACGGATGGAGGAAAATATGAGCAACACCATTATGCACCCACGAAGCGGAAAGGATATTCCTGCTGATGTGGGTATTCTTATTGGCCGTTGGCAAGTCCACGAACTGCACGAAGCGCATCGAGACATTATCAACACTGTAAGAAAGAAGCACGACCGAGTGATTATCTTCGTGGGACTGTCTCCCTTGAAGAACACACCACATAACCCGATGGACTTCAATACACGCCGTGTTATGATTCAGGAAACCTTCCCAGATGTGGAAGTGTATTATGTCTCTGACAACGCAAGTGATGTTGTCTGGTCAAAGAACCTTGACCGAGAGATTGAGAAGTGGTTGAAGCCACACCAGACCGTTGTGATTTACGGTAGCCGTGATAGTTTCATTCCACATTACAGTGGTAAGTACACGGTGCAGGAGTTGGAAGCTACGAAGTATATCTCTGGTACAGAGATTCGTCGTCGTATCGCAAACAACAGTCATCCTACCAAGGACTTCCGTATGGGAGTTATCTCTGCAAGTCTCAATAGATTCCCGACTTGTTACCCTACAGTAGACATTGCCATCATCAATCGTGAGAAGGGAATGGTACTGATGGGCAAGAAGGAAGGTGAGGAACACCTTCGATTCATCGGTGGGTTTGCAAGTCCAGATAGTCCTTCCTATGAAGTTGATGCAAAGCGTGAAGTGATGGAAGAAACTGGTGTGGAGGTAGATGACCTCAGATACATCGGTAGTGCAATCATCAACGATTGGCGTTATCGTAACGAAACCGATAAGATTAAGACTCTGTTCTTCGTCGGTACTTATATCTTCGGACGCCCAGAAGCAAACGATGATATCGCATATGTTGAGTGGGTTCCCCTCAACGAACTTCTGTCTGGTGAAATCAAGGTTGTCACTGGTCACGAAGTGCTGGTAGAAATGTTGGCGAAGTCAATCAAACAATAATCCTGATACAAGATAAGGAGAATTCTATATGTCCATTTTCAATGTAAGCAATATCCTTCGTACCGATTCGTACAAGGTTTCGCATTTCAAGCAGTACCCCGAAGGCACGACTCACATCTATTCGTACCTTGAATCCCGTGGTGGTATGTTCCCCGAGACTGTGGTTTTTGGGTTGAACTACTACTTGAAGGAATACCTCAGCAAGCCCGTCACGATGGCTGATGTTGACCGAGCAGAGGCTCGTATCACGAAGCATCTTGGCCCGAACTCGTTCAACCGAGCTGGGTGGGAGCGTATCGTGAATGTCCACAACGGATTCCTCCCCGTCCGTATTAAGGCAGTCCCCGAGGGCACGGTGGTTCCTACCCGTAACGTCCTGATGACGCTGGAGAATACGGACCCCGAACTTCCGTGGGTCACCAACTATGTTGAGACTCTGCTCTTGAAGGTCTGGTATCCGATTACGGTGGCTACGATTAGCCGTGAGATTAAGAAGGTGGTCCGTAAGTATCTGGAAGAGACTGGTGATGTTGCTGGTCTGGACTTCAAGCTCCACGACTTTGGTTATCGTGGTGTCTCGTCGGAAGAGTCTGCGGCAATCGGTGGTATGGCTCACCTTGTGAACTTCAAGGGTACCGATACGATGATTGCTCTGGAAGCCGCTGAGGCATACTACGGTGAGGATATGGCTGGATTCAGTATCCCTGCTGCTGAACACAGCACCATCACCGCATGGGGTGAAGAGTTTGAGTACGAGGCGTATGAGAATATGATTAAGCAGTTTGGTCAGGGTGCCCTCTACGCTGTCGTGTCGGACTCGTACAACATCTACAACGCCTGTGAAAACATCTGGGGTACGATGCTGGTTGAGAAGGTCAAGGCGGCGCCTGGTATCCTTGTGGTCCGACCTGACTCTGGTGTTCCGCATGAAGTGGTTCGTCAGATTACCGAGATTCTTGGGAACAAGTTTGGCTACACGGTCAACGAGAAGGGATACAAGGTTCTCAATCACGTGCGAGTCATTCAGGGTGACGGTATCAATCAGGACGAAATCGTTCGTATCCTTGAAGCGCTCAAGATTCGTGGATGGTCTGCTGACAACGTAGCCTTCGGCATGGGTGGGGCTCTGCTCCAGCAGTGCAACCGTGACACCCAGAAGTTCGCTATCAAGGCGTCGAGTATGGTTCGTAACGGGAAGATTAAGGATGTTTACAAGTCCCCGATTACCGACAACGGTAAGCGCTCGAAGCGTGGTCGTTTGAAGCTGGTCCGTAACAACGGTGTCCTTGAAACACTGGACAACCACCAGCCGGGCGAGGATATTCTCCAGACGGTGTGGGAGAATGGTAAGCTCCTCGTTGACCCGACATTCGCTGAGATTCGTCAGAGAGCGTAAGTATGACGAGGAATGCAATCGGTCCTCACGAAATTCCTAGAACTGCGATTGAGATATTCAACAAGCAGGGAACTGGATATCTCATATCGGGGTACGAGATTATCTCAGCTATACTGAATATTCCCGAAGTACGGAAACTGGTATTGGAAAAGGAAGACCCCGACCGATACAATAAGCTGACGATTTTGGACACTCCATCTATAGGATATGACGAATGAAAAACAAACCGATTAAGCAGGACGATATAGAGAAAGTCATTGAGGAGTTCTACGGAGCTGTACAAGACGATGATATCAATCAACCGACCGAAGGTGCGTACGAAATGGCAATTGAGATTATCCGTCTACGAAGAACCGTTGATAAGTTCCAGAAACGAGAATGGGACAATTACATAGCCAAGTTCGGCATCAGTTAATACCTTATATTAGTCACCCCCACCGTTAATTCTGTGGGGGTTGACTATGCCGTAATAACTAGGTATATTTCTAGTATGAATTAAACCAAGAGGATGTAATGAAGAACGAGACATTTATGCCATCGTATGTATTCTATGCTGGGTACAATCGTATTGGTGCCAAGGAAAGTGTTGGACTTGGATGGTCCCGACTTATTGACAAGATATTCGATAAGCTGGAAGATATGCAGGCGCACGGAATGACCGTACCACGAATCGTACAAGTAAAGGAAAAGTGGGGCGGACTTCGTGTCTATGTTGATCCGTATATCGAAGACTTTGAGAAGTTCCTTGTTGAAGTAGAGAAGGAGAGCTTTACTATCTGTGAGGTTTGTGGTAAGGACGGTCAACTCCGTAATGGTGGATGGTACAGAACTCTGTGCGATGAACACTCAGAAGGTCGTAAGACAATTCAACCGTTTGCATAATGAATAAGATTTCACACTCACAATACAGTATGTGGGCTAACTGCCCAAAGGCTTGGCAGCTCAAGTATGTAGATGGTCATCGAATTGATGACACTTCTATTAATACCATCTTCGGTACTGCTATGCACGAAGTTATCCAAGAGTGGTTGGATACACTATACAACAAGAACGAGAATGTCGCAAAGTCAGTCTATCTTCACGATGGTCTGAAAGACAAGCTCTTGAAGTTGTTTCGTGACCATACCCTCATTACCGAAAGTGGTGAGAAGGTATTCTTGTGTGACAAGGCAACCCTTATGGAATACTATGAGCAGGGTTGTAAGATTCTGGACTATATCCAGACTCACTACAAGAAGATTTTCCCGACCACTGCTACCAAGTTGTTTGCCATTGAGTTCGAACTCAATGTAGAGGTACGACCAGGCGTACACTATGTTGGTTACATTGATATTGTGACACACAATACCGCAACCAACAAGTATGTTATCTACGACCTTAAGACTTCACGTCGTGGTTGGTCTGAGGACGAGAAGAAGAATCCAATCAAGGTTGGTCAGCTTCTTCTGTACAAGACTTTCTTCGCACATCAAATGGGAATCTCTGAGGACCAGATTACGGTTGAGTTCGTTATTCTCAAGCGTACCATCTTCGAGAATAGTCCGTATCCAATCCCGCGTGTATCAAAGTTTGAACCACCCAATAAGAGTCCGTCACTTACCAAGAATTGGGATAGATTCGAGAACTTCATTAACAAGTGCTTTGATGACAATGGGGATATCATCCCCGTTCAAGAAGCCACTCCAAGCAAGGAAGCTTGTCGTTGGTGTAAGTTCCGTGACAGAAAAGACCTTTGTGAATATGGAGTAACCAAATGATTAGAGATCCAAAGATGGTGTATAAGCTATATCAACAGTATACAAAACACGATATGCGTGATGGGTCATATACCCAATTTATGTTGGTCGCAGTGACAGATACCGCAGATGAAATCTTTGACAAGATTGAACTGGATAAGGTTATCAAGATTACATACACAGTAGATGACGGTCAGCGTCCTCCGAAGGAATAAGAATGTTTGAGAAAACAGATAAGTTTACACGAAAGCTAGAAATCGTACCAGCGTTCGATAAGAGACATACAGACCCTACTAAGAATTACGGAATACACGGGATGGAACTTCGTTTCATTCTAATTGGTGAAAAGGGTGCAACACAGTTTGTGGTATATACTGGTGTGCAACTTCCGCATGTCCGAAAGGAACTTCTAAGAACTTCGTTCGACACATTCGAAGCAAGTACTCGTCCGATGGGTGCTGATATTGGATATCATTCTCCTACTCCAAGATACGATGGACAGGATGGGATGGAAAACTGTCCATACCTTGATGGTGCAACCTGTTACTACGATGGGTCCGGACTACAGGCACACGCATTTTTACCAGTCTTTTTGGAGAAGGGTGAGGATGCGGTTTGGGAAATGCTAGAGGAACGATATGTTTCTCTATTCGGGGAATAATACCGTATAACTCATTACAATACAAAACTTGACAAACTCATCAAACGGGTGTATATTACAGTATATCCGAAATGGTGAGTTTTTCATTTATCCTAAACACTAAACACAAAAAACTATGACTTACTTCGTTCGCAATGGCAATCTCTTTCGTCCGATGGATGAGTTGAATCTTGATCTACACAAGACTCTTCCCACTGGAAACTACATTCTAAAGCAGGACCAGAACGGAAACATCTTCCTTGAAGTTGTTGACTCGTTTAACTTTCCTACTAAGCGGTACGGTAACAATGTCCGACACACTCAGCGTATCATTGATACCTTTATGGCTCGTGATGCTTCGACTGGTGTAATGTTGGCTGGTGAGAAGGGTTCTGGTAAGAGTCTTCTTGCTAAGACGGTTTCTATTGAGGCCTATAAGCTTGACATTCCTACCATCATCATCAACGCACCGTGGCACGGTGACGCGTTCAACTCTTTCATTCAGGGTATTGACCAGCCGGCTATTATTCTGTTCGATGAGTTCGAGAAGGTGTACGATCAGGACCAGCAGGAAGCAATCCTTACACTCCTTGACGGTGTGTTCCCGAGCAAGAAGTTGTTCGTTCTGACTTGTAACGACAAGTGGCGAGTGGATACCCACATGCGTAATCGTCCCGGTCGTATCTTCTATATGATTGAGTTCAAGGGTCTTGACAAGAGCTTCATTGTCGAGTACTGCAACGACAATCTTAAGAACCGTCAGTATATTGAGAAGATTTGCAACATCGCTTCGATGTACGCAAAGTTCAACTTCGATATGTTGAAGGCGCTTGTTGAGGAAATGAACCGATATGGTGAGACGCCTGAGCAGGCACTTGAACTACTCAATTCTCGTCCTGAGTTTAGCGATAGCTCACGATACGATATTGAGGTCACTTACAATGGTAAGGCGCTCAAGTGCAATCCTACCCGTTGTACTGGTAACCCACTCAACCTACAGATGGCTGTCGAGTATCTGAAGCCCGTCAAGGCTCCTCGTACCAAGAATAAGGTGGCTGCTGTTGAGCAGGTAATCGTGATGAACGGTGGTCGTGGTAACTGGACCCTTGTGGAGATTAGCCACAATGACTTGGTGAAGATTGATGCCGATGAGGGTATGTTCGCTTACAAGAAGAACGATGTGACGATTACCCTCAAGCGTCAGACCGATAAGTCGTTCGACTATCGTAACTCGTCTGATTACTTTTAATCTAGGAGATAACAATGGGCGCAGACCTATATAATGTGCGATTCAATAAGCAGTCGGAAGAGTACCAGAAGGCCGAGAAGGAGTTCAAGGAATTCTCGGCACTGGTGGAACGCGATATGTCTGAGGCTTCACGAAAGCACTACAATGAGTTGATGGATAAGGTGTATTGTACTCCGTACTACTTTCGTGAGTCTTATGGTGGTGAAGGACTACTTTCGTCACTGGACCTTTCTTGGTGGCGTGATGTGATTCCATTGTTTGATATTGCTCCACCCGAAGGTTTGAACGACGAAGAAATTGATGCGTGGTATGATGACCCTCAGAACGATATCAATATGAGCTCTGAGGCTTGTCAGAAGTTTATTGACCTTCTCGAATCTCGTAAGTCTATGCTGGATGCATCTGACTATGACTATGTTGAGAAGGGTAATGATTGGTTTACCGGCGAAGAGTATGAGACTCATGTCGGTACTTGGTATAAGGAACGATATGCACGACTGATTGAGTTCCTAGAACTTGGTAAGAAGCACGGAGGAATCTACGCTTCTCTATGAGGTAACTATGGGAACTAACTACTATCTAGAAGAACAAAGTCCGTGTAAGTGTTGCGGACGAGAGTATCCTTCTCTCCACATTGGCAAGTCATCTGCGGGATGGGTGTTTTCACTCCACGTAATTCCGGGTGAAATTGAAAGTCTTGACCAGTGGAAGGAACGATGGTCAAAGGAAGGTGTCCGTATCGTAGACGAATACGGAGAGAGATTCACGCCAGAGGAAATGTTGCATGTGATTACCAACCGTAGTCATCCAAGAGGACTACTGCGACACGAACCAGATAGACATTTGTATCGCCACGGTGAAGGAACTTGGGACTATATGCTAGGAGAATTTTCGTAATGCCATTTTCAGTTTTCGTATTCATGTTTGTATTCGTTGTCAGTACATTCGTCGGTATATACACCGTAGTAGATTGTGCGGAGAACGGATTTTTCTGGTGGAGTGCTGTTGGGGTTTCCGCTCGTCGTCAACGCGCTCGTAGGAATATGTACATTCAGGAGTATCTGTCGTATGGATACAATCTGTACGATTCCAAGTCCAAGGCAGATGACCGACTTCGCAGGGAAGCAGTTGCTAGGGAACGTGCGAATGCATAACGATAAGATAGTTTCTGTTGTGCGAGTAGGTCAGGGTGAGGGTGATAGTGAGTGTATTATTGCGATTACCGAAAGTGGAAGAACCTATACTGGTAGGCCTGGATTTAAGAAAAAGGAACAATGGCGTGGGTCTTGGTCATACCTTGACTGGTCAGAAAACAATCCGATTCCAAGAGGTAACGATGGAAAACCCAATGGTGAACTATAGTAAGATTATCGCAGAGACGGCGAAGAATCACTACAATGTGTGTGACGAGTATAAGGACAATACAGTTGAACAGAATGTAGAAATCCAAAAGAGTCAGTCACGAAAGTTCTCCGTTGGGGCCATTAACATTACGGGTGAACTTAACATCGGAATGATGATTCGTTCGGCGTGTCTTTTTGGGGCAGAGAATTTCTATATCTTTGGACGAAAAAAGTTTGATAAGCGTAGCACTGTAGGTGCTGAGAATTACATCAATATCGTTCAATATAGTTATGATGCCCCGATAGATGCGGACGAACGAATGAAGGAAGATATCGACAAGTTGCGTGGACCGCATCACGTATTCCTATGTGAACAGGGTGGAACCCCATTACACAAAATGAACTGGTCAGACAGTTATCCGAATAATCCAAGCTTCGACCACGGACGGCATAACTGGCAATCGAATCACCCGTTGTTCTTGTTTGGTTCGGAGAGTCACGGTATTCCAAAGAATATTGTAAACTCGTTTCATCCTATACACACAATCTCAATCCCACAGGTTGGTGTGATGCGTTCGTTCAATGTAGCGACCGCGATGAATGTCATTGTGTGGGAATACATCAAGCAGGTTTATCTATGATTGACAAGGAAAAGGAAATCGAAGGGCCGCACGGATGTGGCGTATACGGCCACAAGTATTACGGATTGTCACGTGCAGATGTTGAGTTTGCACTTGATATCAACACGGCTCGAACTACAAACCTAACTAAACAGATGAACTCATTCTATGAAGATGGTTTGTTGGATGCACGAACCCGTGATATCTGTTTACTTCTAGTCAATGCATTACACGGAACTATTGCGGGGCACATTGAAGATATCTTGAAGCAAGGGGATATGGTCAACAACTCGCTAAGGAAGGAATAATGAAGGCACGATATTTCATCTACGACAAAGTAGAAATGGGTGAAGATAGTGAAACATATATTTTGAGAAGTCCACGATACAAAGAGTATGGGCAGACTACTCATTACTTCGATGTTTACAGTGGATACGAAACCATTGAAGAAGCAGAGGACGCTATTGACAGATATGGTGACAAGTATCGTCGGTATGTCATTGTACTAGAATATTCACAGGAGTAACATATGAAACATCTATTTTTGTTTCTAGTTGGATTTGGAATTGGACAGACATTTTCCGCAGCCGTACTGGACCACAGCTTTAGAGCAGGTATTGCTGGGGCATTCGTAACCATTGGTATGATTTTCTATTTTGTGGATATAATTGCAACTGCTAAGAGAGAACAAATACGAGTCTAAGTAAATTACTGTATAACTATATAGGAATATACTAAGTTTCCCCTCTGGGAAAATGACCGTTTAATACGATATACCGTACTTGACATTGCACGAAAAATCGTGTATATTACAAGTGTGGTTCAGAGTAGGTAAAAAACAAACAATCAGATAGGAGCAGTAAAAGATGGGTTATCGACAGGATTTTGATGGCAATGTTCGTTCTAGTGGTATGGGGTTCGGCAAGATTGTTGGTCTTGCTCTGACTGGATTCCTCGCACTGTCTTTCCTTATCGTGGGTCTTTCGTCCTTTGAGAAGGTAGACGCGACTGAGCACTGTGTGAAGACGCGATGGGGTAAGGTAGTTACTCCGAAGGTTGAGAACGGTCTGACTCCGACTGTTACTACTGACCTAACTTGTTTCCCGCTGACCCAGCAGCAGTTCCCTGGTGGAGCGGTTCGTGGTGAGGAAGCGGCGTCTGAGACTGTAGAGTTCCTTACCCGTGACTCCATTATGATGAGTGCTGAAATCGCTCTCAACTGGAAGTATGTGAATGTGGATTCGGCTTTCACCACTCGTCGTTCGCATGACGCAGTTCTTTCTGAAATGGCTAACGCGGTTCGTTCTGGAGCCCGTGATGCAGGTGCCACGATTGGTCTTCGTGACCTGATGGGTGCTAACCGAGCTGGACTTGACGAGGTATTCCGTAAGGCGATTAATGACCAGATGAGTGACTACGCTCTTGTTGAGAAGGTTTACATTCGTAAGGTTCAGATTCCTGCGAACATCCAGCAGCTCTGGACGCAGACTATTGCAATGACCGCCGAGCAGACTAAGGCTCGCGCTCAGTTCCTCACTGACTCACTCAACGCTCGTCGTGTTGTTATTACCGCAGAGGCAGATGCTCGTAAGGTTGAGCTTGAGACTCGAGCCCTCGCTACTTCGCCTGAGGTTCTTCGACTTCGTACCGCTGAGGCTTTTGCAAAGGGTTTCTCTGAAATCTGTAAGGGTGTTCAGACTTGTATCATCGGTGGTAGTGTGATGGATACTTGGAAGTCTCCCCTTCCCCGATAAACGATAAACGATAGGGAGGGGTGTCCGAAAGGGCACCCCTTTTCTATAACATCTAAGGAGTACATAATGTTACCGCCAAAAGAGAAGTTTGAACATGAGAAAGTACCATTTCAATCCGCTTACGATTGGATGGATAACGAGAAGAACAGAGTCAGTCCCGATACCGTCCAGATTGGTGTAGAGTGGGTGGCTTTTGTAGTAGCGATTGTAGTGTGGTGTATTGCGATTTTTAACTAATAGGAGAAACACAATGTTTCCTGCGATTTTTATGTTGGTGTTGGTCGGTGGTTTTGGTACATATCAGTATATGAAGCTCTATCGTGAGAATCAGAAGCTTCGTACTGAGAACGAGAGTATGGCGAAGGAGTTGCACAAGATTAAGTTCGTTCCCCGTGAGTTGAACTTCTAATGTTTATCTTGTATCTAGTTGGGTTAGTTGTTGGCGCCATTGTTACTGGTGTGGCGGCAGCTCACGAAGTTATCGAACATAACGGAAGGGACATTCCGAATATCATTGGTATGGGTACGATAGTTTCAATATTCTGGCCTATCCTTATCACATTCACGATAATCGCTCTGTGTGTGTCATCACCATTCTTCCTTGGAATGTGGTTGTATAGTAAGTACAAGGGAATTCCAATGTCAAAGTTTTTGGAGTAACAATGAAATACTTTCTATTGATTGGTGCATTGGCACTGTTGACTGGTTGTAGAGAAACAAGGGAAGTAAGTGAGGTTGCTGTCTTCCGCGTCGATACCATTTATGTGGTTCGATCGGTGGACGGATATAGATGTGAGTATGCACGCCCGCCGGTTCCACCGAAGGGTGAAAAGATGCACTGTTTGTGGACTAGTTTCTAAGGAGAATTTCTAATGGTTATGAGAGTATTACTAGCATTGATGCTAACAGTGACGAGTCTATCCGCACAGAGTGGATTAGATAAGTTGATTCCGGCACAGCCAACACATTTCGTAACCGATGCGGCAAATCTGTTTCCAGATGAAGCAGAGAAGGGTATGAACGATATCAGTGTCACCACGCAGACTCGTCTGGGTGGTGATATTGCCGTGCTTACCCTTCCCGATATCGGTGATTATCAACCGTATGAAGTCGCTATGACGGCTGGAAGAAAGTGGAAGGTTGGTGGAAAGGGACCAGTCGGCTCACAGCAGAGAAATCTTGGTGTTGTGATTCTTGTGGTCCCGCGTACAGCAGAACATAAAGGTGAATGTTTCATCGCTACTGGTATGGGTGTGGAAGGATTCATTACCGATAGTCGAGCGGGTGACATTTGTGGTGACAACATTCCATTGTTCAAGGCAGGTAACTATACACAGGCCACATTGAACATTATGTCTACCGTTGCAGATATAATGGATGCGCATGTCAACCCACCGCCTCCGCCACCACCGTTTGAGTTTCCTTGGACAAAATTCTGGATTCTCTCCATCGTTGGTCTATTCGTATTAGTTATCTGGTATTACAATGACCAGAAGAGAATGGAAAAGGAGCGAGAGCAAGAGAAGTATCGTCAGTTGTTGTGGGCAAAGGAAGAAGCTGCCCGAGCAGAACGCCGTAGACTTGAAGCAATTGAAATGGAGAAGCGGAGAAAGGAAGCTGAACGACTAGAAAAAATTCGTTGGGATTCTCTGACACCAGAACAACAGGCCGCTGAGTTGGCTGAAAAAGAACGACTCCGCCTCGAAGCTGAGGAACGCCGTAAGCAGGAAGAGGAAGAACGCCGCAAGCGTGATGAAGAACGCCGAAAGCGTGATGAAGAAGATGCACGACGTCGCAGAAATTCCTCTACTACTTCGTATAATTCGTTTGGAAGTGGTGGAAGCTTTGGAAGTAGTGGTGGAAGTAGTTTCGGTGGGTTCGGTGGCGGTGGTGGATTCTCCGGCGGTGGCGGTGGGAGAAGTTTCTAATGAAGGTACTAGTATGTGGAGGTCGTGAGTATGCCGACCAAGATAAAGTCAATGAGGTTTTAACAGACATACACAAAAAGAATCCAATAGACATTCTCATACACGGTGGAGCCAAGGGTGCAGATAGATTGGCTTGGAACTGGACGGTTGACAATGATGTAACTGTATTGGTTTACACCGCGGATTGGAACAAACACGGTAGGGCAGCTGGACCTATTCGTAATAGACGCATGTTGGACGAACAACATCCAGACCTAGTGGTTGCATTTCCGGGTGGAAATGGTACTGCTCATATGGTCGATATCGCTAAGAAAGATGGAGTACCTGTGATGGAGATTGTGTAATGAAACGACGATATCGTGAAATGGTAAACACCAGAAAGTTGTATAGATTGGAAACAACTCTATATCGTAGACGAGCGTTTCGTGGAATTACACAACAAAGAAATCTCCCAATGCTTCGCAGGTTGGCGAAATTCATATGGAAAAAAGAACGACGAAGTTTGAACACCATACCAACTATTCGTTTTGGAAAAGGTACACTACATTGTGGGAAACGATATAGTTGGTGTGACGGTAAGACAATAGAGTTAGCACCCGGACAACGGGATATTTTAACATTGATACATGAGTTGGTTCATGCGATGGGATATGACTTCCACGACAAATACTTTGTAGACCGACAAAGAAAGTTGTTGATACGATACTCACCGATAAACCCTCAGTTAATACAAAAAGAGTTTATAGTATGAACATAACAAAGATTAAAGAAGCAGCAACATTATTTTTCATCCAGCTCTTGAGTTATACCATTTGGTGTATTAACTTTAGAGCTGTGGCGGATGCACACTATCATACTGCTGCAGCAAGTGACTTTATGATTGCATCCATTCAGTTCTTCGTGATTCGTAGAATTGCACACGGACAAGACCACATACATCAGTGGGCTGGATATGCACTAGGTTCTGTGGTTGGTAGTTATTTGGGCATTTGGGTATCCTCAACATTTCTAGGAGCATAATATGAATATCATAGATCAGATATACGAAGATGCTATGTGGTTCTACAGAGAAGATACAACGATTAAACGATTCTACCACACCGATATGCATATACGAAATATGTTGGATGGGTGGGATAGAATCGTACAGAAGCATAAGGTTCATTTGAACATCGCATTTGTCAGTAGTATTGCCATCATCTATCACGATATTGTGTATGACCCAACTCGTAAAGACAATGAACGAAAGAGTGCAGACTTTATGAGAAGTGAGTTATACGGTAGACTCAAAGCGGATGACTTAGACTTCGCGGATGAGATTATTATGCAAACCACTCATACAGACGATAACTGTACTGTCTGGGAACACAACATCATTCGTGACTTAGACCTTCGTGGTCTTGGTGGGTCATTCCCAGAATATCGTAGAAACACTTGGCAGATTTTCCAAGAGTACAGTCCATTCGTTCCTATGGAACAATTCTTGGAAGGTCGAAAGCAGTTCCTATCTTACATGCTGGGTAAGAACAAAATCTATCGTACAGATGAATTTGCTGCATTAGAATCACCTGCGAGAAAGAATATGGAAGTAGAACTTTCATTGCTACAAACCCCTGAGGTTTGGAAGCACACTATGTTAAAGTAAGAGGACAATCAAATGAACAAAATCACAGACGGAATCAAAGATGTACTATCGGTATTCCGACGAACAGGACAGACCGCGGCCTGTATAGGTACACTGTACCAGAATCATAATGCTATTATGGTTGTCGGCAATCATCAAATTAAACAAACATATACCAGTGTTCATCCAATCTTGAAGAATAGAATTTTCACTTTGGCTGAGGTTGCTGGATTCTGTGGCGTAAATCAGTCTATAATCGTATGGGACAATACTGCGATTATGGAACTCATAACCAAGGTTAGATCTGAAATAGAATTCACGGCATCTGAACTTTCTATGAACCAGGCCCGTGAAAATGGGTTCAAGAAAGGAATGGAACAAGGCCGGCGTGAAGGTTATGAAGATGGATTCAAGGAAGGTAAGGCATTCAAAGATGATCAGAAGCAGTACCCACCAACCTCGAACGAGACTCTCCGTCAATTGAGTGATGTAATGGGAAAGATTGGTGACATGTACAATGTGAACATTTTCATCGTACCAAAGAGATAATATGGCAATCAAATATGCAGATGTAATTGTAGATTTACAAGCTGGTGATACTGGAAAGGGAAAGGTTGCCCACGCAATTGCGAAAGACTATGATATGGTACTTCGGTACAACGGTGGAGCAAATGCAGGACATACAGTATACCACAATGGACAAAAGGTTGTAACTCATCAAGTACCGATTGGCGTATTGTTCGGTATCCCAAGTATCATTGGATTGGGGTGTGTAGTAAACGTAGGGAGCCTCATTACAGAAATCAAAACTTTGAATGAGTTGGGTATTCAAACAAAGGGTTTGATTTTTGTAGATAAACGAGCACATCTAGTTCTACCATCACATCTACGAGAAGATAGTGATGAATCAAAGATTGGTACTACACGCCAAGGTATCGGTCCTGCCTACCGCGACAAGTACGGTAGAATAGGAGAACGAATTGGAAATCTTGCAGATAGTGATGAATTCTTTGAAGTCATTGATACCTACGAACTCCTTCACAATAAGCACAATGACTGGCGTATTCTGTGTGAAGGTGCCCAAGGATTCCAGATTGACATTGATTGGGGTGACTATCCGTATGTGACCAGTTCACATTGTACGGTGGGGTCAGCCATTCTGAACGGTATTCCTCCGAAGAAGATTCGTAAGATTATCGGTATTATGAAGGCATATGAAACATACTCTGGATTCAAGACTACCTTCCAAGATGAGAACGATGAAGTATTGAATAAGATTCAGGAAATTGGTGGTGAGTTCGGTGCCACCACAGGTCGTAAGAGAAAGGTCAGATGGTTAGACCTTGATGGAGTCATTAAGGCCATCAATGTCAATGGAGTTACCGACCTTATTATCAACAAGGCAGATGTACTAGAACAAGTTGGAACATTCAAGTTTACATACCAAAATGAATTGAGAGAAGTTGTTTCACTTCAAAACTTCCAAGACTCAGTGGAAAGTATTTTGTACAGAAACACAGCTATAATAAACGATACTTGGTCAATGACACCAAACGGAATTTGATGATAGAACGAGCGTTTCAGATATTTTGATACTACTTATTTCTATAGACACTCTATAGAGGAAACGGTTATGGGTAAGAAGATAAATAAGCAGTATACAACTATCCAAATAGAAAAGGATATCAACAAATACATTCGCGCTCTCTGTCAAAACAGAGGGTGGTCAGCCTCAGCCATTACCACCGAGTACTGGTTGAGGTTGATTTCTGCCAGTCACTCTGGCAGCCTTGTATTATAGGAGAATAACAATGTCAGATATACTATCCAATTTGATTAAACAAGAATTAAAATCTGAGTTTGGAAGCAGTTTAGAAGACCCAGATAGATTTGCAAAAGCAATTGCAAAAGCAGTACAGCAGTATCTAGTAACATATGTTAGGGTGGCGCCTGGCATATTGGTAGCAACAACAGGAAGTCCAGTTGCACATGCGGGAGCAACAACAACTCCCGGCACTCTACAAGCACAGTAAGGAGATTAGGTTATATGAAGATGTGGTTACCAAAAGAACAGAGAAAGAAAATTCTCTTGTTATCCGATGATTTGAGAATACACTCTGGAATCGGTGTTATGTCCCGTGAAATTGTAGAACAGACTGCGGGAGTCTTTAATTGGGTTCAGGTAGGTGCAGCAGTCAATCATCCAGAGGCCGGTAGGGTTGTTGACATTAGCGCAGACCTCGGTAAAGAAACTGGAATCGAAGACCCATATGTAAGAATTTATCCACAGAACGGATACGGTAATAGTATGCTTATCCGTCAGATGATTGAACTGGAAAAGCCAGACGGCATTCTCCACTTCACAGACCCACGATACTGGATTTGGTTATACCAGATGGAACACGAAATTCGTCAGAAGATTCCTATGATGTTCTACACAATCTGGGATGACCTCCCATATCCAATGTACAACAAGAACTTTTATCGTTCTGATGACGGACTATTCTGTATCAGTAAGCAGACCTACAACATTGTAAAGAATGTATTGGGTCCAGAGGAAGCATCGAAGAAGGTTATTACTTACCTTCCACACGGTATTGACCATAAGAAGAAATACTTTCCTATTCCAGTTAGTGATGAAGAAGCAACTCAAAAACTTATCACTACAAAGAAGGAATTGTTCGGTGGACAAGAGTTTGATTTCGTAGTATTCTACAATGCAAGAAATCTTCGTCGCAAGATGACTTCCGATGTGCTGTTAGCGTACAATCATTTCTTGAAGCAGTTGACCCCAGAAGAAGCAGAGAAGTGCAGAATCGTATTACACACTGCTCCTGTTGACGAGAACGGTACAGACTTGCCAGTAGTGATTCGTGATGTAGTACCGAATGTCAAAGCAATCTTCTCGAACAATAGAGTTGAGTATGATGTATTGAATCGTCTGTACAACATTGCAGATGTAACAATCAATCTAGCTAGTAACGAGGGATTCGGTTTGGGTACTGCAGAAAGTCTATTGGCTGGTACGCCTATCGTTGTGAATGTCACTGGTGGTCTACAAGACCAGTGTGGTTTCAAGAATGATGAAGGTGAATATCTTGACCCAGAAAAGGATTTCACGAAGGAGTGGGGTAGTAACCACGATGGTCGTTTCAAGAATTGTGGAGAGTGGGCGTTCCCAGTATTCCCAGCCAGTCGTTCACTTCAAGGTTCACCATTGACCCCGTACATCTTCGATGACCGTTGTGATTGGGAAGAAGCTGGTGAACAGTTGTTAAAGCTCTATCGTATGGGTAGAGAAGAAAGAAAGCGCCGTGGTTTGGCTGGTCGTGAGTTTGCATTGAACGAAGGAATGTTTACTGCAGAGAAGATGGGTGAACTATTCATCGACCACATCAACAAGACGCTCGAGAACTTTACTCCGCGTGAACGCTACCTAGTAGTGAAAGCATAATCAAAAGGAAACAATACTATGAATATAGAACAGAAACCATTATGTATCGTCAGAGCACCATGCGCAACCCGTTCTGGATACGGAGATATGAGTCGTGACATTATCCGCCACCTTATTGAATACGATAAGTACGATGTAAAGGTACACAGTGTGAATTGGGGTGATACTCCGATGAATGCATTGGACGAAAATAATCCAGCTGACAAAATGATTATCGACAGAATCCTAACGGAAGCTGTCAACCGTCAACCAGATTTGTTTGTATCTATTACCGTTCCAAACGAATTCCAGCCATTGGGAAAGTACAACATTGGCATCACTGCAGGTATTGAAACCACTGCAGTGTCGGCAGAATGGATTGATGCATCCAATCGTATGGATGCAATCTTCACTATCTCCGAACATTCTAAGCAGGTATTCTTGAACAGTAAGTACCAAGTTCAACAGAACAACGGTGTAGTAGTTAAGCAGTTAGAATTAACAAAACCAATTGAAGTGTTGCACAACTGTATCAACACCGTGACCTTCGGTAAGAATGCACCAGTTGATAATGAAATCACCAAGTACTTAGACAGTACTGTATCAGAAGATTTCTGTTACCTATTCGTGGGACATTGGCTCCGTGGTGATTACGGTGAAGATAGAAAGAATGTACCACTTCTCATTAAGGTCTTCCTTGAAACCTTCAAGAGAGTTACCGATAAGACACAACCAGCTCTTATCTTAAAGACTAGTTCGGCGGGATTCTCAATCCTCGACCGTGAAGAGATACTATCCAAGATTCAACAGGTCAAGAACTCTGTTGTATTGGAACCAGGTCAGAAGATGCCAAATGTATATCTTCTACACGGTGAATTGACTGAGAAGGAAATGAATACACTTTACAATCACCCAAAGGTTCGTGCTAATGTTAGTTTGACGAAGGGTGAAGGATTCGGTCGTCCACTACTCGAAGCGTCTGTAAGTGGTAAACCAGTCATTGCATCTGGTTGGTCTGGGCACCTTGACTTCTTGAATGCAGAACAAGCTCTATTGGTTGGTGGTGAATTGAAGCAGATTCATCCTAGTGCAGCATGGGATGGAATCTTGATTAAGGAATCTTCTTGGTTTGCGCCAGATGTAAACAATGCAGCTAATGCAATGTGGATGGTGTTCACAAACTATAGTGACTTCAAGAAGAAAGCATACGACCTTGGTATGAAGAATCGTAAGGATTTCTCATACGAAGCAATTCAAAAGAAGACATGGGAACTACTTGACAAGTATGTACCAGAATTCCCGAAGCAAGTGGCGTTGACATTACCAAAGCTTAAGAAGATTCAACTACCAACGGCAGTTAAGGAGGATTAATTGTATGAGATTCTTAAACGATAGTTCAAAGAAGTTCGGACTTCGTAGACCATATAGAGGTAAGGACGTTGGAATGGTTGTGGAGTTCGTATACGAGAATGAAAAGAAATACGGACTGATTGTAGACCCAGAGTGGGATGGTAAGATGCACACGCTCAAACTGGATATCACTAATCAGAAAGACTTGGAAGAGTTGTTATTAGACTTAGATAGATTCTCCGATTACCGTGACTTACTCACTAAGTACCAGAGTTCCAAGTACGCACCAGAAAGACCCTACAGAACCTATACTCTAAAGAAGGTTTCCAATCTCCGTGAAATCTACTTGAAGGGATAACCTATGACAGAGAAGAGTATATACGATATCTGTTTAGAACCAGAGTGTAATGACCCAGAGCCACCAAAAGAAATGCCATCTGTATTTGAAATGGCAAAGAACTTCATTCAGAGTGGGAAGGATATTGTTGGTGGTGTAATGGCTGGTGAAGGTTTGTTGGTATCCGAAGAAGTATTCAACACCAGAATGAAGATTTGTAGTGAGTGTCCTTTGTTTGAAGCACATCACAAAAGATGTAGTGAGTGTGGATGTTTTATGGAAGCAAAGTCAACATTCAAAAAGACATATTGCCCTGTTGGTAAATGGAATGCAGAAGTATGAAGCTAATCATTTTTGATTTAGATGGTGTGTTGGTAGAAGCAAAAGAGATACACTACAAGACATTGAACGATGCAATAGAGTATGTCGTAGGTGATGAGTATGTCATCAATATGGAAGAACATCTATCCATATATGACGGAAAGAAAACGATGGAGAAGCTAAAGATGTTGACTGAACGCAAAGGTCTACATCCAACATTCTACGATAGAATCTTCCGAGTTAAACAAAACTTTACACTCGAAGCATTACGAAAACTCTCCCCAGATACCAGACTGCAGACAGTAATGGAACGGTTGAAGAATGATGGATATATGCTAGCTGTATGTTCAAATTCAATTCGTAGAACAGTATTGACTGCATTGGGTAAACTTGGATTAATAGAGTATATGGACTTAATCGTATCTAATGAAGATGTGAAGAATAGTAAACCGCATCCAGAAATGTATTGGAAGGCGATGAGTATGATGGGGGTTTTGCCGGAAGAAACCTTGATTGTAGAAGATAGTCCGCCTGGATTACTAGCGGCGACCAGAAGTAGAGCACGCATCTTGCGAGTGAACAACCCAAAAGACTTGACACTAGACAAGTTAAGTGTTAAATTAGAAGAAAGAAGTACCCTTATTACGCCCAAGTGGCAAGGTGGTAAAATGAATGTGTTGATACCAATGGCTGGAGCAGGAAGTAGATTCCAGCAGGCAGGATATACTTTCCCGAAACCACTGATTGATGTTCGTGGTAAGCCAATGATTCAAGTTGTGGTAGAGAACTTAAACATCGACGCCACCTTTATCTATGTGGTACAGAAGGAACATCGTCAGAAGTATAATCTAGATACCCTTCTCAATCTGATTACCCCAAACTGTAAGATTGTTGAAGTGGATGGATTGACCGAAGGTGCAGCATGTACCACCTTACTTGCTAAGGAATTCATTAACAATGACCAACCACTTCTTATGGCGAACTCCGACCAGTTCGTTGAGTGGGATTCAAATGAGTTTATGTATAAGATGGTTGAGCAGGATGTTGATGGTGGTATCGTTACCTTTAAGGCTACACATCCAAAGTGGTCGTTTGCAAAGATTGATGAGAGTGGATATGTTACAGAAGTAGCAGAGAAGAATCCAATCTCTGACATTGCAACGGTTGGTATCTACTATTGGAAGAAAGGTTCTGATTATGTCAAGTTTGCTGAACAGATGATTCAAAAGAATGTCAGAGTGAATAATGAGTTCTATGTCTGTCCTGTATTCAACGAAGCTGTTGGTGATGAAAAGCGTATCAAGACATTTGATATCCCTGCTATGTGGGGATTGGGTACGCCGGAAGATTTGAAGTATTATCTAGAAAACTACAAGGGGTAATTATGAACTCTATATTTTTTGATGTTGGTGCAAACAACGGATATACTTCCGTTCCAGTGGCAGAAAGAAATCGTGATACGATGGTGTACGCATTTGAACCAACCCCACAGATGATTGCCATTATTGAAGGTAGAACATCAGGTCTGGTAAACTATCATTTGACCAAGGCAGCGGTATCGGATTACAATGGTACGGCAACCTTCAACATTTCAGGCAACGCAGATTGGGGATGTAGTTCTTTGTTACCACTCTCTGACAAGGCATACACTGAATGGTACGGTCGAACGGATATGTTCGTAACAGAGAAGGTTACAGTAGATGTAATCAGATTAGATTCGTTCATTGAACAACACAACATAGACCACATTGATTTCTTACACATTGATACTCAGGGTTCCGACTTGAAGGTATTGCATGGTATGGGTAAGTACATCAATATTGTTACAGCTGGTGTTATGGAGGCAGCAAACAAACCAGATATCTTGTATGTTGGTCAGAATACAAAAGAACAATCTATTGCATTCTTGGAAGAAAACGGATTCGTTGTTACTGGTATTCAAATCAATGATGACAACCAGAATGAAGTAAACATTTCGTTCAAGAGAAGATAAGTCTTATGAAAGTCAAACAGTTTATCGTAACATACAACAACAAGTTTCAGATAAATGCTTGCCTTGAATCTATGTTCGATAACTTGTCCATTGAAGAACAAAGTATGTTAGAAGTCTATGTCATAAACAACCATACAAACTTTGAACTAGCACCACGGTTTTCTGATAAGGTCAAGGTACTTCACAATGTATTACGACCTGACTTCTCTACTGGACACTTATCCAGAAGTTGGAATCAGGCATTGTTGAATGGATTTCAAGACTTGAACAATCCAGCAGCTGATATTGTAATCACCAACCAAGATGATACGAGATTCGTTCGTAACTATATTTTCACTGCCATAGCTATGCACCAACACTATGACTTGTTACAGTTTGGTTGGGGTGATAACTATGTGAGTTACAATGTGGATGCAGTGAAACATATCGGTTTATGGGATGAACGGTTTTGTAGTATAGGATATCAAGAAGCAGACTACTTCTTACGAGCGTTATTGTATCGTGGAATCAAAAGTTCTATTCAAGATGAGAGTCACAGTAGAGTGGTAAATCCAGTGAGGGGTTCTTTGATAGAACTCATTCCAACTGGAAACAAACGTGGTGAAGTGTATCACAGAGAAGCTTCAAGGTATCACGCATATAACAAAGCATTGTTCATTAAGAAGTGGGGATTCGATCCAGATTTCCCTTGGACACAATCATTAGCAGGTGATACGAAGGTTCCACTCATCGACAACTATGTTATGTACCCATACTTCGAAAAAGATATCCTTACCCTTCAACAACAGAAGTACTTAGTATGAACAATTGCATCTTTACTACCCACGCAACACTGTATGAAACTCATGCACGAATGAGTCTACAGAGTTTGTTGTCAAACCAGTCACACAAAGTCACTTGGGATAATTTCATTGTGTACAATACACACCCAGAGACTATTCCAAACGAGTGGCTGGTAGAACAAATACAAGAACTTGATGTACATAGAAGTATTGAGAATCTGATGGTGTTTCCGTATGATTCATCTGTATATCAAAAGACCTTGACTCAAGATACTATCAATCATTTCCAGATTCTCACAGAGAATGGACTGAACTTACCTGGCAAGACATTACTATTGAAGTCCGATTACTGTGTGTCGAACAATTTTAACGAAGTGTTTTTGGAAATGGTTCCTATCAATACCATTTGGTCACTACCGATTCACAACGCTAAGGAAAAGGTTTCGACGGAACTCATCCTTGAAAAGTTGAAGCAACCTACATTCATTCCAGTAGATAATGTGACTTACTATAGGGGTGGTACTAACCACCCACATACGCCTGGAACTATGGAGAATCCGTATGATGAACAGTCTCCGTTGGAACCTGGCGTAAATGAAACAGATTCACGAATCCTATTTGTATCACACAACATCCAGAACGATTACAATCTTCATGTATTCTCTAACGATATACTGAATGTCTGTCTACAGATATGTCAACGAGTGTATAACCCACAATCAACTTGGGGTGGTGCTCACGACTTGTTCAATGTAGGATTTAGCCACGCTGGCATACAACGCTCTACAGAGATTGGTGCATTTGGTGTTCATATGTACCACGGCATTATCTCATCCAATAGAAATCAAGACAGAACAGATCCACGAAAGGTTATAGAGGGAGAAAGATACTGATGATATTCATCGCACATAGAGGAAATATCGAAGGACCGAACGCGGTACTGGAGAACCACCCAGGACAGATTGAATTTGCATTGAGTATGGGATTTAATGTTGAGGTGGATGTTTGGTATTATGATGGTGAACTGTACTTAGGACACGATGCACCGCGATGGCGGTTGGCAAGTATACACCGCAAAGATTCTCGTATTTGGTTTCACGCCAAGAATCTCGAAGCGTTGGTCTATCTAAACGACGAGGGATTATCCAAACATATTTTCTGGCACCAAGAGGATGACTATACCCTAACATCCAGTGGAATGATATGGACATATCCAGGAAAGAAGTTGATGCGTAATAGCATCGCAGTGATGCCAGAACAAGCACAGTACGGTGAGGAACTTTGGGATTGTTACGCCATCTGTACCGATTATGTACTAAAGTACAAGGAAGAATATGAAAGTCGCAATACTAATTAGTGGACAACCTCGTAACTTTGAACGAGGTTACAATGAGTTGTACGAAGCATATCTATCAAAGTATGATTGCGAAGTGTTTTTCCATACTTGGTATGACACTAAGTTTGCCGCAACACAATTCTTTCACGACAGACCTGTACAAGAGTATGTGATGAAAGAGAAGTGGGTGGCCGATTTACTGGAATTGTATAAACCAGTCTTCTCGAAATTTGACAAACCAAAAGTGTTCGATGATAAGGGAATCGTTGACCCGATATGGAGACAACCACTACAGAACTCTAAGTCTATGTGGTATTCAGTACAACAGGCGTTTTCATTTGCTCCAAAGGGATATGACGCATACATTCGTACTAGATTTGATTTACGATACGAACAAGCAACATTAGATTTGGAATCTCTAGACCTTTCACAGTTGCATTTATGGGATTGGGATACTGACAGCAGAGTTAAACATCGTGGTCACTACGATGTATTTGCTGTAGGAAATTATGATACGATGGGTATCTATTCACAAGTGTTCAGTAAGATTGACTGGTACTTGAATTACGATGAACGATACAAACAGTTTTTGTCTGGTGGATGGCCAGGACAAGATAGTGGGTTGAGAAACGAATATCTATTACGGTGGCATCTAGAAACATCAGGCGTTCCAGTCAAAGTACACACAAACATTATACCTCATGCGGACGGACATATTATACGATGAGAATAAAACAGTATATTGTTACTTACAACAACAATGATGTATTACAAAAATGTCTACATTCTATGAAGGGAGTCACGCATGAGATTACAATCATTGACAACTTCGGTAACTGTGAAATACCTGAACTTGATTACGAGGTAAAAGTAATTCACAATGCATTACGACCAACATTCTCCACCGGCCATCTTGCGAAAGATTGGAATGCTGGATTGGTATTGGGATTTGAAGATTTACAAAATCCAAAAGCCGATATCGTTATTCTCAATCAAAATGATGTAGTATTTAAACCAAATTACATTGAACGATTGATGAAATTGCACGAACGATTTGATTTTATTCAAATGGGATCAGGTGATGAAATGATGAGTTTCACGCCAAATGCAGTAAAACGTATCGGATTGTTTGACGAACGATTTTGTAATATAGGATTTCAAGAAGCAGACTACTTCTTACGAGCTTGGATACACCACCCAACGAAAAGCACCATTACAGATATAAATCACGATAGATATTTGAATAAACTATCCGCGGATGAATTTGTTATTGAAAATGTCGAATGCGGCCACATTCGTGGAGAAGAAAGTGCAATATCATCTGCTGTCTACCATAAACATTCTTCGTCGGTATTCTTCACTAAATGGAACAAATTACCGTTAGATAGAAACTGGAGTAGAGTACGGGCAGATTTTCCGATACACAGAGTAAAACCAATATCTTCCTATATCTCATATCCTTACTTTGAAAAGCACATCGAAACCCTAACAGAACAAAATTTCATCTATACACTATGATAAATTCAATTTGGACATTAGACACCGCTAAACATGCTCACGAAACTAGTGAAGTATTGTTAAACGCAATCCCACAAATTCTAACCAATGACAGACCCGTGATTGATTTAGGATGTGGCGTAGGCGCATATATTCACGAACTAGATAAGCAAGGGTTCTCGGTAATAGGAGTAGAAGGTACGCCGGGAATCAATGATATCTCTTTACATAAGGGAATCATTCAAGGAGATTTAACCGACCCAACATTCAATTTGAATAAGAAAGGGCATGTTATCTCACTAGAAGTAGCAGAACATATCTACCCAGAGCACGAACAAACCTATGTTGACAATCTACTAAAGCACTTAGACGGAGCATTGATTGTTAGTTGGGCTGTTCGAGGACAAGGTGGAACTGGTCATGTGAATGAAAAGAATGTGGACGAGGTTATTCGTTTGTTCACGGACAGAGGATTACGATACGATAACTACACCACAACAGTCTTACGCAGTTTGTTCTTTACAAATGGAACAGTTGTGAGAAACTGTCAGTGGTTCGCGTTCTCCCTTTTGATTTTCACCACACAATGACAAAGGGATTGATTAGCATCTTTGCGATGCCCCAAGAAATTGATGACCTACACTTGACCCTATACAATCTCAAGCGTAATGTCTCTATGCTTCCATCCGATGTACAGATGGATATTGACTTGACTTTCTGTATGAGTGGAGAGTTGACTGATTGGGATAAGACCAAGCTTCCTCAAGAATACTTTGTTGAAAAGTTTGAAGCACTCCGTCCTCTTATGGATTGGTCGAAGAATCCAAAGATTCGTATTGAGTACGGTACGGATATATTAGGATGTGTATCTCAACGCCGACACTCATTACAATTTGTGGATGAGTACGATTACACGATATGGTTGGACACAGATATCTTTTTCAAGGATACCACTTTGCTGTATATGGATGCAGCGTATAGAGTTATACGAAGCTCTAGAACCAGTAACTTTGTACTGACGCCACAGTTTGTAAAGCAGTGGGATAACACTTGGGATGTTATCGTACATCCAGACTACTTAAACCATAAGTTAGACTACGAATTGGAAGCCGACATATTCACTGATACACTAAAAGATGAGCAGCATGTATCCGTAGAGTACATCAATACTTTCAAGTTTGCCGGTGGATGGTTTACTATGTTGAGTAGTGACTTACTAAAGACTATTGGTATTCCTAAATCATTTGGTCATTACGGAATGGAAGATACTTTCATTGTTGAAGCAGGTAAGCTGTTGACACAGATGAATCATCCAATGAAACCAAAGCAGTTCACCTTGGTCAATCATATGGTTGGTGAAACCTATGTACACAGATGTAATCAACATCTAAAGAAGTTCGTGGTGAGTACGGGTAAGAAAGAAGAGTTCCGACGAATTGCCACACAGAATTTTGGAAAGGAAATACAAACACTACTACAACGGATGAGTGCATGAAGAATATACTAGTCACAGGCGGTGCAGGATTTGTAGGTTCTCATCTGATTGAACGATTAGTGAATGATGGTCATAAAGTAACATCAATAGACAACTATGCATCGGGTGACACATCTAATCATATAGAAGGTGCAGAGTACATAAGGGGCAACACCTCAGAAATCTACGAACTCCTCAAAGGACATTCCAGATTTGATGTAGTATATCATCTAGGAGAGTACTCTAGAATAGCTCCATCGTTTAAAGATATAGATGAAGTGTGGGAATCGAACATCATCGGAACATATAGAGTTCTTAGATATTGTGTTGAAACCAATGTAGGTAAGTTCGTATACGCAGGTTCGAGTACACGATTTGCTTCGGAAGGAATTGACCATTCTCCATATAGTTTTTCAAAAGCATTCGTGGCAGACTTGGTAAAGAGTTTTCACAAGTGGTACAATCTTCCATACTCCATTTGCTATTTCTACAATGTGTTTGGAGATAGAGCTGGTAACAATGGTTATCAATCTGTCATCGACATATTTACAAAGCAGTATGAAGGAAATGAACCTCTTACTATCTGTGGCACTGGACACCAACGAAGAACCTTCACATATGTCAAAGACATTGTATCTGGGTTAGTATTGGCATCAGAGTACTCACAGAATGATGAGTTCCAGTTGAACGATGTGAAGGAATACACTATCCTAGAAATCGCTCATATGTTTGGTGGAGAGATTAAGATGATTCCCGCTAGACCGGGTGACCGCAGTTGTAGCATAACCACAGACAACAAATCAAGAGAGTTGTTGAATTGGGAAACAACAATGAGTGTATGTGAATGGATACGAAACTTAAAGGAGAAGCAACAGTTATGAGTAGTGATGTTACAGTATTCTTAGGGTCTTGTAATAGACCACACCTACTAGAAAAGACTCTGGATACATTCTTCAAGATGAATACCTATCCATTGGAACGATTCATTATCATTGAAGATGGTATGGTGCCTGGGTCTATTGACTTCGTAAAGACCAAGTACAATTTCCCCATCGAAGTATACTACAACGATGAACGGCTCCGTCAGATTAAGTCTATTGACAAAGGGTACGAAATGATAACAACTCCGTATGTGTTTCATATGGAAGATGATTGGGAGTTTGTGAAGCCAGGATTCATTGAAGTATCCAAGGAAGTATTAGATGCCGATGACAACATCATCCAAGTATGGTTGAGAGGACTAGACGATACCACCATTAAACATCCGTATCGACCAGACATTTTTCTGTCCCCTATCACGAATACCAAAATGGTTCTCGTTGAATACGGATACCAGAACATCTGGCACGGATTCAGTTTCAATCCAGGACTAAAGAGATTGAAAGACTGGAAAGACCTACCAAACGGTTTTGCTGGTATCGAACGACAAGTACCAGACTCACAGAGTGGAAACCAAGTGTTAGAGTACGATGTATCGGTAGAGTATATGAAGCGTGGTAAGATTGCAATGAGATTTGTAGAGAGTTATGTAAGACACACTGGATGGAGTGATCACATTGAATAAGACAATAAGTTTCTGTATCCCAAGTAAGAACAATCTGCGATACTTGAAGGTTGCTATTGAGTATCTGCGGACGAATTGTGACAATCCTAACCACGAAATTTTGGTATGGATTGATAAGGATGAGGATGGAACATCGTCATACCTTAAAGGATTGAATGACCCAAACCTTAGATATTGGGTGAACGAAAATCCAGAACCATATGGTATTGGTAACGCATACGATTTCCTAGTATCACAGTCATCTAATGACTTGGTAATGATGTATCACGCAGATATGATTGCTGGAAAGGGAATGGACACTGAGGTTTTATCATACTTCTCAGAGGGTGTCGTTGTCTCTGCTACACGAATAGAACCACCACTTCATCCATCGGACCCATCGAAGATAACAGCAGATTTTGGACTGTGGCCAGAGGAAACTGTTGCGGACGGATTCAAGCGTGAACGATTCTTGGTTCGTGTTGAAGAATATAAGAATACCTACAATGAAAAAACTACTCCAGGCATCTTTGCTCCTTGGTTGATTCACAAGAAAGATTATCTTTCAATAGGTGGACACGATAGTAGATTGAATTCCTTGGCTGAAGATATTGATATCTTCAATCGAATGGTGTTAGCTGGATACAAGTTAGTACAAAGCTGGAGAGCTTATGTTTACCATCTAACTTGTCGCGGTGGACAGTTTGAACACGCTACAACCACCAACGATTTACAGGTGCGTTCGAATGACTGGAATGTATTATCATACACGAAAACCAGAGAGTTCATTCGTAAGTGGGGATTTCAACCAATGGCTGGAGAGTTGAGAGAACCTATCATCTGGCCCAGAATAAAAAGAAATGCCAGATTGGTTGGATGTGATAACTCACAGAATGCATATAGAATACTACAGGCAGTCGAACCATACTTCAATGAGATATCAACAGACAATCTCGAATTACAACAACAGTACATCAAGCAAGAGCAGACAAGTACCAACTTTGATTTGACTGAGAAGTTCTCTGACTGGACGGAACAAACCACAGTCATACAGTTTGATATACGAAGATTAACAGCATCTCACTTCAACGAGTTTATCGTGAAGCTTCCATTGATATTGGATAGTATCGAAGAAGTGGGTACATATGAGTACGATATTTTCACGATACAAGTAAACAAACTACACTAAAGAGGTTACTATGAACATCAACATACAATACAATTTCCAAAACCCAGAAGTAGTCTCACAGATTGAGAGTGAGTACCCAGAAATGACTCGCGAGTTCTTAATCATTTGTATGGAACAGTACGAGACATTCTGTAAGAAGCAGAGTAACTACGGTCCATCCAATATTTCAGTCGGTACAGCACTACAGACAGAGGACGATGTGAAGCTTTCCTTGACTGGACTCTGGTTCAGAATCAACGATAAGGTCCAGAGACTCAAGCAGTTGATTGTATTGGGTAAGCAGGACAATGTGGGTGAAGCTGTGGACGATACCTTCCAAGACCTATCGGTATACGGAATCATTGCTCAACTCGTTAAGCGTGGGAAGTGGGCAAAGTAAAGTAATCTAAGAGTTACCCGATATTTATGGTAAGTCCTTCTTGGAGAATGAAATGACAGTACCACCAGTTACAGATGGAATCTCCCCAGACTCAGCATATCATATCGTGAGAATGCCCGGACCAATTGAAGAAACCGATGATGCATTAGACCTTCAATTCCAGTCTGGGTACGAGCTCTTAAACATATACGGACCAAACGCGGTATTCAGAAGTTCCACCATCGCTGGTGCGGGTTCTGCTGACGCGTTTGGTCGTTCACGTGTATCACAGGCGTATTCAGTTGGAAGTTACAAGGCACCGTATGGTCAACCTGCGCCTGGTATCATTAGTGTAACTTCAAGTATAGGAATCAATGGAGTAGTTCCAAATCCATATCGCGCATCTGGTACACTATACGCTCACGGCCCTTCTGGAAGTTGGGCAGTCAATCAGTCTAAGAAGTACCACAACTACACGCCTGGTAAGAGTCAGTACATCCTACAGAGTTTTGTGTTGGGAAATCCAACTTCTGGTTCCATAAAACGAATTGGATACTTTGATGATTACAACGGTATCTTTCTAGAACAGGATGCAACTGGTAGTTTGAACTGGGTAATTCGTTCCAATGCAACTGGAACCATAACTGAGAATAGAGTACCACAATCTCAATGGAATATAAACACTCTGTTGGATAGTCATTTTGTACCGGACTTCACCAAGACACAACTATTGTTCATAGACTTTCAATGGTTAGGCGTTGGTCGTGTTCGTGTGGGATTCATACACGATGGTCGTGCATATCTTACCCATGTATTCGACCACAGTAACTATATAGACAGAGTGTATATGGCACAACCAACTCTACCGATTCGTTCTGACATTCATAATGTCGCTAACGCATCTGGTAGCTTTGAAATAATCTGTGCAGCAGTATCCAGTGAAGGTGGAAGTTCTGATATCGGAAGAACTTGGGCAGCCTCCACGAACGCCAGTTTGAGATCACTCTCGAGCGGTTCATCGCTGCCGGTTATTGCAATTCGATTGAAGAACAATATCAATGGTTACCCGAATCGTGCATTCGTGAAGTTGGTTAATGCACACGCGTTCGCAACAGACCGCTCGGTACTATTCAGAGTATACAGACTACCTAACCAATCTTACTTGACTACTGGAAGTGCTTGGGTATCTGTCAACGAGGATTCTGTAGTAGAATACAATGTATCTGCTACTGCACATACTGATGGACGTGAACTCCTTAATGGATTCGTGGCCGCTTCTGGTACTGGTACGGGTAACTTTACATCTGCACAAGACCAAGAAGCTAGTAACTCTGTATTAGATAACTTCATTGCACAGAACTATGATAGTACTGACAGTGAAATCTATGCTATGGTTATCACCAATCTCACCGGAACTGGAACTACAGTAGGTGCTGCATTTCAATGGACTGAGGTATATTGATGAAAGAACAACACACTGACACGAATGGTGCCGTGAAGAATCCAAGTACGGGTGAATTGGAAAACAATTTCCTATTGGATGAAGAACTTCCAAATGCACCTATTGAGTTGAAACGACATATGGCTCGTGAGTTTATGGAAATGGGTTTCAGTAAGGATGAAATCAAACAACTTATTTCTATGATGAAGTGATATGACTAGAGCCGAACTCCTAAAGAAACTTGTAGTCAATCCAAAGACAAAGAACAAAGTAACCGTTAGATATGCACTGCGTCTACCAAAGACTCATCCTGCATATAGAGCAGCGGTGGCGTTGGTTGGTAAGTTTACTAAGAAGAAATCAAAGAAGGTTGTCAAGGCTAAATCTAAGCCACAATCATTGGGTGTGAATCCAGAGAGGGTGGCAGATATGGCCGCGTATATAAAGGCACGTAAGGTTGAGTTAGGTGTAACCGTACAAAGTCTAATCAAATATGGAGAGAAGTATTTGAACGGTGTGTCTCCCGTTGAGATTGCTGCCAAGTACTTAGAAATCATAGATGCAAAGGACACTAAAGACATAGAAGAATGTAGAATCGAAGTGCAATTGCCTGGTAGTTATTACCGTCATCCGCGGCTAGAGATTGCTATTTCATTGAACAATGGAACAAAGATAACAAGAGTCATTAAGACAAGTCTAAAGAGTAAGAACTCTGTGATTAAGAATGATTACTTTGAGTTGGGTAGAGAAGTAAAGACGGGTACTGGGCATGCAAAGAGAATGTTACAAGAGACTATGAAGATAGCCGACAAAATCAATGCAAAGGCGGTACTGTTTGAAGCTGGTCTATCTGCTGGTGCATATGTCTGGGCAAAGTATGGTGGTATTCCTACACCACATCATAGAGTACGATTGTACCAAGGAATTCACGAAATGTTGAGTGATATTGATGAAGATGCCCAGCTCAAATTGCAGGATGCCAACGAATTGATAAGTTATTACACAATGCAGTTAAATAATGCTCAAGCTATCGGTGACTTTAGTTTGATACCCTATTACAAAAGACAACTAAACTTTGCAGTTGAAAAACTTAATAGTATCAACAAACTCATCGAACAAGTAAAAGCAGACCCAAAGACAATAAAGCTTTTACAGAAGTTGTTTGCGAAGCAGGTGGATATCATTAGGCAGCAGGAAAAGGAAGGTAATGGATCATATAGTGACGCTGAGATTGGTAGACACCTATCACCCGACCTATTGAACTTTATGTCTCACACATTCCTTGGCAAATTCTTTTTGTTGGATAACTACTGGGATGGATACTTCAATATGAGAAAGGGATCGTTGGGTCGTACTATGTTAGAAAAAGAAGTGAACCAATAAACAATAGAGATATGATATGAGTGAACTACTTACAGAGTTTCTGACTGATATACTCACAGAAGCAGCCGACCCTAAACCAGCGAATGCAAAGTATTCGTCTGGTGGTAAGTGGTATACGGCTGACCCAGAGAGTGGTGGAGAATATGTCGGTCGTATAGAGAAAGGTAAATGGGTTGCTGCTACCGATGCAGAGAAGGAACAAGAGAAGCAAAAGACTGTACCACAAAAGAGTGCAGCTCCACAACCTGCACTAGCTCCTAAGCAAGAACCAAAACAAAAGGAACCTGCCGATAAAGTCGGTCAACCAACTGGTAAGTCTGTTGATGTTAAGACTGCATCGAAGCAATTGTACGGTAACGATGGTCGTGGTAAGTTACTGTTGAACTCGCCTACCGCACAACAAGTTCTAGACAAAGGATTCATTGCAGGTGAAGGTGCACCACCAGGTAGTGCTGGTTCCAACTTCAATGAAAATATGTCCAGTGAAGGTTCTCTCATCCTACAGAGATATCCTGATATGGATGAAGAAACCTTGACGCGAGTTTTGTTTGACAGAGTAAGAAAGTCTGCCTTGGCAAAGCAACAGAAGAAAGTAGGTGCAAAGGGTTCGGCAACCTATCCATCATCTGGTAAGACCAGACTACCCATCCCAGCAGACATTAAGGATGAGCAAGAGAAGATAATCTATCAGAACTGTTTGATTGCTGCTCGTTCTGGTAGAAAGAAGTATGCAAGATCTATTAGAGGAGTTGGTGCAGCACAGAAAGCTGTTGGGTTCGGTAAGATACAAGAACGCCGATGCTTTGGTGGTGCACAAGATGAACTTAGTGCAGCAAAGACGATGGTACAGAATGCAAAGAGATGCTTCGTGTTCGACGAAGAGTTAGGTATTGTCGAACTACCAAAGGAAGTCTTGGTGCAGTGGATAAACAACTCTGGTGGTGGTAAGAATGCTGCCGACACAGTTGCAATGACCATTGACTCACAAGGCAATCTCATATACGATGGATGGTCAGATAAGAAAACACTGGCGGATATTCAAGGTAATTCATCCTTGCGTGACGAATACACCAAGATGAGTGATATAGTCTTAGATATGGTTGACCGTGGTAGAATATCAGACGACGATGCCGCAAAAGTTTCTGGACTATTAGCGTTTGCACAAGACTTCAGTGATGAACTTGAATCGAAGTACGCAGATACTTCTGCACAACTTGCCGATACCTTCCTACAACCGGCCTTTATATCCCGTGCAAAGGTGTATATTGCATTGGCAAAGAACGATGATATTGTTGGTAAGGGTAGATTCAATGAATTTGCTAAGAAGATAAAGGTTGCCCTTGGAAAAGAAAAGGGAACAGAAGTTGAAAAGAAGATTCGTGAAGCGGCTGCTCTAGGTAAGAAGAAAGGATATGCAGGTGACAAGTTAGTCTGGTATGTATTGAACAAAGTTGCCGAGAGTAAGATGTTGACTGGTAACGAACGAAAGATATTGGAACGTGTTGCACTGACCCAAGTAGAAGTCCAGAAAGAAAAGAACAAGGGGAAACTTCCTAAGCAGTTTGCTAGACTAGAGATTAAGGCATCCTTGCGAAGACTCCGAAGTGAAGCAATCTTGTTTCAACGAGAACACGTTGACAAACTAAACAAGATTAAGGTAAAGAATGCACACGGCGATACAGTACGATTGGGTGACCACTTAAAGGCTAGAGAAATCATAAACATCCTTCACTTGGATAAGATTGAAATACCTAAGAAGCCAGGCCCAAATGCATCGGCAGAAGAACTGGCAGAGTATCACGAACAAGTCTTGGTGCGAAGTACTCAACTTATGATGGAAGGAATACCAGTTGACCCTAAGACTATCCGAGGATGTTTAGGAGTAGATACTACTAGAGAGTTTGAACAGAACTTCGATGTAGTCTGGGCATCATCTGGTTCAAAGGATGCACTTGACGGTGAGGATGGTGGTGACGGTGAAGGTGTAGAAGGTAGTACCGTTTACATCTATGCAATAGGTAAGGGAGGTAAGAAGACTCTAGTTGCTAGAAAGAGTTACCGTTCCAAGCAGGGTGATACTGGAAAGACTGGAACCACAATTCAATGGGAACCAGATATGCAAAACTGTTTCGACAAGAAAGGAGCTGCTAAGTAATGGAAGTCAAGAAACCAATATTCAAACGACAACCGCCAGGCGATAGATGGGTAGAGATAGACAGTGACGGTACAACAGTCTACCCATCCTTGACGGAGGCAATCGAATACCATTTTCAGAAGGCCGGAACCCGTCAGTTTTACATTGATGCCGCAGCTGGACTGATACTTAAAGTAGAGGAAGAAACAGAGCCAGTTGTTCCACCAAAGAAGTTTTCTATATACGGTGACGGATACTAAGTTAAACGGTTATTACCTATTAATGTGGTGTTCGTTTTTAAACGGGCACCACATTGACTTTTGTACCAGACTAGTGTATATTAACAACAGAACCCAAACAAAGAGGTTACATAGTGAAGATTATCACAGAACCAAAGGTGACATTGATTGCCAAGCAGGTATTCATTGAACACCCAGAATACAAGATTCCAGCAGATGGAAACGATGCAGTAAAGATTGGTGCGTTCGCCGCAAAGGGATGTTACGATAGTTTCGGAGAGAACGGACGAGCTAACGAAGTCAACCAACGGGCAATCCTAGAGCACCAGCATGGAAGTGTATTGGAACACATTACCTTTACATTCTTCATCGAAGGTATCACCCGCAGTCTCTCCCTAGAGAGTAATCGCCATCGTCAGTTGGCAGTATCACAACGGTCTACCAGATATGCAGCAGAGGAAGATTCTGCAATCGTACTGGACCCGTACTACGCACACTTGGTAAACAAGCACAAGTTGGAATTCGATGAGGTTGGTATGTTGATTACTCCCGAGAACTACGGAGAACTCTCAGAAACCGCCCAGACTGAAATCGACTTATTGGAAAGTCACCTCGACCACGCATGGATGGCTATTGACCAATACCAGAGAGAAGTGAAGTACCTTATGAATTTGAACCCAAACAAGTTAGAAGGGTTCGACCTTCGTAAGTGGGCACGAGGAAAGGCTCGTAACATTCTTCCTCATTCGTTGGAAACCAGAATCACCTACACTGGAAATGTGAGAGCATGGCGTTGGTTCATTGAGTCCCGTTCGGATAAACACGCTGAACCAGAGATTCGCAGACTGGCAAATGCACTCTTCCTCGCACTTAACCACGAAGCACGAGTGTACTTCGATGACTTCAAGATTGATGAAGTGGTAGATGGTATTCCAGTGTGGAAACCTACACATCGTAAGGTGTAATATGAATAAGCAATATCATTTCTTTTATGGTGGTCCGTTTAGCCAGTGGTACAAGTCTATTTTCTTTGACGAGAAGGGACAGAAGTATGTAACCGCAGAACAGTATATGATGGCAAAGAAGGCTTTGTTGTTTGGGGACACCGACGTTTACCACGCCATTATGGTAACCGAGAACCCAGCAGAACAAAAGGCTTTGGGTCGCCAAGTCAGAAACTTCAATGTTGAGGTTTGGAACTCAACCGCACAAGACATTGTGTTTGGTGGTAATCTTATGAAGTTCACACAGAATGAACTCCTCAAACAAGTTCTATTGTCCACTGAGGATAAGATTATCGTTGAAGCCTCTCCTACCGATAGAATCTGGGGAATCGGACTAGGAATGGATGACCCGAACCGATTCGATGAAAATATGTGGAGAGGAACGAATTGGTTGGGTGAAGCTATTATGAGAGTACGAACCAGAATAAACAGAGTATAACAAAAGGAGTTATGTATGGCAAAGAAAGCAAAGAAGTCACAGAAGAAAACACACATCGCATTAGTAGTTGACAAGTCTGGTTCGATGGGTTCAATCCACGCACAGGCACTCACTGGATTGAATGAAGTATTGAGTGGTCTTATGAGAGACGCAAATCTCGGTGGGGAAACCGATGTTACCGTAGTATTGTTCGATGACCGTGTAGATACCGTTCTAGAGAATGTTCCAGCAGATATGCTGTTCCAGTTCGAGGCACCAGACTATGTACCGTCTGGTATGACTGCACTCTACGATGCACTTAAGACCGCAGTAGAAGCAATCACCGACGAGAACGAAACCGATGACACCGCGTACCTTGTCACCGTCATCAGTGACGGATTCGAGAACGCTTCTCGTATGATTAGCCAAGAACAAATCTCTAATATGATTAAGGACTTGGAAAAGAAGGGTAACTGGACATTCGCATTCATGCTGGCAAACCAAGATATCCATCAGTTCGTAAAGACTATGGGAGTTTCGTCTGGCAATGTCGCTGCATTCAGCAGTACAGCACAAGGAATGATTACTGGTTCCTATGTAATGACTGCGGGCAACAGTAGTTATCTATCCGCAAGAAGTGCAGGTTATACGAACTTGACCTCTACTTATAGTTCTGGTCAGACCGCATGACAAGGAAATTAGTCAGTGGAGTACTAGTGATTCCAATGATTATCGGGACGGCGGTACTGCTTGGCAGTATCGCTGTCCTTTCCATTATACTAGACATTAAGTTCCTACATAGGATGAAACGATGAACGAACCAATCGAAACCCCGGGCATCAATAAAGGTGGCAGACCACCGAACAAACCTATTCTCAGAAACGAAATAGAGTTAGCACAAAAGAATACCAACTCATCAGCACAAGCAGCAAAGTGGCTAGGAGTATCGTATAAGCAGTATAAGAAGTACGCAGAGTTATACGGTATTTTTGAACGCCACAAGAATATGTCGGGTATCGGTATTCCAAAGGGGTTCGCTAAACGCCCGACCAGTATCCCACTGCGTGATATCCTTGCGGGCAAACATCCACACTATAGTCGGGCAAAGCTAAAGAATAGATTGATAGCTAGAAAGAAGATGGTAGAGGAATGTTCCCTATGTGGATTCAAAGAGCAAAGAGTAACGGATAAGAAGATACCATTGATGATAGCACACAAGGACGGAGACAATAGCAATTACAAGCTAGAGAACCTTGAATTATTATGTTATAACTGTATGTTCCTTACTACTGGAGCACCGTCCGTAGTCTATCGGCAAACCATTAAGAAGTCATTCTCAGGGCAACCCATACTATACAAAGGGGCAGACAAAGATATTACTACAGCAGATAGCTATGACAGTATCTTTGAATACCAAGGATCATTAGAAGAAATACCAGATAGTAGTAGTAACAACGAATACACACTTACAGAAGCAGAACGCCAAGAACTATTACAAGAGATAGATGATGACATATGACAATGATCTGGTATTAGAGAAGTATAGAGAAGCACAAGGGTTAGATTATCTGGTATTCGACTTAGTAAATGAGATACTAGACGGGATGGATGAAGTAGCACAAGATATGGAAACCCTCTCACATAATCTCTTAATAGAATATAAAGAGGTAGTGAGTAATACCGTATTAAACCCCGAAGAAAGCTAGAAAAAATGGGAAGGGGCTTTGTCTGTGTCTGTCGCCCCTTCCCAATTTGCTCCTATACGCGTTTCTGCGCAATCCTGCCCCATCCTACACGACTATTCACGAGCGCTAAAATGAATCTATTGCTACTAATCACGCTATTCATCCTACTGGCTATCGGTTCCATCGTGCCTCTATATGTCATTGGCGTATCCCTCTGGGCAATGTACAATGGAATTATAGAAGCTACCCATACTAGGATACTACGGCACATAATGGGTAAGAAGCAAGTAGATTAATATGACTATATAGTTATGCGTTTTATCATTTTCGTAGGGCACAAGAAACCCCACTAGCCGTTAGAGACTAGTGGGGTTCCTTATTGGTGGTGGACACTACGGGGGACTTATTTCGGTATTTCTCCGATGCTCTCCCTCCCCACTTCTGGGGATGGTTTTGGAGGCCAGCCCCACGTCCACTGCCGTTTAATTAGTCCATAAGAAAGACTTCAATCTTCGGGCTGGTGGTGACTTCCTTGGCCAGTACGGGGAAGACCTGGTAATCGTCACACACATCATCGTGTACTTCCTTGGCCGTGGCGTAGGCCTTATGCCAAGGGGAGCCATGCGGAGGAATAGAACTACCGACAGGCATACCGTCGAAAGTTACACCCTTATGATTAAGCGGAATGGGCTTATTAGTCCAGACATAGTGCTTAATCTCCTTTGTACCAGGCGTCACGATAATCCTATATAGGTTCAGATGACAGGAGGCCAGGGCCCTATCAATTGCAATACGCCAAGCCTGCGTTGGCGTTGAGGCTCGGAAGCCCACATATCCCTTATAGATGGTTTCGGCCGCGTTCGGCGAGGTAGCGACGATGTAATAAAATCGGGTCTGGTTATCCATTAGAGGTTCTCCGGAAGGTTGACTTCGTTGATAAGGATATCGGCGTTACACAACACGCTTCGGCCGATAATTGTGAAGGTGCTGTTAATATAGGTTTCCGCGCTGCAGGAGCTGCCACCGTAGATGGCCTGAGCAATCGTGTCAAATCCCTGCCCCCACTTCACACCGTGTTCAGGCAGCGGGCCATACTGGACAGAATCATAACTAATGGAAACGACACCTGCTGGTAGCGGACAGTTGGCCCCTCGGCGCCAGACCGTATATTCGATATCGGAACGGGCCGGCAAGAAGGTTACCTTAAAGAGTCGCTGCTCCTGCATACTGTTCCTGTCGCCTGTACCCATATGAACCTTCAGCATCTTGTTTACCGCTTCGATTGGCGTCTTGCCTTCAAGGCCACGGGGAGTCCAATTAGAGTGCCGGTAATACTCACGAAGCTTCTGCTCGGAGCTGGAGAGAATGTACATAGTCTTGTAATGCATGCCGTTAATATCCTATTTTGGGGTATACTCTAAATATACCTGATTATTGTACTAAGGTCAAGCCCCTTGTTTTATCATCGTTTAGGGGCACGAAAAACCCCACCAGCTCGTCAGCTGATGGGGCTCCGTGTAGTGGGGTAGCTAACCCGTATGTACTAGAGAGGCTTGGCATGTGCGGGATGGTTTGCAGGAACACCGGAACTAGTATTGGTGTATGACTACCGTGTACCGACAGAGGCGGATGCATCGTTCTATAACTCACTACTGTAAGGGAGAGTATCTAACTAGGCTCAAAGCCGTCACCGCCATAATGGCAGGGTACTTCCATCTTACATAAGTTCAGTAATCTTCCAGTCAATCTTCTCGTTACGAATGACCTTCACGGGGACCGGATAATGAATATCCTTCACAGCGATGGCGCGGGTGAGCTCACGAAGGCCACCGTTTATCTTCACAGCACGGACGAGAGCATCCTCGTACTTGTACAGCGTACCGAAATACTTCTCACCGACTGGCGTAGTGGCCGTGACCACGCCCCAGCGGTACTCCTGTCCATCCTGCAGCTCCGAGTCCACGATGTGGGTGGTTCGGAAGCTGGTGTGGATTTCACCACGATAGAGCTTAAGCATACCAGCGCCGGCGAGATGCGCGGCGGAGATAATGTTAGTCTGACCATAACCATCCTCGAAGAGATCAAGGGCCTGGTCATAATCACTAGCGAACACATAAAGAGGCTTATTCATTTTGAATCCTTGGTTAAGTGAATATTCGTAATGGGAATCGAACCCATATCTCCGGCACAAAGGCCGGTATCCTAGCCATTAGACGATACGAAGATCAACCTAGTGTCGGATTGCCGTCCTAACTAGATTGTCGGCTTATTCCATAGACCAGAGCGGCAACTCTGGGGTTCTGGAACCCGCCTAGTACTATTTCTTAGATGAAGTAGTAGATGAAGATGAAGAACATAGCTGAGAGGAACATCATACCCAGCGTGTGAACCAGCGTACCCTCTCGAACCTTAGCGTACATAGGATACCTCGACATGGCCAATGTGGTTACCATTGGAGTCATAGAGCTTCTCGGGAGCATTGACCGGAATGGTCTGAAGCTTCTCGACGGCCTGGATAATGACCCTCAGAGCTTCAGCTTCGGGCTCTACATCGAAGCTGGCGTTGTCACAATTGAACTTGATGGTAATATCCATCATATTAGTTGACCTTACGGAGAAGGGGGAGGTTCATCACGGTGCCACGGTCCACCCACACCTGCATGGGGCCGATGGCGTCCGGCTTGCTGACGATGTTACCAATCAGCTTGAGCTTGCCCTCGACTCGAGCGAAGAGGGCGGTGCCGTAGATTACGGGAGTGGCGTACTTGAAGTTCACTTGATTCGTCCTTCGTTGCGGTGACGGTTGATTTGACCCTCAACACGCTTGAGGGTAGCCATATTGAAATTCACTGGCTTGTCGAACTTGGGCTCGACGAAATCGTATTCGTCGTCCAGATAGTCGTACTTGTTTTCGATTGAACCGGATTCGGTAATCATATTAGTTGAGGATTCGGCCCACCGTGCGATACACGAAGGCGTAGGAGTTGTGGAAGAAACGGTCAATCGCCTTATCCTTGGTGATGTTAATACCAAGGGGAGTCCACTGACCGGTGGGGAAGGTCATAAAGTATGTTCCTTCGACCTCGAACATCTTGAATTCCTGCTTATCCCAAATGATTGTCATAGTTGTTTGTTGATTGTGAAGCCTGGGGTAGAGAGTATTTCCTCTTTCAGCAGACCACGACATACGCCGGTCTTATTGCTTACTTTCCCCTCACGGTGTGGTATGTCGCCGCACTTGTCGTGAGTCCGTGGGTTTACACCACGCTCGTACCCCAAACCTAACTTTGTTTTCCCAGACATTCACCTACTGCGGTTTGCTACGCGGTATCTGTGTCTATATCTTACACACAAACCCGGCTCAGTTCTCCGCAATATGGTAGAAGGTCATGTGCCGGATTTTCTGGGATGGCTACCATAGGATGACCGGCCTTGTTCCTCCCCTACTCAAAAGCGTAGGATTTCCAATTTTGTTATCACCATCAGAAGGCGTATACAACTTACATACCCCTGGTGTTCCGGATTGGGAACCGTAAGTGTACCGTGAGGGCGTCGAACCCCCAACCTTCCGGGTAAGAACCGGATGCTCTGCCAGTTGAGCTAACGGTACATAGGGTGTAGGTAGGGGCTTGAAGGGGTAGCGAACCTTTCTTCTCCCCCCTACCTACTTGTTAACTTTAGACGGGATTACCAGTCCCATCTTTACCAGCACCAGCTACGGTGGTTAACGCCTGACCCACTTTTTTAGATAGTGAGAAATCCCTAGGTATCCAATGAATGACGATGGCCATACCTACGCAAGCCCACGGTACTCTATTTTAACGTCGATGTACGCGACGGGATTTAGATGAACCTAATAGCTAGTAGGAACCGCCCCTACCCAGACCGGTGAAAAGCCGGCTATGCTCTTTACATCATAGCGTTCAGTTCATTTTGATTAGTTGGTCGATGTTTGCCTTCATCATAACATCTGTTCTGGAACGACTTCACGAAGGGAGCCGTAACCAACTAACCGAGTGGTCGTGGTGGGAGTCGAACCCACAGGATACTTGTTTTACAGACAAGCTCAGCGAACCATATCTGACTCACGACCGACATACCCAGACCGCACGGCGCCCTCACTTCTTAAGGAGTAGCTATGTGTCGTTATCCTTCTGGATATGTTTCGCCCCTACGGGCTCATCAGGATCGTTCAGTGTCCTTCGGGACACACTTCTCGGAACAGAAGCCCGTACCGTCACGGTTCGTGAGGTCACCACGAGCTTCCTTCTCACCACAGTTGAGGCACATTGGAGAGTGCATATACATAGTTAGATAGTGAATCGGTTGATACGCTCGTACATCTGGCGATTCTGTTCGTGACAGAGTAGAGCGAAGCGGATTGCTTCATCCTTCCGTTCGTCAGTCCAGTCAGGGCCCGACAAACGGGGAAGAAGACTTTCAGTGACTTCATCGGGGGTGGCGCCGACACTGAGTCGGTCAACCACCCATCGAATCTGACCATACGGAATGAGATTAGTCATTAGCTAATGGCGATGAGGTAGAGGTAACCACCGTAGGGGTCCATCTTCTTTTTGAGGATGGCCATATCGGTGAGGAGGTTGTAACGGACCTGCTTAGCCGGAGCGTTCCAGCTGGCCGGCTTGAAGAGGTCACCAGTCTTACGGTCCACGAAGCTGTGGACGATACGCTGGTGCCCGTGGTCGATGATCACCTTGTGATACTTACGACCAGTCTCGATGAGCACCTTCTCGGAGGTCAGACCAGGACGAACATCGTGGAGATACTGTAGATGATTCGTGTACTTGTCGATGGCCTCATTCACATCCTCTTCGGTGCGTGATAGAACGCGGGTCATTACTTATCCTCTCGGATGTTGCGGATGTGGGTGGTGATAATCTTGCCGTGGATGGTGCAACCCGTCACCATACCACGCTCGATGGCGACCACACGAATGCGGTCGTTGAAGTTCACGGACTTGACGCGAACGATGGAGTCGATCTTGATGTTCTTCATTACTTCTTCTTCCTTGCGACCTTCTTGGTCGGCTTCTTGGTGACCTTCTTCTTAACTACCTTCTTCTTGACAACCTTCTTCACGGCCTTCTTCTTGACCGCCTTCTTCTTGGTAGAACGAGAGGCGAGAGTGGCCATACGAATCTTAGTTGCCGCCTTCTTCACAAGGGCTCGTGCCTTCTTGTTGTCCTTCAGCCAATCGTTGAACTCCTTTTTGGCTTCCTTCATAATCAACTTGTATTCGGTACGGGTCATCATACTTCGGTTAAAGTGGTTGGTGGGATGGAAGGCCTAGTCAACACTCTCTCAACCCACCACGGTATAACAGGCGTCATCCGTTTTACAAGAGAGTGGCTCCGCGCTCGTTTGTAGTCTCTCAACCAGGCCCCACGGTAGCATACGGGCGGGTTTCATTGAGACAGTGTATCCGCGTCAGGGTGTGTCCGATTTCGGCCGGCTAACGTCAACCCCTTAGACGCTCATAGTTTCTCCTATTGGAAACTTTGTGGTTACTTTAGGTGAGAGTGAAGGCTGGTCGGAATCCACTGATAAGGATACGCCAGCGAGTAAGTTTCTGTGCCAGTCCAGAGTCTACCCAAGAGGCGGTGGACATAGAGGTACTGGTCGAGGTTGGTTTTGATATTCATAGAGGACTCTGTGGGAGTCGAACCCACGACGAGGACATTAACAGTGTCCCGCTCTACCACTGAGCTAAGAGTCCAATAGTGGGTGACCCTCTCGAGCCACCCACCGCTGACCAATAAATGTCGGGGAGAGTAGAGAGCGACTCTACCCAAGCCCGTGACAGTCTATATCGTCCTACTACTCTGGGCTATCAAACAGAGTAGGTCATCGGAGTATCTTTACCGCATCGGAGTAATATCCTTTATACAGTCAGAAGGGTGGGTGAGACAGAGGGTGCTTCGGCACCGTGTCTCGGTTGCTTAGATTCGCTCGATGAGGAATCGGTTGCGGAACTTCTTGAACTCCGCGCGGGTAAGGTCGAAACCCTGCTTACGGAGGTAACGGAGGTTCTTCACAGAACCGAAAGCCTTAAGAGCGGACTCCTTGTTCTTTCGGTCGTAGATGAAGGAAGTGAAGGTATCCACGGTCACATCCGAACCGTTACGGGTACGAAGGTCGCGGGGAATCTCGACCACAATCTTGTAGTTATACTTCATAGGTTACTCTTCGGAGAAGATGGAGGGAAAGAAGCGTGCGGCGTTCGGATGATTGATGATATCAATCGGAGTCTGTCCATTGAACGCGGTGATTACATCGTAGGCTGCGTCACGGGTGACTACCGTACCACAGTCGCTGTACTCACAGTGGATACAGCTGTGACCCTTAGTAGAGTCGATGAACTGACGAGCCAGACTAGCCTCTTCAGCCGTAGGGATGATGATGAAGCTCATTGGGTTACTTGATTTTGATTTTCTCACCACCGTCACCCTGCCCAAGGGGAACATCGTGGTAACATCGTTTACAGTACAGATGACCGTACTCGTCGTAGGTACTGTAGGCACCGCAACAGTCCGTGAGTCGAACACCGTTGTCGGGATGGTACTTCTTCTTTTTCGACTTCATCGTATTACTTGGTGAAGGGAAGGATGGCGACCTTGGAGGCGGTCATTCCGTAGCCTCGGTGGATGTACATATCCACGAAGTTGGCTGCCGACCCGTAGGTGGCGAAGGCCTTGACGAACTTGGTTCGCGTGGTCAACTTGACCGACTTACGAGCCTTAGAGACACCGGCGACGATGCCCTTGGGAGCCTTGATGACGAAGTAGGTACGAGCCATTGTTTGGTATCCTTGTTGAGATTACTGAATGTCGAAGGTGTCGATAGTAGCGTAGGGACGGTCAGTCCCGAGAGCCGACACCCTATCTAGAGCCTTTTTGAAGGTGTCGAAGACACCAAGAATCTTGGTAGTGGAGATACCACCACCAAGAGGGATTGCGATACGAACGATATGGACAGTCATATGTTGTGTTGTGAGTGAAGTAGCTCCAACGGGAATCGAACCCGTCTTTGCTCCTTGAAAGGGAGCCGTCCTAAACCGATAGACGATGGAGCCATATGCCACCGTTGTAGTAGGTGGCTCTCGCGGCGGTCCGCTGAGACTGTCTCGCTTGTTTAGCCAAGTTGCGTAGGCGGAGACTCTATGACCTGCCTTTCTGTCTTATCCCCAGAGCCGTAGGCTGGTTGTCTCTGGTCGCGTGGGTTTATACGGAGTTCCCCGTCCGT
>JACCDP010304565.1_pt1 | contig 53969 bp, 52 predicted proteins | sample 7445841 | NCBI WGS metagenome assembly JACCDP01 (sample SAMN15323441, study PRJNA562643) | freshwater metagenome | isolation source: river surface water | place: USA:Blue River Watershed | collected 2017-08-17 | reverse complement strand
GTACCACTAGTTCCTGATGTACCACTAGAACCTGAACTTCCACTAGTTCCTGAAGTACCTGATGAACCACTAGTTCCTGAAGTACCACTTGTACCAGATGTACCAGATGAACCTGATGTTCCACTAGTACCTGAAGCACCGTCAACACCTGAAGTTCCACTAGTACCCGCCGTTCCTGATGAACCACTACTACCAGAAGAACCTGAAGTACCACTACTACCAGAAGAACCTGAAGTACCACTAGTACCACTAGTACCACTAGTTCCTGAAGAACCTGATGTTCCACTTGTGCCAGATGTGCCAGATGAACCTGAAGAACCACTAGAACCTGAAGAACCTGAAGTACCACTAGTTCCTGATGTACCCGATGTACCAGAAGAACCACTTGTACCGGATGATCCCGATGAACCACTTGTACCAGATGAACCTGATGTTCCTGATGAACCACTAGTTCCTGATGTACCAGAACTTCCACTTGTACCGGATGTTCCAGCTGTGCCTGAAGTGCCTGATGTCATTGCACTAAATGCAACACCATCTATAATTAAATCACCACTATTAATGTTTAATGAACCTGAATGTATGAAAACAGAACCTGTAAATTGATGGGTGTCATCTGTTGTATCTCCGAACTTAGTTGAACCTGATGAATATAAAACAGAAGACGATACAATTGTTACATTATATTCTGTAGCGGTAATTGTACCATCGATAAAAACATTCGTATTAATTCTTAAATCACCATCTTCCAACGAAGCACTTACACTACCTGATGTAATTTTGAATAACTCTAAACCTGTAACACCACTTGCCGGAATATTATATAAACCAGAACCATCACCACTAATTACTCCTTCAACATCTAATGAACCTGTTATTTGTAAATCATTGGTGGTGGCATAAAAAGAACCCGTTTGTTGAAATAGTGAACTTGCGGCTTGAAAATCTGCTAATTCAGTAATTGTATTACCAATAATATCATCAATCCAATAACCTAAATTTGTAAATGCCCCTTCATTTTGTTGAAGGTTACCTAACTTAGCTGCACCGTCAATAACTTCATAAAAAATACCATTTTGATTTTCATCAGGGAAATTATTTGGTGGATCATAATTAGAATTTATATATTCTCTTAAATTAGTATCTCTTAATTCAATAATCGCCTCAGTATCTGTAATTCCCGTAACCCCTATAACATCATACATTTTTGATGTTGGTAACGCAAATTTCATACCAATAGTGATATCATTTGCATTATATAAATTAAGATTTAAACTTGAATCAGGATATGCACCTTGTTGAGGTATAATTGTGAAATTACATATGAATGACATATATACACCATCATATGTGTCTAAAGAGGAATATGTTTCGTTTGGTATTGTTGTACCAAAATCTATACTACCAATTAATAATTTGTCAGGAGCCTCTAATGCCATTTTATTTTATCTATATTAAGTTGTTATACCAAATGTTATTATTACGTTTGTATTTCCTCCCGTTGCTGCACCTGTGTTTGCCGACGATACGGAATATAAAACCATACCGGTCCAATTACCACCCGAATATTGTTGGAAAACACTGTGTGCAGCGGTGCTAGTTCCATTTGGTGATTTAGATAAAACCTCCGTACCATTAACACCATGTGTCATTATATTCACTATAGGTTGTGATTGTAAACCACTCGGTCTACCGATTTGTAATCTATTTGTTGTTGGTATGGTAAATGACCACCCTAATGCTTCAAGAGCTGATTTATTTTCACCATTAGGACCTAAAACACTCGCAATTGGTGTGCTTGGGTCGGTAGAACCTCCCGTCATATTTAAAACAACTTGATATCCTTTTATTGTTGCATCAACATAAAGAGGTGATGTGCCCGACGTACCTGATGAACCCGCACTACCACTTGTACCTGACGAACCATTTGTACCATTAATACCTGACGTACCTGAAGTTCCGTTTATACCCGAAGTACCTGATGTACCATTTATACCAGATGAACCTGACGTACCTGAAGTTCCATCAACACCTGATATACCTGAAGAACCTGACGTACCACTAGAACCGTTACTACCTGATGAACCACTTGAACCAGATGAACCATTCATACCATTCACACCAGAAGTTCCTGAAGTTCCGTTTATACCAGAAGTACCTGAAGTTCCATTTATACCAGAAGTACCTGAAGAACCTGATGTTCCTGAAGAACCATCCGTACCAGTAATACCTGGTTCACCCATAACAACTAATAAGAATTCATCTCCATTAGATGGATCAGAACCACCAACGGCAATTTGTGAAACTGAATAATTTTCATAACCAGTGTCATATGGTGACGTTGAAGTTATTTGTAATATTTTAAATGTAGTTGGGTCGTTAGCACTTATCAATTTTAATAAAGTACCATTTGATAAACTATCTAAATAAGTTGAGAAATCTGCACTTGGTGAAAAACTTGTGTTGTTTAATGAAATACTAGTTGTCGATAATCCCCAAGATGATGTGTTTATTGTAAAATAACCACTACTTGGTTGAATGTTTGTATTTGTATTTCCACTAAATTTCCAAATTGCCAAATGTCCTTGATAACCATCGTTACCAATTGTACCTCCACCTGTTATTTGGACAGTTACATTTCCACCACCATTATCCACTACAGTTGCACCACTAAATGTAATTCCCGAAATATTTGTAATTGGTGAACCACCTTGTTGTTTTACATAGATTGATGATGATGTTCCTGAAGAACCACTTGAACCAGATGAACCACTTGTACCTGACGAACCTGTTCCTCCACCACCACCTGTTATATTAACTCTAACATCTCCACCACCTAAATTAGTTATTGATGCACCTGAGAATATTATTTTATCTACCGATGTTACGGTTGTGGAATTATCTGTCACAGTTAAGGCCGCACCACCACCACTTGTTCCACTTACACCTGATGCGTATAAATTAACTGTCCAATCGTTGTGTGAACTACCTCCAGCAAAATCTTCAACATAAAATACTAAAACACCTGTATTTGAGTTATATGAATTAACTCTACCAATTAAGTAGTTACTTAAATCATATGCAACTATAATTAATTGACCAACAGAGTATGATAATTGTGTATCAACAGTAATTGTTTGTGTTGTACCTACTAATTCATCAATATCGGTTAATGTTGTTGTTGATGTGGTTAGGTATATTGCACCTGAAGTACCTGATGTACCAGAAGAACCTCTAGCACCAGATGTACCAGAAGAACCATTAGAACCCGATGTTCCACTTGTTCCTGATGTACCATTAATACCTGAAGTACCTGAAGAACCCGATGTTCCATTTATACCTGAACTACCACTAGTACCTGATGTGCCTGAAGTTCCTGATGTACCCGAGATTCCACTGGTACCTGATGTTCCCGAAGAACCTTTAGCACCTGAAGTACCTGATGTACCAGAAGAACCAGCATCACCACTTGCACCTGAAGTACCAGATGAACCACTTGTTCCTGACGTTCCACTACCACTACCGTTTATATCAACACCATTAATAACTAATGAATCTGTGTATACGGCGGTCAACGGAGTTGAGGAAGAACCGAGATTTACAGTGGACCCTGAAGGGACATATTCACTATTAATTTGGTCCCAATTTATCTGTTGTAATGCCATTTTATGTAATGTCTTTTACATAAATACTTTTATTCCACTTATGAGCATAAAAAAAGAGGTAAAAACCTCTTTTTTTTTCTAAACTGTATTTTTTATTATATTTATTCCTTCTTCATCACTCATAAAATCAACTCCGGCGACATAAACAAGTCCATTATCTGAATCATCTTTTCTTAAGAATATTGTTGGTAATGAGTTGTGACCAGTTTGATTAACTACTTGGTCCCATATTTTCTCGTTGTTAGTTATTTCTATTTCTAAAAAATCAATACCTTCTTTTTTTAAACTTTTCTTTAATGATTTACAATGATAACAACCATCTAAAGTGAATAATATTAAGTTGTGAGACATAAATTATAACAATGTATCTAAAATATTCGTGTAAACACTATCAACATTTGCACCTAAAGATCTATTAATTAAAGTTTGTCCATCAAAAATCATCACAGTTGGTACTGTGGTAATTCCTAATTCTCTGGCATAGTCCATATTTTCATCAACGTTTACTTTAACGAATTTAATATGTGGGTATTTGCTTTCTAAAGCTTCTAATCTTGGCATTAACGCTCTACATGGTCCACACCATGGAGCCCAGAAATCTACCAATAATTTTTGATTCTGTGTTTGTAATTGTTTTACTTGTGATTCTACTGCGTTATCCATTTCTTTTAATTTAAAATCCTATTTTATTTGTTTTATTTGTTGTTTTAAAAATCTCCGTATCTATGTTATAAATATCCGCTAAGACCATACCTTCCTCAACTACGTGATTTTTTTTCAAAGATTTTAATAATTTATTTGTATCGTCAATCGAAAGCTTCTCAAATTTGTGTTCCGCAATCAATCTACCCTTACGAAGTAATGCTTGGTCAATTTTCTCTCTTTTCATGTTAAATGTGGCAATTACTTGAATATTCAAACAATCACCTAAAATACCATCAGTTAAGTTTAGGATATTAGAAACTCCAGCAGGTGAACCGTTACCTTCTCTATCAGATATTACTCGTTCAGCATCTTCAATAATTAAAATACTATTTTTGTGATCCATCAAAAACGGAATAATTGTTGGTTCAGACAACATTTCGGCCATAGATGGTGGAATAAAAAGAATGTCTTTTTCAATAATCAAACTTGTTAAGTGTTTTATATAGGATGTTTTTCCGGTTCCCGGGTCACCATGTAGTAATATAATACCCTTATCGTTGGATTTGTTTAATCTATCGATTATTACTTTATGTATCTTTTTGAACTCTTTACCATAATTTAATTCCAAGTCAACAGGTGGTATCATCAAATCATAATCTTCGGTATCTAAATGACCCATATCACTTTTAACTAATTGTATGTTAGCCTTTTTCTTTTTTGTTTCGTATTTTTTAAAATTAGAAAAATCAATTTGATTTGTGATATCTCCTTTTGTTATATCATAACAAAATTCTAATTGTATATTACCAAAAGTCAATTTTTCAACCGATGAGTTAGTTTTTATTATGATATTTTTTTCATCGTTTACAAACATCGATTGTGAATATGAATCATATCTTTTGTTGTTTGTTAATATTTTAACCACTTCAACAAATCCCATTTTAACTATTTCAGTTTTAATCAAAGGATTATATGTTATTTTCGTATCAGTATATTTTGAAGGTAATTTATCGAAAGTTATAACGAAATATTGTTCAATTGGTAATTCATTACCATAAACGGTATCATACATTGGGTAATTAACCACAAATTTTTTTTCCATAAAATAATTTTATTTATAAAATATTAATTCAAACAAATCTTACCAAAATTTGGGTATTCGATAAAAATATTTGGATTTTCTTCGATTGTTACATCAATATTATCTTCAGGTCTAACAAATGGTTTTTTATTAGTAACAATTTTTAATGCGTTGATTGTTTTTCTTAACAATTCAAATTGTTCTTTATTTAACATTACTTCACCATCTTTTTCAAAATTCTTTTGTGATATTTCAGAAAGATGTTTATAAAAAAGTTCTTCGTCAGCATTTCCTAAAAAATATTCACGAGCTTCTTTATTAGTTTCAAAATAATGTTTTACTGATTGAATATATATTAAAACTTCAGGAGATAGATTTTCCATTAAGGTTTTTGAATTTGGTCCAAAGTTAACGAAACTAGTGTATTTCTTCCAAAAATTTTAATTTCAACATCAACTTTATCTCCTTTAATTTCTTTAATTAAACCATTAAATTCTTTAAATGGTCCTTCGGAAACTATAATTGATTCTCCGTTTGTGAATTTTAATCTTTTACTTTCAATATGTTCTTCTAAAGTATCGTCTTTTAAAATTCTACGAACATCACTTTCTTTTAATAATAATGGCATTCTGTCACCCATCATACCCATAATATTAGGTATAGTCGAGATTACTTTTAATTCTTCTTCAACCAATCTTTTTGGTGCTTCAAAATACAAATAACCACTATATAAAACTTTTTCTCTAATAACTTTTTTATTCTTTACAACAACAAATTCTTTCTCTGTTGGACAAACAAATCTTACTATATTATTTATTTTTCCAAGAGATATTTCTTTATTAAATTGTTCAGTTAATGATCTTTCTTTACCTGGTAAAACTTTTACCACATACCAATTATTTTCCATAATTTTAAATATTATAAATAATTCATTATTAAAACCTCAATACCTTCGTTTTGAGTTCCGTCTTTTTTTGCTGCCGCCGCCTTTTTAAAACTTTTCTCCGACCATTTATATTGTTCTTTTGGAAACCATTCTAAAAGTTGTGGAAATTCGTAATAAGATAAACTAAATTTACCTTTAATGGTTTTCAAACAATCAGCTAATCTTTTGTGTGTATCGATTGTGAAAATATGATTTGAATAATAGTTTTCAGTTTTCCAATATGGTGGGTCCATGTAATAATATGTTGTTGGAGAGTCATATTTCTCAATAACTTCTTGGAAGTCCATATTTTCGACGAATGTAATTTTATCAAAATGTTCACGATACTTTGGATGTTTTAATTTATCCATGAATATTAAAACCTTACATCTATATTTTCCTTTATAGTCCATATAAGATGCTGTTTCGGGTTTTGAACCAGAAAAAACTTGTGTTAAAACGTAAACATATTTACAAGCAATTTCCAAACTATTCTCATCTGTAATAACCAAATCGTCACTAAACACTTCTTTCTGATATTGATTAAACATTTGTTCGTACTCTGGTGGTGTGTCTACAACTTTTAATTGTTGGCATGGGTAATGAGATAACGCCTCATGTAAAACATCATATTGTTTAGCCCATTTCATCAAGTTAGAATTTAATCTATTGTAGTCGTTATAAACAACAGTTTTTAGATTTGGATACTTACTTAAATCCATATTAAAAAACACCCAAAACATACCTGAAAAACCCTCTACGTAGGTTTCAATATCGTTTGGGATGTGTGGCACAATCCATTTACCTATTCTTGCTTTACCTCCAATATAACTTATCATCTATCATTTAATTATATTAAAAATATAACCAAAAGATTTGATAAAAACAAATTAAAAGTATATATTTTAATATGGCATGTACAAGTTGTAAAGAAAAAAGGGAATTAAAAGAAGAAATCGTTAAATCGGGTGAATTTATCAGTAAAGGTATCATTTGGTTTGCAATTGGGTGGTCTTTACTTGGGATTTATGGTTTAATAACTTTAATTTCTAAATTTCTATGAGTAACAAAAAATATTCAATAGTTCTTTTTTGTAATAAAAAAAGAGTAAGTGTTTTATACAGTTGTATGAAAAGAACAACTGTTTATGAATATTGGAGGGAATTCAAAACCCAAGTTAGACCTAGATACACCAAACAACAAACCGGTAAAAGGAATAACAACGAATTACTATTTGAATTAGCGTTAATTTTTCCGAACAATAGATGGGCTACCGCGACGTGGGTTAAGGATAGTTTGGGTAGAAATCAGGAAGCAAAAATAGATAACGATAAGTTTAGAATAAAAGAAATCATACCATATTGGAAGGAGGAATTAATTTATGATTTTAATTCCAAAAAAAGAATAAGGTATCATCAAATGTTAGAGTATATCCTATCAATTACAGATATCACACAAATATTCACATTAAACAAAAACTTATTTATTCAAACAGACAATGATGTTAGATTATATGGTAATAAGAATAAACAAGATGCTGAAAGATTAATTGAATTAATAAGGGAGGATATTGTTAGTAAAAAAAGAGGTAATTTCTTTTTTGTAAAAGATATTACCACACATCAAAGAAAACTTCTATATAAATTACTTGAATCTAAAGGATTCAATCGTAGAGAATTATTTAGACATTACTCGTATTAAAAATAATATCTACGGTTCCTATTCTAATTGTAAATGTGTTTTGTGGTTTGTCCATTTTTCTACCATATTTTTTTTGGATGGTTTGAAATGTTTTTATAAATTCTTCTTCGGATAATTCAAAAACAATTGTTTGTGTTTCAGTTTCTACATTTATTTTTTCAATTAAATCAGAAATAATTGCTAATTGATTTAATAAATCACCTTTTTTTTCCATAACCTAATATCTTTAATATCTTATCTATTATAGATATCTTACTTTTTTGTTTTGTTTTGAATAATTCTTTTTTGTCAAAAGATTTTAATTCATTAATCATCAGATTCTTGTGGTTCTGTATCTCCGTCTTGTCCTTCTCCATCTCCTTGTTCAACCACTCCATCCCCTGTTGTAATCTCTTGTCCATAAGTACTCATTAGATTTATATCTTTTAATTTATCTAGTGATTCATTTTGAAATAATTGTTGTAATTCTTTTACTTTTTGTTGAAACAATCTTTGTTTCTCTTCTTCTTCTTTATTTTTATTCACTATCTCATTAGCACACGCGAAAACAACATCGTATCCATTTTGTGTTCCTTGTGCAATTAAAGAAATAAGATTAAATTTTTCATTCTTATCTTGTATTTTTATTGTAATAGAACTATATGGTTTAACAACATCATCATATTTCCAAGTTAATGGTAATTTAATATCTAAACTAACATTATCTTGTACTTCCCTTAAGGAATGAAAATGAGGTCTTAATGTTTTTATATTTTCAAACACGGTATTAAATTAAAATGTAAGTTATTATATATGAAATTGTAAAATATAAAAATATTTTTTCAGTTTCTTTAACCACTAATGGTTCTGGATTTTCTTGTGTAAGCTTAAATAAAAATTCAAAAATAAATCTTGAACTATATGTTATACTTAATACAAATAAAAATAGTTTAATCTGTTCCATCATGTTTTTTCATTTCTTCAAGAATCTCTTTACGATACACTCCAATCAATTGTTTAATTTCTTGAGCATATTTTCTAGCTCTGATTGAAGCACTACGATTACCTTTCTCGTATACTTTTTGAGTATCGACCGACATTTTCTCTACGAGTTCCTTGATTTTCTGTAGGGTTTCCATAATTTATTTCGGTTTTTAATACGAATATATGGAAAAAATTTCACTTTTTCAAGTTTTGGTCTAATAATTTATAAATTTCAAGTAACATATCCAATTCAGACCTTGTTTTCCTATGTTGGAAATTAAATAGAATATTAAAATATTCTTTGATTCTTGTTAAATTATCATCTACTTTTGTATAATAATATGCCTCTAAGAAAAAATTCCAAAAATATTCGTAGGTATTCCCCCTATTTTTAAAGTAAATTTTTTCATTATTAAAGGATTCTATTGTTTTATCCCAACACCAAGTGAAATGATTCTTTTGGTCTAATTCAGTATTAATAACTTCAACACCTAAATAAGTTTTGTCTACTAAATCATATAATGAAAATAAAAAGTCGTAAAAAAGTTCTATTTTTTCACGACTTATATTATAAGCCCTAAACCAAACGTCAATTTGTTGTTTGTAATTACTGGAAGTGATTAACTCAAAAAATTCCTCTTTATTTTCCATAACTCATTATATATTAACAATATAAGGAGAAAAGAAATTAAAAAAAAGTGATTATTGAGTTTTCTTATTATATTTCGAAATCTTTTTCATTTTCTCAATCTCTTCATTTAAGATATTTGAGAAACCTATTTTAGATTCACTTAAAGTTGGAACCGCTTCTTTTTTATATAAAACTCTCTCTTCTTTATCCTTTTCTCTATCCTTAATTTGTTTTTCCATTTTATCAACTGCCACTTCTGATGGTACCACATTAGCAACATTTTCAGAACTGTTACCCATTAATTTATCTCCTTCAATAGCCATCTTTAATCTTTTCTTAAATTGTTCAGATGGTTCGTTATCGTAATCTAAATTTTGTAAACCAGCGAAGTTTTTTGCAACTTCTTCATCTTCTTCTTTGGTATTTTGTCTAGCAACTTTCTCTCCTTTACCTATTTGTTTAGGGAATTCAGGATTATCGTTACCTTCAACAGACATTGCCTTTTTAATTTTTTGATCTACGTCTGAAAGATTAGATTTATTTTCTTTACCACTTTCAGAATGTGCTTTCTTATATGTTTCTAAACCTGGAACTGACTCACTTACCATTTTAGCAATAAGTTGTGTTAATTCAGTTTCAGTTAAACGTAATGTTTTTTTCTTTTTTGATTCGTTCGTCATTGTACCACACTCACAAATTTCCTTACCACATTTTTCACATGTTTTCTTTTCTTCTTCCATATATGAACTACCACACTCATCACATTCTTCCTCTTCTTCCATTTGTTTTGACCAACATTCTTCAACATCATATTCCTTACCATCTACTGTAAATGTTTTTTCACCAGCTTCTCTAGCTGCCTTAAGAGCTCCTGAGAACTCATTTCCTTCCATTGGTTGTTTTTCTGTATTTTCCATATTGTCTGTTTCTTCTAATTGGTCGTTCATTTCATCTAACTTATCCATCATATCATCATGAGATTCATAAACACCCTTTTCAATGATTAATTCTTTACCTGGATGTTTTTCTTTATAATCTGGTAATGCGTCTTGTGCTTCTTTTTCAGTTTCAAAAGTTGCTAATGGTAAACCTTCACATTTAATGTGATATTTCTCCATTTTTCCACCTTCATTTTCTTCCATTATGGTTTTTTTAACCTCTTCTGAAATTACCGATTCTATGATTTGTTTTAATTCACTTACTTTCATATCTAAATAAATATCTGTTTAATCTCATTTAATACGATATTTTCCACCTCTTGATGTGAAATTCCGTATTTTTTTGATGTATATCTTATTGCTTCTTGTAATTCTTGGTCTTCTTTAATGAATTCGATGGCTCCTGTGTTTCCTTGATTACAATATGGAAACTTCTTACACTTTTCTTTAACCTTTACGAAAACACTATCAGGACCTCCCCATTTAGGAAATTTCTTATCTTTAACCGCCCTACCTTGGTATTCACTACCAGGTCCGTCTATTTTTAATGGATTTTTACGACCACCCTTTGTTGTTTTACCAAATGCGGGTACATCAAATGCCCCTGCAGATGAGGACATTGTGGCTTCATCAACTCCCTCTTCTTCATTCAAATCCATATTTGGTATGTGTGATATTGGTCTTTTAATTGTACTTGCTTTACCAAATAAAGGTGCAGAATATGCTCCTGATGAACTTGAATCTGTTTCTTTCGCTTCTACTTTTTTCAATTTTGTATAATAAGAGGGGTCTTCCCATAAATGATCCATAGCAATTTCGTGAGCCTTTTCTTTACTATCTGTGTGCTCCATTTCCACTTTCATACCCATTTCTAATTGCTTTCTCAATGATTTTACCATATCTTGAATATGGTAATATCCTTTCGCATCGTGTTTCTTTGCTAATTGAATCAACGTTTTATTATCGGCTAAACCACCTTTTAGTGTTTCACTTTCTTTCATTTCTGTTTTTTTTGTTAAATCTACCACCCATAATTTTGGATTAATTCCTTTTTGAAGTAATCCCGACAATCTAGTGTTACCACCTAAAAGATCATAATCATTATCACTAAATTTAACCGCAATAGGTAACTCTATTTCTCCTTCTTCGAATGATTTTTCAAATCTTTTCTTCTTATCATCTTCCAAACTATCATAATCTAAATCAGTATTGTTTAATACGTCTTTAATTTTTTCGTAATTTGTTATATCGAAATTTTCACTAGCAACCTTTAACCAACCTTCTTTACCCATCTTTTCAAACTCACGGTAACGAAGTGCTTCCATCCATTCATGGTCAAAATTAGGTTTAGTGTATTTCATTATTTAACCGATTTTAATGCACTTTCCCAAAATGACTTTCTTTGCCATAATGTTTTAAATAATTCAACAACCACCTTAGTAGATAAATCAACAATCCTGTCATCTATCTTTCTAACACCTAACTCATCTTGAATCATTTTTACCACAATCTTATGTGCTTGAGTGGTATCCATAAAAGATTTGATTTCTTTTTTGGCGATTCTTTCGATTTCTCTTTTATCTTGGTCTGTTAGTGCCATTTTTAGTTATTATTTCTTTTTGTAATTAATGGTTCCATTGCAGTTTTAAATGTCTCTTCGAATTTTGCTAGTTTTTCTAACATCAAACCCGTTTGAGTTTCCAATTTTAACATATCCGCATTTATATAAACACCACTTTCTTCACCTGCAATAAAAACAAAACTTATATCTTCATCGGTTAATGTACCATCTAATCTTATTTGGTTTTGATTAATTGTCATACCTGGATCAAATTCAGCTATTTGAGATACTTGTTGTCTAAAATTATCAATAAGACCTGATATTGATTGTTTTTGGTCTTCTTGTAATTTCATATCCATCTCATCAGTTGATAACATTTTTACCTCTACGTCATTTATAATAACAAAATCGCTATTTTGGTTTTGTGTTACTTGTGTTTGTTGTTGTGGAACTTCTTCTTGTTCGTTAAGGACATTCATTGATGTTTTTGATTCATTAAGTTTTCTTAATGTATTCAACATCTTTTTAGTATCGTCATATCCTATCATTTGTTTGTTTTGCATTGTTAAAAAATATTCTAAAATTAAACGAAGGGTTTATATCTGTATAAATACTTGAAAAGTTGGATTTACATACAATCCCGTGGAAATTTGGTGCTCTTTCCATATATCCTTGGGATGGTACTATCTGTTTAAAAATCTCATGTTTTTCACATAACTCTTCACATAACTCAGCCAATACGGACATTTGATTGTCAGTGTACGGGTCCCAAAAATAGTAATTTCTCCAATTTCGTATATATGGTTCCGACCTGTATGGGTCGCCAATCCAATTATTGAGGACACCAGTGATGGTATTTTTATTTAACCACCCCAAGTTCTCAATTGCTATTTTAATCTGTTTTTTGTCAATTTTAGGGTCATTAAATGTATTTGAACTATGTTCAGTATCGAACAATTGGTAAACAACCCCTAATTTAGAAATGACAAAATGGGGAACGTCTGAATATTCCCCATTTTTCCTAAATTTTATTTTATTCAAAAAATCGTCTAATCTTCTTTGAGTATCGTATAAAAAGATTTGTGTTTTCTTACTTTTCTTTTTAACTATGTTTAACTTTTTTTTATCTAAAATTTCTACGTCTTGTACTAACATTTCTCGATATTACCTTTACAGGAACAGGTGTTGGGGTTGGTGTTGATGTTATTTCGTCTTCGGACATTGGTATAATTACCTTATCGTTCTCCAAATCATATATTACTTGATTTGGATTGATGTCGTCCTTTTCCCAATATAAATCTTCTGTTTGAGATTGTGTACTATAATCTACTGATTCTAACGTTTCCGTTATTTCCTCGGTTTCTAAATCCTCCGAAATTACCAAGTCCAAGATTGGTTGTTGGAACTCTATTAAATTTTTTTTTTCATCTTCTTCTGAAGATGTGTTATTTAATGTAGTTGGTTCTTCACTAAATGTTTCAGTTTGTACTTCATTTAAAACTTCGTTGATTTCCGTTTCGGTAATATTCTCCTCTTCTTGGAAAATATTTTCGTTATTAAATCCGTCAGTGTAACCCTCTGCAGGGGAATTAAAAAAAGAATTTTCTCTTGCAATTACATTTATATTATCCAAATATGTTGGAGTTGGGGTTGGTGTACCGGTTTCAGTTGGTGTTGGGGTTGGGGTTGGTGTACCTGTTGGTACTGGTGTTTCCGTAGGTATTGGTGTGTTTGTTGGTATTGGCGTTTCGGTAGGTGTAGGTGTTGGGGTATCTGTTGGGACCAACATTTCAATAAATGGTTGTTTTTTTTCAACGTTTTTATTGTATTCTTCCGCCGCCTCTTTTAAGTTCCTATTTGGTGGTGGTGGATTTAATAAAGCCTCTTCTAATTTTTTTAAATCTTCATCACTTATTCTTAAACGAGAAACTTCAGCAACTATGTCTTTAGCTTCAACAACCGGTTCTTCGTTTTTATCTTCTTTCTTGTTCCCGATTATTAATCCATTGAACGCAATAATTAAAGCGACCGCTAATGGGTCAAATACAATAACGATAATGAATATAAAAAACTTAACAACTGAATTTAGTGAAACACCAAAAGCCTCCGCAACAAATCTAAAACCACCTACTTCTCTTTCTAATTCAATATTATTGTTTTTGATTGCGTTTATAGAATCTAAGGCAACGTTATTTTGTTTTGTTAATTCATCAATTCTTTTTGATATAGATTTAATTTCTTTGTCTGCAGTCCTAATCATTTGTGATACTCTAGCTGTAGATTTATCTTTATCAATTTGCTTAGATAAGTTTGATTCTTGTGAATTACGGATATTTTGTTGATTAATTAATTGAGTTGTGTAACGAGTAATTTCACTTTCGTTTTTAGTTATTTGTGTTTGATACACTGCTATATCCCTCTCAATCTTTTGTAAACCTAAGTTTTGTTGTTGGAATGCGTTTGACAAATATCCGAAAATACCTGCAGACGTAATTAACATTAATGTACCTACTGAAATTGTAAGATACCATTTATTGAAACCTTTAATATTATCCCATTCCTGTTTTAAATATGTTGCAGCAACTAATTTAGCAAACTCTAATGAACCCGCCATCACCATTACCGATACCGCAGCTCCAGCGAATAATACACCCAAACCTGTAACAGAAAAATACGCAGCACATCCGGCAACAATAATTGCCGAAATTCCAACCAAATACTTTAACCAATTATTATTCATAAACTATAAATAGTTTAAGAGACCAAAACTTTCGTTTCTTAGTTTCTTAATTGCCTTATCACGTAATTGTCTTATACGTTCTTTGGTGCAACCAAATTCTTCTCCCAAGTCATCTAAACTAGATTCAACACCCGTTAATCCATAGTATCTTTCAATTATAATTTTTTCTCTTTCATCTAAAACCGATAACATTTGTTTTACTTTTTTCTTAACTTCTTCAGGTGAAAAAATTATAGCATCAGGTCTTTCTGCCTCATTATTAGGAATTATGTCAATCAATTGATCTCCTTCCTCATTAATCTCTTTATATAAACCAATACAATATGGTAAATTACTATGTACCGGTTCTTCACTATTATTTATAAAAAAATTATCCTCAGCGTCGATTTCGTCTTTCTTGTATTTTTGTACTTCTGACACTAAATTAGATGGAAGCCTTATTGTTCTGGCGTTATCATTTAAAGATGCAATGATTGATTGTCTTATCCAGTGAACCGCATATGAAATAAATTTAACTCCATTAGTTGGGTCAAATCTTTCGGCTGCTTTAATTAGTCCAATATTACCTTCAGAAACTAAGTCCATTATATCTAATCCTTGATTTTGATACATTTTAGCAACCGATATAACAAATCTGAGATTTCCTTTAACTAATTCATCATAAAGTTCTTTCTTTACTTCTTTAGTTGTTTTCTTATTATTCAATAAAATAAAAATTTCTTCCAATCTATCTGAAGATATGATGGGAATTTTTTTTATGTCTTTAATGTACTGTTGAATTTCTTCTGGGTTGGTGATGGTGGATTTCTTCATTGGTTGGTAAATTTAAATTTATACTTAAAAATAAGAAAAATATCTTATTTATCAAAATTGTCTAAAAAGTTTTTTTCCTCAGGTGTTAATGAGTCAATACCATTTTGATTTAACTTATCCAATACGTCATCTAAATCAAAATTATCTTCTATTTTCTTTTTTTTATATTCCATTTTTAACATGGTATTTTCAGTACTATCCATTTTGAAAATAAAATCATTAACGGGATTAGGTAAATTAACACTTACGATTGAATCTCTTTCGAATAAAAAATAAAATTTTATATTGTCATTAAAACATAATGTATATATTTCTTCTGATAATTTCCCGTGGTCTAAATCTGAATTAAAAATTGCTATTACATTTTTATTATTTTCGACAACAAATCTAATTGATTTTATTAATTCCGATTGACTTAGAATATCCATACAAAAATATTCAATGTCTTGATAATCATCAAATAACCCATATACAATTAAAATATATGTCTTCATATTGAAACTCAATATTTATTTTTTCTTGATATTAAGTTTCCAATAAACTCCTCCACCTAAAAATGGTGACAGTGTGCCATTTGTTCCATCAGGACCTACAGTATTGGAGACCCCTACACCTAATTTATATAAGTGTTTGTCGTCTTTATCTTTAACGATAAATCCAACGCCGATTAAATTTATTACATTTGGTTTGTCGAATTTTGCATCAACACCAAAATATATTTCATTCTTTCTTGGTAATGGTGTGAATATGGTGTCTTTAATCACTTTTTGTTTTACTTTGCTGGTGAATGAACGACCTAAAATTCTATTATTAGAAATGGTATCGAATAGAGTAACCGTACCGATATTACCCGGTAGTTCCAATATATCCTTTTTGAATTGTTTATTTTCAGAATACATTCTTATAATTGCTTCAGTATCTACTTTTTGTATTACAGGAACTTCTACTAATTTTTCCACTTCAACTTCCACCGGTACTTCTACCTCGACTTCCACTTCATATGGTATAGTGTCATGTACAGGATATGGAATAGAATCTATTTGTGGGACTAAAACTGTTCTATTTGGTAGATATCCACCTGGATTTATAAATTCAACTACTGATAATGTTAAAAAAAATAATATTATTAAAACCTTATAATCAAAATATTTTTTCATTATTTAAGTACGTAAAGTGTAGTTGTTATTATAGCAACCGTTATACCCAAAACAGAACCTGCCTTATAGAATTTTGTTTTAAGTTGTTGTGCTTTGAGTTCTTTCTCTAAACTTTTAGACATCTCAATAGCCAAATCTCTTTGTTGTGATGTTTTATCAACAATTAGATTTAAATTATTAATTTTTTCATCTTTCAAACCAATAATTTTATCCTTATATGAGATAACAGTATCTTTTGATTTAATAAGATTGTCCTTTTCTTTTACTTCTAATAATAATCCGTCAAAAGATAATAAATCCTTAATTACTAATTTTGCTATCGGTTGTTTTAACGGTACTATCGTGTCTTGTTTCACCGACATTTGATTCGTAACGGTCTGAGAAAAACTTGATAAGGTCGTGAATAGTATAATCGTTAACAGCATTAACTTTTTCATTTGTTTGATTTTTAATAATTGTTATATTTTTATTGATTGTTGAGATATTTCCTTCAACTTTATTTACATCATTATCTATTGTTGCAATGTGTGAATCGATTAATTCATTTTCATTTTCGATAGAATCTATCTCATTTTGTAGGGAATCTATTTTACGATAATATCCCGCAACGTCAGTTTTTATTGTGGCACTTTGGAATAGGCTATAAATTGCAATTCCTGCAACGATAACTAATAAAATATGGGTCTTATTGAGCTTCATATATATACTTTTATTATAAATATGAAGAAAGGGGGTTTTATCCCCCCTAAGACCTTATTTCTTCTTTTTAACAATTTCGTCGATTATACCGTAAGAAAGTGCTTCTTCGGCCCCCAACCATAAATCTCTGGTTGCGTCTGTTTTGACTTGTTCTGCAGTTTTTCCACAATACCCACCTAATAATTCAAATAGGGTATCATTGATTTTTTCCCATTCTGCCATAGTAATACGAGCATCTTGGATATTACCACCCGCACCCCCTGAAGATTGGTGTAACATGGTTCTTGAGAATCTTAAGGACCCTCTTTTACCTTTTGTTCCTGCACCTAATAATACTGAACCCATAGATGCTGCCATTCCTGTATTAATGGTACGAATATCTGAACTAATATATTCCATAACATCCACCATAGATAAACCTGACTTTACAGAACCACCAGGGCTATCTATGTGCATTGTAATGTCATTATGGTCTAAACTATCTAAGAACATTAATTGAGCTTGAACGATGGTTGACATGTGGTCATCAACACCACCAGCTACCCAAATAATACGTTCCATCATTAAACGTGAGAATACGTCCATAACGGTCACGTTCAAACTTCTTTCTTCTAAGATATATGGTGTTAAACTATCCTCAACTCTTTGGTTATAACGGTGTAAGTTTAAGGAACCAATTCCAAGGTCTTTAGCATAAAGACCGAAATCTCTGTACTGATTAGGTGTCATAATTGTAAATTTAGTTTATTCACAAATATAAGTCATTTATTTTAAACTAAGAAATTTTTGTTGTGATAAAATCTATGGACGAAACATTCTCTTCTTTCTTAATCATAATAATATTATCTGACCAATTACGTATTAAAGAATTATGTGATATGACAAGAATATGATCAAAATAGTTTTTAATTTTCTTGAAGAATTCTCCCACCATTTCAAGGTTTTCATCGGCGATTTTACCGAATACTTCATCCATAACTACGATGTTTGGTTTAGGTAATGATGATATTTTTGTTAAGACGCTACGAAGTGCTAATGATGATATGGTTCTTTCATAACCAGAACCAGCATTAAGTGGTTTAACTATACGTGTCTCGGTATCTATCATTACAAATTCAACCTCATTCTTATCGTTTATGTTCATTTCCAAAATGAAATGACAACTATCTACTAACAAACGATATAATTCTTGGTTGATTAATGGAATCATGTTTTTAAGAATAATTTTAGAAATACCATTCTTACCATATACGGTCAAATAAATTTTGAATACGGCAGACAATTCTTCTTCTAAAATAATTTTTTTAATCAAATCCTCATTGATACCAATCTTATCATTCATATTTGTGATGTTATTGGTATGTTTTTCAATATTAGTATTTGTTTGTCTAATATCTCCGTTAGCCGTTTCTATTTTAGTTTTAAGTGAGATGACTTCAGCATCAATCTTTTGATTCTCTTCAAGTTTCTTTTTATTACTTTCGTAATTGTCTAATCTTGTTTGTTTATTATCAATTTCTAATTGTTTTTGTTCCACCTCTAATTCATATCTTTCCTTACGAAGTTTATTTCTTTCGTAGGTATCGAATTCAGTTTTTAAAGTATCAAATGATTCAGATTGTTCTTTTAATAAATCAAATTGCAGTTGATTTAATTCTATTTCTTTTTCAATGTCTTTAATTTCATTTTTAATCTTTTCAATTTCATCTGTATGGTCAACTTCATCTAACGCACGATTACATGTTGGACATACTGTACCTTCTTCGAACTGTTTGATTAATTTTTCTTTCTCACCTTTCTCATATTTGTAAGCAACATCAATTCCTTGAAGATTTGCCATTTGACCTTTTAATTCTTTATGTTGGTCTTCGTTATAGAATTGTGATGGTTCTGTAACGATAACATTATTGGCGTTTGTTTGACTAGTATTTCGTTGTGTTGTTAAATCATCAATCTCTCTTTGTAATAAAATTGGATTTGTGTTAATAAGTTCTTTATCGACATCATTGTTTCTTTTTAAGAAAATTTCATCTCTTTTCTTTTCTAACTTTTCTAAATCTTTTTCAAACTTACTTAACTCTTTTTTCAATCTAATAATCTCACTTTCAGAATTGGTGATACTTTCTTTATATGTTTCGTTGTCTGATTCTAAAGTAACTTTATTAAATGTGTTAGATATTAATTTCTTAGACCAATCATTATACATTTCTTTAGCAATCTCTTCCTTTGCCTTAAGATTTTCCAAACCCATAAATTTTGTTAGGATTTGTCCACGAGCGGTTGGTTTGGATTCGATTAATTCTTCTAAGTTATAACCAGTTGTCAAAATAGTTGATAGGAAATCTTCTTGTGTACCAATAGCTGAAGATATAAATGCCTCAGTTTCTCTTCTTTGTTCTCCTGATAAATTTATAATTGTTCCGTCTTCACCTCTTTTAAAAAATTCTAATTCGTTCTTAACAGTATATTCACCTGACTTACCCATCTTACGAGAGGTCTTTCTTTCAATAACATAATCTTCACCGTCTATGGTTATTTCACCACGAACACTTACTTCATTCTTATCTGTAAATCTATTAAATATTTCTCCGTTTGTTTTTGTTTTAGTTGTGGTATTAAAAAATAAAAACATTAGTAAATCCACGGACGATGTAGATTTACCACCAAAGTTCTTAGGTGTAGATTCGATTACAGTAATACCATCCAAATTTGTAAAATCAATTACATTATTATCTCCAAATGAAAGAAAATTAGAAAATTCAACTTTTTTAATGTACCATTTATTATATCTAACTTTATTTTCGTTTAACTTATCAATCTGAGCATTTACTTTATTATCCAATCTTTCCATCATTTCCTCTTTAATAACAATATTGTTATCTCTAAGAAAATCTTTCATTAATTTCTTTTGATATTGATGATCTAAAATATTATCAGATACTTCTAAAGATTCTAAACGTGTTTGATTAACATTTGATAAGGTCTTAGTAATTACTTGTATTGATTTTGAATTGTACTTTTTCTCAAAATAAGATTTCACCCTTCTGATTTTCTCAGGGGTGAAATTTTCAGGAACATCTTCCCAAGTTACTTTTATAAACGGACTACTCATTCTTTTCTAAACTTAAATTTAAATTTGGCTTTTAACAAATATACTAAAACTTTTATAGTTCCCGAAATATCATCACCAATTAAACCGATACCGGTGTTACATTTTTTACATAACCATCCTCTAAACTTACCTGTTTTATGGTCATGGTCCAATTGCCAATTTTCCGTGACAGGTTTACCACAACATTCACATTTACGACCATATTCAGGTCTTACATATTTCAATAAAGATCTTTCTTTACTTCTTTTTCTTTGACACCCTTTACAATTTGTGTTTGTTCTTAATCTATATCCATCTTTAGTAAATCTATCATTGTAAAATGTGAATTCACTATTTGGTTTTTCCTCTCCACAGACACTACAAACACAAGTACCTTCTGGTATGTTACTCATAAAAATTACTTGATTCTACTTTCCTCGAAAAATTCGATTATGGTATTCAAAGCCCAAACAGAGCCAGCGGTAAACATTCCATCAAAAAATAAATTAATAAACCAAATAGTATCAAAATATTGTGTTGAAATACTTCCTAAAAAAAGTGACATAAAAAATCCAACCCATGTTGATGTACAAAGTGTACATGAAATTAAATCTCCAAAAAATTTAGAGTTTCTTTTTATCCATTCTCTTGTGGACTCAAAGATTGATCCCCATACTAAAATGGAGGTCATCCCATATGCGGTTAATAACCAAAAAATTAATATCATACCATTTCTTTTTTTAATTCTGCTGGTTGAATGAATTCATCTAAAACCCAAACACCATTTATTTTATTATATGTTTCAACATCTTTTCTTCTAAATCCACACCAAGGTTCCAATTCATTTTTATGAATATTGTATGGTTTCATCATAGAACGATACATTTTAGATTCATCTCTAATAACTTCAGGTCTAACCAATATCATTTGTTCAAAATGAAAAGTTGTTCTGATAAAAATGTTGGTTAAGTGATTTTTCTCTGTGTACCAATACTTACCGTTACTTGGATAATAATGATCCCCTTCAATCCAATAATGTTCTTTTCTTTGTTGGAAGTTTATGGTTTTAAATTTTATTTGTGGTATTCCGTATCTGAGTTTCTCTGAGAATCCTTTAGATGACCAATAATCTGATGTTTTACAATTACTTCTTTCACATTCAATGTCAGGACAATTACCATCTTCAGATATTAAATCAATTGCATATTTGTCATTATTATTGGACATTACATTCCAATCAAAAACTTCTTTTACAAAATCGGAAACAGCAATTCTTACTGGTAAATCGTCATATTTTACTTTTGAACCATCTGCATTTAACCCCGTTAATTTCCAAGACATTACAATTAATATTTAACATTTTATTATTATAATATAGATAAAAATTTCAATAAAAAAAAATATAACACTATAAATTATTCATCATACAATGACCCCAAATTACTATTCTTCATAAACCTTCCACCACGACCCATATTCTTTATTGATTCCGTAATTTTATTTAAATCCTCTTTTAATTTTTCATTTTCACTTGTGAGTCGATTTATTTCATCCATATTAACAACTTCTTTAACGACCTCAACAATTTTTTCTACTGGTACTTCCTTTATAACTTCTTTTACGATAGTTTTCGTTTTACCTTGTTTTTCTACTTCAATTTCTTTTATCACTTCAATTGGTACTTCTACCATCTTTTCAACTATAACCTCTTTAATAACCTCTTTGGTTACTTCTACGGGTACTTTGATGATTTTCTCAACTTCTTTGATTACTTCTACTTCCTTTATAACCTCAACAATTTCTTTAACTCTATTACCTTGTGGTACTTCACCATACTTCAACAAAGAAAACCCTCTTGCGAAGGTTTCTTTTGCTAATTTATCAATATCAGTTATTTCGTTTAATTCACAATATTGAATAAACTCATTATCCAAGATTAACGTGCTCTTCGGTTTCATTTTCTATATCTTTGATATCGTTTATTCTAAAGTGTAGGAATGGTTGTTCATTTGGTAAATCGTAAAATGTATATTCGTTTGTATTAACATCATATATACCATATCCGTGATGTTTAACTGTTTCACCAAAGTTTTGTTGTATTAAACTTCCAATCATAATAGCATGACCTCCATTTGGTAATGTGAATTGTTGTCTCTTATGAATATCACCACACAACAATAAATCCAAATCAACAAAATTTAATTGATCATATGCATCTTCAAATTCATAACCTAAATCAGTTGATAATCCCATAATGGGTCCGTGAAATAAACCAACTGTTAATTTACTTTCATCTTTCGTAAATTCAGGTCGTACATTATGTTGATATAATGAATAAACAATCCATTGAATGTTTTCATCAATATATTCACCACTATCTTTATAATATCGAATATTACTATTATTCAATAAATCGACAACGGGACTAATACTATCTAATCGTTGTGTATTGTTCTCTAAGAAATCGTGGTTGCCAGGTATGATGACCACTTGACCAAGTTCAGTTAATGATTTAATAAACCAACTTGTTAACATTAATTGTTCGTTAGAAATGTTAATTTTTTGGTGAGCAATATCTCCAGCAATTACTATTCTGATTTCATCATAGTTAATATCTCCCAATTCAACCGTTAAATCTATTAACAACTTTTCAAATTGTGTTTTATACAAATCGTGCATTTGAATTGTACGAATATGTAAGTCAGCAATATGTATTATTTTTTTGACCATCTTGAAATGTATTTTGATAAATCCATACTTAGGATTGCATTATTAATTTGTGGTGGTACTTTATATTCAACAAATGTTCCGTCATCTTTTAAAAGAACAACAACATTACCTAATAACTTTGTATCTTCATATTTTGTTCCTTCTAACATCTTACGTAATAATCTACCGTACAATGGTAATTGTAAATAATAATGTCCTAATGCATTATCATGATAATTGTTAAACGGTGGATATAATTTACCTGTGTAATGATGTACTTCGAAATTCTTTGGTTGATTCGTTTTCCAATCTGTAATAACAAAACCAAATCCATCTTTTTCTTTATTTTGCATTAACCATACTTTATCAGGTTGTCCTGTGTATTGTTCTATTGGGTCACCTAATACAATTTCAGTATCTAACAAAACACCACCTCTCTCTAACATTAAGTCAAGGAATTCTTTTCCCGCTTTAATCATATTATCACTCTTACGTTGTTGTTCTTCGTTGATTGTAAAAATTGGTTGTCTAACTTCTTTATAGTTATCAAAACGACTTATTAATTCTGTTTCCAATTCAAAGTGAACACGACTACCCATGTTAGTCGATAAATCACCAGCTTGTTTCCATTGTTCTTGTAGTTGTCTTGCACCTTCAGGGTCACCATTTGACATTTTTAATGCCATACCTTCAGCATCAAATGGTTTATGGAATTTTTTAATGATTTTAGATACTGATGGAAAGTTTCTTTTAACTTCACCATCCACATCTTTCATATAGTAGATATGTTCTTCTTCTATAAATCTTAATTCTAATTCTTGTCTTCTTTTTTCTAATAATTCATTAATCTCTAATGAGATGTCTTTTAAATTCATTTTAATCTAATTGTTTTATATCGTTTTCATTTATTTTTCCTTGTAAGTCGGCAATATCTTTATTACCTTTTAATTCTACAATCCACACTTTACCCATTAATTTACCACAATTTAATTTATGATATAATCTTTGTGCATCTTCCCACGCATCGGGGTCTAATACTATTACTATTTTTTTTGCCTTCTCATATAATTTCATGAATAAATGTTCACTCATGAATTTACCCAACATTGGTATTGCATTTCTGATGAATATACTATCGAATGCACCTTCAACTATATATATCGTTTCATCCCAATTTATTAGATGTTCATTGAATATGATTATTTCTTTTTGTGCTTCAGGATTTTTGTATTTCATTTTTGTTTTAGTCAAAAATGAACGGGCAATAAAATAATTTATTTCTCCATGTTCGTCATAAGATGGTATAATAATTCTATTTTCATAAATTCCGGTTGCACAAAAACCAATGTTATACATTTGTAACATCAAATCAGTGATGTTTCTACTTTTAATATAATTGTATGCTTGTTTATAACCAGGTGTTAATTTCATACCAAACGAAGCGTTCTTAAATGAAACAAATTCTTTTGGTAATCTAACTTTACTATATACCCTTTTATTACCATCTTCATTATCTTCTGGTTTTAATAAGAGATAACGTTTTAGTTGTTTCGGTGTTCCATATTTTTTAATTAATTTATATATAGAACCATGAGTATCATGTGTTTCGGCACAAACCCAACATTTATAAACACCATATTTGTAATTAATTTCTAAATTTCCCTTTCCATCACCATCTTCTAAACCTTTTATCTCGTGAGAACATACAGGACAATCAAAAGATACTTGGCATCGGTAATCATTATGATTTTTATAATCACCAAACATCTCTTCTAAAATATCGAAAACTGCACTGTAATCTACTTCTTGGGTGTTCATATTTTATAATATAAAAAAAATATGTGATAAAAAAAAATGGGAGCCAGAACACCACATCTGACTCCCTACCAACCAAACCTGTATTTCTACAGGTCCCGTCCTTTTAATAAATATAGACAACATTATTTCTAAAGTAAAATATTAGTTGCCGGATTTTTCTGATTTTATCATATTGACATAACCAATAACACATGTTGCGGCATCGGCCATATCATAATTTTCTTTTTTCAAATTTCCTGTCTTACCGTATAACCAATTAACATCAGGACATACAGCATTTACATGTTCCCAAATAACATGTTTCTTATCAATATCTTTTGGATATCCACCAAATAAAACATTACGTCCTTTATCGTTTGGTCCAACTAAATCAGGGAAAGCGAATTTTCTTGAATTGTATGTTGAAATGAATGTTGGTAAGATACCTAACACATCGTAACAATTCTTTAAGATTAATGTGTTGTAACGTAACAAAGTACCTATGGTATAAATGTTATTTGATTGTAATAAGGGTTCTTCAATGACCACTTTAACAATTCCCATATCTTTATAACCCTCCAAATGTTTTTTAAACGCTTCCGCTTTTTTAATTAACTCTTCGATTTTTTCCTCTGGTTGAGGTTTGATTTTTGGTGAAAAGTGAGTTAGTTCTAATAACTTTGATCCTGTCATATCAAACAGTGCAAATCCAATTGTCTTGGTTGAAATATCTAAACCAAGAATTTTTGGCTTATTCTTAAATTTTATATCCATACTCATAGAGTAAAAACTAATATAAAATTATTGAATTGTAAAGTGTTAGAAATCTAATTTAACTGATAAAACTTGAGTACCTAATCTTTTAATTGGTAAAGGAGCCTTTGCAACAACTAGTGGTTCTTTATTATTATCTAATAATTGAACTTCAGTAATCACCGGAGTACATGAACTACATGTTGGGTTTTGTGAAGTTACAAATGAGTTTGCTGGTAAATTAATTAAAAAATTCATTTGTTCAATGTCTGTTGCTCTAACTAATCTAATACTACCAGGGAATGGTTGTTCATCTCCGAATTGTGGTAATGTCACATTATAATCTGTTGTACCTGATGTACCTAAATAATTTGAAGCAACACTTGACATATGTGTCTCTAAATTAAATGTTGTTGCACCTGAATAATCCGAATAATTAATTGTAAATGTTGTATTTAATAAATTTTGTTTAGTGAATACACCATTTATTTGGTGGGTTACATCAATGTATTTCCAACCACTTGGTGATGGTAATGAAGTTATATCTTCAACTCTTTGTACCAACGCATAAATTTTATTTACAACAAACGAATTTTGTATATGATGTAATGCAGTTTCTAAAAAATTGAATTCGTCACCGAATTTAAACGAAACTTGAGATGGAATTGCGGGAAAACATCCATCTTCTGTACTACCTAATCTAACTTTATTAAAGTAATTACAAGGTAAGGCATTTAATGTTGCGTTAGATGAAAATGTCATCATATATGTTAACCAAACAGTTTGACCTGTTGTACTTAACATTGAATTATTTCCTAATGTATCACTTGGTGTTGCATATACTTTTGGTGCGGGTAATGTATATTTTCTATTACTTCTATAATCTAATGTTGCAACCAATTCTTGGTCATCAAAAACAACAATTTTATTATTGTAAAATACTTTACCTACTCTGATGTTATTTTCATCTAACAAATATCTAAATGGTAAAATTGATTTAGCATTTTTTGCTGATTTGACATAATAATCAATAGAGTCCATTGTAAACAATGCACCATTTTTTGATGTACTTCTATGATATAATAAAAATGGTATATAAACTTCAAAATATTCTAAATCGGTTATTTCATTACCATTAATATCTGTAGCAACATCATCAGTAATCGATGTACTTATATAATCATCATATTTAAAAAATCTTTCAGGGTCATTAATAACATCACCTAATTCAGAATAATGAATAATTGCCACACATCTTTGTTCTGATGGTAATATTTCAACTACTTCATCTTTTGAATTAACATAACTTGTTCCGTAGTTTTCATTTGTGAATCCTGTTATTGCAATACTTGAAGTTGATAATCCTTCGAATGGTACAAAAGTTTGACCGGTACTTGTGTATCCTAATCTTTCTTTAGTTGAGACAAATACATTACTTGTATATCCCGATAACAATTCATCGTTTATTGTTCCTCCGATTGGTTGCTGACTCCAAATTGTATTTAAAGTCCACGAATTTAATTGTTGTGATGGGTCAATTGGTGTCGGTAAACATATGGGTGCAATTTCACTTTCTATTGGATACTCTACCTCACATTCATTCGAAATTACTGTACCAGTAAAACTCGTAACTCCCGTGGTTAAAATAGGTAAGTTCCTATCTAATGTTAATATGTTATCTGATTTGTTTGTTACTTTATAAACAAAACTATTAAAACTTGATGATATTGTTGGGGTTTCTCCATACAATTGACCTAATGCTAAAGTTATATAACTACCACTTGAAAAATAACTTCCACTAGCCGATGGTGGTATCGTTATTGTGTTACTTCCACTAATTGATCCTGATGTTATTGTGAATGTATTACATTCTATTGTTGTACCTGTTATTTGACCTAAAGATGTTGTACCATATGGTTTATAGTTTGAAACAAAACCAGCGGGACCCATTTCATTTTTTATAGTATATGTTGTAGATTGTTGAACTGGATTTCCGTAAATACTACTATCATTTGCATTTACTTTTAAAGGATATTTCACTCCTGTCTCTTTATCAAATGGTGAAAAAACTTTTTCATTTGGTTGAGTACCTCCTGTATATAATGAAAATGATGTCGAATAATCAAACTCCGAATCGCCGACTTGAAAATAATTTATTTGAAAGTCACCTTTAGCTATAGCTTTTCTACCTTTTTGGGTGATTCTTGCTGACAAGTATTGTGCATTATCGTTATTTAAAAAACTCATATGTTATAAATATCTTTTTTTTATTTTAATCTCCTGCAATATATGTTAGAAGAATAGTTGTATTGTTTACTCTAAATTGTACAGAATCTTTATATGAAGTTAGACCTCCTCCACATATACCAATATCTTCATATTGATAATTTGAACTATACGTACTACTTCCGTTATAATTCAGTGTAGCAAAAGACCCATAACTATTATTCAATCCGTCACCAGTTCTATACTCAACTACTCCATTTGGTACAACAGGATTACCACCAGAATCTTTAAATGTGAATGTTACAGAATAAATGTATGAATTATAATATGCTCCTTGAGCATTAGGACATTCACCGCCTGGACTTTGTGTATTAGTAGTTTCGAATGTTATTGATGCAACATTTGTTGCATAATTTACACCACTTGAACCCGATGTACCTGACGTACCTGACGTACCTGACGTACCTGATGTTCCACCTCCACCATCTATGGTATTATTATCTAAACAATCAGTCCTACCTGTAATACATTCAATATTACTACATCCATCAATATATGGACCTCCACATGTTAATGGACCTACCGGCCAACTATATATACCATCTGACCATGTAGGACCTGTATAAGCACCTACATATCCGGTAATTGTTGCACAAAACTTTTCTGTAATATTACCATTGATGTCATGATTTGCTAAATACAAAACATCACCATTTTCATAATTGAATTCTGAACCTCCTGGTAGATATGGAATAATGGAATAAGTATAAACCGGACTACCGTCACTACATTTCGCTGCGGTATATTGATAGTATGTAAATCCTGTAAAGTTTGCATTAGTACAATCATAACAAGGATTAGATCCCACATATGGTGAATAAGTGTCTAAGTTTATAGTCCAACCAGTTATATATATTGGGTTCGCTTCAATTATAGACCAACAATTTCCACCGACACTGAATACAGTTTCATTTGCATAACTTGTAGTACTTTGAGCTATTACAGGTGCTGTATAACCTGAACCAAATCCACAAGGTGCATTATCGTCAATTGTTAATGTTGTAACCGCCCAGTTATTGTTTGCATAAAAATCCGCAATTTCTTGGAAATTCATACAAACAGGTACAACTATAGGTGGTCCGAAACCTGTTACTGTTGATGTATATCCTGAATATTTCATATCTGTACAATCACCCATTGCATAATAATATTTGGTTGGGTCTATTGTAACATTTGGTGTATTTGTTGGTGTTGTTGTTGGTGTAGGTGTTATAGTTGGTAATGGTGTAGGTGTAGGTATTCCTGTAATTGATTTTATTATTTCATAATTACACGAACCATTGGTAGATTTAATTTTAATACTTGTTGTTCCGTTAGGGACTAAACTTGTCCCATAACCATTTTGTAAAGATGTTAATAAAACACCAGTTTCAAATGGTGTAGTGTAACTATCCGTATTTGAATATAAGTTGAAGGGTCCAGGTGAACCTACTATTGAATTTAATGTTATTGTTACAGGTATTGACATTTTATAATATTATTTTCGTATTTAATTTTAACATTGTTCTGAAGCAATTCCCGATACTAATCCTGTAGTTGAGTTTATAGTATACGTTGAACCGTTAACAACTACAAAATTATATCCTGTTAATGCATTAGGGAATGTGTCCACAAAAACTGTACAACCTCCACTAAATTCTATCGCCTGACAATCAGAATATAATGTTCTGTTATTGTCAGTTACATCCTGACACGCTTCAGTTGCCGTGGTACCATAACCACAACCTGTTAATGTATAAACAGTTTGCGGTAACGGAGTTGGGGTTGGTGGTATTGGGGTTGCGGTAGGACAAGACACAATATCTGTAATCGTTCCATCATCAATACTTTCTAATCCAACCACATAAACCTGATTATCATATTGTTTTAAGTATGTTATTGGTTGAACTGGGTTTGTATAACCCGGTCCTGCATATAATATTGTTCCAATTGCTAATGCACCTGAATGAAACACTGTAGTTGATGTTGTGTTAGAACATGCATTTGCCAAACTATTACCCGTGTAAACTATTAAATCTTGTGGTATTGGTGTAGGTGTTGGTGCTATCGGTGTTGGAGTTGGTGGTATTGGTGTAGGTGTAGGTGCCACCGGTGTTGGAGTTGGTGGTATTGGTGTAGGTGTAGGTGGTATTGGTGTAGGTGTTGGTGCTATCGGTGTTGGAGTTGGTGGTATTGGTGTAGGTGTAGGTGGTATTGGTGTATTTGTTGCCGTAGGTAAAGGGGTTGCTGTTGGTAATGGCGTTGGAGTTGATGGTAATCCATAACTTACAATCGCATCAAAAGAACACGGAATAGGTGTTGGAGTTGGTGATGGAGTTGGTGTTGGTGTGGGAGTTGGGATACCTATTATACAAATTGTTAATCCGGTTATTACCGATGAACAAGTACCTTTTGATACAATTTTAATTACTTTTGTTAACGCTGATGGTGCGGTAAATGTGAATCCCGTTGAAGCTGTTAAACCTGTAATTCCATCCCCTCTTGGAACATCAGTTAAAAATGGTGAAGGTGATGATGGTACATTAGCACTACAATTTTCCCCGTAAATTCCCGTACCATCAGTTAGTGAATATAAATCAAATGGACCACAAGCTGGTCCTACTTCATCATGATTAACAAAAATTTTAGCAACAAACGACATAATAGTTTTTTTTAAAATCCAGAGACATATAGTGCACTTGGGTTATCATCAAATTCGCAACAATATATACAATCTGAATAGTATTCTTTTTCGTGAATATTAATATTTTCTATAACATAATTATCCGAAGAATTATCTGTTATTTTAACCCAAAACTTTAAATTATTATATTGATTTGGAAAAACTTCCGGATTTCTTTGATTTGGCCAACTTGTTGGATTATAGTATGAATCGATTGTTGCTCCCGAAATATTTAAAGTATTGGTTGTATTATTATTAGAATATGTTTGCCAAGATGTAACACTATTAGGTGTTGCACCTGTTTTGAATTCAACTTTATAGTTGGTACTAAAACCCGTAATATTATGTAATCTAATTACTAATCCCATATTCTAATAAATAGTGTTATCTATAAATTAAATAAAAAACCCCTTATAATAAAGGGGTTTTAATAATATAAAATTTTGTATTATCCTTCTTGTATAACAATTGAGACGGTATCAGTTGGACCTATTGTTGCTGTAAGTGTATCATTTAAGGATCCACCACTAAAAAAACTAAAACTATCTACTGGACTTAAATTAACATATAATTCTACAGTTCCATTATCTCTAGCTAATAAACCATTTCCACTAGTTTTTTGAACTGTAAAAGTTACCGATGAACCATCTGGATCATCAACATAACATCTAGTACTACCACCTACAGTAACACCTCCATTACTAGTAATGGTTGAAACTGTTCCAGTACCCGTTGTATTATTAGAAACTGTTATTACATCACCACTCGCTATGTTGGTATATTGTAATCCAACTAAAACTCTTGCTGTACCTTCACCTCCTGTTCCACCATCTGCATACCAAATTATTGAATTTGTACAAAATCCACCACTCGCAGAACCTGTACTTGTAATTGTTCCTCCCGTAATTGAATCGGACAAATTCGTTGCAGTATAACCTGTTGTAAGTTGTGCTCTTGTTATTCCTGATGCAATAAAAACACCATTTAATGCTCCATTCTCCGTTGTACCTGATATATTGTAATTACCGGATTGTGTGGTTCCAGATGTTTCTGCGGTTAGTGTAAATATTATGTTCATATTTTTTATTTCTTTTTATAAATATCTTATTATTTTAATTAGGTATATTCACTTCTTGAGCACCCATAATAACAGCGGTGTTTGTTGGTGTCATGTACACATTTCCATTGTAAGGAATTTCCCTCAATTCAGGATTTGTACTTAATAAATTTGTTATTTTGGTTATTGCCATTTCTTTCGTTTCTGTTTTTGTAAAATAATATACGAAAACATCCACAAAATTTGATGTGTTGTCTTCAATATTATATTTTACTGTTACTTTATAATTTATCATAATTTATATTTTAAAAACATCCAGTACAATCTGTACTTGTAGTACATGAACTAGGTAATCCACATTCAAGTATAGTAATTGCCGGATCAAAAGTGTATGGTATTGTTCCTGTTGTTATACATACGTATTTAGTTTGACCTCCGTTTAATGTTGTACTTGTTGTAACTCCTCCACTACCACATAATTCATTGAAAACAGTAGCACCTGTATTATCTTCATTTACCAATGTATAACATGTACAATCGGTAGGTACTGGTGTTGGTGTTACTGTTGGTTCAGGAGTTGGTGTAGGTGCGGTTGTATTACATGTTTGACAATTTCCACTTCTTGATGCTTGATTACTACTACCTGAATGGAATATTTGTACATAATTACCGTCATAAGCCAACCAATAAGTTGTCGTTCCTAATGATGTAAAATAATTACTTGTATATGTATTACTTCCACAGAATGTTGCCGCACTTAATTGAACTGATATTTGTGTCCCTCCATTACATGCCAAATAACCTGATGGTTCTAATGTAAAGAAATATGCACTAATTGTGGGGAATGGTGTTGCGGTTGGTGTGGGGGTTACCGTTGGTGTGCTAGTTGGGTCAGGTGTTACTGTTGGTGTACTAGTAGGATTAGGTGTTACAGTTGGTGTTACAGTCGGAGTACTAGTTGGATTTGGAGTTACGGTTGGAGTGCTAGTTGGATTTGGTGTTGGTGTTGGTGTATATGTTGGGACTATACTACAATTTGTTAAATCCGATATATAACCGGTACTACTTACAATTGCGGTATACCAAGTACTATTATAGAATATTTTATAGTAATTACCATTACCAGTAAAACTTGTGGCTAATGTTACTGTTCTGTATAATCTATCTCCATCAACTAAATCGCCGTCATTATCGGTATAAACGGTACCCGATGGTACAGTACTTGTATTACATGCCACATTTGAGGTACCGTAGGTTGCTCCTGTATAAATTGCTATACCCATGTAAATTGGGGTTGGTGTTGGTGTTACTGTTGGTGTGGGGGTTACCGTTGGTGTGCTAGTTGGGTCAGGTGTTACTGTTGGTGTACTAGTCGGATCAGGTGTTACTGTTGGTGTACTAGTAGGAAGTGGTGTGTCTGTTGGATTTGGTGTTAGGGTTGGAGTACTAGTTGGTTCAGGTGTACTTGTAGGAAGTGGAGTTGGTGTACTGGTTATAATAGTTAAATCAACATCAAAATCACAATTTGGTACCGGTGTTGGTGTCACAGTTGGTGTTGGTGTTGGTGTTGGTGTACTGGTTATTATTGTTAAATCAACATCAAAATCACACACTGGAGTTGGTGTTGGTGTTACAGTCGGAGTACTGGTAGGTGTTGGACTTGGTGTTGGAGTAGGTGTACTAGTTATAACAACTAAATCAACATCAAAATTACAATCAGGGGTTGGGGTTGGTGTTACAGTTGGTGTGGGGGTAGGTGTAGGTGTACTGGTTATGATTGTTAAGTCCACATCGAAATCACAGTTTGGTGTTGGAGTTGGAGTCACCGTAGGTGTTGGTGTTGGTGTTGGGGTACTAGTTATAATAGTTAAATCAACATCAAAATTACATACCGGTGTTGGTGTTGGGAGTGGTGTAGGTGTACTAGTTATAACAACTAAATCAACATCAAAATCACATACAGGTGTTGGTGTAACGGTTGGAGTTGGGGTCACCGTAGGTGTACTAGTAGGATTTGGTGTTAGGGTTGGAGTACTAGTAGGAAGTGGCGTGTCTGTTGGATTTGGTGTTGCAGTTGGTGCCGGAGTCGCTGTTGGTGCAGGTGTTAGTGTTGGAGTGCTAGTTGGTAATGGTGTGGGTGTACTAGTTGGTAATGGGGTTGGGGTTGTGTATAAAAAAAAACTATCACAAGGACGACCCTCTAAGCATTCTGTATTTCCTGTAATTCTTGTTAATTCTTCTATTGTTGGTGGTGTTACATAACAAGGGTCTTCTGTATCAAATGGACCACATAGAGAATCAATGTAGAATTGTTGTGTCATTAAATCAACACCATTATTTTTTACATATTTGTGTTGTAAAATAAATTGTTGACTACTATTACCATTTAATAAAACTAAATTTGTTATAGGTTGGGATACATTTATATTAAAATATAAATCAGCATCACAATACTCCAAATTAACAGATATTATTTCATATAATTCTCCATTTTTAGAAATTAAATAATCACCAGTATCATAATAATCTTCATTGTGGTTACAACAAGGTTCGATAGGTGTATCAGGTTTTATTTGTAATTGTTCAGCGTATCTGTTGTCTATAAAATGACTATCAGTTCTAACAATTTCATTATTCGAAATATCTTTATTTGTGTAAACTCTTAATTTTGTTGTTGGTAAAACTTCAATTTCAATATCTGTACCACCTGTGATTGGTCTAACTGTTACTACATTCTTTTTAATTGATGCTAAAGTGTCTTTAGATGTAACCGTTAAACCTGTTATATTATGTAATTGACTATAATCGTTTTCTTCACTAAAACTTAAAAATTGTTCATGTGTAAAACCACTTAATGGATTTTGTATAACTGACATTAAAACATCACCTACTTGAATATCTTTAACTTGTTTTGTTGTACCATTATCTAAAACAACATATGTATCATATTTTAAACCATAATCATATGAATTTCTATATTCTATGTTTGGTACAATTGTGAAACCAAGATTGTTTACATTTATATCATCTTCGATTGTTCCTGTGGTTGATGGATTATCTTCATGTATGTATTCGACATTTTGTATTGTTAAACCATTAATTCTAACTTTTAAATTACAGTTTGCAGCATCGGTGAATAATAAATCAATAACATCATTTTCTTCAAAACCTAAAATAATACTACCACTTGTACTTCCGACTAATGGTAAAACGCTAGCATTTGTATTTGTAAATCCTGTTGTTCGATAATAATCACTAAACGTATCTTTATGAATATATACCGATGGATATGAACCAATCGACCCACTTTGGATAAATTGTGTTGTACCAGTAATATTAAAAACAATATCCGCTTTGAGTTTACAATCGGTATCACCAGTGTAAATTATGGGTAAATTATCATTACAAATTGTGGTAAATTCTACATCAAGTCCACAAGAGGATGTAACCGTTGGTGTTGTGACAAATCTATAATCAAAATAATCATTTACCGAACAATTATATGTATCATTTTTTACGGAATTAAATTTAACTTTTTCTATTCCATCTACGTCAGTAAAAAATTCATATTCAATTTTCTTTTTTGGGAATGTTGAACCAGTATAGTAAGTTACCGAACCAGTGTTAGAAGAATTAAATGACGACGTATATTGATTATAAAGTGTTTTACCTGTGTATTCTATTTCAGTGTATTGTGAACCTGTAACTATTACATTTTTATCAAAACCCGGATAATTTGTATTCGTACCGTTAACATTATTAATAACACTTATTAATGCATTTTTCCATAGTGTTTTTATTGATCCTGTATCAGGACTAACATGATTTTTATAATCACATATTAATGGTAAACTTCCTGTTATAGTTGTGTTACCAGTTAAACCTGTTATCGTAAATTGATTATATAATTTAGCACTATTGGCACCATTAGTTGTTCCACTTATAGTTACCGGCGAACCACTATATGTTGTTCCGTCAATTTCAATTACAGGATAATAAGTAAAATTAGGTACTTCTATAAGTCCTCTAAAATTTTCATATACACCCGAATTGTTTTCTTTACCTGCAAGTAATGTTTCTAAATCTTCTTCAATTGCATTTTCAAAATCAGGATATAATTCTTCAACAAATTCCTTTGGTTGACAACCATATTTATATTGATATTTTGAACGACCAAATATACCATTACTAACTAAATTACCACCAGTCCATAATGTAGTTGCCGGAATGAATTGTTCCAAAACCTGCATCCAATATGGACTAATTTTATTTATAAATTCATTGACGTCAGTTAAATTATATGGTATAAATTCATTACTATTAATATAATCTTCATAAATTTTCTCTAATGTAATATAATTTTTCTTATATTTTATTGTGTGAGAATTTCTAATTTGTTTATTAATTGTTTTATTTACAAACTCAGCAAAAGACATTTCTTGGGTTTGCTCAGATGTAAGTGTTCCAAAATCTAAATCTAAATCTCTTGACTTACGATATATGTCATAATCAATACCTTGTGATGGTGAGATAAAAATGTTGATATTTTTTCTTCCTAAAATATAAGGTGATATGTCGTCTATTAAATCTGTTTGGTCGTTGTCGATTTCAGATTGTAATTCATAACCGAAATCTAAACCCGGTAAAGTTCTAAATAAATCAAAATAATCTTCACCATAAGTGTATGGTTTATTTTTAGTTACAACATTTTTTGTTCTACCAGTTAAATCTGAATTTTCTTCATCTATAATTAAAGAAGAACGATGTTGTAAAGTTAAGTCGTACCATCCAGAACCTTTTTGGAAAAAATAATCTCCCGTAGTTCCGGTAATTGCTCTTGGTGAAAATGTTTCTTCTTTTACAGGATATCCTTGTCTATCTAATATTGTTGACCCAGTTGTTGTATTTGAAGTATATGTGTAACCCGATAATTTAAATTCTTTTGTTGTTGTGACTCTTGTTCCTGAAATTACATCGTAAATGTCACTTTCTAAATCAAAAGATTTTGGTAATTCAGTTACTTTATATATGTATTGATTAATTTGTATTAATGGTTCAGGTGCACCTAAGAATTTTAAGAAAAATTCAATTGATTTTCTTGTTCCCTTTGATTTATATAATTCAGCTAAATTCACTAATAATCTTCTATAAAATTCATATTCCGCATCAACTGAAGACATTGGTGACCCTACCCCATCATATTTTGTACTTACCTTGGTATATAATAATTCATCAAATGAAGTTCCATTAAGTAAATCAACCGCATCTAAACCTAAAGTATTCGATAAATTCTTTAAAAGAATATCAGGTAGATTATTTATTCCATCATAACTAACATTTCTCATGTAAGCTATGTTATCAATATACTTTTTTACACTATCAAAACTTTGACCGTATAATTGAAAAATTGATTGAATTTTTTGGTCATCTGTATCAAATTCAAATAATTGTGGTGAAGCTAAAAATCTAACAAATAAATTTGATTTATAGTCATCTATTTCATTTGAAATATCTATTATGTCATCTATATAATTTTGATATTCAATTCCTACAATTTGTAAATTCCAATTATCTTTTGGTGATACTGGCCAATTATGTTCAACGGTAATAATTTCTGTTTTTGAACCATCAAAAGTATCTCTTGGTACTTTAAATGATGCAGTATAAATTGGTGTAGTATCTCTATTTAATAAACTTATTTCTAATTCATCTAAAGATAAGAAAAACTCTTCCGTGATTCCATCGTTAGGTCTAATTAAAATATTTTCACTATATTCAGTATTTCCACTAAATGGATTTCCGTAAACTTTTAAAGTTGATATATTACTATCGTCGGGTTCTGTATATGATAATATTCCGTATGTTTCATTATTAATACTCAAAACATATTTTTTATATGATGAGTAAAAATTTCTTAATGTATTTTCAACTTCAACTTCTGTGTTACTATTTGGTTTTTCAATTATTAAATCGAAGGGATTATATAACATCCCACTTTCAAAACTAAAAGTCGATGTATTAGACAATACATCATAAACAATATTAAATGCCGTTAATCCATTTGTAGATACAAAACTATTTTTATCAATTAAAAGACCTGCCGGAAAATTTTTTATTATGTTTTTTATTGAGACATAAATTCTTTCTTTTAATGAACCAAATAATGATTTTGCGGCATTATTTTTATCATTTTTAAATTTAATATCTTTGTTTTTAGTATTAGTAGTTGCGCTAACGCTTTCACCTGTTGATGTTTGTTTTTTTAAATCATCTAAAGTTAAGAAATCCGAAAATGGATTTGTTTTAAATAATTTTGGGTCTCTTTGTACAATTTCACTATCTAATGCAAAGTTAGTATTAGTCAATTGACTAGTACCGTCGGTAATTTGTCTACCGACTAAACTATCACTAAATGTATCAGCACCACTTGCAGCTTGACTAGGAACTTTTCTTCTTGTCATTATACGTTTGTAATTGTATCAAAATCCAAAGTTTCATCTATATCAGTTCTTTCTTCTCTGATTTCATAAAGTGTCTCGTTAAGATCATCTTTAATTTCAAATAAGTTATATTGTTTATAGATTGCGTTATCGTTATTATTATCGTAAATGGTGTAAATACCTGAAGACACTGCCTTACTTTGATTACCGTAAAGAGCGTGTGCCAATGTTGAGAAGTCATGCTCAACCATTTCAACCTCAATTGTTGTTGGGTTAAAAAATGTATTTGTTAATATAATTTTTTGTGCTGGACTTCCAATAAAAGGAACACTGTTCGGTTTATTAGATGGTGCAGATGAAGGTGTAATGGTTAAAAACATTAAATTTGTTGCACCTTCACTATATTGATATCTAACAGATTTCTGAGTACTACTCGATAAGTTTGCTGTTACGGGTGTACAATAAAAGGAAGATGTTACTACCTTATAAAAATTAGGTATTTTTTGATTCGTAGTTGAATTGATATATTCAATTCTATAACCAACCAAACCTTGTGGTGTGAACTTATTTTTATCTGCGGGTGGTACATTTTGTAAATCAATAATTAAACCTCTAACAGATGGTAATGACGCTAAAACACCACAATCCGTAATTGACGTTCTAATTTGTTTTGGTCTTAAATGAAGTGTATATATACCTATTTCACTAAAGTCATTTGAGGACAAATTTAAATTATACATACCACCTAAAATCTCAACGTTTTGTGCTTGAGTATCCGTTGTGGTTCCTGAATTATGATAAACCGGTGTTAAAACACTTGTTGATGTTAATTTTCTTAATGTAACAGGTGCTGTCGATGTTCTACCCGATGTGTAATGATAAAGAATATCTACGTCATCTGGTGATACGTCCGCTGGTCTAACTATTCCATAACTTCCTACTGCCATAAACTTTTATTATAAATATATTTTTTATTGTTTTCTTATCTTAAAATATCCATTTCCGTAGATATCCAATTCGTCCATATTATCAATTTCCCCTAATTTTAGATTTTTCTCCATAACACCTTGTTTTCCTCTTTCAACAAATATATCAGAATAAACTTGTGGGTCATCTATAAAACCTAAGAAATGTTCGTTTCTAGTTATTACGTAATTTACCACCTCTTCTTTTGTATATCCGGTGGTATTACCTGTAATCATAGTATACCCATCAGACCTATCCTTATAATAAAATCCATCAATAGTATAACCTGTCCATGTGACACCATCTGTATAACTACCTGAATCAGTGATACCCGAAAAAGTTGTTGTACCATATTGTCTAAATTCTCCTAATCTACTACCACCTAAAGCCAAATATGTGAAACCAGTGTAACCCGTAGTATATCCTGTATTATTCGTATAATCTAAATCATTTAGATAATCTATAGTTCTATCTGTTAATGTTGTGTATGGTACTGTTATACCTGTAAGGGTTCCAAGGGGATTTTCAACAAATGAACTTGTTGGAACTATAATTGTTTTTGTTAATCTTTGATTAGACCAAGGTGAATTTAAATAAATTGTTACATCAAAACTACCTGTAATTCCTGTGTTAATGGATGAACTGTACGATGATGTGTAATTTGTATAATCAAAACTGGTACTTGGAAAACTAGTACCCAAACTACCAGTATTAACTTTTAAAGAACTTGTAGCAATACTACCGGTTAAATTTAGCTTTACTCCCCAATCTATTGTATATTCTTGTTCGGTAATTTTTCTTAATTTATCGGGATTCACACTATTAAAAATATATAATGTATTTCCGGTTATCGTATAAGTAAAATTACAAAGTTGTTCAATTTGTTCCATGTCACCATCAAATGAAACCATAACACCCATCTCGTCCACCGACGCATCCAAAAATACTGGTATTTGATATGAACCTGTATAATCGTAGGGTTTTAATATTTTATGTTCTATTTTTTTCATCTTTTACTTTTTATAAAGGAACTTGGTTTTCTCCTTCAGATATTAAACACGGTAATGGTGGTAGACCAATAAATGAACAACTAGTTGAACCAAATGTTACATAAACATCAATTGTTTGACTAATTGGTATTGAAATACCATATATCGTTCCTACTTGTGAACATCCATTATATTGTGCAATAGATCCCGTTGAACTATCAAATCTATTTACATCAAATCCACTACCCGAAGCAAATACGTTTACAAATATTTCTTTATATTCACATTCACCGTCTGTAACCCTTCTGAAAACACCTAAATTTAAATTTCCGCCCGCGTTCACACTAGGTGATACCAAGAATGTTCCACTTTCTGTTATTGATTTTTGAATACCTGATGTTGTGTAATTTATCGAACCTAAATCAGGTGCGTAATATGTTTGATATATCAATTGTACATTATTGTTTATTTCGTCATATGGTGCAGATTGTTTACCGTAGATGTTAACGGTAATTTGTGGTATTGGTGTTGGAGTTGGGGTAGATACACCACATTCTGAACAACCACCTATCGGTTCAAAATAATCTTGACCAGAAACTCTTTGATATCTTCTTGTCCACAATTTAAATCCACCTGACCCATCATAATTATTTATACTTTGTCTTAATATTAATGTACCATTTGACGTAACCTCGGATAATATTATTGATGGGACATTATAAACTCTTGATGCAGAACAAATATTATCTCCCCACGCAGTCATTGTAAGTGGGTCACCATCATTCAAATAACTATCACCATTACATGCGGTTAAAACTCCTAACTCTAAATCATTTGCACTAGGATTACTTGAAAGTGGGTCACTAGTCCATATTCCCGAAATTGTAAATTCATTTGGTGTTGGTGTAGGACAAAAAGGTGTGTCGTAAACTGAACCTAAACCATTAATTACTTGATATACCGTATTATATGTTGGATAATAATAATATCCATTTATTACCGGTGTTGGGTTTGGTTGATTATTATTAGCATATAATTTTTCACCTAATTGTATACTCGTTCCTGAAAAATATATTGTAACATTACTACCTCCACCCGAACAAACCGAATTCAATGTTGTACCACTCTTCACACCTGACATTGTATTTAATCCACTTGGATTAATAGTTGGAGTTGGTGTTATAGTTGGTGTTGGTGTTGGATCAGTTATTGAAGTAATCTTTACTTCTTGTGGTGGTATGTTATTACAAAATCCATTTGCCGCAATTCTTATATATGTAACATTATCGGGTATGTTATTTACTACTGCTGGAAATGATGAAACGCTAACATTATTATAACCAGATAATAATGTACATCCAATACCATTACCCGTACACCCATATAGAGTTACTGATGTTATTGATGTTCCGACTGTTTGTAAACTAATTGTTGCTGAAAATGGCATATTGTTTTAATCTAATTTTTATTTATGTTAAGGACAATCATTCCAACCGCTTAATTCTCCACTACTATTAATATAAACGGTGTGTGTTACTTTTGAATTTGGGTCGTTTATTGAAACACCATAATACATATTTCCACCATTGAATACATCTCCACTAGTTAAATTAGATGTGTTATAAAGTGTATATAATGTATCTGGTTGTAATCCACTAGGTTGGTATGTTACATATTTTGTAAAGACAGCACCATTAGGAAAGTAATTATATGGTTCGGTAAATAATGTCTTATCACATAATGCAGTTTGTGTTTGACTTTCTGTAAATCCACTAATTCGTGCCAAATTAACTGTCGTATAAGTTGGTGATGGTTCTGTATATTCTCCTTGAGGAGTGTCTCCACATGTTAGATACCCGTCATTATTTTTACTTCCTTCAAGTGTTCCTTCTTGTGGACTTGAACTATAATTTATTACTCTATAATAATATCCACCGGCACTTTCAAAAATATCATTAATTTGACATTCTGCTTGAGTGTATGAATTTAATGTCCATCCAGTATTTGTTCCTGGCTCATCACCACAACGTTGAAGTTGTAAATAATATTCAGCCTCAACTGTTGGTGTTGGAGTTGGTGGTACTGGTGTTGGGGTTGGTGGTATTGGTGTAGGTGTTGGTGCCACCGGTGTTGGAGTTGGTGGTATTGGAGTTGGAGTTGGTGGTATTGGTGTAGGTGTATTAGTTACCGTTGGGGTTGGTGACGGTGTATTAGTAGGTCCTGGTGTCGGAGTTACAGTTGGTAAAATTGCTCTTACCGCAGTTGCACCACTAAATCTACAATCAATTAGTGGTTGTGTTGATAACGTTCCACCTCCTCTCTCGTAAAAATTAATTGAAGTTCCTGTTGGTGATGTTCCTACTCTTGTTCCGCCGGTATAAGTTTGTATTGAATATGTTCTACCTGTTAAATCAAAATCAACTTTATAGTACATATCATTTTTTTCATCTATGGTTGTACCTGTACCTAAAACTTTATTTGTAAAATCAATAATACTACCATCTTTTGCATTGAAAAATTTGGCGGTCATAAAAAAAGTATTTCCCGTTTGTGTTCCTATCAAATCAGTTTCTTCCAAAACTGTTTCATCTTCAAACCAAAACAAATACATATTTTCCTTATTCTTATAATTTGATCCCATAAAAACAGGAATATGTATATTGTAACGAAAATTTGTACCTACATAGAAAAATTTCTCACCTAATGGTAATGATAAATTTTTAGCAAAAACTAATTTTCTATTTTGTCTTGTTGGGGGTTCACATAATAATGTATTAACACTAGTTAAAGTCCAACCACTACCAGTTTGTGGATTATTATTTATATTATTCGAAATATTTGAAGTGTAAGTATTACCTGTAAATGTCGTTGTAGTTCCACTTGTAGTTGAGGCAATATAATAAACTTTATCACCTATACCATAGGTTGCATTATTTATCCAATTTTTTGGTGGGGTCTTAAAAAATTCCAACCTAAAAAAACTTTCGGTTGATTGTTTTAACATTAATTCATTCTCCCTACTTGTTATCCCAACGGCTTCATAATTTTGAACGTATGTTGATCCAGATAAGAAATAAAATTGAAACCATATATCTGTTTGAGATGTGATATCGCTATATGTTGGATTCGCATATGGTTTATGAATGAATCTAACTGTTTCATAATTGTCTGCCGGATTGATAATATCTTTTAATACCTCATCTTCAAATTGTGCAAGATTATCTTGCCAACCCAAATCTGTTTGAAAACTTTGTTCGTTATTAACAATAATATTTAAATCATTTGTACTTCGTAATATTTTCATTAACAATCTTTTGGGTTTATATTATTGAAGTTATTTAATCCATCAGTTTTATTTGCGTATGATTTTTCATTTCTCAAATAAAAATTAATATCTTTCATTACATAATGTAAATTATTTATAAATGGAAAAGTTGTACCGTTCCCTTCTTGATCCACAAAACCATGGTCATATAAATCTCTCCATTTCCAAACTTTTTCTTTTTCATCATAAATAGTATTTTCGGGTAGATTAAGAATATCATTTGTTTTTGATGTTTCAACATATGGTGATAATTCTCTCAATTTAATTCTATGATGTGGTTGGTAATAATATCCTACCGTATTACCTGATGTTGCCCCTGAATAGTAAGAATTTGAATCTTGATTATGATTGAAAATTTTTACACCACCTACAGTTTTTAAATGTGAAAATCTATGAAAAGATTCACTAATAATTCTTTCTTTAATATCTCTTTTATTATATTCAACAAAGGCACCTATTAAAGTCGTACCACTTGGTACTTCTGTTCCACCGGTAAATGTAATTCCAGTGTAGTTGTATTGAATGTTCAAATCTGTATATTTTTTTCCGTTGAATGTTCTTGTACAACCAGATAAACCATTCTCTATTGAATCATTTCTACTAAAATGTTTATCAATCCAAGTATTGTGAAAATTAAATTTATAACCAACTTTTGGTGGATAGGTAAAATACCCATTTCCATTTCTTAATAAAACAGTCATATAAACCTCTGTAGGTGTATAACCTAAATTATTTGTTATACCGGTTAATGTGAATGTTTTTTTAAAATCAAATAATACCGATTCTGGTCTATTTCTTTCAACTAATATATCATTTTCTTGTAATGGGTTTTCAAATAAAATTTTTCTTTCGTGTTCCCAAATTGGTGTTTCAAATCCAACTTTATCCATTATATAATCATCAACTGTTGTTAATGTTTTATGTTTGTGTACGTAATATTGTGAAGTAGTTCCTGTTATGTCCAATAAACTTAAACATCTTTTACCTAAGACAAATGTAACTCCACTTAATGTTTTTCCTGTTGCAAATTCATTTTTTTGTAAATTAACTACATACTTTTCAGAATCATATATTTCATTACCAACACTTTCGATATAAAAAGTTCTACCTGTTATGTTTACACCACTATTTAAAGTTCCTCCTGAAATTGTGATATATTCACCTTGAGACATTCCATGTTCCACAGGTGATGTTAATGTATAATAACTTCCATTTTCTTCAACTCTAAATGGTATACCGTCACCGGCGGTAAAACAAAAATTAAATTTACTATCACATGTGTTACCAGTCGAACCCGATAAAGTATATGTCATTGGGTATGTACTGTCTTGACCATATACATAACTTAAATATAAATTCCAATTATGATATGGTGCTTGTATTGGTGTCACAGATGTGTGACCCGTATATCTGGTTCCTTCTAACGTTTTCTGTGGTACAAAAATATTCATAGTTGTTCCACTATACATATTATTACCTTCTCTTAAAACATCATTTCTTAAAAATGAAAATTCATTGTATGGAATAAAACCATCGTTACTACCAGTCCCATCTCCAGCAACATAGAAGTTTTTCAAAAGAGGATGGTAATCTGTTGAACCTGAATACATATTACGAAAAATCATTTTCATTTTTCCGTAAATCTTATATGTTTTTGATTCGTTTCTTTCATCATCGAATAACGTTGGTAAATCTAAAATGATATTTCTTTCACCTTCTCTCATTAGAGATTCACTATTTTCCAATTTAACGTTTAATGTTAAATCTTCTTCGTTTGCTTTGAAATACCTTTTACTCGGTAATAATATTTCTTTCTTTTTCATTATTCTGCTGATGTGAATGCTCCTTTAGGACCATATTGGTCAATAAATTTATCAAGTCCAGTTTTTCCTGCTTTTAAACCAAAATAAAATTGGAATGGTGTTGATAAAATTTGTTTGGTATTATTACCATAATAATCCTGTCTTTGTGGTAAAATAAAATCAACTCCTGTGTTCCAATGTATTGATTGCCATCCCGTTGTTCCTCCTGTTGGATTTGTTGTATTATTACCTGCATTACCATATCTGGTATATAATCTACCTGTTAATGGATTTGTTTCAGTTCCACCCGTTACATACAAATATGTAAAACCTGGATATTCGGAATTATATTGTGTGTAACCACTATTTGTACTTACTACATCAAACTCAACCGCTTCGGTAACACTTAAACCTGTTATAGTTAAACCAGTAAAATCATTTGTCATTGGTAACAACAAATATTTGTCTGAAGAATCTGAGTAAGAACCAGTTGCGATATAACCATATGTCATACCTTGTAATGGTTGTAATTGAATATCTCCAAAATAATCCCATGATTGGTTATCTGAAGTTTGTTCATTTATTCCTCCAAATCCTGTTCCTCTTTTATTCCATAAATAGAAAGGTACTTTTTGAGATGACTCGGTTAATCTACCTTGAACTAAAGTAAGTCCATCGTTTGCAATATGTGTCGGTTCATTTAAGCAAGCCCTTATTCTTTCTCCATCTTCATCTAATTCCAAAGTAACCGGTAATGGACCATAAAAAGTAGAACCTCCAACTGTTTTCTTGAAAACTTGAGGATATATTTCGGGATCTAAAATTTCAAAAGAATATCCAAGATATTTTGGGCTTTGTAAATCAAATTCTTCAATTCCAGCTTCATTATTAATTGAAATTAATTGTAATAAATCTCCGTCCATTACATTATCATAACCCTTCAATGTAAAAGAACCGAAATTATCGAAAAATTTATCTAAATCAAAACCGGCACCACCAACGTCCATTCTATAATTTATTGCCAATCCCATCAAATCACCAAAACTTTGAAATGATGTTGGTCCAATAGAACGAGAAACCGAACAATTGGGGTCCAAATTTTTATCGATACAAATTTCTTTTATAAATTCATCTCTAGGTCCTAAATCAACAAATGTTGTTGGTGTTCCTAATGTATTTTTTCCGCTCCAATCAAAATTTGTTCCATCTTTTGTGTAGGCAGAACGATAATAAAATCTCTGTTGTTCATCAACAAAACGAACTACATTTCTACAATATTTTATAATTGCCTCAACACCTCTATTAACTTTTTTTGCTTTGAATTGGAAGAAATATAAAGAACCTGATAACCAGTTATCAATAAACGCATAATTAACAATTCCTCCACAAAACATTTTATTGACTCTTTTTCTTCTATAGTATTCTCTAATAATACCGGAAATTTTACCGTTTGATTGTGTTCCTAAAACAAGATAAAAAACACCATTCTTAAATTCACTTCTTAAACTTGTTGGTAAACCTGATGAAACCGCTTCGGCGTAATATTCAGTTTCCAAATCTCTACAATCATTTTTTGCATATTCAGGATAAGTTGGACTGTTAACAAGTGATGTTGCAATTGACGTGGAAATTGGGTCGACGCCAGGTGGTAATGTACCTAACCATTTTCTATTATCCCTATCACCATAAATTGTTGATACAGAACCAGGCGTACTTGGGTCAACGAAATAACCCGTTATTAATGAATCATCATATATTGTATCATATAACTCACAACCTGTTTCTGCAGAAGAAACACTAGGATTATATGAAGCTAAATCTAATATTTGAATATTTTCATATGTTACACCACTTGTTGTAAATGCACCATTATTATCTTTAAAAAGAAGTACACCATCTACTTCGGTAAAATAATTATCTACATCTATTGTAATATAGACATATGTATCGGGATTAAATAATATGTAATTTGTTTGATTTGTAATAAAAAACTCTCTATCTGAAATTAAATTTTCTGTTGTACATGTCGTACTAGTGTAGTAATTTTCACCAATAACTGTTTTATTATTAAGTCCATTCTCACCTGAAATTGATAATGTACCGACAGAACAATAAGATGGTGTTAAATTTCCATCTGAAGATTGATTAAATTCACTATTACATTCTTCACAATCGGGATAATTTATTAAAGATAATTTTGTTAATGTTGCAATTTGTAATCTCGTTAAAGCATGTCTAGCACCTCTACCACCACCGGCATCTACAATCAATTCTGCAATTGTATTTAAAACATCTTTAATTAAAAAATTTAAAGCGTATAGATAAAGAAATTTAATTACAAAATCTAATAATAGTAAAAAATCTGCAATCAATAAATTAAATGTATAATTTTTTGTACCAAAATTTACTGGTGGTGTTAAATTATCCGCACAATCTTCTTCTTCTGATGGAACTAATTCTTTTATTCCCAAATATTGATTTCTTCCGAAATAACCATTTCTAACATATGATGATTGTAACGAAGAAACGGTATAAACTTTATTGTAAGTAAATCTATAAAAATAATCACGTGGAATAAATTGACCATCTTCATTATATAAAATCCCATAATCACGATTATCACTTATCGCATTTGTAGGATAACCTGACCAATTTGTTCCAAAATAATATGAACTATCATCAATTGAATATGTTGGATTTGAGATTGTTCCTCCAGATACTTGATATTCTCTTATATTAGGGATTAAATAATCCGCATTCATTCTAACTCTAGCCAAACCACTATCGTTTAAATTAATCCTTAATCTATAACATGCGGAGGTGGGAATGCCTTTGTTTGGGTCATTTGTAATTTCATTTTCCCCAAATTCATTGGTGATTACATAATCCATATTCATTTCCAATGGTAATATAAAACCACCATCATCAGGAATATCTTCGTTCAATGGTATATATTCTAAGTAAGGTCTATTATCATCATCTTTAATTGGCATAAATCGAATAGCTTCGATTTTACCTGATTTAGCAACTAAATCACATTTACGACCCATTTTTTTCTTAGGGATACAGTTTTTGTTAACTGAGTTTTTTCCATTATCAGTATAAATTCCACCTATTACATACGCTTTAGGTTGTATGTTTACTCCTCTATCTGATAAATCAAAATCCGACCTTGTAATGCCGATTTCACATAATTCTTCATTTCCCCAAAATGGATATACTTCTATATTTCTATCAAACGTAACTATTTGTGGGAGTGCGTCTAAATCTTCAGATGATTTGAATGTGTACTTATTTTCAAATCTATCTACACCTAATCCTAATCTTTGTAAATCTGCCGGTCTTAAAGAAAAACATCCAATATCTGACAAATCAACATCAACATGAATTGATTGTAATCCTACCGGTACACCCCAAATCATGAAATCACCTGCACTGTTTGTTTTTACCGTATATCTATAATATTTTTCATAAACTTCTAGATATTCTTCTCTTTCTAAAACATCAGATTGATCGGGAAATGTTCCTGTTGCCGCATGACCTCCATGTTGTTTTCTAGTTGGTAACAAGTTATATCTGTAACCATTTTCATCTTTGTCAGTTACTTCCTTATATGGATATAAAGCAGATATTACGGGGTCATTTTCATCTTCCTCCATTAATGGAACAAATATAGATACTCTAGCGTTTCCAAGACCAAAACCATTGTTCGCCGTTACTCTACCACAAACAACACCATAATCTGAACACATTGAAGTGTATATTTGTTGTTGTGTAAATTTCAATGATAAAATCTCCAATACATCAAAATCTTGTTTGAGTTCGAGAGTAATCTTCTGATCCTTACCTATGTTGGTTGAAATTCTGTGTTTTTGTATCATTCTTATAATAAATAGAAACTATATTATTTTTCTATTATTATAACCAAAAAAGTTGTTAAAATGTAGTAGAACCTAATGTTTTAATTCTTACTTTAATATCTTTATTTGGGAATCTAATTTGGAATATTTGATTAGATTTCATGAATATAGTATTATCAGATTGTAAAATTTCTTTCGTAACTGTATCTTTGTATTGTTGAGTTACTTCAGATGAAGAATATTCACCACCTACTTTATTGAAAACTCTTACGTCGATAACGTTTTCAACACCAGAAACTGAACCAATATCCTTACTTAAGTTACCAACAAAAAGTGGGTCGCCCATTTTACGTTTATCTATTGAGAAGAACGATGTAACTTTTTCAATTACGTCTTGTAAAATATCGGTTTGACTTTCATTTTTATTAATATTCAAATCAATTTCAAGTGAAAAATCTATTACCTCACCACTCACAATATCTAAATAATCATTAATCATTTTATATTCAGATAGATAACTTAATATATTGGTTTTCAATGTATTAGATACTGTATCAGTTAAATTTCCGTCTTCATCATAAGACAATAATTTAATTCTAATTTTATTATCTTCTTCCATAACATTTACCTTAGCGGGTGCACCATATGTTGACGGCATAGTTTCAATCAAACTTTTATAATCATTTAATGTAACCGCTCTATTTTGTGCTGAGAAATTATAAGAAACCATATTTCTGATTTCTTCAATTGTTGGTTGGTCTGCACCACCTACCGCTGGAGTTATATTAACCACCCTCAATGAGTTAACTACCTGTGTGTTGATAGTTGAATTAGGTCCTTGTACATTAAATTCAATATCATCAACGCTGTTTATCACGTTAATACCTAAATTACTATCTTTTCCACCACCTACTCTATATTTTATGAATAGTGTTGTATTAACTTTAGGTATTGCACCCAAAGACATATTATTCAAATAACTCGCCAAGTTTACTTTCATGTTACCAGTCATGTATTCATCCAAATTATCTAATGGATTAACATTACCCGAACCAAAAGTTAATGAAAAATAACTCTCAGGTGTATATTCAGTAACGAACTTATTATTAACACTTACATATGTTCCCGATTTAAAATTATTTTTATCAGAAACTCCTGTTGGGTCTGGTACAAATACCTTATCTTCAATTAACGATTTTACCTCATACCATTTATTTGTAGTATCGGAAAATTCAGATGATGTAGGATTACCCGCAAATGTCGTACCTTCTTTATGAATTACACCCGTAACACCTAAAACATTTTGTTCAGGTAAATAAATTTTTAAGAATGGTTTTTGGTCAACTGAGTTTATTACTCTTCTGAATATTTTCGTAACACCGTTTACAACCGCCTCTCTTTTTGTAATTGTATAAGATATCAATCTATTGTTACCATCAAAGTTTGGTATTTTTAATCTATTTGGTTCCCCTTTACTATTAAATGGTACTGAAAAATCTATATCTTCTATAGTTTCGAAGGATTGTCCTCCACCTGAAACTTGTGCACCTGATTTTAATATACCCAAATATCTTTCATCTTCTTTATCACCACGAACAGGTACATTTATTGAAAAATCACATAATGCAACTGAAGGTCTTACACCAGGTAATCTAATACCATATGTTTTTGCAATATGAAATAATGATTGTCTTTGTTGCGCAAAATCCAACATCGTTTCTTGCCAAACTCTATCGATATGAAAGTGTAAGTTATCCGCAACGGCAGCGTTAATATCTAATAACACTGAATAGATTGATGCGTCGTTAAAGTTTTTAACTAAATCAGGATAATAATCTTTTGTTAAAGTAACTAATTCGTTTCTTAAACCTGCAAAATCCCTTGTTGCGTATGATATTTTTTTACTCATCTTATATGTTTATAATTACAAAGTCACTTGTTGAAAATGCACCGTTATTTACTGTATAATCAATTTTAACTTTTGCAGTGTATGGTTTTGTTCCTTGACCCGCAACTCTAAATAATCTTTCATCTTCTTGTTCTGCGAATGTTTTTTCATCAACATCGGGGTCATCTTCTGAGGACATTACATTTATTGAATTAATATCCAAATTTGGTATAAATTTTCTTACTCCTTCTCTGATTTCTTCTTCGATTAAATTAAATGAAATTAAATCGTTCTGTTCAAAAATGTATTCATATAATCTAGTACCAAAATCAGGTAGGAAATATCTACTTCCCTTTCTTGTCAATAAAAGATGAACTAAATTTGCTCGAACTTCCTTTTCAGGTATTTCGGTCATACTTACATAATCACCTTTCTGACTATCTCTAAACGGAAAATCTAAACCATATGTTACTGCCATACTTTATAAATATAGATAATGTAAAAATGGTTATGTATCCTCTTTTAATTTTGTATTTCCCTTTATTATATGGGGTGGATTATAAGGACAATTTGCACAACCATTCGAACAACAAAAACCTCTTTTCTTTAAAAAGAAAGAAGTCAGGACCATAAGCCCCGACTTCTTATCTATGTAGTAATCTACCCCTTCCTCTAATTTCATTTTTTATTATAGTCACTAATTAAATTACAAACATTAATAAAATATTCTTGGTTAAATTTATTTTTCATAATGTTTATGTCTTTATGTACCCATTGTACATTTCCAAAAACATAACCAATTGATGAATCAATTCTATCTAGTGATGCGGTATATGATTTATCTTTTCCGTGTCTTGGGAATTTCAATTCTAATCCACTAATATTACATTTTCTATTTTGTTTTAAAAACAAATTCCATATGTATTCTATCGTTATATTAAAATCTAATTTTTTTCTTCCTCTTGTTCCTTCACCACTTCTTTTTAGGACATACCAAAAATTTCCCGAAATTTCTCCATATCCACCCCACTGTTTACTATTTTCACCTATTTTGTTTTTGTTAATACATCCACAACTTTTGATTGTTCCTTGTCTTAAATGTGTTAATAAAACATTGGTTATTTTACCACACTCACATTCACATGTATATCTTAAATGACCATTTCTGGTTTTTGAGTGTTCAGTTAATACTTTTAATTTACCAAATTTTAAATTTATAACATCAATTTTTTTCATATTTCACAGGTTATATATAATAAATATCTATTAACCTGTGAAATACTACTCAAAATATTAAATTCTTGTTATATCACAAGAACCATCCGTTCCACTACAAGCTTGAGCTGCGTAGTCAGATATACTTTTATATTGTGGTTTATCTAAGATTTCACCGAAATTAACCTCTTTAAATTGACGAGTAATAGTTTCCCATTTATAAAATAAATGAACGTCTTTTAAACAATAAACCATCTTTTTCAAATCACCTTTAAAGTAATTTTTTGCAAATTTCTTAGCTCTTGATATCCAATATTTCTTTAAAAGAACCTGTTCTCTTGTTCCTGTAACAGGAATAGTATCGTCTAATAAAGTATCGGTAGCTAACCATAAGTTATTTTGGAAATAATGTAAACCGTCAATAATTAAACCTGAAGCTAAAATTGAACCTTTACCATATGTTTCAACAATCTCTTCTAAATTAAGAACTGATGTGAATGGTGCTTGATTGAAATCTTTATCTCCATAATCTGACATGAAACTAACTGCAGTAAAGAAATCTCTTTGTTCCCAAATGTATTCAACAATTGTGTCTTTGTCATCAATAATTACAGTACAAGATGTATTATGGTTAACTGGCATGTATGTACATAATTCAGGATTAGTTCCTGCGTTTACCCAATGTTGTTGTACCAACTTAATTAATTCTAAGTGTTTAATACCTTTCATATCCTTCTTGAATAAACCTTGTTTAGGATTTTCAACAGGTACGAATACAACATAATCACTCTTGGTTGATGACCATACACTTTCTTCCAATAAGAATGGCATGTTTTCTTCTAACCATTTAGCGGTGTTACTTTCTTTGTTCAACTGCATAATACGGAAGTACTTTTCAGAATGTTCAGGGTGAATACCTGATGCCGTTCCTAATACAACTGATGCATTACCTGATGGTTTAACACAAGTAGTTCTTGCTGCTTGGTTAATTCCAATTACCGCCGCTAATTCTTTATTAGCATCTTTTACAACTTGTGCACCTTCTTCTAATAACTCAGCATTAAATAATTTAGGGTTATTCATCCAACCTGTAATACTAACACCTAATAAAGCTTCTCTTTCAAAAATTGCTTTACTTGTTTCACCTAAATAAGGGAAGTCAGTATAACCCGCTTGTAATGTACCTAAAAAAGATGCGTCTTTACAAGCTTTTAAGAACTTCTCTTTTGTTGTTGCTTTCTCTGCGTTAATCTCAGTTAAGTTACAACCTTGAATACCAAACTTAGATTTATTTTGTTTTACATATTCTTCAACTTCATCGTATTTGATTTTACCAAAATCAACATTGTCTAATACTGGTATTTTTAAAATTTCAAAACATGGGTTAAACATATCGAACCAACTGTTTGCAAATACAAAACCAATATCATTTGCACCATCGTTAAGTTTTACCAAATATTCGAATTGTTCTTTTTTAACTTCGCTTCTTAACAATAAAACTGAATTATTACTTCTACCTCTTTGTGGATTTTCCATTCTCCAGTTTCCTGTTTTAGCGTGAATCATTTCATCATCGTTAGGGTCAACAATCATATTTAATGCTGAACGTC